>Ga0335394_10000154_pt1 | contig 67563 bp, 56 predicted proteins | sample MAT03_FD_205741 | JGI IMG/M metagenome (GOLD analysis project Ga0335394, IMG submission 205741) | Freshwater microbial communities from Lake Fryxell liftoff mats and glacier meltwater in Antarctica - MAT-03 (spades assembly) (version 2) ... | reverse complement strand
CGGATTCCCAATTCTATATTGCAGGTAGCGGCATCGATTGAAGGCAAATGGGATTATGTTTTAGTAGATGGAAACCTAGAGGCTGATCCCTGGTCAAAAATCGAGGCATATCTTAACGAGGGTCGGTTTGCTTATTTCGGTTGTACCGTTATGCCGGGACCACAGCTCAAGCAGGCAATTCCATATACTTTGAAAATAAAAGCTCTCTACCCAAATATAAAAATTATCTGGGGTGGGTATTTTGCAACCAACCAGTATAAATCATCCATCGATTCTAATGCAATTGATTTTATAATAAATGGCCCGGGTGACAAAGCGTTTCCAAAACTATTAGAAACGATTGAATCGGAAGGAGATCCTTCAGTGGTGAGTAATCTCATCTTTAAAAAAGACAATAAAATTATTTTTACACACAAAGACGAAATTTACGATCAGGATGAATTGCCTTCTTTGCCTTATGATAAATTAAATACATTCTATCCGGTACAAAAATTTTTAGGTAAGACTTATTTAGGTAGGAAAACTATTGCATACCATTCGAGTTTCGGGTGCCCGTTCACCTGTTCATTTTGTGCGGTGGTACCTATTTACAATGCAAGGTGGAAAGGCAAATCAGCTAAATTGATTTATGAGGATATTCTATATTTGAAAAATAAATATGGTGGAGATGCTGTTGAATTTCATGACAACAACTTTTTTGTTTCCGAAAAGAGAACTGTGGAATTCTCAAAACTCATCAGAAACGAAAACATTACCTGGTGGGGTGAAGGAAGGATTGATACACTCAACAAGTATTCTGATGAATCACTTCATCTGATGTATGATTCCGGATGCAAAATGATATTTTTTGGTGCTGAAACAGGAAACGATGCAGTGCTCAAACAAATGGACAAAGGAGGAACACAAACCGGAGCACAGATTTTAGAGTTTGCTGCACGCTTGCGAAAATTTAAAATTATTCCTGAATATTCTTTTGTGCTGGGAACTCCTGCTACTTCCGAAAAGGAAGTGTATGATAGAATTAAAGAAGATATTGCTTTCATCCGTAAAGTAAAAGAAGTAAATCCCGATACCGAGATTATTATTTATGTATACAGTCCGGTGCCAACAGAAGGTTCTGAAATGTATGAACAGGTAAAGAAAGCCGGATTTAAATTTCCTGAAAAACTTGAAGAATGGCTCGATGCAGGATGGGAAAATTTTGATCTCCGGAAAAATCCGCTTACGCCCTGGTTAAAACCCTACATGATTGATCTGATAAAAAATTTTGAGACAGTGCTCAATGGATATTACCCTACTGTATCAGATTACAAAATGTCGTCATTTCAAAAAAGAACCATCAAAGCTCTTTCTTCTGCTCGTTACAATGCAGAATTGTATCAAATGCCTTACGAAATAAAAGCACTTCAGAAATTCTGGCTAAAATACCGACAACCGGAGTGGGAAGGCTTTTAAAAGTGATTCTATTACACCGCCTCTGTTTGAAGAAGTTTTTGAAGATCCCCCGGCAAAACTCTAATAATTATTTCAACTTCGGTCGTAGAGAATTGTCGCGTTAATACTTTGAAAACAGCCAAGATGGATGCTTTGGCTTCCTCTTCGCCCGAAAAATCCCTCCACGCTGAACGATCATCTTCCTTTATAGTTTCAGAAATAAAATCAGCCAGATGACTCAACTTTTGATATTCAGATTTTAATTTCCAACCATCCACAAAAACCGACTTCAATGCCATTGGTAATTGAGCCATCAAATTAAAACCCTCTTCAATAGTAAGCCTGTTTCGCAGAGCACGAAAAACACATCGGATCATACGGCCAACTTTGTCGGTATCTGTTGTTTTCAGTTCTCTTGATACTTCATCAATGAATTCGTAACCTTTACGAGCATAGGAATAAAAATGTAACGACATAATTCGTATAGATCAAAATATACGAAGCAAAAATATCTCCTTTTATACGACCGATGTATGACAGTCGTCAAACGCAATTATGATTTATATCACTTAAATTATTCCTGGAATGGCATTCAATTGAATTAGTCTTCCATAAATTGTATGAATCACGTGTTCCATTATTCATTTATCAAAGAAGAAACGAAAAATCTGAATTGAGTGAATTATTTAAGTATTTCTCGTGCAATAACCAGCTTTTGAATTTCGGAGGTTCCTTCTCCAATGGTACAAAGTTTTGAGTCGCGATAAAATTTCTCCACCGGAAAGTCTTTAGTGTAACCATAACCTCCAAAAATCTGCACTGCCTCGGTCGAAACCCTAACACAAACCTCTGATGCGTAGTATTTTGCAAAAGCCGATTGCTTGGTAACTTTCTCTCCTCGATTTTTAAGATCGGCGCTTTGCATAATTAATAGTTCAGAAGCTTCAATCTCTGTAGCCATTTCAGCCAGTTTGAATCCAATTGCCTGAAATTCAGAAATTGGTTTGCCAAACTGCTGGCGTTCTTTAGAGTACTTTAAGGCAGCATCAAAAGCACCTTTTGCAATTCCTAATGAGAGTGCAGCGATAGAAATTCTTCCGCCATCAAGCACCTTCATCGACTGAATAAATCCATCACCGACTTCACCTAAAACCTGGCTATGGTGCACTTTACAATCTTCGAAAACCATCTCTGCGGTTTCTGAAGCACGCATTCCCAACTTATTTTCTTTTTTACCTGCTTTGAATCCCGGTGTGCCTCTTTCAACCACAAAAGCTGTGATTCCTCTTGAATCAAGTAACTCTCCGGTTCGTGCAAGAACAACTGCAACATCACCGCTTTTCCCGTGAGTGATCCAGTTTTTTGCACCATTAATAATCCAATGATCGCCATCTTTTTTTGCAACACACTGCATACGCATAGCATCACTTCCGGTATTGGCTTCTGTCAAACCCCATGCGCCAATAAATTCGGCAGAGGCGAGTTTAGGAAGATATTTTTTCTTTTGCTCTTCATTACCAAATTGCATGATATGGCCTGTGCACAATGAATTGTGAGCAGCTAATGAAAGTCCTATAGAACCACATACACGGGAAACCTCTACAATGGCAGTCACGTATTCATAATACCCCAAACCCGCTCCACCATATTGTGTTGGAACCAAAACTCCCATGAGTCCTAATTCGCCTAATTTTTTAAAAACTTCTAAAGGGAATTCCTGCGATTCATCCCACTCCATCATTTTCGGACGAATGTGCTTATCGGCAAAATTACGAACGGTTTGAGCAATTAGTTTTTGGTTTTCGTTTTGTTGAAATTCCATAAAGGGGTTAAAATTGATGTGTTGTTTAAATCTTTTCGGCTCCTGCCTTGAATCAAATCACGAAAGTAACCTTTCGGCTTGTCACCCGTCACATGCCACTTAATCAATGCTCATTAATCACTGTTCACTGGTTACTGTTTACTGTTTACTGTTCACTGTTCACTGTTCACTGTTCACTGGTAACTGGTAACTGGTAACTGGTAACTGGTCACTGTTCACTGGTCACTGGTCACTGGTCACTGGTCACTGTTCACTGTTCACTGGTCACTGGTAACTGGTCACTGTTCACTGGCGTGCAAAATTATTCAAATGCCGCATACGGAACAAGTTTTGAATAGATTTGCTCATTCACAAGGCTAATATGCTTTAATTCAGATATATGAGTAAAATTACCATGTTGTTTTCGGTATGCTTTTATGACTTGCGCAAGTTGTTTGGTAAGGTAGGGATGTTTTAATGTATCACTATTGAAGTTTATTTTTCTTATAGCCAATGAATCAATAAAAATGTGTGGGGCTATGGCAGCGAGGGTGGAGGAATCCATGGTAAATACTTCAAGAAGTTGACTTTGATTATAAAATCCACCCAGGGCCAAACGGTATTTGTGTATCATTCTGGCCCTTCCAGCACCAACCAAGGGCAGTTCGAGCAGCTGGATGGTATCGGCAGTGTTGATGTTTATTTTATTGATAACCTTTTTGACATGACTTTTGTTTGGGGAAGTGGAATAGGAGGAGTGAGCTTTTTCAGGAATTACAATATAAGGCTCCAGCTCGGCATACTGATCAGGTGAAATGCTATAAATTCTGGAAAGGGATTCTTTATCTCTGAACGCACCTCCTTTATTAATAAAATTTCTTATTATTTTAATTTGGTACTCCGTCAATCCAAGTTGTCGCCATTCCACATCAGAAATAGTATTTGGATTGAATGGATGTAATTTTTTTAAAATGGCTTCATCAGCTTTTGAATTTTCCTTTGCATACGATTTATTTTTGTATCGGGAATCGGCTATTTGTTTTGAAACAGCCTTTTCGAATTGAATAATTTCTATGGAATAATTTTGCACATCCGGTAATTCCGGAGATCGGATATAGTTCATCCAAATGATGATAAAAAGTTGAATTATTATTATGAGAGCAAGTGCAAGGCCTCCTCGGCGCTCACGACTGGTTAGTGTAAAATAATCCCTGACAAAGGATTTTAATTTGGATTGAAACATGTCGAAAAACAAAAAAAGTATTATAAAAAATTAAGGTTTACGAAATATGAAAAAATGGTTAATGGCTACTACTTTTCATCATTATTATCGGTAAAGGAATCGGGTTCGGGTCGAGCAGGAATTGTCAAGACCTTCCAAAAAAAATAAGCTGTAATTACGGTAACCAGTAACATGGTTGTAACCATAAGTATTAGAGCAGTTGTGTTCATCAGTGAAATCTTTTTTCTTTAATTCTCTTTTTGTAAGCGATATTAACTAACGCGGCAATAAAGATAAACAATCCAAGTAACATAAACCGTGCAAATATGGTATGCGAATGACGGGCTTCCAGAGCTTGTTTTTCAATAGGATCAACAGCTGCAGCAATTTGTTCCTTCAATCCTGATTGAGTTAATTGTTTGATAATGGAACTGTTATCAAGCGTCCATCCATTGCTAATTGCGTTAATCCAGTCATTATTTTCAGGAGTAATTAATGAACCAATAAAAACAAACAACAACAGGAACGGCGTAATCCACTTGATGATGAAGCGATAAAGGTTAGGAACTTTAATATCGCCACCGGAATTTATTTCATTCCATCCTTTATCCATTCCGAATATCCAGGCAAACAAGATCGTTTCGGCTAAAGCAAAAATTACCAATGCCACTGTGCCTGCCCAATAATCATATTCGTCAAATACACCATGTTGAAAAAAGAATACAGTGGGTAAACCCATAATTAGAGTGATAAGTCCGAACGACCAGGCACCTTTTTTTCTATCAAATTTAAATTCATCTCTCATGAAACCCATCCATGGTGTTCCCATTGCTAACGATGAAGTAATTCCAGCAAAGAATAATAAACCAAACCACATCACGCCTGCAAGAGTGGACAATAATGGACCCCATTGTTCGAACAAGTAAGGCATTGTTTGAAATGCCATTCCGAAACCGGCATTTTCTTTTAACCAATCAATACCCAGATAACCTGCAGCAATTGGAATTACAATCAGACTTCCTAAAACCACTTCTACAAATTCGTTCATAAATCCTGCAGAAACCGCATTCAATGCAATGTCATCTTTCGATCGCACATAAGCTGCATAACATTGTATGGTTCCCATTCCTACTGAAAGTGTAAAAAACATTTGTCCGGCAGCAGCCAGCCATACCTTGGGATTGGTGAGCGAGTCATATTGAGGAGTCCACAAAAAATTTAAACCTTCCCATGCACTTGCATCAGGATGCTCAGGTGTTGCTCCACTGGTTCCTAATGTAAGTCCTTTGAAGGCAAGAAAAATTCCGAAGATAATTAACAACGGCATTCCTATTTTGGCCACCTTCTCAACCCCCTGTAAACCATTGGAAAGTATCCATGTATTTAACAATAAACAGAAGATGTAGAAAATTACTGCCTCATAAGGTATTCCTGTTGTGGATGAAGTGATATCAATATAATTTCCAAAAAAAGCAGCGACCTCTGTCTGTTTTAGTCCATCAAAAGTGCCAATAACCGAATGATATACATACGCCATGGTCCAACTTTCGATGTAACAATAGTATGCTGCAACAGCAATGTTAGTAAAAATTCCAAAAACTCCGACGTATTTCCACATCGATTTATTATTCATGGAATGCAGGATAAAAGGAGTGGAGTGATGTCCGTGTTTTCCGCCAAACCTACCCGATGCCCACTCGATCCAAAGCAATGGAATACCCATCAATAAAAAGCAAACCAAATAAGGTATGATGAATGCGCCGCCCCCATTTTCAACAGCTTGTACCGGGAAACGTAAAAAGTTTCCAAGTCCGACAGCGTTTCCGGCCATGGCCAGAACCAATCCTACCCGGGAACCCCAGGCATCTTTTTTTATGGTACTCATACTTGATCTTTGGCCACCTAGTTATTCAACAATGATCCGAAAATATAATGATAACTCCAAATTTTAATTTAACATAACGATGAAAAATGAAAAAGGGCCGGTTATTACCAGCCCCTTTTCATTATATAAGTCTTTATGATTTATTCAAATAGCAGGAATTCCACCCTTCTGTTTTTTGCTCTTCCTTCAGTTGTTTTGTTATCGGCAATCGGTTTATCCTTACCAAAACCTTTGGCATTAATTCGAGTTGAATCAACTCCTTTACCCACCAAATAGGTTCTGGCTGCTTCTGCACGCTTCTTCGATAGAGTTTTATTTGTAGCAGCAGAACCGGTATTATCAGTGTGGCCATCAATATTCAATTTGAATGATGTTCGCTTATTCATCAACAATGCCAATGCATCAAGTGAAGAAAATGAAGATTCCTTAATCACTGCTTTGCCGGTTTCAAATTGCAGATTGGCGAATACTTTGTTGATGATCTCCTGCTCTTCTTCGGTCAGTTTTGCAGGTACCACAATCGGAGCCTGAGTGATTTTTACAGGGCAACCTTTATTGGAAAGCGGACCTACATCATACGGACAGTTATCCTGTGGATCAGGCAAACCATCACCGTCGGAATCAGGACAACCTTTGTATTCAGCTAAACCTTTTGTGGTAGGACAATCATCTTGTGGGTCAGGAATGCTGTCGCCATCGGTATCAGGACAACCTTTGTAAAGAAGGATACCTGCAATAGAAGGACAATCATCTTCTGCATCTTTAATGCCATCACCATCAGTATCCGGACAACCATTGAACTGGGGTAATCCAGGGGTAGTAGGGCACTCATCTTTTGCATCAGTAATTCCATCGGCATCGGCATCGGGGCAACCTGCAAGTGCAACTAATCCCTTCACATCAGGACACTGGTCAATTGCATCCGGCACATCATCAAGATCTCTGTCGGGACAGCCTTCAAATTTGAGGATACCGGCAATTTCACGGCATTTATCTTTTGCATCAGAAATACGATCACCATCATAATCAGCAGTGCGTTCTTTATTAATCGAAAATTTAAGTCCTGCATATACATCCATTCCGTACATATCGGCCAGGCCAAACAAACTTCCCACACGGTCACTGCCAATGAAGAAGCTTGCAAATCGCATGGCCAAACCAATACGGGTTACTGTGCTGGCATAATTGTAATAAGAAATTGGAACGCTTACATCAAACCATTTTGTTTCGTAACGAGGTGTAATCGACAAAACACTGGCTTTGTCAACACCCGGTTTACTGTTTTTTATACCGTGGGTGTAAGCAGCATTTACATAAAACTTTTTGTATGCATTCCAGTCAGCCTGCAAACTCAATGCAGTTGGCAAATTCATACTGAAATTATCTTCTCTGAACGAAGCAAGTGAGTCGCCGTTATAAAAAATGGCACTCATCGATTTATCAAAATCAATATTATCATCAAATTCATCAACGTTATAATCGTTGTAAAAGCCAACATCATTAGTTTCCAGATGATAGACGCCTGAATTATCTTTAAAATTAATTTTTCCTAAATCAAGCAATGAAAGTCCTAATCGGAGTTTGTACCTGTTGAGAGTTGGATCATGTTGTTTTGTACCATCCATCTCATATTGCCACTCAACAGGATCTTTGAAGAAGTCATAGGTAAATCCAATATCTACACCAAAACCGGAGCCGTTAACAATATCACTGTAGCCCGATATATCATCAAATGAATTATAATCTGTACGGCCATAGTCAATTGAAGAACCCGGCAAAAATACCATGTCGCTATCATTTAAAACATTGTATCTCAAATCGGGATTTTCGGCATAAGCTCCTGCTATACCATTAAGTAATTTAAATGTGACACCCATTGTTAAAGCACCTTTTTCGGTTTCTTTCAAGGTGGTGGCGTATGATAAACCATATTCCAGCCAGTTGAGAATGTTTAGTTGAAAATCGGTAGCAGAAAAAGTATTTGCATGCAATGGATCATATCCAAGTCCTTCTACTGCATACTTTGCTGCGTGACCATCTACATCATTCGCCGATACATGATGACGGAATTGTGTGGTGATGGCAAAAGTGTGTTTGTTTTTGATGTTGAACATTGCACCCGGGCCATAAACCGAAATTGCTGAATAGGCATTATAAAGATCTTCGGCATCCTGAAACTGAAACTCATCAAGATATTTTTTATTATCCATTTTGTTCAGGATGTTCTTTATCCCAAAAAATTTCAATTCATCTTCGGGAATATAAATAAAATCATTCTCCACCGTGGCACCAATTCCAATAAGATTAATGTCAAGATCCAACCTTGATGTATGAATGGATGCCGGGTTGATTCCTAAGCCTTGAATTCCGGCATAATTGGAGTTCCTGATTCCCAGCATATCCTGGGCAAATGCGCTGCTTACCGCTAATGTTAGGAATAACAGCATAATGATCAACTTTTTCATAGTTCAGGCGTTTATTTTTGGTTTTGAAAAGTATATAAAAGTTATTAATTCACCAAAAAATAAAAATTAAGTTATCGAGTTTTTTAAAAGACAATCATTTAGATTGTTTCTAATTTACTTGTTTTTTTTAAATTGTGCAATCGCACGGCCTTGATTTACAAAGTATTCAAGATAGGATATAGTTACTGTACCTTTGCTATTCTTTGATTTTTTATCGCGAGGTTCGGTATTCTCAAAATCGCCCGTAAGACCTAATGGAAGCTCATTTTTTCTTAAATCAAAGGTGAAGATAATTTCATCCGGCAAATCAAATTTTTTAACAACCGGTCCAAATTGGAAAGCCATCGAAATGGTTCCTTCACTTTTAGTGGTTGTCTCCAGTTTCCTGATCACCATGCGCTTTTGATCTACCCATATGGTGGATAAAATAATGTCATCGGTTTCATCGCTCGGAATAACCTTGATCACATAAGTGTTGTATTCGCCCAGTTTTTCTTCCCTTATAAAGATAGCAGTGTAGTCACCTGTTAGTAATTGGTTAGGGGTGAAGTTCATTCCTCTTTTTGGAAGAAGCGAAAATCCCGGAATCTTCACCTTTACTTTGTCGGGTTGCATAAACCAAATGAGCCCTTGTTTTACCGGTATCTTTACAAAATCAACATCTACTTTTATTTTAACATTCGCTTCATATTCCTTTATGGTATAAAATTTTTCTTTAACCTGTTCAAGAATAGCGGTGCCATCTTTAGATTGTGCTTGAACCATTGAAGGCAATAAGAGGAAAAGGGAAAATATAAGTGCTCTTTGTATCATGTAAGTATGTCTTTTCTGTTAAAATGGTAAATGGAAATGCCCAAAAAGCCGAGTATGTGAAATATTAATACTCCGGCTGATAAAATCACTTTGTTATAATCTACCGGATCTTCAAAAAATAATTTCCATGAACCCATATAATTGGTAAACATAAAGGGTTTAACGGCTCTGAATATGCTCAGATCGATTGCTGAAATAATAATGAATGATATGATTACCGTCATCGTTAAAATGATAGGGCCTATGGCATTGTCGCTAAAAGCTGAAAACATAAAAGCCAGTGCTCCCACGCACCACATGGCGATCAATCCAAAACAGAATGCGGCTATCAAACGCCATAGAACATCGTTTTCGGCAAAAACATATATCGTGTTTTTGATCACAATCAAATCACCTGTTCCCATGATAGCCAACCCTAATACCAAACTGATAATAGCCATAAAAAAGATTAATGTGGCTGTATATATCATACCGGCAATAAATTTTGAAACCACTATCATGGTTCTGTCTGCTTTTCTGGTCAACAATATCTTTAGTGTCCCCGAAGCAGCCTCTCCGGCAATTAAATCACCTGTTACCAGTGCAATAAGAAACGGTATATGAACGTACAGAGTGGCAAGAATAATGTATGTAGCTAAAAATCCATTAAGAAGATTACCTTGAAACTCGAATGCCTCTTTAAGATTTTGCAAACTGAATTCAATGTACGTTTCGCCATCAATATATAAGGCAACTTGTATGAGTGGAACAAGAAATGCTATTGCAACAAATCCTATATAAGTTCTCGGCTTGCTGAATATTTTATACAATTCAATCCTTACTAATGTTATCATAATCATGTAAGATTTAAAAAGTATTCTTCAAGGGAACGCATCGGAATCATCGCAATTACATCGATGTTGTTTTCAATAAGTTTCCTGTTGAGGGATGCCATCTGTTCCTTCTTCATCTGCAACATGATTCTATTGCCTGCATGATCTCTGTAGTTAGTGGCAAATTCAGAATTATTTATCAGTTGTAGCGCATCATTAATATTGTTGACTTCAAGAGTCACTTTCATATCATCGGTATTTAATAGTTTTTCAACCTCACCTTCAACAGCTACTTTTCCTTTGTTGATGATCACCATTCTGTTTGCTACTATCTCAACCTCATTGAGAATATGCGATGATAACAATATTGTTTTGTGGCGTTCTCTGCTAAGTTTTAAAATGAGATCCCGAATTTCTACCATTCCCTGAGGATCAAGTCCGGTAGTGGGTTCATCCAAAATAATCAATTCCGGATCGTGGATGAGGGCTTGTGCAATTCCTGCTCTTTGTTTCATTCCATGAGAAAAGGTTTTTATCTTGCTTTTGGCCCGATCTTTCAACCCAACTAATTCAAGAATTTCCATTATTTTCTCTTTTGCTGCTGCTTTCCCCGACATCTTGCTTAACAATTCCAGATTGTCGTAAACGCTCAGGTAACCATATAAATCAGGCTTCTCCACAATTGCCCCGATTTTATTCAGCGTACCTTCCCGATTCTCAGTCACCGATTTCCCAAAAATTTTGATGGTTCCTGAAGTTGGCCTGATAAGATCAAGCATCATACGTATGGTTGTGCTTTTACCTGCTCCGTTTGGTCCCAGAAAACCAAAAACATCACCCCTGAAAACCTTGAAACTGATACCTTTAACCGCTTGAAATCCCTTATAGGATTTGTGCAGATCGCAAACTTCTATGATGGTTTCTCTTTCCAATTCAGATGTAAAATTAACTATTGAAGGCTTCACTTGTGTTGTGCACTAAACAACACCCGAAGTAATCGAAAAGATTTCAAGGAACCTGAAATTTTAGCAGGGAACTCTTTTGTGGCTCAACAGGTTCACTTGCAACCAATTGATAAATTTGATTAAATTATTGATATTCAAAATATTACTAGTAATATTGGTTTGTTGTATTAGTTCACTTTTAATCCTATATTTGCGGGCTCAAAAAAATTGGAACTTTAATACTATAGATTCATGCAAAGTAAAGGCGCTATTAAGTTTTTTGCGATTGTTCTGGCAATTGTTTGTATTTACCAGTTGTCGTTTACACTGGTTACCCGGAATGTAGAAAGCAATGCGAGAGAAGCATCCGCAGGTGATGCTAAGGCTTATCAATCCTATATTGACTCCATCTCAGGAGAGCCTGTTTATAACCTTCTGGTTAAAAATTATACGTTTCGTGAATGTAAAGAGCGCGAATTGAATCTTGGTCTTGACCTTAAAGGTGGTATGAACGTGACTCTTGAGGTTTCTGTTGTGGATCTTATTCGCTCTATGGCTAATAATAGTCAGGATCCTACTTTTAATAAAGCTATTGCTGATGCAGAAATGCAACAAAAAGATTCTCAGAAAGATTTTGTGACCCTGTTCGGAGAAGCATTTGCAAAAGCTGACCCTAATGCCAAACTGGCTGCTGTTTTCAGCACCATGGATCTTCAGGACAGGATTACCTTTAATTCTACCAACGAAGATGTTATCAAAGTGATTCGTGAAGAGTCTGATGCAGCGATCAGTCGTTCTTTTAATATTCTTCGCTCGAGAATTGATAAATTCGGGGTGACTCAACCTAATATTCAACAGTTAGGTTCAGGTAGAATTCTTGTTGAACTTCCGGGTGTGAAGGAGCCGGAGCGCGTTCGTAAGCTTCTTCAGGGTACCGCCAAACTTGAATTCTGGGAAACTTATGAGAATAAAGATGTATTCGATTATCTGAATACAGTGAACGAAGCTCTTAAGTCTGAAGGTAAGAAAGATTCTTTAATGGCAACTCTTCAAAATGATACTACTGCTGCAACATCAAACACCGATTCAACAATATCAACAATAGCTGCAGAAGTAACACCTGACACTACTCAAACTGCATTGCTTGATCAAATTAAAAATGATTCTGCTGCTCTAGGAACCGATACAACTGCGAAATCCTTCGATCAGTTTGCAAAAGAAAATCCACTGTTTGCAGTTTTAAGCCCTGCAATTTTTCAAAATCAACAAGGACAAAGTGAATATCAAAAAGGGCCGGTCATCGGCTATTCTTTAATCAAAGATACTTCCAAAGTAAATGCAATTCTTCATAGAGATGATATCAAAGCGATTCTTCCTAAAAACATGGAATTTCGCTGGGGTGTAAAACCTCCCACAAAAGAATCATCTGCGTTGGAATTAATCGCAATCAAAACTAACGGTCGTGATAAGTTGCCTCCTTTGGATGGTGGTGCCATTGCAGATGCCCGTCAGGATTTTGGCCAATTTAACGGTCAGCCTGAGATTACCATGCGTATGAATCCGGAAGGTGCTCAAACATGGAAGCGACTAACGGCTGAGAATATAGGAAAATCGATTGCTATTGTTCTTGATGAAAGCGTTTATTCTTTCCCTACAGTACAGGGTGAAATCGCAGGTGGAAATTCCAACATCACCGGTAACTTCGAAATTAACGAAGCAAAAGATCTTGCAAATATTCTTAAAGCAGGTAAACTTCCTGCACCGGCTCGAATTGTTGAAGAAGCCATTGTAGGACCTTCTCTTGGTGAGGAAGCCATCAACTCCGGTTTGCTTTCATTTGTAATCGCTCTGGTGCTGATTCTTGTTTTCATGGTATTCTATTACAGTAATGCAGGTTGGGTTGCCGATCTTGCTTTGTTCGCTAACGTGTTCTTTATCTTTGGAGTACTTGCTTCTTTAGGTGCCGTTCTTACTTTACCCGGTATCGCCGGTATCGTTCTTACTTTAGGTATGGCTGTGGATGCCAACATTCTTATTTATGAACGTATCCGTGAAGAGCTCCGAGCCGGCAAAGGAATACGACTGGCTATTTCTGATGGATTCAAAATGGCTTACTCCTCTATCATTGACTCTAACGTAACTACTCTTCTCTCCGCAATTATTCTTTTCATCTTTGGTTCAGGACCTATTCAGGGATTTGCTACTACTCTTATCATTGGTATTCTTACTTCTTTATTTTCTGCCATATTCCTGACCAGATTAATTTTCGAATGGCGTCTTGCGAAAAACAAGACTATCAGTTTCTCTACCAAATTAACTGAAAATGTCTTTAAAAATATAAAATTTGACTGGGTATCAAAACGTAAAGTTTATTATACTGTATCAGGCTTTATAATTTTGATTGGTATCGGATCTATGGTGTTCAGAGGCTTTAGTACCGGTGTTGATTTTAAAGGAGGACGTTCTTATGTGGTACGTTTCGATGACGATGTAGCAACTTTAGATGTACGTGCAAAATTGGCAACACCATTTAATACTGCACCTGAAGTTAAAACTTTTGGTTCAAGTAACCAGGTGAAAATAACTACCTCTTATCTTATTGAAGAAAACTCTGCCGAAGCCGATTCTAAAGTTGAGCAAGCGCTAATGTCAGGTCTTGGTATTAAGCCTGATCAGATAATGAGTTCACAAAAAGTTGGACCAACAGTAGCTGACGATATTAAGGTTTCTGCAACTTATTCCTTATTACTCTCAATGATTGTAATCTTCCTTTACATAGTTTTGCGATTCCGCAAGTGGGCTTTTGGTATGGGTGCACTTGTTGCTCTTACGCATGATATTTTAATCCTGCTTTCGATATTCTCACTCTTTTGGGGTATCTTGCCATTCTCTCTTGAAATTGATCAGGCATTTATTGCGGCTATCCTTACGGTGATGGGCTATTCTATCAACGATACCGTGGTTGTTTTTGACAGGGTTCGTGAGTTTTTAGGAATTCACCACAAGTCTGAAATAAAAACAGTGATCAACAATGCCTTGAATGCTACCTTGAGTCGTACAATAAACACCTCGTTAACCATTTTCTTCGTATTGTTTGCGATCTTCGTTTTCGGTGGTGAAGTTATTCGCGGTTTCTCATTCGCTTTGATGATCGGTATTATTGTAGGAACTTATTCTTCACTCTGCATAGCTACACCGATAGTGGTTGACTTACTGAAAAAGACTGAACCTGAGAAAAAATAATCAGCTCTATTGAATTTTATAAATCCCATCTTTTAACGGTGGGATTTTTTTTGCTTTAAAAATTTGTTATAAATTAAATTCATTCTTTTGATGGACTTCAAAAACATAAAAAATTTGTAAAAATAATGAGATGTTTAGTTGAATACTCTTCGTCAAATGTGAATGGTAAAATTGAATTTGAAATGAATGTATTCAGTAAGATGGTTCTCAAAAGCATCAATTTGAAAAGATGCGTAAATTAACTAAGTCTTCTTCTCTTTATAGTTCCGCCTTTGGTTTCATTTACAGTGTTCATCACCAGGAACGCTTTTGAATCTATTTTTTCAATTTCACTTTTCAAGCGGGTTATCTCCAAATTAGTAACCACAGTAAAAACAACATCTACCTCTTTTTCAACTTCGTCTTTCTGGCGATATCCTCCTCTTCCTCTATACACAGTAACACCCCGCCCCATCCTTTCGGTTATCATTTTTCGAATCTCTTCGCTCCGGGAGGAAATAATAGTAACCCCTGTGTATTCTTCGATACCATGAACCACAAAATCCACTGTTCGTGAAGCGGCCAGATAGGTGAGGAGAGAATAGAGGGCCGGCTCAACGCCTAGCAATGATGCAGCGAAGGCAAAAATTATGATATTAATGATGAGTATAATTCCACCTATGCTCACCGGTGTCTTTTTGCTGAGGTAAAGAGCCAAAATTTCTGTGCCGTCAATCACACACCCGCCCCTTACCGCTAATCCTATTCCCAATCCCAGAAAAAAACCACCGAAAACGGAAATTAATAATTTATCGTTGGTAACTATTTCGTAATCAAAAATAAATAACGACAGTGCCAACGCGATGATGGCCAAAATCGTTTTAATGGCAAAATTCCGACCTAACTGAAAATATCCTACTATAACAAATGGGATATTGAATAAAACTATCAACAAAGGCAAACCTGTTTTGGTAAGTTGTGCCACTAATAGTGAGATCCCTGTAACGCCTCCATCAATAAAACCATTCGGTAATAAAAACCCTTTTAGTGCAATAGCTGCAGAAGCAACTCCGAATAAAATGAGAAAAAAATCAACTATGATATTTCGTCTGTAAACCTTCTTTCGATAGGTTTTGTTCGACATCATAGTATTTCTCTTTTTGAGCATAATTGACCCTCATTTTTGTTGAGGATTGGGTCAAAAATAGTTAATACCGCTGTCAGTTTAATGATTGATGCAATTCAAATTACATATTTGTACCTTTGTGAACAGTTAACCTTCACATTTATGTTATCTATTGTTCTCTTTCTCGAAAGCATTGGCACAGGAGAATTGCTTCTGATTCTGCTATTTGTACTATTTTTCTTTGGATCAAAAAAAATCCCTGATTTAGCACGTGGGCTGGGTAAAGGAATGAGGGAAATGAAAGACGCCGTTCAGGGAATTGAACAGGATATTAAGCAGGGAATCAATTTGGAAGAAGAGAAGAAAATGGTGGAGGATGTAAAAAAAGATATTCAGTCAACTAAGGATGAACTTAAATGACGATTTGTTGTTACTCATTTAAGTGATGCCTTTTTATTTGGTAATTTGATCACTTCTTTATTATGGAAGACACACTCATTCCCTCCTCAAAACTTAAAAGAATCGTCATCATTGGCGGTGGCTTTGGCGGTATTAATCTCGTCAAAAAATTGCATAACAAAGGTTTTCAAATCGTTCTGCTCGACAGAAACAATTACCACACTTTTCAACCCTTACTTTACCAAGTCGCTACCGGCGGATTAGAGCCTGATTCCATTGCCTATCCTTTGCGGAAAATTTTTCAAGGCTACAAAGACTTCATTTTCAGAATGGCAAATGTGGAAGAAGTATCTACTCAGAATAACTCCCTTATCACTAATATAGGTACCATTACTTACGATTACCTGGTTCTTGCAATGGGGTCTACCAATAATTTTTTTGGTATGAAGAGTGTTGCAGATAATGCGATGCCAATGAAAAGTCTTACCCAGGCACTCGATCTTCGGAGCTTGATTTTGCAGAACATGGAGCTGTCGTTGGTCCAAAATTCCGATAATCAAAAGTATCTCAATTTTGTAATTGCAGGAGGTGGCCCAACCGGTGTGGAAACTGCCGGTGCTTTGTGTGAATTAAAGCGACATGTTCTTCCTAATGATTATCCCGAGTTGAATTTTTCACGGGCCCGTATCATTCTCGCCGAAGCTGGTCCTACGCTGTTAGCAGGTATGTCACCATTTGCTTCTCAAAAAGCACTTGAGGGTCTTAATACAATGGGTGTGGAGGTGTTGCTGAATTCTGCAGTAAAAGATTATGATGGCGAAAAAGTTACTCTTAATGATGGCCGAACAATCTACACCTCAAATTTTATTTGGTCGGCAGGTGTAAAAGGAGAACCTATCAACGGTATCAATCCTAAATCTGTTGCCGGTAATCAACGTATTTTGGTCGACAATTATAATAGAGTAGAGGGATATGATAACATTTATGCAATCGGCGATATAGCACTTATTTCAGGTGATGTCAAATATCCTCGAGGTCACCCTATGGTAGCTCAGGTTGCCATTCAGCAGGCTGCCAATCTGGCGAAAAATTTTGTTGCTGTTACCAAATCTAAAGACCTCACGGTTTTCCGTTACAAAAATCTCGGATCCTTAGCTACCATTGGTCGGAATAAAGCTGTGGCTGATTTTTCTTTCATCAAACTTAAAGGGTTTATTGCCTGGTTGGTTTGGATGGCTGTTCACCTTATGACCATTGTTGGGTTTCGAAACAGAGTTATTGTTTTTATTAACTGGTTATGGAGTTATATTTCTTATGATAGGGCTATACGTTTGATAATCAGGCCATTTAAAAATAATTAATTGATCTTTCAACTAATTGTATCCTTTTTTCAGATTATTGCTATTTTTTTGAATAATTCCTAAAAAAAACAATAAATATTTGGATAACCCATTATATTTTTGACAATTGTTGAAAAAAAATGTATTTTTCTTGACATACCCCCCTAAATATTTATACATTTGCCAAAAATAAATTAAAAAAATGGCAACTTTAAGATTTAAGGCGCTTGAAAGTGCGATGACCCGAACTCCGAATTTGGTAACGCCACCCGCGGGCAAAATATCGGACTATTTTGGACTAAACGTATTCGATAAGGATACCATGCAAAAATTTCTTTCCAAAGAACCTTACAAACAGGTTTTGGAAGCAATTGAAAGCGGTCAGCAGATTGAGCGGAATGTTGCAGAGCAAGTTGCTACCGCCATGATGACCTGGGCCATTTCGAAAGGAGCCACTCATTATACCCACTGGTTTCAGCCATTGACCGGTTCCACTGCCGAAAAACACGATTCATTTTTTGAACTGGCAGATGGAAATCGTCCTATCGAAAATTTCTCATCCAGTGCATTGGTTCAACAAGAGCCCGATGCTTCCAGTTTTCCAAGTGGAGGCATTCGTAACACTTTCGAAGCACGTGGTTATACTGCATGGGATCCAACATCTCCCGCCTTTATCATGGAAAGCGCTTCCGGCAAAACATTATGCATCCCTACCATCTTTGTTTCTTACACAGGAGAAACACTTGATTATAAAGCACCGCTCTTGAAGGCACTTCATGAACTTGATCAGGCTGCTGTTCCGGTGTGCCAGTACTTCGACAAAAATGTTACTAAAGTAAACGCCACTCTGGGAATTGAACAGGAATACTTTCTCATCGATATTGCCATGTACAATGCAAGACCCGACCTGGAATCTACAGGAAGAACTGTTTTCGGACACATCCCTGCCAAAGGACAACAACTCGAAGATCATTATTTCGGCTCAATTCCTGCCAGAGCCTACGCCTTTATGGTAGAATTTGAAATAGAGGCATTCAAGTTGGGAATACCTCTCAAAACACGTCACAATGAGGTGGCTCCAAGTCAGTTTGAATGTGCGCCGGTGTTTGAAGAAATCAACCTCGCTGTTGATCACAATCAATTATTAATGGATGTGATGGATAAAGTTGCACGCCGTCATAACTTCAAAGTGCTTCTTCATGAAAAACCATATGCAGGAATCAATGGTTCCGGTAAACACAATAACTGGTCGCTGGTGACCAACACCGGAAAGAATTTATTTTCTCCCGGAAATTCTCCAAAAACTAATTTACAGTTTCTCACCTTCTTTGTGAATATTATTAAAGCGGTTTATGAACATGGTGATTTATTGAGAGCAAGTATTGCTTCGGCCAGCAACGACCATCGTTTAGGTGCCAACGAAGCTCCCCCCGCAATTATGTCTATTTTCCTGGGTTCACAATTGAGTCAGGTATTAAATGAAATTGAGAAAACTGTAGCCAAAGAAAAACTAACCCCTGAAGAAAAAACACAAATCAAACTGAACATCGGACGTATTCCTGAAATCTTATTGGATAATACCGATCGTAATCGTACTTCTCCTTTTGCTTTTACAGGAAATAAATTTGAGTTCAGAGCTGTTGGTTCGTCTGCCAATTCGTCAAACGCAATGTTGGTTTTAAATACCATCATGGCAAATCAATTGAAAGAATTCAGAAAAGAAGTGGATGCGTTGTTAGATAAAAATGTGAAGAAGGATGAAGCCATTTTAAAGGTTCTCAGAAAGTATATCGTGGAGTCAAAAAATATTATTTTCGAAGGTAATGGATACAGTGATGAATGGGTAAAAGAAGCTAAGAAAAGAGGGTTGTCTAATCACACCACCACTCCTCCGGCACTGGATGCATTCATCTCTAAAAAATCAAAGGAACTGTTTCGAAAAAACAACATCTTCACCGAAAGAGAACTCGAAGCTCGTTACGATATCCTTCTGGAAACATACACCAAAAAAATTCAAATTGAATCGCGTATAGTTGGAACACTGGCAATGAATCATATTATACCAACTGCTATTAAATATCAATCAGAGTTGATTAAAAATGTGGAAGGTTTAAAATCGCTTGGTTTAAAGGAAGATGCCTATAAAATTCAATTTGACATAATTAAAGAGATATCCGAACACCTTTCTGTAATTAAAGATAAAACAGATTCGATGGTTGAAGAGCGCAGAAAAGCCAACAAAGTTGAAGATGCCAGAGCAAAAGCAGTTGCCTATTGTGATAAGGTAAAGCCATACTTCGATGAGATTCGATATCATGTGGATAAACTGGAGCTGCTCGTTGACGATTCCTACTGGCCACTTCCCAAATATCGTGAAATGCTCACAGTTAGGTAGTTACGTCATTTTTTTAATTTTATACGAAAGCCATGATACGTTCATGGCTTTCGTTGTTTCTGTAAGTTATGACAAAAATCATATACTCATTTCATAATGTTTGCCCTATCTTTGCAATGCATGAGGATAATTTCAACATTCATTCTTATTGGTGTGATGCTTCAATTGTTCAGTAAACAGGTGATCTTTGTTGAATATCTGGTGAACAAGAGTTACATCGCTGCTGTTTTATGCGAGAACTTGAGTGTTCCCGAAAAACATTGTGAAGGTAAATGTCAATTAAAAAAAGAGCTTGCTAAAGATTCACAACGGCAGGATGGAAATAGTCAGAAATCGAAAACGCTTTTTGAGGTATTATTTGCACTTGGCACTACTGAAACATTAAAATTGAATACCTCATTGATTCGTGAAATTTTTTATAATCACATTAGCCTTGTTTCCTATGGTCATTTAGGTGCTGTTTTTCATCCACCATCAATTTAGTTTGATTTTTATTTTATTGAAAAATTAAATTTGTTGTAGGTGAAAAATTTAATGTTTGAATATAGTTTGAAAGATAATTTCAATTCTTGCCAAATTACCTTGCACCTTAAAAACGCCTTAATTTAATTTCTTATCATTAACAAATATTATTCAAATTGAACTAAAAAAACTTTAAAAATGAATACCAAATTAAACAAAATACTTCTCTTGTTATTTGTTGCTACTGCATCATTATTCACAGCATGTAAAGATGATGATGATGATACGCCAACACCTCCCGGTCCAACTGTACTTCCTAAGTTATTCATAGAAATGGATCACCTTGCCGGTGCCACTAAGTTTTATTTGGATTCAACTTACACCACTGCCAATGGAGATCAGTTTACTGCATCGGTATTTAAATACTATGTCTCTAATATCCGTTTGGTTAAAACCGACAACTCTGTTGTTACCATTCCTGATACATATTTCTTAGTAAACGCGGAGGAGGAATCATCTTTGACACTTTCAATGGACAGTTTGCCTTTGGGCTTGTACAAGTCAATTAAGTTTATGATTGGGGTCGACAGTGCTCGTAATGTGAGTGGTTCACAAACAGGAGCCCTTGATCCGGTAAACGGAATGTTCTGGACCTGGAACAGTGGTTATATTTTCCTGAAGTTGGAAGGTACATCACCGGCTATTTCTTCTTCCAATTTTACCTATCATATTGGTGGATTCCAGGGAGCAATTGTGAATTACAAAGAAGTTGAACTCGATTTCGAAGGCGATATTCTAACATTGAATTATAACAAAGCACCTGAACTTCATTTTGTGGTTGATGTATTGGAAATTTTTGAAAATCCTACAACAATCAACATGGCTACGTTCCCTGCAATCGTTATGTCTCCTAATGCCAACGCCGCAACTCTTGCAACTAATTACTCTGATATGATTAAGTATGATCACATGCATGAAGAGTAATCTCGATATTTATCACCCTGCCATAAAATTTAAAATTCTATGGCTGGGTGATAATAAATATATTGTGCGTTTTTTTTTGGTATTCACTTTATTGTTCCTCCCGGGTCACAGCTCCATTGCTTGTGACTTCTGTAATTGTTATTTGGGATTGAATCCCGGATACAATAAAAATACAGTTGGTTTCAGAAGTAGTCTGCGAAATACTTCTTTCGAAATACCGAGTCAAAATTTAAGAGTCTCTCATCTTGGCGAGGGCCATACTGCAGTGGATAATGGAGGACTTGTGGAAGAAACTTTTCTCGCATTCGAAGTGTTTGCCCGTTTGTATCCGATTTCAAAACTTCAGTTGATAGTAAACATGCCTTATAACATAAATACAATTGATTACAATCAACAAAGCGAAACCCGCTCTGCATTCTCTGATTTAACTTTGATGGGTATGTATCAATTGGCAAATACTTTGACACTGGACTCCCTGAAAGTAAGGCACCGTTTGTTTGGTGGTGCGGGAGTTAAATTGCCAACAGGCAAATATGAAACACCCGAAGATGTTACCATTCCCATGGCCGATCATCTTTATTCAGGAACAGGGAGTACAGATATACTGTTTGGGGTATCTTACCTCGGAAAGTACAGAAATTTCGGATGGAATGTAGATCTGAATTATAAACTGAACACTAAAAACAGCTTAGATTATCAATTTGGAAATACAATAAATTTAGTGCCTCGTGTGTTTTATGAATACAAGCTTCATTCATTTATTTTATTTCCTCACCTTGGCGTAGCATATGAAAAGGGAGCTGCTGATGAGGATGATGGGATAGAACAAACCGATACCGGAGGTCAAATGATTTTTGGAACAGGTGGATTGGATGTGTATTACAAAATGGTTTCTCTGTCTTCTGATGTCAGACTGCCTGTGTATGAAAATATGGTTGATGGAATGCCCGTTGACAAATCATGGTTTATTACTTCTTTAAACTTTCATTTCTAAAATTAAATTACAATGAATACTAAACTTACCAAATCCTTATTGATTCTGATGCTTATCAGTATCGGCTTCATAACAGCTTGTAAGGATGATGACGATGATAATAATACCCCTACTTGTGTTGCAGGAAGAGGCGGTGCTGTCATATTTAAATTGATTCCCGAGCATCATGGAGAAGCTATTCCATCTATAGCATCTTATCCTGATTCGGCGTGGATTAAATTTAACGCCAATGAATTCCCCGGCGATAATCCTGCCTTATATGATTTGATTGTTGTAGGAAATACAGATTCAACATTTGTTATTGCTGACTCCATGAAATGTGGAAAGTATTTTATTTACATGACCGGCTTCGATGTGAGTATTGCCGAACGTGTAAGAGGAGGAATACCTGTAAATGTTACTGAGCAATCGGGTCTCAAAACTATCAAGATACCTATTACTGAAGATTAGAATAAATGCATTTTTTTTTGTTGAAAAATAATTTCACGATTATGTTGCATTAGCAAAACCTCGTAATTATTGTCTTAATCTGTTTAAGTATCTGGCAAACAGGTACTTAAATAAACTTAATTGTTCTTTTTCCAACCTATTTATTTTTTAAAGTATTTTTTTATACTTTTCCCCCCATCAATTCTAAACCCCAATTAAACTTATGAAAAACCAATTAATTACAGCTGCTGCCGGAGCATTGGCAATTGTAGCATCTACACTTACTGTTTCTGCTCAGAAACTCGAAAAGTTTGGCGCCGATATGGGCAAAAAATCGGCGATGGGTAAAGAAATAAGAGTACCCTATACCGATTTGATCAGCTATTATGGTTACATCAAACCGGGTGCCGCTCCTGATGAGGAAAGAGAAGGTAAAAAGTACTACTATCTTTACATTTGGATTCCTGCAGCCGCTCCTGAATTAGGAATTCGTATGATCTCTCCGGTGCCAGACAAAATGGCTCCCGAAGCAACCGATTTCGTTGCAGCTGATTACAAAGGTAATGAAGCTGACAAAGCAAATTATTTCGATACATGGATCACTCTTGAAAGAGCCGATGGTGTTACTAAAGTTGAAGATATTGCCACTAAAGGTAAATCGGCCTCCTGGAACAAATACGACTCCAACGATGATTCTTCTGAAATGCCTGCTCAGCCCTCCGGCAGCAAATACAATTCCCTGATGAGAATTACAAGCGACGCCGGCAATCCTACTAAAGCACTTGTTATGGGTCTTTACAGAATTGGCTTTACTACATTTAAAACAGGAGAAGTGCAGGGTAGTTTCATGGCCCAAATCGGCGCACCGGTTAAATTGCCGGGTGTTCAAATTGCTAAAGATCTTGACGGTTTGCAAAAAGCTGTAAGCGCCAAATAAAAGACTTAAACTGAATTTTAAAGTACTGAAGCCCGGTTCACTTAGTGTTCCGGGCTTCCTGTTTTTGGCAACTTTTCTTTTGTATTGCTTATGCCAACCTTTTATTCACAATCGACTATAAGCTTCATCCCATTAAAATAAAAATCCCATTAATTGTTGTTGCCCAACTTCAAATTAAGGTCTTTCTGATTCCATTTTCGGCTTCATGCCATCTGTTGAACAGATCAATACTCCTTCTATTAAGTTTGAATAGACTGTTAAGTTAATTGAAGTACATTGAAAATCAATTATTTATCCAAAATTCAGGAGATCTTTATACCCTTTTTCATGCCAAAGAACTATTTCTCAGAAGGTTTTGATATGATGGAAATAATTTTTTTCTTTGCTTTTCGAAAAAACCAGAAAGCACTATTACAATTAAACACTATTCAGATTATGATGAGCCGTACGAAATGCCTGATTTTTCTTTTGGTCACTCTTTTGTGGATGCCCGTTTTGGCCCAGAAAACAAAGACCCCCAAAAGTAAAACACCAAAAGCCGATAAAGCCTTCAACCAGGCTAATTATTCTTCGGCAATTGAGCAGTACAAAAAATGCTATGCCAAGCATAAAAACAAAAGCGACAAAGCTTCCACAGCTTTTAAACTGGGCGAATCTTACCGCATCATAAGTAACTGGAAAGAAGCTAATGGCTGGTACGAAAAATCAGTAAATGACGGAAACAAAGATCCAATGTCTAACTGGCGTTATGCTGAAAGTCTGAAAGCCAATGGCCGTTATGATGAAGCCATCGCTCAATACAATGCCTACAAAGTACTTGTACCGGATGACAACAGAACGGATGCTGCCATTCAGGCTACCACAACTGCACAGGGTTGGAAAGATAAACCAACACGTAACGTTGTTGAAAACGCCAGTGCATTAAACACAAAGTATTTCGATTTCTCCCCTTCTAAATCTAATAGCCCTAACGGAATGTTTTTCACTTCTTCAAGAATGGAAGCAACCGGTGGTAAAAATGATGGATGGTATGGTGAGAAATTTTTTGATCTCTTCACTACTGCCATGGACAATAATGGCAAATGGAGTACTCCGGTGGCAGTTCCTCCTCCTGTAAACTCTTCTTCTTCTGATGGTGCTTCTGTTTGGGATGCAAAAAATAATGTATTGTATTTTACCCGTTGTCAAAAAACTAAAGGTAAAGAAGGCCTTTGCCGTATTTATAAGTCTATGTATGATGGAAAAACTTGGGGAGAGCCTGAGCCACTTCCGTTTGCCAGCGAAGATTATACTACCGGTCACCCAACTCTTAGTGCCGATGGTTCAGTAATGTATTTTGTTTCTGATATGCCGGGTACCCTGGGAGAAAAAGATATTTTCATGGTGAAATGGGATGCAGCTGCTACCAACTGGGGAACACCGGTGAACCTGGGAAGTGCTGTAAATACCAACATGAATGAAATGTATCCTTATGTTGCTCCAAGTGGTAAATTGTATTTCTCCAGTAACGGTCATGCCGGAATGGGAGGATTAGATATTTTCTCTGCAACTGAAGAATCAGGTTCATGGGGAAATGTAACTAACCTTAAATCACCTTTAAATTCAGGTGGTGATGACTTTGGTATTCTTTTCGAAACAGATAATATAACAGGTTTCCTTTCTTCTAATCGCGAAGGTGGTTTAGGTGCTGATGATATTTACTCTTTCCGCATTCCTCCTCCGATTTTCTCTGTTTCAGGTCGTGTTTATGATACTGATACAAAAGAAAGTATTTCGGGTGCAACGGTTGAGCTCTTTGGTAGTGATGGAACTTCACTCAGTGTTAAAACCGGTGCCGATGGAATGTACCGTTATGAATTGAAAACAAATGTCAAATATAAAGTGTCCGCTTCTTATACCGGATACTTAACAAAATTCCTGGAAGTTTCTACTGTTGGTATGGATGACTCTAAAGACTTCATCGGTGATTTCGATTTCCCATTGAAGTCTACTGCTAAGCCGATCGAGTTACCTGAAATATTCTACGACCTCGACAAAGCAACCCTGCGTTCTGAGTCTAAGAAAGAACTGGATGGTTTGATCACCATTCTTGATGAAAATCCAACTATTACTATCCGCATCGAATCACATACCGATACCCGTGCAAGTGATGATTATAACATCGATCTTTCTAAACGTCGTGCTAAGTCTGTTGTCGATTACTTAATCAAAAATAATGTTGATAAAGATCGTCTGACTTCAGAAGGATTTGGTGAATCTAAACCTGTTGTTAGTGATGACGAAATTGCTAAGATGGCAACTAACGAAGAGAAAGAAGCCGGACACCAGAAAAACAGAAGAACGGAATTCAACGTGCTCAGCACCGATTTCGTTCCTAAGAAGTAGCTCACAAAATAATTAGTACGGAAAGCATTCACGTCTCGTGAATGCTTTCCCTGTTTATAGTCATTCCATAAATTATCATGAACGACCAGTCACGCTATATGTCACGAGGTGTTTCGTCCTCCAAGGAGGATGTGCACAACGCGATCAGCAAAATAGACAAAGGACTTTTTCCTAAGGCCTTCTGCAAAGTGGTTCCCGATTACCTCGGAAATGACCCACAGTGGTGCAACATCATGCATGCTGATGGGGCTGGAACTAAATCATCACTTGCATATGCTTATTGGAAAGAAACCGGTGATCTGTCAGTCTGGAAAGGAATTGCTCAAGATGCAATAGTCATGAATATCGATGATTTACTTTGTGTGGGTGCCGTCGATAATATTTTGCTTTCTTCAACTATCGGTCGAAATAAACAACTTATACCAGGCGAAGTTATAGCCGCCATCATCAATGGTACCGAAGAACTTCTGGAAGAATTGCGCAAACATGGCGTAAACATTTATTCAACCGGAGGCGAAACTGCCGATGTTGGCGATCTCGTAAGAACAATCATAGTCGATTCTACCGTTACTTGCCGAATGCCCAGAGCGAATGTCATCTCAAACGATAACATTAAGCCAGGTGACGTTATCATTGGTTTGTCGTCGTATGGTAAAGCATCTTACGAAAGTGAATATAACGGTGGCATGGGAAGCAATGGACTCACCTCCGCCCGTCACGATGTGTTTTCAAAATATGTTGCCGATAAATATCCTGAAACATATGACCATAGTATCGAAAGCAGTTTGGTGTATTCCGGTGGAATGAAACTAACGGATACCGTACATGTGAAAGATGAATATTCCGGAATCAATGAAGAAATTACCGCGGGCAAGTTAGTGCTTTCTCCGACCAGAACCTATGCACCGGTTATTAAAAAAATATTGGAAATACATAAAGCAAACATTCACGGAATGGTTCATTGCTCCGGCGGCGGACAAACTAAAATCCTTCATTTCATCGATCAGCTTCATGTCATCAAAGATAACATGTTCACTGTGCCACCATTGTTTGAATTGATACAAAGTCAGTCCCGAACATCGTGGAGTGAAATGTATAAAGTGTTCAATATGGGCCATCGTATGGAACTGTACATTGATCAAAATAGTGCCGACGAAATTATGGCCATTGCAAATTCGTTCAAAATAGAAGCAAAAATTATAGGCCGTTGTGAAAGTTCAAACACTAAACAACTTACCATCAATTCAGAAAAAGGGAATTTTAAATATTAACAAAATTCACTCAACTAAAACCTCACTCCCAACACTAACTTACTAACTAATTTACTTTTCACTAACCTGCCTGCAGAGGCCATGCACACTCTCCCCTTCACTAACCACTTACAATAAATGAGTACATTACTAGAAAAGCTCGAATCCCTAAAGCACCGTCACGAGGAAATAGGTACACAACTCGGGGATCCGGGTGTGATTTCCGATCGCAAACGTTATAAAGCACTGACAAAATCATATCGTGATCTTGGTAAAATTGTTGAAGCATCGAATGAATACCGTGGTGTTTTAGCAAACATTGATGGGGCAAAAGATGTGTTGGTGAACGAAAAAGATGAAGAGTTTCGATTGATGGCAAAAGAGGAACTGGAGATTAATGAACAACGTCAGCTGGAGCTGGAAGAAGCAATACGTGTTTTGCTGTTGCCACAGGATCCTGAGGATAGTAAAAATGCTATTGTAGAAATTCGTGGTGGTACCGGTGGCGATGAGGCCAGCATTTTTGCAGGTGACCTTTACAGGATGTATTCCCGCTATTGCGAAGGAAGAGGCTGGAAAGTTTTGGAAGTCGATGCTAATGAAGGAAATACCGGTGGATATAAGGAAGTTGTTTTTGAAGTGACCGGTGAAAATGCTTATGGTATTTTGAAATATGAGAGTGGTGTGCATCGTGTTCAACGTGTTCCCGAAACGGAAACACAAGGTCGCGTACATACCTCTGCTGCTACAGTAGCAGTATTGCCCGAAGCAGATGAGGATTACGAAGTTGAAATCAGCCCTGCAGATATATCGGTACAAACAGCACGTTCGAGTGGGGCAGGTGGACAGAATGTAAATAAAGTAGAAACGAAAGTGCAAATGACACACATCCCAACAGGAATTGTGATTACCTGTCAGGCCGAACGTTCGCAGCATGGCAACAGAGAAATTGCCATGCAGATGCTCAAGTCGAAGTTGTATGAGATAGAGATCAATAAGCGTCAGGAAGAAGTTTCAAAGAGGAGGAAAACACTTGTATCAACCGGCGACCGTTCCGCAAAAATTCGGACCTACAATTATCCGCAAAGTCGTGTTACAGATCATCGAATTGGTTTAAGTAATCACAATCTCCCCGCAATCATGAACGGAGATATACAGGAATTTCTGGATGCATTACAAATGGCCGAGAATGCGGAAAAAATGAAAGAAGCAAGCCTGGTCTAATGTAACGCCTGCCCGACTGAACAGGCGGAATGCCTTCTGTTACGTCTGCATGCTACAGGCAGGAATTTACGAATTTACGAATATAAAGCCGGCCTGCCTTGTCATGGCCAATGCATGGGCAGGCAAGGAACCGAATCGCGCGCGCCGCCATCGCACATAAAAACAAAATCATTTTTTATCAATCATAATAGATCATAACAATCATAAAAATCTAAAATGACCCGTCCCCAACTCCTGGCTCAAATAAAATCCAAACGATCATTCCTATGCATCGGCCTCGACACAGATATTTCAAAAATACCAACTCATCTTTTACAACATGAAGATCCGGTTTTTGAATTCAACAAAGCGATCATTGATGCGACGAAAGATTTTTGTGTTGCCTACAAACCCAACATCGCATTTTACGAATGCATGGGACCAAGAGGTTGGGAGAGTTTGAAGAAAACATTAGATTACATTCCTTCAACTATTTTTACCATTGCCGATGCTAAGCGTGGTGACATTGGCAATACTTCCTCTATGTATGCGAAAACATTTTTCGAGCAATACACTTTTGATTCTGTCACAGTGGCTCCGTATATGGGAGAAGATTCTGTCACACCATTTTTGGAATTTAAAAATAAATGGGTCATACTTCTCGCACTCACATCAAACAAAGGAGCAATGGATTTTCAAATGGACACCATACAATCTGGTGAGAAAGTATTTGAAAAAGTTTTAAGCGAATCACAAAAGTGGGGCAGTGCCGAAAATATGATGTACGTAGTTGGTGCCACCCGAGGCGAACTTTTTGCTGATGTCCGCAAAATTGTCCCCAATCACTTCCTCCTTGTTCCCGGTGTGGGCGCTCAGGGCGGAAGTCTGGAGGAGGTTTGTAAATATGGCATGAACAAAGATTGCGGACTACTTGTGAATTCTTCACGAAATATTATTTACGCATCTTCAGGAGTTGATTTTGCTGAAAAAGCATCTGCGGAAGCAAAAAAAATTCAAGAAGTAATGCAAAAGTTGCTGGAGGTAAATGGTGAGTAGTGAGTTGTTGGCTATGTTAATTAATTAGAAACAAGGAAGAAATGAAAACGCATTGGAGAAAATTTGATTACAGAAAAGAAAGTTTATTTCAAATTATATCCGGTCTAAATAAATCTATAATTAGCTTAAAGACATATCAAAATGAAAATGTATGGTATGATGGTTTATTTTTTCTTGAAGACAGTGAACCTATTTATGGTTTAGCATTTATTGCGTTTCAGAATTATATTAATGGAAGTATTTCTGATTTATATGAAGAGAATAAAGATAGGCATAAACATTATAAAATAAACGGCAATTTTGAAATCTATTCAAGATCCTCAATCGAATTAATAATCAGTTTAGCTAATTACATTAAACACAAGGAAGAAAAGAATTTATTTCCCGGAACTACGGAAATTCTAGATTCTTTTGGACTTGTTGTAAATGAAAATATCATCTTTTGCAATTGTTCCTAATCCCGCGAATGATAAGTGCGAAATACATTTTGTGAATATGGAACATGATTTTATACTAGAACTTAGAAGTAGTGTTGGCCAGCTTATTTACAATATAAAACTTCCTGCAAAAACTTCATCGATTGAAATAGAATTAACCAAATTTAACGCAGGTTTTTATCTAGTTTCTATAAATGATAGAGTTGGTATTTTTGATCAAAAAAAATTAGTAATTGCTAAATAATAGATCATGAAAACGAAACTGTTCATACATATTATTTGCTTAGTTCTAATTGCATCTCAATTCACAATTGCACAGAAACGAAACAATGTTTGGTGCTTTGGCGATTCTGCCGGAATAGATTTCAACAACGGAGCAATACCCATCACAACTTCATTAAGCACCCGAGGAAGTTGTGTTAGCTATTGTGATACATCAGGGCAATTGCAATTGTACGCTGCCACAGGAGATAACAATGACTTTACAAATTTTCCTTATTATGCAAGGGTATTCAATAATTCAAATTTATTGGTTGCAAATGGTGATTCAATGAAAGGTCCAGGATGGTATAAAGAACTCATTTTAATTCCGATGCCGGATGATTCTATGAAGTATTATCTTTTCGGTATAGGGGTTACTGATCCTGGATTTTGTTACTCCGTGGTTGATATGGTTCAAAATGGTGGATTGGGAGAGGTGGTTCAAAAGAATGTGCTATTGCAAACTTTCAAATGCTCAGATGGTTTAACTGCGATCAAACATGCAAATGGCAGAGATTGGTGGATCATTTGTAGAAGGTGGGATACAAGTAATGATGAGTTTTATCAATATTTGGTCACACCTTCAGGAATATCTAATGTCATAATTCAACATATCGGAGCATTTTCTAGTCAAGGATTTACAACTTTGAACTTTTCGGCTGATGGGACAAAAATGTGCTTATCAAATTATACGGGTCTGCTGGAGCTTTACGATTTCGACCGTTGCACCGGTATCATTAGCAATCCTGTCACCATTCAACCTGAACCAACTTCAGCCCCGTATGGATGGTATTGGGGATGTGAATTTTCGGCTAGTGGAAGGTTCTTATATGTGAGTACCTATCATCCTCCGGTCTCAAGTGTATTAATACAGTTTGATTTATGGTCAACTAATCCAATCGGCACATGTGATACCTTAGAATTTAATACTACACCAAGAATAGGAAATGGCTTTTTAAAACGAGGCCCTGATCAAAAAATATATTTTGGTAAAGCATGGGAATGCTCTGCATTTCCGGATTGCTACCCTTACCCGGATAGCGTTTACAACTACGTAAATATGAATTTAAGTGTAATCAACTACCCCGATAGTTTAGGTGCCGCTTGCGGCTATGCACCATTTAGTTTTTACCTCGGAGGCAAACGTACCTACTACGGCCTTCCCAACAACCCCGATTACGATATGCCCGCCCTCGCCGGCAGCCCATGCGATACGCTGGTAAGCATCAATGAACCTGCTAACACCAACACTAACGCCTTCCTACACGTGTACTACGCATCCGATTGGGAAAAAGCTTTTATTAATGCGGATAAGTTAAAAGGAAAAAATTACAGTTTACGCATGGTAGATATTTTAGGAAAAGAGGTTTACTCGGAAAGTGGCACGCTAAATTCGCCCTACTTTACCAGAGATTTAAATTGCGCTTCTTTTGCAAGTGGAATATACTTAATTACATTTGAAACGGAGAGCGAGAAGTTGGTGAAGAAAATGCAGGTTAATTGGAGGTGATACAAGATGCAAAAAATTATGAAAATCATCACCGATTACCGCATAGGCATTCATGCCCGCAATATTCCATTCTTGAGTGTTGGCAGCGATCTTTTTACCGCTTTTTATGATACTCCAAATACCATTAACTTTGACCAAACTTCATTCAATGCGAACCATCGGGGAATATGGCTTGAAAACTGTCCTGATGCGCAAGTACAGGAAAATATTATTTCCAAGTCCAATCCTTCGACACCTTCCGGAACGTTTACGGTTGAAGGTATTTTTCATACCTTGGGTGCAAGAGGGTTAATTAATTGGAATGTTATTAATCAACTTCCGGTTCCTATTCATATCAGAGACGATTGTTCAGATACAGAATTGCATTGCAACGACATTAACAATGATACCGATCCCGGCTTAGGAGTTTTACTCACCAGTGCAGTATTACCCGATCAAGGAACCTCCACCAATCCCTGGAACAACAGGTGGTTTGGTTACGACAATACTACCTTATTTGGAGTGAATACCGATGCACCGGGTACTCCATTCGACTGGTTTTACAATACTGGAAATGCTGCATTTAATCCCAATCCTGGAATAGGAACAGCAGTTGCAATTTCAACTTCGGCAACTGGGATTACCTGTGCAGTTGAAGTAGCACCGGATGATCCTGATCGAGATGTTCGATATGCGGCAATTGCAGAAGATTCATTGTTGTTTGCTGATCATGAGGATGAATTCATTTATAAATCGAAACAGTATTTGTTTGAACAAATTTATGCCGATACCAGTCTTTTGACTAAATACACCAGTAAAGACAGTACATTTAGTAGCTTTTATTCAGATATTACTAATACAAACATTGGCATATTCAATCGGGTCGATTCACTAATAGTGGCAGGAAATTTAGCAGCAGCTCTTACATTAAACAGTTCTATTTCCGATACCAATCAAATTGAAGCGAACTTAAAAACGGTTAATTCAATATTGATATCAAAGGTGTTAGTTGATTCTTCATTAAGTTCAACCGACTCTACTGCTTTAGAATCTATTGCTACTGCAGACCCTTTAATTGCAGGTAAGGCAGTGTATATGGCTAAAGCCATTCTTTTTAAGGAAGTGCATTACGATTTGCCTTCTTTAAGAATATTCGATGAGGTTTTCAAGCATGAAATTTCTGAGCTTAAAATTGCTTCCTTCCAAATTATACCCAACCCGGCAAATGAGAAATGTGAAATTCTTTTTGAAGCCTTGAACAATGATTTTGTTTTGGAACTTAGAAATGGGGTAGGACAGGTATTATACCATGAAAAATTACCTTCGCATTCATTGAAATTTGAATTGCCTCTACTAGGCTACAAACCGGGTTTTTATATGATATCGATCAATGATGGAATGAATGGATTTCAATCTAGAAAATTAATCATTGTAAGATAGAGCAACATGAAATCTACAATATTAATTTTAGGTCTTAGCATATTATTTTTTGGAACTCAAAACGGTTTTTGTCAAAACAGAGGTAATGTTTGGTGTTTTGGAGATAGTGCGGGCATTGACTTCAACAATGGAGCAGTTCCTATCAACTCATCCTTAAATACAAGAGGAAGTTGTGTGAGTTATTGTGATACATTAGGTCAATTAATCTTATATACATCAACAGGTTGGGCAGACATTTTCACCAATTTCCCATTTTCAACTCAAATTTTCAATTCAAGCGATTCCATGATCTTAAACGGAGATTCAATTCGTGGGAACAATTGGTACAAAGAGCTTGTGCTTATTCCGATGCCTGATGATTCCACGAAATACTATTTATTCAGTGCAGGGGTAACTTCTGGCCCGGGGTTTAGTTATTCACTTGTTGATATGAATCAAAATGGTGGCTTGGGTGAAGTAGTTCAAAAAAATGTATTACTTGAAAGTTTTAATGTAGTTGATGGATTGAGTGCAGTGAAACATGGAAATGGAAGAGACTGGTGGGTGATAATAAGAAATGCATCCGTATATTCAAATCAACATTATGTATTCCTTGTTTCCCCCAATGGAATCTCTCCTCCTTTTATTCAATCTGTTGGTAGTGCTAACCATACTAACTTAGGTACTTATACAAATTCTCCAGACGGGAATAAATTAATTTTTACAAATTTAATTGGTCTGATGGAACTTTACGATTTCGACCGATGCACGGGAGTGATCAGCAACCCTGTCACGATTCACCCGGAACCAACAACTGCTCCTTATGGAAGATTTTGGGGATGTGAATTTTCAGCAAATGGTCGTTTTTTGTATGTGAGTACGTATAATACAATTGAAAGTGCATTGTTTCAGTATGATTTATTGTCTTCCAATCCAGTTGCTACACGGTGTACATTAGAGTATAATCCGGGTCCTAGAATTGGAAATGGCTTTTTACGCAGAGGTCCCGATCAAAAAATCTATTTTGGTCGTGCATGGGAATGCTCTGCATTTCCGGATTGCTACCCTTACCCGGATAGCGTTTACAACTACGTAAATATGAATTTAAGTGTAATAAACTACCCCGATAGTTTAGGTGCCGCTTGCGGCTATGCACCATTTAGTTTTTACCTCGGTGGTAAACGCACCTACTACGGCCTGCCCAACAACCCCGATTACGATTTACCCGCCCTCACCGGCAGCCCATGCGATACGCTCGTAAGCATCAATGAATCTGCTAACACCAACACTAACGCCTCCCTACACGTGTACTACGCACCCGACTGGGAGAAAGCGTTTATTAATGCAGATAAGTTAAAAGGAAAAAAGTATAGTTTACGCATGGTAGATATTTTAGGAAAAGAGGTTTACTCGGAAAGTGGCACGCTAAATTCACAGTATTTTTCCAGAGATTTAAATTGCGCTTCTTATGCGAAAGAGATGTATATTGTGGTATTGGAAACGGAGAAAGAAAAGCTGACGAAGAAAATTTTGATTGAATAGTGGTGCAAATATGTTGAACTTAACTTATGCAATCACTGATAGATACTTAATTTATCATTCTTGTTTTAAAAAGTGTATTCTCGAAAGCAATTAATTTTTCTATGAATTTAGAAACCTTTTGACAATTTTTTTTGAATTCTTAAGCCGCTTCAAATTGAACAGCAACGCTAATGCCACCCGAAAAGGTAGTGAAAAATAATACCATGATTGCAAAAGAATGTTTGGTGGTATTTCGGATAGATTATATCCAACTTGTTGCATTAGTGCACTATTAATTTTTTCGCAGATTGCTATTTCGGTAGTATTTAATCCACCTTGATTCCATTGTCCGGTTTTATTTTTGTCAACGCCTCTGATTTGTGAATTGTCGGTTTTGTTAGAGGAGCCGACCACCGGAATATCGAGCAGATTATTGGAGTAAGAAATGCCAACATGTTCACAAACTTCTTTGATCACATTTTCGGGATCGGAAACCAACTTTTCGAAATGAACAGTCAGAACTCTTTTATCATTTTTAAAGAGGAGACCCTGCTTTGCCGCAGCATTCCAAATTTTGCTGATAGTTATTGGATGGTAATTGATTCGCGAACGCAGGGCTTCCCACAAAGGAATTTCTCCTCCGGATAATTTGCGACGTTTCCATTTATTTTTTTGTGAAAGCAATACTTCTCGCGGATCTCTTATCATCACCACAACACGCGCATCAGTAAAAATTTCTAAAATTTCATTTATATAAAAAATATTTTGCGGTGTTTGCTTACACGGAATTTTTTTGTGATTTCGTTTTGCTTCATCAAATATAAACTTCTTATACACCTCCATTTCTGAAAATATAATTAACTCACCAATTGATTGTTTGGCTTCCTCATAAAATGGTGTGATAGTATGATTTCCAAAATATCCGTTTCGCTGAATAGCACAAAGTTTGGCATAAAGTTTAATAGCACTTTCTTTCGTGACCCTCTTGCCTTGAAATTGCTCATCAAAAAAATGTAATTCCTGAAAACTAAACACATCCGCATGATTGCCAAGAATTCTGGACATCATAGTGGTTCCTGAGCGGCTGTTTCCGGTGATGAATATTGACATTTTTTAAAAAAAAGGGTTATTTTGGTGAGTGGGATAGTGGGTTAGTTTGGCGAGTGGGTTAGTAGGTTAGTGGGATTGGGATTGGGATAGTAGGTTAATGTGTTAGTGGGCTAGTAGATTAGTTGTTGTAGATTAGTAGGGTATGCCCTACCCGCCTACTCGGAATCAATCGCATTTACTAGGCTACTCTCAATAACTCGCCCTACTCGCAATTACTCGCATTATAATGAGATAGTTTTTCTACCTTTGTTTTAGAACTTTATAATTCAATTAAGATGCACAAAAATAATATACTTTTATTACTCATTACAATATTTTTTATACCGGTTGGATGTAAAGGACAAAATAAGAAAGCTGCGAATCAGGGTTCGGAAAAGGAAACTGTAGTGATAGTTACTGAGTTGGCAGACAGGACATTTACTATTTCTGACGATTTTAATGGGTTCAACGCTCAGATGATGCGCGGTCCGGCTTGGCAAGCTCCCGGATTTGTGGAGAAAGTAAAGGACCTTTATCCCGGCGTGATTCGCTATCCAGGCGGTACCGTTGCCAGTTATTGGGATTGGAAAACGGGTATGTTAATGGAGAATATTGAACTGCGTGATGGCTGGAAGAATATTGAACCTAAAAATCCTATAAAACTTGAAGATTTAAAATTTGCTTGTGATAAAACCGGCGCTAAACCTGTTTTTGTTCTCAATATGATGAATAGTACAATTGCATACCAATTAGAAATGCTTCGTGAAGCAAAAAAACTTGGACTGCCGGTTGAATATGTTGAGTTAGACAATGAGATTTATTTGGGCGAAGCATTTTATGTAAAAAAATATGCATCCGGTAAAGATTATGCAACTGAAGCGAACAGTTGGATAAAAATGATCAAGAAAGAATTTCCGGGTGCACGTATTGCCGCAGTAGGTAGTTCCGTAAAGGAAGGTGCTGCAAAAAAAGAAAAAAAGCATGCCGAACGTACCAACAATTGGAACAGAGAAGTGATTTCTGTTTTGAAAGGTGCCGATGCACTTACATTTCATATTTATGCAGGCAGTGGGTTGAATTATTTGGCAAATCAAGCTGCGGGTGATGAAGATAGCGAAGTCGGGAATGATAAAATTGCAGGACTTCAGAATGCTTTCGATAAACCCGGATCAGAATCATTTATTTTAGGATCGCCATTTTTAAGATGGAATAATGCAAGTACCTACGATTACAAAATTCTACCGGAAGGAATGAAAGCATGGGTGACTGAATATAATTTGTTTGAACGTGAAGGTGTAATGGCAGGTACATGGATTCATGGATTGTATGCATTATCACAAACATTATTGTTCATGGAGGATCCGGCTACCGAACTGATCTGTTTTCATAACCTTACCACTTCTGCACAATTTGCCGCAATTTTTAATAACGACGAAGGATTTGCGAAGGCACACCTTAAAAAACCAAACCAGCCATTCAATTATACTGCAGCAGGATATTGTTTGGCCTTGTCGGGAAAAGCGATGTCGGAAGGTGGAACTGCCAGTAAACTTAAATTTAGTAATAATACTATGAGGACAGCAGCACGCGGACAACAATATCCATCATTGAACGGATGGATTGTGAAAGGAAAGTCGGGTAAAAAAATAATTGTAACTAATTTATCTGACAAAGCAGCATCAGCAGATTTCACTAAAATTATTTCGGGAACTTTAAAATGGACCCAGGTGAGCAGTGATCCAAGAAAACAAATTGCTTCTGATTCGGATGTGCTAAAATCAAATGGTTCCGGTGCAACTATGGAGATTCCTCCTTATTCTGTAACACTCATTGAGGGCAATTGAGAAGGGTAACCCAATTTTTCGGAAAGCTCATCAATTGCATTGGCTAATGCCGGATGAATTTGCACCGGAAGATTATTTGTAGAAGGCTTAAGAACCTTTTTGCCAAAAACTAAAAAGTCATCGATTGCTTCCAGTGAAGTGAAATTACAAATCGCACGCAGCGATTTTTCGGAATCATTTGCAAGATCCTCATACTTTACAGGTAAAATTAATTCAGGAAATTCTTGCAGCATTTTTAGGCCATGATTCATGGTAACAATCCATTCAACAGCTGCTTTATCGGTTTGCTTAGTTAGAGATGCAACAGTACTATAAATTTTTGAAAGATGTGGGTCCTTAACAACAACCTGTTCCAAAAGTAGATTCCATTTTCGATTATTTACTCCCCACCAATCTTCATGTTTTAAAATGTCGGTATGATTTTCAGACCATAGCGCAGTAGATGCTATAGTATCCCAGGGATTTCTGTAGAGAAAAATATATTTTGGACTTTTGAATATTTGATTCAGATATTCAATTCGGAAAATCATTTCCGGAAACTTGTCTACTATTCTTTTTGAATTCGTCCGATTTAAATAAGAGGAATAAATAGATTTAACTGCAGAGCTCACCGCTGAATTTGCGTCAGTTGCATTCATCATATATTTGGCTGTTGCCGAAGAATAACTTCCGATCAAATCGTCGGCAGGATTGGCAGTATACCAAAGTGCTTTAGGCTCGTTTAAAAAACCAACATCAGGATGCATGGAAACTACCAAGCCCAACACTGTAGATCCGCTGCGACCGGTTCCGGTAATAAAAATTGGTTGCTCACATTCCGAAATGTGTTTCGTGGAAGCAGCATTACGAAGCGACATAAAAGTAACGGGATTGAACCATCTTCCTTTAGTAGTTGCTGGTCGACCCTCATATAAAAAATAGGAAAGCAGCCGTGGAATTACCTTGGCTGGTTTGGTAAAAATATATTCCTTATTCAGTTGTGCAATCATACCGGTACATTTGCCTTCTCCATCCACTTAGGGAGGTTGGTAATATTATATGAATTTAATATTTTACACAGTTCTTCATTTGCAGGACTGAAATGAGTTCTCAGAAATTTTAATGTTTCTGCATCTACATCATGGTTTTTAAATGAACTTCCGTTGAATTTATAATACACACCGAGAATTCGTTTCTTTAAATCAGGATTGGTTCTCCAAAATCGCTGTCCTGCATTGTTTGCAGAAACGGCAAAACGGTGTAACATTCTATTTTTATAATTGAGAGATTTATTTTTTATATCAAACTCAAAATTTTCATAAAATCCCTGATTGATATCCATCCAGCCGGCAAGATCTTTCATGAATGATGAAGTATCTTTTTTGAAGTCATCAAAAAACACTACCTTAATATTATTTCCAAATATTTTTAACCACGGTTCAATAAACTGATAATACATCCCTAAAGAAATTCCAGTGTAAACCTGATTTTCGCGCAGCTCCAATTCTTCTGGCGATTTACTGAGGCACAATTTCACATACTCACGTAGGTTGAGTTCTTCCGGCAATTGAAACGTAGCTTTTTTTCGCTGATAAAAGGAAACGAGTCTGTCGACAGGATTTTTGAGGATGATAATAATTTTAACATCTTCTAATGTATGTTGAATTTCAGAAGCAATTTTTTCTCCACCAAAAATATAGGCCGGTGTAGCTTCCAGGCGGTAACGCGAATTTGTGCAATGAGTAAACTGAGCCTCGTAAGCGGAGATTGGCTGCAAGCCTTCATTATACAACAGCGGCAAAAAATAGCAAGTTTCTTTGTCTTTCGAACCACAAATATTGGGATGAGCAGTGAGATAATGGAATAAAGAGGTGGACCCTGCTTTATTTACCCCTGCAATAATAAGGTTCGCTAGCTTTTTGTTGCCGTTTGATTTCATCCTAAATTAGGTCGGTAACCTGTTTCAGGCCGAAAATTCGGGTTTTTTAATGACTTTTCCGGTAACTTTTTGATAAATGGTCGATAATCTTTGGTAAAATGCTTCATCATTGAACTGGATATCAGCTAATTCTTTCGCCTTCATTCCCATAGCAATGGCTTTGGCAGGATCACTCCAAAGATGGTTAATAATTTCGGCGAGTTTAGTGGAGTCGTGCGATGGGAAGGTAAAACCTGTTTCTCCCGGAATAATGTATTCGGGAATACCTCCTTTATCGGAACCAACAACAGCCTTGCCACGCGCAAAAGATTCCATCATCACATACGGGAAGTTTTCGTGCCAAAGGGAGGGCACCACCACAAACCTGCAATTATTGAACAACTCATCCAGTTCTTCACCATATCTTGATCCAAGGAATTCAATATTGGTGATGTTTTCGGTTTTTGCTAAATGTTCGAGAAAAGTTCTGTGTGTGCCGCTTCCTACAATTTTGAGTGTTGCCTGAGGAACCTGTTTCATTGCTCTTAAAAGAATGTCAACACCTTTTTCATCGGATAATCTGCCCAGAAATAAAATGTATCCACCATCGCTTGAACTACTTTTGTAATGAGTAGCATTGAATGGTTTGCCTAAAAACTCTAGATTAGCTGCATCTTTTCCCCAGAACTCTTCTGTTTTATTCATCATAAAACGACTTTCAAACAAAAAAGTATGAATATTTTTTTTCCAAATATTTTTGAAATCATGAGTATACGATTCTATTGCGGAGATGAGACTTACAGCAACGGAATGTTTGCAACAATTATTTACAACAGCTTTATAAAATTTCCCCCCTTTACAATCTTCACAAATTTTACCATGGTGAAACAAACGGTAATTGGGACAAATATGTTTATAGTCGTTGCATGACATCACAACAGGCACACCGGCTTCGCGACAAGCATCGAGAATACTCGGAGTAATGGTCACATAAATTGCGAACACGTGCACAATGTCGGGTTGAAACTCCTTCAGTAAATTCGCAAACTGATTTTTATTTTTAGTGGAATAAATAACTTCAGGAATATTTTTAAGGCGTGATAAAAAACCACCTTTTAAATAATCAACTGTTTCGCCAAAGATTACATTTTCATCACGGGGGTAAACATCACGACTGCCTTCGGCATCATAATCGGTGGTATAAATTTTCACCTGATGACCATTGTTCCGTAAAATGCGTGCGACATCCTGAAAGTAAACTTCCGCACCTCCAACCTTTCTCCAAAACTTATGGACGAGTAATACTTTCATTGGTGAGCTGCTAAGTTCAAGGTCGGATGCGTTGAGAAATGTTAAACGGTTGGTAAAGATACAAATTAAAAATTCATTAGCGATTTGCTTCAATAGATTGTTTTTCAGCTATTTGTAAGCGCCTCCATTCGGCAAAAACCAAACCTGCCATCAGCCAAAAATAGAAACTGAATGAACGGAATACAAAGGTTCTTAAAATTAAAGAATAGGGAATGGCGATGATAATGATTGCAACCATTGCCAATGCAAAAATCCGGAAGTAGGGATCGGGTGAATTTCGATATACAAACAGTGCGGCCTTAAATATTTTATAAAGGATGTAAAAGAAAATGGCCAAACCAATCAAACCATAGTAAATAATAAAGGCAACCCAATAAACATCGTTGATGATAGGTAAATTATTAATTGGCATGTTGGAGCCAAAAAGTTTTGTGGATGCTTTTTCAAGAGCAAATTCCTGCGCAGGACTGTAACCAATCAGTTTAAATGAGCTCACCAGATATCCACCTACTTCAGTAAGAACGGCACCGCGCGAAAACTGCATGGTTTTATCTACATAACTGCTGCTAAATACTGATGCAATATTTGCAAGGGGGTCGGTATATTTTAATTTTGGATTAACATAGGTATCAGAATTTTCTTTGGAGAAAACACCAAAAATTATTAGTGGAGAAATAAGAATTAGACCTGTAACAAGATAGATTAAAGTTTTTTTCTTTCCTCCTGATATAAACAGAATTACAGGTATTGTGAAAAGAGCAATTAACACAGAACCTCTTGAATAGGTGAAAAATAATGCGATAATTATGAGGAGTAATATGATGTTGAAAGTGATTTTATTAAATCTTGGTATGAGTATCTTTTTTTGCATGGTAGCAAAAGTCACCGCAAAGGCAATTACCAGAAACAAGGCAAGAAATACGGAATCACCAAACGTCCCAATCCCTGTTCCGATTTCTCGTCCGCCACCAAAGCCGGTCGAAAGTAAGCGGAAGGATACCTGTTTACCACCAATTTCGAGGTCACTAGCGCGTGGGTACCAAAAATCGGCAATCCCGGCATAGTGTTGATAAATTGCTAAAACACTTTGTATACCTGCAACAAAAACAATTGCATGAAGAATTTTTCGAGGCATAGATTCATCGAAGTTGACGAATGCTACGATATACATAAGAGGTAAATATCTAAGGAGTGTTCTTAACCCAATTAAAGATTGCAGGATAGGTGCCTGATTAATTACTGTTATTGCAAGTGCGTAAATAATAAAAAGGAGAAGCGGTCGGTCAATAGAAGTGCCATGTGGAACTTTTTTTGCGGATAAATATCTTGCAAATAAAATTCCTGCGACAGTATATATTATAATTTCAACACTGAATCTCAAATAGCTATAAATGGCATCTGAGACCGGAAGGTACTTTAATATCATTACCTCAAAAGGCACGAATATTACCAGAAAAACAATGAGCGATGAAAATTTAAACTTCATATTGAATTGAAGTTAGGCCAGGGTGGAACTATGCCTATCAGTGATTGAAGATTGTTCACATCTTGAACATAATATTTAAGCAATTCTGAATAAGTTGCAGGATCGATACTTATTTCTTCTGTTTCGTTTTTATTTGCTGAAGTATAGGCTTTTTCAAATTGATAACCTGCATTTTTGAGTTGTTTTCGAAACCCATTGTGTAATAAGCGAGTTGCCGGCCTGATGGATCTTTTAAATTTTCGGAATAATTGATGTGCTCCAACACTTTTGGTAGCAACCGATTTGTTGAAAATTTTAAAATCGTAACCTTCAAAATATTCGGAATTGATTCCTATAAAGTCACATATTTTTGTACAAAAATTCCGTGGATCAGAAGAAAGATCTTCGTAAAAGGTTATGAGTATATTTTCTTTGCTGAATTTTTTAGAAAATTCAGTGATGTATGAAAAATAATTCCCTTGCTCGAGGGATCTGTATTCTTGCGAAGGGTTTTCGATATTTTTGTCGAGCTGTGTTCTGATGTAGTTTTCTACGGTCACATTATTTTCAATTAGCCCATTTAGTTTTGCAAATTTATACCATGACAATAATCTCTCTATCGGGTCTCTTAAAATGAAAACAAATTTACAATTATTCAATTCCGATTTTATTGCTGAAGCGGAAGTTGGTGAGTATAAATAATCGGGAGTAGCTTCAATTCGTATTTTTTCAGAATCACATTTCGGAAAAAGAGAATTGAACGTATTATAATTTTTTAAATCTTTTTCTACACCCGCCAAATGATATTCATTGTTCCAGAAATACCGAGACTCTTTCATGGTGCAAGGGCAAACTTGTGAATGAAACTCAAAATAATGAAACAGCGAAGTGGTACCGCATTTGGTACTTCCTCCGATGATCAAATATTTATTGTTATCCATTTATTGTATGTATGATAATGTGCCTGATCTTCAGAATGGCCAGAAGTAAGTTCTAAGGTTATATTTGTATTTGATGTAAATCATGGAGATAAGGTTCCATGTAGCCATAAAGATCATTCCGGCAATGGCTGATCCCATCATTCCCATTGAGGGGATAAAGATAAAACAAGCAATGATATTAATTATGGTGCTGATGAAGAGAATGTTTCTGAAAACAACCTGCCTTCCGGTCATGTTAAGAATGGCCCCAACAGAACCTGCGAAAACATTAAAAAACTGACCAATCATTGTCACCAGCAAAGCATCTGCACCTCCAACAAATTCATCCCCAAACAATCCCAACAACCATTCTCTGAAGAGAATAATAAAAAGAAAGATGGGAATTGATGAAAAGAAAATCACTTTAGCGATTTGTGAAATGTACTGTTTGAGTCCGGAGTGATTTTCTTTTGCATGCAATTGTGCAAAACGTGGTGCTGTAATACTGTTTATCGACATTAGTACAAAAGTCGATAAGGTTGAAATTTTCAGTATCACAGAATAAATGCCGACTTCACTTTCTGTTGAATACACTCCCAGAATTATAGTATTAATCCAGCCTGAGATAAGAAGCATGGATGTTGCAAAAAGCATTGGAAGTGAATTAGAAACCATTAATCCCAGAGGGTATTCATCGGACGTGATATTAGTATTGGCAAAAATCATTCTAAAAATTAAGAAGCTGCTGCTGATAGATAAAATCACCAGACTTAAAACGAAGGCAATATTGGGAAGCAGTTCGTTTTTAGAAAAAACTAAAAATGCACCAAGGATAATAGTTGCATAAAGGAAATATCCTACATTCTGACTGTAAGCATATTCTTTATTTCTTCGGAAACCACGATAGCATTCGGAATTGATAAATCTTAGGATCATCGGCAGCACTCCGAATGATATCACTCTGAAATAAGGTTCCAGAAATGGTTTTTTAAAAATGTATGTAGCAATTAATTCTGAAGTAAAATATAAAATGGCACTCAATAAAAGTCCTACCGGGATAATAAGCAACAATGTTTTTTTATAAACCTCAAGTATACGGTCCCATCTTCCATCGGCATGATCTCTCGAAAAACTTCGAACCAGATGGGTATCCATTCCTAAACGACCCATAACAGAGAACATCATTAAAACTGTAACAGATAGGGTATGCGCACCAAGAACTTCAGATCCAAAATATCGCGAAATAATATAAGTAAAAGCATACCCAACTACTAAACCGAGCAGGCGAATAAAAAAAGTTGCTGCACTGCCGCTTATTATTTCCCGGAAATTTTTATCACGGAAATCGGTTTTGGCAGCAGCAGTAAATTTTTTAATCATTGGCAATGTATTAAGAACTTGCCTTCAATACAGAATTTTTTCAATAACAAGTTTCTGATGTGAAGCAAATTCAACTTAAAATTCAGGTGCGACCTCTTTCAACCACAAAAAACGGATTCAATAAGTTTTCTTTATTATACACCACATCCGTTTTTGTTTCATAATTGATTACGGTACAACCTGCGCTTTCTGCAATTGCTTGTCCGGCGGCTGTGTCCCACTCCATGGTTGGTGCCAGACGTGGATACACATCGGCAACACCCTCTGCCACCAGGCAAATTTTAAGAGAGCTCCCTTTGGAAATAAATTCAACTGTTCCCTGTTTTGCTTTCACTGTTGAAATAAAAGTTTCTGTTTCGGGCGACAAATGTGATCTGCTTGCGACAACTGTAAATGCTCTTTCTGAATTATGAAGAGGCATTTTCATGGAAGCTGCAGATAATTTTTCAAGCAATTGCGCATCTCCTTTCAATTCTGTCACTGCTTCCAGTGCATAATGTTTTATCATGCCCGGAACCCAGGTTGCACCAAAATAAAGTACATCGGGAACCGGTGCATAAATTACACCGAGAATTGCTTTTCCATTTTCTATGAGTGCAATGTTTACCGTAAATTCACCATTTCTTTTAATAAATTCTTTGGTGCCATCAAGTGGATCCACCATCCAAAAAAGTTCCCAATTTTTGCGTTCATCAAAGGGAATAGTTTTACCTTCTTCGCTTAATACCGGAAGTAAAGTTTGCTTCAGATGATCAACTATAACATTATGTGATTGTCGGTCGGCGATGGTAAGTGGACTTTTATCCTCTTTCAACTCAATTTCATACGGCTCATCATAAACATTCATAATTGCCTGCCCTGCTTCAATAGCAGCGACGATTGCTTTTCGAAGAAATGAGTTGTAATTGGCCATACTATTTACTTTACTATTAAATTTATTAAATAAAAAGTTTACCGTCAGGATGCAAATTTAAATTATCATTCCTGCTCCAACAGTTTCATTAGTTCCTTCATCAATCAGGATGATACTTCCGGTAATTCTGTTTTTTCTATAGCTGTCGAAGAACAAAGGTGTAGTAGTACGAATTTGAATTCTTGCAATATCATTCATTCCTATTTGCTTGTCATTTTCTAAACGGTGTAAAGTATTCACATCTACTTTATAGCGAATTTCTTTAACAATACAACGAGCATCTTTTGTAGTATGTTTGATAGCGTATTTACCATTATGAACCATTGGCTTATCACTCATCCAGCAAACCATCATTTCAATATCTTGTGAAATGTTAGGAACATTATTTTCGCGAACAATCATGTCGCCGCGTGAAATATCGATGTCGGTATCTAAAGTCATAGTCACCGACATAGGTGCAAATGCTTCTGACACCACCTGATCCACATTCATGGACTGTAAGGGGTTAATGCTTTTTATTTTTGCAGTGAATCCTGAAGGGAGAATTTTCACCACATCATTAGGCTTAAACACTCCTCCGGAAATCCTTCCTGCATATCCGCGAAAATCATGATGTTCAGTGGCTTGAGGGCGGATAACATATTGCACAGGGAAGCGGCAATCGATGTGATTTTCATCGCTGCTGATGTGAATATTTTCAAGCATGTACATAAGAGTTGATCCCATGTACCAATCCATATTTTTGGATTTATCAACCACATTATCACCTTTCAATGCGCTGATAGGAATAAAATGAACATCCTTTACATCAAGACGTGACGAGAGTTTTTTATATTCAGTAACAACATTATCATAAACTTCCTGACTATAATCCACCAAATCCATTTTGTTAATACAAACAATGATATGAGGAATTTGCAAGAGAGAAGCAATGAAAGAGTGGCGATTTGTTTGCTCCAAAATCCCTTTGCGTGCATCTACTAATATGAGAGCCAAATTAGCTGTGGATGCGCCGGTCACCATATTGCGGGTGTATTGAATATGTCCGGGAGTATCGGCAATAATAAATTTGCGTTTAGGAGTTGCGAAATACCGGTAAGCTACATCAATGGTGATACCTTGTTCCCTTTCGGCACGAAGTCCATCGGTTAATAAGGCAAGATCAACATGTTCAAAACCTTTTGCTTTGCTGGTTCTTTCAACAGCTTCCATCTGATCTTCAAAAATCGACTTGCTATCGTATAGCAGTCTGCCTATAAGTGTACTTTTTCCATCATCTACACTGCCAGCGGTTGTAAAGCGCAGCAGTTCCATGTTATGATAATTATCCAATTCTCGGACGTTCATTATTTATAAATTATTTGTTGTTCAAAATAAATATTCGATGATAAATTTACTGATAATACGGAGCCTGGATTTTAAAAGTATCCTTGTTTTTTGCGATCTTCCATAGCAGTTTCCGATCGCTTATCGTCGGTGCGTGTACCTCTTTCTGTAGTACGTGAGGCGGCAATTTCAAGAATGATATCACTTACATTGGATGCAGGCGATAAAACTGCACCGGTGCATGTCATGTCACCAACAGTTCTGTAGCGTACATGCATAGTTTCAATTTTTTCTTCAGGCTTTAAAGAGATAAAATCGGAAGCTGATAAAATTTGATTGTCGCGGATGACACATTTTCGATCGTGCGCAAAATAGATAGTTGGAATTTCAAGATTTTCCATGGCGATATACTGCCACACATCCATTTCGGTCCAGTTGCTAAGAGGGAAAATGCGGAAATTTTCACCTATGTTTTTTTTACCATTTAAGAGATTCCACAATTCGGGGCGTTGATTTTTGGGATCCCATTGACCGAATTCATCACGGTGTGAGAAGAAACGTTCTTTGGCACGTGCTTTCTCTTCATCGCGACGAGCGCCACCCAAACATGCATCGAATTTATATTTTTCAATAGTATCTAGCAGCGACACAGTTTGAAGAATATTTCGCGAAGCATTCATCCCTTTTTCTTCCACTGCACGACCCTGATCAATTGCGTCTTGAACAGAACCTACTATTAATTGCGCTCCAATTTCCTTCACCAATTTATCTCTAAAAACAATTGTTTCAGGAAAATTATGACCGGTATCGATATGTACCAGTGGGAAAGGAATTTTTGCGGGGAAAAAGGCTTTCCTTGCAAGGTGTACCATAACAATGGAATCTTTTCCACCGGAGAAGAGCAGAGCAGGTTTTTCAAATTGCGCTGCCGTTTCACGAATCACAAAGATGGCTTCGGATTCAAGTATCCTAAGATGATTGAGGTTGTATAAAATCATGTGTTCACTAAAATTCTTTTTAAAATATAATCTGTAATCAAGTCTACCGATGCTTCCGGAGACACCTTATCGGTATGGATAGTGAGTTCAGGGTTCTGAGGGGCTTCGAAAGGGGAGCTAATTCCGGTAAAATCTGCAATTTCGCCCGCCCGTGCCTTTTTGTAAAGACCTTTGACATCGCGCTGTTCACATATTTCTATGGGGCAATCGACAAAAACTTCAACAAACTCTTCCGGGCCAACCAAAGCTCGTACCCGGTCGCGATCGCTTTGAAAAGGAGAGATAAAAGCTGTTAGTACAATAGTGCCGGAATCGACAAATAATTTAGCTACCTCTCCGATACGACGAATATTTTCACTTCTGCCTTCAGGAGAAAAATCGACATTATTATTGAGGCCATAACGAATATTGTCGCCATCAAGTACATAAGTATGAACTCCTTTTTCGAACAGACTTTGTTCCACCAAATTGGCTAAAGTGCTCTTACCCGAGCCGGAAAGTCCTGTAAACCAAATGATACAGGGCTTATGGCCTTTTAATCCAAAGCGATCTGTTTTGGTTATTCGATAAGCCTGAGGGACGATATTGGAGGATTTCGACATAGGTACCGGTAAGGAGGGTGCAAAGGTAGTGTTTTTCAGTCTTCAGCGACGCATTGAGCTTGTCGTAATTTCGGCAGTCGGCGATTGGCGATTGGCGGTTGGCAGTTGGCGCCGAGATTGTCGAAATACCTGCATCTCTCCTTTTCGCCCCAAAGCTCATGGGATGCCACACCCGATTTTCGTCAGCGAGTCAAACCTGTCCGGTTCATATGAAGAGGTGACCAATTTCTTTTGTTATCTTTGAAGAAATGTCACTTTAGGATTTAAAACCCAATTGACTCCAACACAAAAAAATTGAAATAAGATTTTACAGTTTATGAAAATAAAAAAACAACCCACAGCACCCTCTAAAAAAGTTAATGAAGAAGAAATTCGGGAACTGCTGGAAGAACGGGTAAAGGAAATTGGAGTGCTTCAATTGAAGTTATATGCCGAAGGAAAACGAAGTTTGCTGATTATTTTACAAGGTATGGATGCATCGGGAAAAGATGGGGCCATTAAAGATGTGTTTGCAGATGTAAACCCGATGGGGAGTCATGTTATATGTTTCAAAAAGCCAACTGAAATTGAATACTCCTACGACTTTTTGTGGCGCATCCATCAGTTAGTTCCTCCAATGGGAATGATTCATATTTTTAACCGTTCGCATTATGAGGATATTCTAATCCCCGGTGTGGAAGGTTTTATACCAAAGCAAGTGATTGCTAAAAGATATCATCAGATAAATGATTTTGAAAAAATGTTGCAAGAAAATGGTACGGTAGTGCTTAAATTTATGCTGCATGTTTCACAAAAAGAACAAAAGGAACGTCTTACAGAAAGATTAAACAATCCGGAAAAATTCTGGAAGCATAAAGATGCAGATTGGGACACCATGAAAAAGTGGGATCAATACATGAAAGTGTATGATTCAATTTTTGAAAAATGTATTGATGTACCATGGCATATCATTCCCTCCGACAAAAATTGGTATAAGGAATATTTGATTGCCGATGTTGTAGTAAATGCGTTAAAAAAAATTAATCCGAAGTATCCTCAATTAATCACTAAATTAAAGTCGAACGGTAAGCCTGCAAAATCCTGATCAGACTAAAGGCAACTCGCAATTTCTGTTTTTTAAGAGGCATTGATTTTGCTCTTTATTTTAACACACGATTAAAATAAAACAGTTTACGGATTAACCGATTCATCCATCACTACTTGCATTACTGTTTGTCCAACCATTTGTAATATTGCAGGATCAATTTGTTCCATATTATCACTCACACGGTGATGATGTTCAAAAAAGTCGGAGTTGATGATGTCGTAGTGTATGATGACAACACAAGGGATATTAGCGATTTGATTTACATATACATGATCATCGGTAATTCCTGCTGATTCAGCATTAATGAAATAATTTCCATACCCTAACTTCGAAGCGGTGTTCCATACTTTATCAACAATCGATGGAGCAAAGTAAACTGAATTTCCCTCTTTTGGAAACACAGCATCTTTAGCACCCACCATATCCAGCAAAATTCCAAACTTTGCATAATATCCCGGTTTGTGTAAATTTTTTGCCCAATATTGCGCACCAAGGCACCAGGAATCTTTCATCTGTGGCAACTTACTCGATTCTGGCTGACCGTAATCTTCCAAATCAAAAAGAATTATATCTACACCAATCTCAGGTTGGGCGATGCTTAACTGACGGGCGATTTCGATGAGCACTCCTACCCCGCTGGCACCATCATTGGCACCGTCGAATTTTTTGTCTTTGTTGTCACCCTCATCACGATCGGCGAATGGGCGGGTATCCCAGTGAGCGCACAATAAAATTCTTTTAGAAAGCTCAGGTTTATAGGATGCAATTATATTTCTTAACTCAAACTTATTATTATCAAAAGTGCTGACAATTCCTTTTTGCGATTGCACATCAGGAATGTAGCTTCTAAGTTTCATCTCTAGCCAATCGGCGCAGTAGTTATGAGGTTTTGTTCCCGGAATACGAGGGCCAAAATCAACTTGATGTTTCACAAAGGCATATGCCGAATCGCCATTAACTTTTGGAACAACTAAATTTTCTTTTGGCGGTTGAGGTTTTGTTTCTTCAACCACTTCTTTTTTCTGACTGTCACCGGCACAACTGATAAGAGTTAGTAACGCTAAAACATAAATATAATTCGCAAGAAATTTTAAAGGAGTCATCAGTTTAAATTTATTAAAAAAATATTCAATTATAATTTCGACCACAAAGTACCCTCTTTGCTGTCTTTTATTTCAATGCCGAGTCCGGTGAGTGAATCTCTTATTTTGTCGGCAGTAGCAAAATCTTTTTTGGTTTTTGACTCTGCTCTTATTTCAATCACCAATTTCATGATTCCATCGAGATCAGCACTGTTATCCTGCTTAGCGACTTTTATTCCCATGATTGTGAATAAAAAATCATCAAATATTTTTTTAGCTATAGCGATATCCGATTCGGTAAGAGTTTCAGTTCCTGCATTTGCTGAGTTGACAATGCGGGCAACTTCAAATAAATTGGCCACCACAATTGCAGTATTGAAATCGTCATTCATTGCATGGTAACAATCAGATTCTATTTTAGAAATGTTGGATGATGAACTAGCAGAAGGTTTTAATTTACTAATAGTTTCATAGGCATTCAATAAACGCTGTAAACCTTTTTCAGAACCTTGCAAAGCATCATTAGAAAAATCAAGAGTGCTTCGGTAATGTGTTTGAAGAATGAAGAATCTTACTGTAGAAGGAGCAAATCCTTTTTCCAGCAAATGATGACCGCCAAAAAACATTTCACGCAAAGTGATGGTGTTGTTATACGATTTGCCCATTTTTCTGCCATTAATGGTGATCATATTATTATGAATCCAGTATTTCACAGGAGCGCAACCGCTAGCAATTTTTGATTGCGCAATTTCACTTTCGTGATGAGGGAATAGTAAATCCATTCCACCGCCATGAATATCAAATTGTGATCCCAGATATTTGGTAGCCATGGCAGAGCATTCGATGTGCCATCCGGGGAAACCCTCGCCCCAAGGACTGTTCCAACGCATGATATGTTCGGCAGGTGCTTTTTTCCAGAGCGCAAAATCAGATGCATTACGTTTCTCCTCTTGTCCATCCAAATCGCGACTACCTGCAATCATGTCTTCAAGAATTCTTCCACTTAATTTACCGTAATCATTTCCGGCTGCATATTTATTCACATCAAAATAGACAGAGCCGTTAGATTCATACGCAAAACCTTTTTTAATAATATCTTGAATCATGTCAATTTGTTCCACCAAATGACCGGTAGCTGTTGGTTCGATAGTTGGGCGATGACAATTTAAAAGGTCCATCATATCATGAAAAAGGTTGGTGTACTTTTGAACAAGTTCCATTGGTTCCAGTCGTTCCAGTTTCGCTTTTTCATTTACTTTATCTTCAGCATCTCGGCCTTCTTCTTCAAAATGTCCCGCATCAGTAATATTGCGAACATACCTAACTTTATAACCTAAAAATTGTAAATAACGGTAAATAACATCAAAGGTGACATAAGGTCTGGAGTGGCCCAAATGTGATTCACCCGAAACAGTAGGACCGCAAACATACATACCTACAAAAGGAGGATTGATAGGTTCAAAAAGTTCTTTATTTCTGGTAAGGGAATTGGTGATGAATAATTTATTGTCCATAAAAATAATTTAATTATGCTATACTTTTTATTTCTTTAAGATGCATCAACATGTCGTTTGACATAGATGAAAGATCAAACTTTGCCTTCCAACCCCAATGATCGTGTGCCATTGTGTCGTCAATAGAACGTGGCCAGCTATCAGCAATTGCTTGTCTGAAATCAGGTTTGTAAGTGATCTCAAATTCAGGAATATGTTTTTTAATTTCAAGGGCAATTTGTTCAGGATCAAAACTCATTCCTGAAACATTATAGGAAGATCTAATTTTTACATCGTCAGATTTAGCATTCATCAAATTAACAGTAGCATCTAACGCATCGGGCATATACATCATTGGAAGGACGGTGTTTTTACTGAGAAAACATTCATACTTTCCGGTTTCAAGAGCCTTGTGATAAATATCCACGGCATAATCGGTAGTTCCCCCTCCAGGTGCCGACTTATAACTTATTAATCCCGGATAACGGATACTTCTTACATCAACATTATATTTATTAAAATAATATTCGCACCATCGTTCACCGGCCTGTTTACTCACTCCATAAACAGTAGTAGGTTCCATAATGGTATGCTGTGGTGTTTTATCGCGCGGAGTTGTAGGTCCAAATACTGCAATGGAGCTGGGCCAGAATATTTTTAATGAATTGTTTTCTTTAGCGATATCTAAAAGATGGAACAAGCCTTCCATGTTCAACTTCCAGGCAAACATCGGATTTTTTTCGGCTGTTGCGGAAAGTAATGCGGCGAGGTGATACACGTGAGTTACCTTATATTTATTGATAATATCATTAATGGCCTGACCATCCATCACATCTATAGTATGAAAAGGACCACCATCTGATATAATTCCACCTTGGTCACGAACATCGGTGGCAACAACTTGGTTTCCACCCAAAAGCTCCCGAAGTCTCAAAACCAGATCGGTACCAATTTGACCTGCTGCTCCTAAAACCAATGCCGTATCCTTTTTCGTCATAATTAAATGATTTTGAACCGCAAAGGTAAGGGTTATTTTTGAGTAAAGGTCGGGCTTTTGATCGACTTAACATCTTCTATATCATTGATTTTCAAAAGAATTAAATTCACTTTTGTGTGCCAGCAAATTGGATTCCTTGTCTCAACGGTTTTTCAGATTAATGGAAAGAGCAACGGCTTCCAAAAGATTCGGGGATGAGCTCTGATCCAGCTTTTCGGGCAGAAACAGAATATTGCGTGAAATTTGTAGGATAACAAATAATGTTTTACTTTTCAATCCGTTCCTATTCTTAAATATAATATCTGTCAAAATGAAGCATGCACTCATCTTTTTTTTCATCTTTTTTTCTCAATTTACTTCATTTGGACAAAAACAGGGTCAAGCTAAAATTGATTCGCTGATTTTGGTTCTTGATAAAAGCGTTGCTGATACTAATCGGGTGATACTGCTTAATGATTTGTCATATTCATTATCAAATATTAATCCCGATAAGGGCCTGGTTTATGCTGAAGAAGCGCTGAAATTATCGGAGCAGCTCCTATATTATAACGGTAAAGCACAAGCGTTCAGCAACTACGGTTTGAACCTTACATCAAAGGGTGATTATTCAAGAGCACTCGAGAACCATTTTAAAGCTTTATCCATTCAGGAAAAATTGGGCAATAAGCAAAATGTTGCAGTTTGTTATAGTAACATCGGAGTAGTTTACAATAACCAGCCTAATCTTGATAAAGCACAGGAATATTATCTCAAAGCTCTTGAAGCATTTAAGGAATTAGATTTTGATAAAGGATTTGCCACTACATCGGGTAATCTGGGATTGCTTTTTTATGCTAAAGAGGAATATGCAAATGCGCTCAATTATTTTAATGAAGCGCTATTGTATGCACAAAAAAATAGCGATACTGCATCTATGGCCGCTTGCATTGGAAATATGGGCAATGTTTATCTGGCACAAAAAAAATATGACAAAGCTCTTGAATTTGATTTAATGGCATTGCACTTTAATGAAAAGGTTGGAGATGTAGTTGGTTCAGGAATTGGAATGGGAAATGTTGGTGAAGTATATTACAAAATAGCAACTGAATCGAATAATGGAATTCTTGATTCGTTGTTTAAGGGGGATGAGAAGAAAGCAATTGAACTTGCAAAATCGTATCTTATACGATCTCTGGAAATTTTCAGACAAATAGGTTTCCTGAATGGCATCCAGGAAGTGAATAAATATCTTATAAATGTTTACGAAAAGACTGGTGATTATAAAAGAGCACTTGCTGCGGCACGGGAGCATATTTCGATAAAAGATTCTATTTTTAATGAAGAAAGTAGCAATCGAATTGCAGCATTGGAAGCGAGACGGATTGAAGAACTCAAGCAAAAAGAAATAGAGATTCAGAAGCTACAAATACAAAAAGTCGAAAAAGATCAGTGGTTTTTGATTGCAGCACTTATTGCGTTATCTATTATTATTTGTATATTATATTTTCTTTTCAGGGATAAAAAAATTAGTAATGAAAAATTAGAAAAAACCCTTGCTGACCTCAAAGCTACTCAACAGCAACTAGTGGTACAGGAAAAACTTGCATCACTTGGGGCACTTACTGCCGGTGTGGCCCATGAAATTCAGAATCCATTGAATTTCGTAAATAATTTTTCGGAACTTAGTGCTGAATTGATTGATGAATTTGAGCAAGAAAACGATGAAAATGGTCGCAAAGAAATCTTGCAGGATATAAAAAGTAATTTATTTAAAATAGGTCAACACGGTAAGAGGGCGGATGCCATTGTAAAAAATATGTTGTTACATGCACGAACGGATAGTGGTACCAAACAGCTCACCGATATCAATAAATTGTGTGATGAAGCTGTTGGGTTTTCTTTTCATGCTTCCCAAGCCAGATACAAAAATTTTAGTTGCAACATTCATAAAAAGTTTGATGATAATATGCAACCCATTTCATTAGTTCCGGGCGATATTTCACGGGTGATTTTAAACATGCTCACCAATGCTTTTTATTCGATGCACATGAAAAAGTCTGAACCAGGGAATGGTGAATACTTACCGGAACTCACCATTTCAACATTCAAAGCATCTGAAAAAATAATTATTTCAATAACAGATAATGGAGGTGGCATTCCTGATTCGGTTAAGAAAAAATTATTTGAACCTTTCTTTACTACAAAACCCGCCAACGAGGGAACCGGATTAGGACTTAGCATTAGTTACGATATTATTAAAGCACATGGTGGCGAAATAAAACTGGATACCGCAAATGGAACCACATTCTCAATTGAACTTCCTTATTCAAAATAAGTTGTGGGCTTCTCTCAAAACTTGAGACGCCCTTGTTTTATTTGCTTGCTTTTACTACACATTCCCACAAAAGATTAGCTGACCGATCCCACGAAAATTCCTGACTTCGAAGTAATCCTTTTCTTATAAGCTCTTGAGTGTAATCCGCATCATTTTCAATTCGTGCCATTGCCTGACTTATTTCATTCACATTAAATGGATCAACCAATATTGCAGCATCGCTCCCAACTTCGGGCATAGAAGTAACATTGGACGTGATCACCGGAACACCACATCGCATGGCTTCGAGAATGGGAACACCAAAACCTTCAAAGGTAGAAACGTATAACATCGCTTTTGCGGAAGCTGTGATATTCAACAACTCCTCAATAGGCTGGCGGCCAAGAAAAATTACATCCTCTTTGAACTGCATTCCATTTAAGGCATCTTCCATTTCAGCCGACCACCATTTTTTATGACCAACTATTACAAATTTTGTTGAAGATGAAATACTCTTTTTAAATTGATCAAATGCTAGCAATAGGTTTGCAATATTTTTACGCTTGTGCAACATTCCAACAAACAGCATATACTCACAACCGTGAGCAAATTTATCATGTACCAGTTTCTTCACTTCATCCGAAACAGGTTGAAATAGTTCATTCACACCATTGTAAACCACATCAATATTAGTTGGTGAAATGTGATAATTTTTAACAATATCACTTTTCGAAAACTCAGAAACTGTTGCCAATCGCTGCGCCTTCCGGGCAAACCGAGGGAAATAGTATTTATAATAGTGGCGAGTAAAATATGGCAAGTCCTCGGGATAATGTTCAAAATTAAGATCATGCATTACACTTACCTGAGGAACTTTTGTGGAAAGACTCAGATAACCATCAGGACTCAGAAACAGATCGGCGTTATACTTCTTCAAAGCATTTGGAACAGCATGCTCGAACCATAAATAATATAAAAGAGGATGCCGGGCTTGAGGAAATAACGCTACCGGGGTCACATTGTTGCCAAAAACAAACTCATCGCTCCAGGACCGATCGAAGAGAAAAATAAAGTCGATTTCGGGATGCCTTTGAGTGATTCTTTTAAGGGTATGATACGCAAACCATCCCATACCATCCAGCTTGTTCGGAAGCAACAATCGGGTATTTACGGCAATTTTCAATTATATATGGCTGTTATACAAGTAGTTAGATTTCAACAGAAAATTACTTAATTTTGCTTTAAGAACTGTTTGAACCGTGGCAATATTATGTATAATTTACAAAATAATTCGGGGTTTTTAAAGTTCTTTGATAGAGTCTAATACACGATCGTTGAATATGAAAAAATCGCTTCTAATTTTAAGCATTTTGCAGTTATTGGCAGGTACTATCCAATCACAGGATCTGGCAATCGGACAGTGGAGAGCGCACCTTCCTTACATTAAAACAAAAAATATTGCCGATACGGGAACCAAGTTGTATTGTGCTTCCGAAAGGGGACTATTTTTCTATAACCGTACCGACAATAGCTTAACGGGACTCTCTCCAATTAGCGGACTTTCTGAATTAAGCGTGAGTACGATTGCCTATGATCCCCAAACAAAAATTCTTCTGGTTGCTTATGCTAATGCAAATATTGATTTGCTGGTTGAAAATAGGATAATAAATATTCCTGATATTAAAAACAAGAACATCACCGGAGATAAAAATATTTATGGTATAAATTTCAATAACAATCTGGCATATTTATCATGTGGCTTTGGAATTGTGGTACTCGATTTGGTGAAAAACGAGATAAAAGATACTTACTTTATAGGCGATAATGGAAGTGAAATTCGTGTTTTTGATATTGTTTTCTATAATAATTTCATATATGCAGCTACCGAAAAAGGTATTTATAGAGCCGACATTAACAATCAGGCATTGAGCAATTTTAATAACTGGACAAAGGACCTTGATGATGTTGCCAATGCCGGAGATTATAACTTACTGGAGGTTTATGATGGAAAAATTTTTGTAAATTATGCTAAACCCGAAGCACTTTCAAATACATCATTGGATGAAGTTCTTATGTTTGATGGAACAAATTGGGTAAATGCACCTTCCTCTATTACAGGTACAACAGGGAAAAATTATTCATTCAAAACAAGCAACGGATTTTTTTTTATTTCCAATAATTACAGTGTTAGTGTTTTTGATAATAATATAAATAAAATACGATACGTTGATAATGCTCTCTATAGCAATCCTTCACCAAGAGATGCCATGTCCGATCTGGCGGGGATACTTTGGATTGCCGATTTCGATCAGGGTTTGATACGTATGTTGCCTGACAATTCATATAATTTCATTTTCCCTAACGGACCACAGTCGGAACTGGTGAGTGCAGTGGCAATACAAAATAGTCATTTATGGATGACTCATGCCACAAGAACAGCAGGCTGGTTTAATAACTATACATCAGGAAATTTTTCGGATTATATTGGGAACTACTGGAAGACCTATAATAAGTCAACAGTAACAGGCACTTCTTTTATTATAGATGATTATTTTGATATGATGTCTATTGCAATTGACCCTGATAATTCGAGTCATGTTTATGTCGGTTCAAAAGGGCAAGGTATTTTGGAAATGTTGAATGGGTTACCTGTAAATTCTTATCGTGATACCAACAGCACATTGCAGGTAGGAATTGGAAATCCTACACAATGTCAGGTAGTGGGAATGGGATTCGATAAGAGTAAAAATTTATGGGCAATAAATTCACTTGCTGCCAGGCCTGTGAACGTTAAAACACCGGATGGTCAATGGAGGGCATTTTCAATTCCGGGAATTTCAGGAGCTCCGTTATTTGGTGATCTTACTATTGATTCATATGGTCAGAAATGGATCAATGTAATTGGAAATAATTCTCCTTTAGGTTCCGGAATAGTAGTGTTTGACGACAATGGCACATTGGACGATGATACTGATGATAAATCTCGTTTTTTGGCTACCGGCGGAGGAAAAGGGAACTTGCCGAGTAATGATATCAGAGCCATCACCGAAGATAAAGAAAATGAAATGTGGATCGGTACCGGTAAAGGGGTATGTGTTTTTTATTCGCCATCTTCAGTTATCACCTCAAGTAATTTTGATGCTCAGCAAATTCTCATAAAACAGGATGGCATAAATCAATATCTTCTCGAAACTGAGGTGGTAACTGCTATTGCTGTTGATGGTGCCAACCGAAAATGGATAGGGACTGAAGCAGGCGGCGCATTTCTTATGTCACCTGATGGAACCAAACAAATCAACAATTTTAACGTCAGGAATTCGCCACTTCTTTCCAATTATATCCTCACCATCACCATTGATCAAAAAACAGGAGACGTATTTTTCGGAACCAATCAGGGTGTTATTTCATATAAAGGAGATGCTACTGATGGCGATGGAGGTTGTAAAGATGTACTAGTTTATCCAAACCCCGTTCGTGAAAATTACAGTGGCCCCATTGCTATTAAAGGTTTAGTGCCTAACGGTAGTGTTAAGATTACTGATGTTAGTGGAAATCTGGTTTATGAAGTAAAGGCGAATGGGTCGCAAGCTATCTGGTATGGGAAAAACTTTAATGGAGAGAAAGCACAAACAGGAGTTTATCTTGTTTTTAGTTCCGATGATGAGGGTGAGAATACATGCGTTACTAAATTGCTTTTAATTAATTAAGAATGTCACTTTTTGCAAATGAATAACATACAGTCGAAAGGCATCATCTTAACTTCTACCAATTATAGCGAAACCAGTTTGGTTGTAAAAATTTATACTGAACAGGCCGGTATGGGATCCTTCATTGTGAGTGGTGTCCGTTCCAGAAAAAGCCGCTTTAGCAGTTCACTTTTTCAACCCCTTTCGTTAGTGGAACTGATTGCATCCGGAAAACCCGGTCAATCGATGAAACGAATTACCGAAATACAGTTGTCGCCTCCTTTTTCGGGAATACCGCACAATATGGTTAAAAGCACGATTGCACTATTTTTGTCGGAGGTTATTTACCGATCTGTTAAAGAAGAAGAAGTAAATTCTTCCTTGTTTAATTTTTTACATAGCAGCATACAAATTCTGGATTTAAATCAAAAAAATTGTGCAAGATTTCATCTTTTTTTTATGATTCAGTTCTCCCGATACCTGGGTTTCTATCCAAATGGTTTATATATTAAAGGTATAAGTTATTTTGACTTGCGTGAAGGATTGTTTAAGAGTAATTATCCTACGCACGCTGATTTTCTGAACCCACAGCAAACAGTTGTTCTTTATGAGTTCATGAACAAATCATTTGATAATTTTCATGACCTGGAACTTCCAAAAGAAATTTCGAAGAGGCTGCTGCATTCTCTGGTTACATATTTCGAGATCCATCAGACTCACGGGAGTCAAATTCGTTCCCATAAGGTTCTGGAAGAGATTTTAAGTTAGAAAAGGTAATTTTTTCGCCATGAAAATGTCATCAATTGTTTGAATGTGTTTTCACCTACAAAAATTTACTATATTTGAAAAATTAAATTTTACCTCTATTTCAGTTCAATTAACTTGTACGCAATGACACCTATCCGCTATCAGTTTTATATTTTGCTTACCGCCATTTCATTTTCTTTTTTGGCACAAAGTTGCAATTCAAAAAATGAGCCTGTTGAAAAGGAACCTGAAGTTCAAAAGCCTATGCCCGGTTACAACAAATTTGAAAAAACTAAATTGACAGTTAGTGTTTTTAAAGTCGATTCCACCGAAGTTAATGGCAATCGTGGCTGGGGATACGATATCCTTGCCGATGGTGCAATTTATATTCACCAGCCCAACGTGCCGGCCATCATGGGTAATAGTGGATTTTCAAGTGAGGAAAAGGCAATGAAAACCGGTGAATATGTGATAGGTAAAATTCGAAATAATATTATGCCCCCTTCTGTAACCCCCGAAGAGCTTGATAGTTTGGGTGTATTGAACTGATATGAAGAAACTGTTTCTTTTAAATTTGCTGATACTGCTCAGCAGCTTTGTTTATGCACAGGATATCATTGTTTTAAGGAAAGATGAATCCGAAATTAAATGCAGAATAGTGAGCATAAATGATACTGTTATTTTTTACAGAAAATGGAATACGCCCGGTACAGCTAAATACTCTTTCAAACGATTTGATGTGTTATCATATACTATCGAGAAAAGCCATCTCAGACTTAAAGCTTTATCGGAACCTCAGGGTGGACTGTTAAGTGAAGGAGAAATTAAAAATGAAAATAACCGAAACGATCTTCCCGACGAAGGTATTTTAGGAAAGTATTATTCCGGAGATATTTTGGATGGTTATATTATTAATAAAGCCGGCGATACAATTAACGGTTTGATATATGTGAAAAATGTAGCAATTAATCAATATGTGGTTACCTTTGAAGACGATCTGGGAGTTAAGAAAGATTATTCTCCAACAGATATTAAAGGATATCAGTACGGGAATATAGTTTATGCTTCAGCGTCCACTGAATTAAAGCAGGAGCTTACTGATGGATATTCTTCAGCTTCAGGAGTTCTTTTTCTCCACCAAATTGAGATCGGTAAAGCTTCACTTTACAGGATATTTGAGCTGCGATTTACCAAAAATATTCTCCTTACTGTTCCTGATCCTCCTACCTATATGGGGAAAGTGACATACTATTATTATATCGATAATGGACAAGGCTTTAAGTCAATCACTAAAGGTAAATCATTGCGGAGGCTTCTCACAAAAATGTTTAATGATGATGCTGCTCTGCAGGAAAGAATAAAAATAAGTGCTCCAAAAGCGAGTGATCTACCGAATATTATTAAGGATTATAACGAAAGGCATTAGATTTTTTTGATCTGATTACATATGAAATTGATACATCTCATTTCAGGTCCCCGAAATATTTCTACGGCTTTGATGTATTCTTTTGCTCAACGACACGATACAGCTGTGATTGACGAGCCTTTTTATGGATATTATCTTCACTCTACAGGAGCAGACCATCCCGGAAAGGAGGAGGTGATAAACAGTTTACCGATTGATGCCGGTGAAGTAATTAAAAATCTCACTAACCTTCATCAAAATAAAGAATTGCTGTTCATTAAAAATATGGCCCATCATCTTGATAGAGTAGATTTAGAATTCATTAAAGAGATGGTAAATATTCTGTTAATTAGAGATCCTAAGCAAATACTTTCATCCTATAATGCAGTAAGACAAAATCCATCACTTGATGATATTGGACTGAAAAAGCAGTTTGAAATTTATAATTTTCTTTCGGAGCAAAAACTTAATCCTATAGTGATTAATTCAAACGATATATTAGAAAATCCTGAAGAAGCATTGTTGCTATTATGTGAAAAAATTCAAATTCCATTTGATGAAAACATGCTGCACTGGAATGCCGGACCGATTCCTGAAGATGGTGTTTGGGCCAAGTACTGGTATGGGAATGTTCATAAATCAACCGGATTTGAAAAACAGGAAACATCATCAAGGATACTTCCTGATTCGCTCCTTCAAACCTATCACGATGCTTTGCCATATTACGAAACTTTGAACATTCACTCATTAAAAATTTAAAAGCTATGCTTCAGAAATACGATTCCAGAAATGAAAATATTTTAATTCATATCGGTGGAAAATTATATCCCCGCAAGGAAGCAAAAATTTCTGTATTTGATAGTGTGGTGCAAGGTGGTGATGCTGTTTGGGAGGGGTTACGTGTTTATAATGGTGGGATTTTTTGTCTGGAACAACACCTCAACCGCCTTTTTGAATCGGCAAAAGCATTACTGTTTGCAGAAGTGCCTTCAAGGGATGAAGTTAAGAAGTCGATTTTTGAAACACTAAAAGCAAACGACATGAATAACGGAGTTCACATCCGTTTAACGCTCACCAGAGGCATAAAAATCACTTCCGGCATGGACCCTCGCCTTAATCAGCACGGCGCATGTTTAATTGTGCTGGCCGAATGGAAACCGTTGGTATATGACAATGAAAATGGAATAACGCTCATCACATCTGCCATCAGAAGAAATGCCCCCGAATTTCTCGATAGCAAAATTCATCATAACAATTTACTAAATAACATTTTGGCAAAAATTCAGGCTAATCAGGCTCATGCCGACGCCGCTTTAATGCTGGATAGAAATGGTTTTGTTTCTGAAACTAATGATGCAAATATTTTTATGGTGAAAGATGATAGTCTTTATACACCATTTGCAGATGCCTGCCTTCATGGAATTACCAGGGGTTTGGTGATGGAACTTGCCGGTGGAATCAGTGTTCCATCGAGCGAAAAAAATATTTCGCTAACTGAAATTTATAATGCAGATGAAGTTTTTTGTACTGGCACCATGGGTGAACTCACTCCGGTAAAAATGATTGACGGGAGATTAATTGAAAACAAATCAAATTCTGCAATTACAAAAATGTTAAGCAAATCATTAAAAGACAAAATTGAATTGTTGAGTGTAAAGATGCCTGAGTGATTGGAAAAGTGAACCTTATTTTTTCTTTTCAATAATTTCAACTTCCTTTTCAATTATTTTCCCACCGAAGGTAACTATTATCGATTCATGATGTACAAACTCACCATCATGGAGTGTGCAAGCCACCATTCCACCTGAGCAGCAATTTTCAATACTCAAACTTTTGCACATTTCCGATCACTCTTCTTTACTCATTCCTATACCACATTTCTCCATCATTGAGCCAGAGGCATCTTTACCTTGTTCTTTCCTATTCATGTGGCCACCTTTGCCTATGCCATTACCTCTCATTTGATGATAACTACCATGGCCTGCTATACATTCCTTACTGTCACATTTGCCACTTTTCATCATTCTTCTCACGCCACGTACTAGTTGAAAAACCAATATGGTACCGGCTGCGATTAAAACCAGCCAGGTAATCCATCTGTAAAATGATGCCAGCATTTCAGTTTTGATTTTGGCTAGCATAAATAAGGCGAGAAGAATTACAAGAAGAGTTAGGCAAATGGAAATGTAGAGCATATAGTTTGGAATTATCAATCAAAAGCGACAATTATTCAATATGTTGAAAGGACTTTAAGAGATCACTCAAAAGGGGGCTGGCGAAATCAGATTACTTAATATCAAATAATTATATAAATTTGACCTCTCATTCCATGTTACCTCATGAAAAAAGCAACTAAAAAGAAACCAGCTCCGGCACTTCAGTTCAATACCGGCTGGAAATACGATCCTTCACCTGAGAGTACCGATCATATAGTGATCGATAAGCAATATGAATTGTTTATCAACGGTAAATTTGTGAAGCCTGCGAAGGGCAAATATTTTGATACCATCAATCCCGCCAGGGAAACGGTGATTTCACGTGTTGCAGAAGCAGGGCAGGAGGATGTAGCCAAGGCCGTTAGTGCAGCACGAAATGCCTATGACAAAGTGTGGTCAAAGATGCCTGGTGCTGAAAGAGGAAAATATATTTATCGCATTGCAAGAATCATTCAGGAGCGGGCACGTGAACTGTCAATTATTGAGTCGATGGATGGTGGAAAACCTATACGCGAATCACGTGATATTGATGTCCCGCTTGCAGCAGCTCACTTCTTTTATTATGCCGGTTGGGCCGATAAACTCGATTTTGCTTTCCCGGGTAAAAAAGCAATGTCTTTGGGTGTGGCCGGACAAATTATTCCCTGGAATTTTCCTTTGTTGATGGCCGCCTGGAAGATAGCTCCCGCTTTGGCGGCAGGTAATACGGTTGTTTTAAAACCGGCCGAGACCACACCTCTCACTGCACTTAAATTGGCCGAAATAATCAGGGATGCAGATTTGCCACCCGGTGTTGTGAATATTATTACGGGTGCCGGAGAAACGGGCTCTGCTCTTGTCAATCATCACGGAATCAATAAAATAGCCTTTACAGGATCTACCGATGTAGGAAAAATTATTCAAAAATCACTCGCAGGTTCCTCCAAAAAATATACTCTTGAATTAGGAGGGAAAGCGGCCAATATTATTTTTGAAGACGCAGCAATTGATCAGGCAGTGGAGGGAATTATCAATGGAATTTTCTTCAATCAGGGCCACGTTTGTTGCGCCGGTTCCCGATTGTTTGTACAGGAAGGGATAGCAAAAATTGTCCTCAAAAAGCTCAAAGATCGCATCGAGACTTTAATCGTTGGAGATCCCCTTGATAAGAATACAGATATAGGTGCCATCAACTCCAAAGCTCAGCTAAATAAGATAAAATCACTGGTTAAAATTGGATTGAACGAAGGCGGAACCATGCATCAAAGTTCATGTGCATTGCCTTCAAAAGGATTTTGGTTCAAACCTACCCTCTTTACAGATGTGGCTCAGTCGAGTCGCATTGTTCAGGAGGAGGTTTTTGGCCCTGTTTTGGCTATCCAGACATTCAGAACAGTTGAAGAGGTGATCGAAAAAGCCAATAATACTCCCTATGGTTTGTCGGGCGGAGTGTGGTCCGATAAAGGGTCAAAAGTGTTTAAGGTTTCTTCGAAGTTAAAAGCGGGTGTGATTTGGGCCAATACGTATAATAAATTTGATCCAACCTCCCCTTTCGGAGGATACAAAGAGAGTGGAATGGGAAGAGAAGGAGGATTGCATGGGTTGTACGCTTATATAAAATGAGTCATTAATAGTCATTGGGTCATTTGTAGTCATTGGGTCATTTGTAGTCATTGGGTCATTTGTAGTCATTGGGTCATTAATAGTCATTGGTTGTCATGAAAGTCTAAGGACTGCGACACTGGCAGCTGATTTTTAACATAATTTGGTGTTTAAAATTAATTTTATAGCTTTATCCCCCAACCTCACATGAACCCCACCCTGTTTCAAACTACAGGCTAAAACAAAATCACATGATCAAAAGTCTAAAAAATGAAGAATGGAAAGAGCTTAAAATGCCTAAAGGTGCTCTTCGCTATCGTTATGCGATCTCTAACAACGGTCGCATTGCAAGTTTCACCGACAATATCAATGAAGGAAAGGTACTTAATGGTACTTCTATTGGCGGTTATCCAACCTTGAATGTTAAACCTTTTGGCGAAAACAAAACTTATTACATACACAAACTCGTTGCTGAACTTTTTATTAAAAAAGTTGGTCCGAAACAAAAATTTGTTATTCATAAAGATCATAAAAAGGAAAATAATGCTTCCAAAAATCTTAAGTGGGCCACCAAAGAAGAAATGGAAGATCATCAACAATCAAGTCCTCTTGTACTCAAAGCCCGCAAAGAACGGATGAGTCGCCCGGTGTACAAAGGGCATAAGCTAACCATTGGTATAGTAAAACAAATTAAGAAAAAAATATTCGCAAAATCACGTAAGCAGTCGATGAGGGAAATTGCTAATCATTATGAAATTTCTGAAATGCAATTGTACCGAATTAAATCAGGCGAAAACTGGGCGCACGTGGAAATTTAGTCGGCAGTTTTCGGCGATGCTCTGAGCTTGCCGATGGTTTGGCAGTGTTAATTAGCTGTGTGTACGGCATCCAATGTATTCAATTAAAATTTTAGTAATATTTCAATTGCGTATGCGTGAGTGCGAAAAACACAAATAATAGACCAAAACTCAAGAACTCAAGAACCAAAGCACTCAAGAACAAAAGCACACATAACTTCCTTCTAATAAATGCAAAAAATTAAATCATTAATAAAAATTAAAACAATAAATACTGTTGGTATTTCTCATTCAACAAATGGAAATTCAACATCAGTAGCCAAGCGTTTGGATGTTCAAAAAACTTACAAGCTTTATATTGATGGAAAATTTCCCCGCTCGGAGTCGGGTCGATACTTTAAGTTAAATGATGTTTCGGGAAAAATTATTGCCAATATTTGTCGTGGTTCAAAGAAGGATTTTCGCGACGCGGTAGTGGTAGCCAGAAAAGCACAGGAGTTATGGGCAAAGCGATCGGCCTATAATAAAGGTCAGATTTTGTACCGTATTGCTGAAACATTAGAGGGTCGTAAAGCACAGTTTGTAGATTCGCTCATCAAGCAAGGATCAAAAACTGCACAGGCTGAGAATGAAGTGGTCGCAGCAATTGATAGAATTGTACATTATGCTGGTTGGTCCGACAAGTATCAGCAAATTTTTAGCTCGGTCAATCCTGTTGAATCTTCCCACTTTAACTTTTCCTTTCCTGAGCCTACCGGCGTTGTGAGTGCCATTGCGCCAAATGAAAATGGTTTGCTTGGACTTGTTTCTGTTATTTGTCCCGTTATTGTAGGTGGAAATGCCATCATCATTCTACCTGCCGAAAATGCTCCGCTCACAGCTATTGACTTTGCTGAAGTATTACACGCTTCCGATTTACCGGGTGGGGTAGTGAATATTATTACAGGTTATAAGAAAGAACTTCTTTCACCTTTCTCCAATCACATGGATGTAAATGCTATAGCTTATTGCGGAAATGAGGTTGCCGAACTCACCACTATACAGTCTAACGCTTCACTCAATGTGAAAAGAGTAATTAATTATCCAATTAACGACTGGAACTCATCAGAAGCACAAAGTCCTTATATGATATTGGATTTTCAAGAAATAAAAACTACGTGGCACCCGGTTGGATTATAGTTTTTAGTTTTGTGGTTTCTTAGTTTTGTGGTTTCTTAGTTTCAGTAGCCAGGTTTTTATTTTGTTTGTGAATGTTATAAGTTAGGCTTGGTCATGATATCATTTGTGTCAACAGAGCCTACTTTCCGCGTTTAACTTTCAACTTGTCACTTGTCACTTATCACTTTTCACTTTAATTATTTACCATTGGTTTTAGTCTTTCGTCTTTGCTTCTCAAATCGAGTCCGCCCTGATAAATGGATTTTAAATTGACCAAATAGAACGACCAGCCGGAGGAGCATCCTAGTCGAATTTCCTGCTTAGATGCATCATCCGTTGGAATATTTGACTGAATTAATTCTACAACGGTGTGATCATATTGTTCGGTTAAATTAACATCTACCAAACATTGTCCGGCGAAAGTGAATTGAAAATGATCTTTACCATTGGCATTAGTTATTTTTCCTTTTTCGATTTCGGAGTATAAAAACCAAGACCATTCGTATTTCATTCCTGCAATGACTTTCGCATCCTTTGGAATATCATTGCCGTTTTCATCTTTATATTCTGCTGTTTTGAGAAACCATTTTT
>Ga0335394_10000151_pt1 | contig 67981 bp, 60 predicted proteins | sample MAT03_FD_205741 | JGI IMG/M metagenome (GOLD analysis project Ga0335394, IMG submission 205741) | Freshwater microbial communities from Lake Fryxell liftoff mats and glacier meltwater in Antarctica - MAT-03 (spades assembly) (version 2) ... | reverse complement strand
AGGCACGCTCTCCACGATCGTACTCACGGCCCTCCAACGCACGCTCGACCCGCTGGCTTGGTTCGAGCGCCTCCGGCAATCACCGCATGCCCTACACCTGCCCCGGACGGGGCGGTAAACAAGTACGACAAAGATTCCTGCTTGCACCCATGCGAGCTGAAGAGCAATCGCGATGCCATGCCTGAATTCTTCGCAAGACTCGGGCCGTTTCGCCGGCAGTCTGCTCGCACAACCGCCGCGCTGACCTCCTTCTGGCCGATTGACCATCGGCAAGCCCCCACGGATAATCCGAAATTCATCGCGAAGCGATGAGTGACTGCAAAATTCCACTGCCGGCGGCGCGTTGTGCTGGGCGTGGAACTCCCCGCTGAGTTGCCCCTGTGAAGCTCTTACGACACCTGACGGACTTCCCTTCCGAGCTGCGCGGCGGGGCCGTGTCGATCGGCAACTTCGACGGCGTCCATCGCGGGCACGCCGAGATCGTCCGGCGGCTGCGCGCGGCCGCCAAGCAACTGGGCGGCCCGGCCGTGGTCTTCACCTTCGAGCCTCATCCCGGCGTGCTGCTGCGTCCCGAACGCGCTCCCTCGGCCCTCTGCACGCTCGTCGACAAAGCCGATCGACTGGCCGAACTCGGCGTCGACTGCGTGCTGGCCTATCCGACCGATCAGGCCTTGCTGGCCATGACCCCCGAGCGGTTCTTCAAAGACATCGTGCTCGCCGTCCTCGAGACCCGAGCGCTGGTGGAAGGAGCAAATTTCTGCTTTGGTCGAGGTCGCACCGGCACGGTCGAAGTGCTGGCCCAACTGGCGATCGATGCCGGCGTAAGCGTCGAGATCGTTCCCCCGGTAGAAATGGATGGCGCGCCGGTCTCCAGCTCGCGGATCCGCGGCCATCTGACCGCCGGCGAAGTCGCCCTGGCCGCCGCGCTGCTGGGGCATCCGCATCGCGTGCGCGGCATCGTGGAGCACGGCGCGGGGCGCGGGGCCAGCATCGGCTTCGCCACCGCGAACCTGGGGGAAATCGCCACGCAGTTGCCGTCGGCCGGAGTCTACGCCGGCTGGGGCTGGCTCGGCGGCCGGCGACTTCCGGCAGCGATTCACCTGGGTCCGAATCCCACGTTTGGCGAAGCGGCCCTGAAGCTCGAGGTCCACTTGCTCGGACACGAAGGGCCCTTGTACGGTCAGCATCTGGCCATCGATTTTCTCCGCAAGGTTCGCGACGTCCGCAAATTCGCAGGCGTCGACGAGCTCAAACAGCAACTGGCTCGTGACGTGGCCGATGTACGTCAGTCCGCCCTCCTCGCTGAAAGTGCTTCATGACGTCCAGCAGTGTCATCGACTGGTCTCGTTTCTGTGAGCTGATCCGCCTGCACGAGCGGTTCGTGCTCACCACGCACATGCGCCCCGACTGCGACGCCTTGGGAAGTGAGCTGGGGATGGCCGACATCCTGATCTCGCTGGGCAAGCAGGTCAAAATCGTCAACGGCGATGGGGTTCCTCCTCATCTGCGGTTCATTGATCCCGAGCAGAGGATCCGTCAACTGCACACCGACATCACGCCCGCCGACCTGGCCCACGATCAAGTGCTGCTGGTGCTCGATACCAGTGCCTGGGGGCAGCTCGGTCCGATGGCCGACGTGATGAAGCAATGGCTCGGAATCAAGATGGTGCTGGACCATCATGCCAGCCAGGACGAGATGGGGGCCGAGATGTTTAAGAACGTCAAGGCCGAGGCGACCGGTCGGCTGGTCTGCGAGGCGGGCGAGCAACTCGGCGCGCCCTTGCCCGAGAAGACCGCTTTTCCGCTGCTGGCCGCCATCACCACGGACACCGGCTGGTTCCGCTTCAGCAGCACGACCGGCGAGACGTTGCGCGTAGCCGCCCGACTGCTCGATGCCGGCGCGCGGCCCGAGGCCCTCTATCGGCAGCTCTACGAGCAGGATTCGCTGGCCCGACTGCATCTGTTCGGCCGCGTCCTCGCCCGGACCGTCTCCGAGGTTGACGGGCGGTTGATCCACATCTCGGTGCTGGCCGACGACTTTGCCGCTACCGGGGCGCTATCCTCCGACACCGAGGACCTGATCAACTTCACGCTCAAGGTCCGCGGTACCGAAGTGGCGATCATCTTCATCGAGGTCAGCCCCGAGACCTTCAAGGTGAGCTTCCGCAGCCGCTCGCACGTGGATGTGAGCAAGCTGGCCGAGCGCTTCGGCGGCGGCGGGCATCGTCAGGCCGCCGGCTCAACCGTGCGCGGCCCGCTAGCCGATGTGCAAGCACGGGTCTTGGCCGCCGCGCGCGAAACGTTGCTATAAGCGGCTCTCTCCTGCCTGCATCTCGTGGGGCCGGTGCCTCCTCGCAATCATTTTTGAACAGGAGGAAACGGAGATAACGGAGGGGTACTTCTCCGTTACCTCCGTTTCCTCCTGTTCAAAGAATTCCCAGATCGACTTCGCCCCTGTCAAACGCAGGTCCTGGCCGACTAAAGCCGCCGTTCTCATCTCACATCTCATCTCAAATCAAATCAAATCTCAAATTTCAAATCTCAAATTCCTCCGTCCAAACTCTCTCCCTTACCTCTATCTCTGTAACCTACTCTTCCAGAAGTCACTCGCACGACTCCGCCACCTTTCCCCGTAAATCCTCGCCCACCTGACAAGCGATCGACTCGTTTGAGGACCAGGGATACTATTCCGCGCGGACTCTTTTCTTCGGCGGAGTTGGCCATGTTCTCGTTTCTGCTGGCACTTTTGTTCTCGGCGACGCCTGTACCGGCGTCGGCGAAACCGGTGTCGGCTGTGTCCCACGGACCCGTGATGAGCGAGGGTCGGCTGCCCGGCCAGACCCCTCACTGTGCCCGTCGAACCCTGCCCAACGGCAGCCCGCTTCGCGAGATCGACAGCCAGGCGCGTCGTGGGGACGTTCCCGCCAGTGCCTTTGGGGTGCCGCTTCCTCCCTGCCAACAGGCTTGCAGCGGTCAACGGGCCGATGCGCCCTGTGTCTTGCCCGGGCGTTTCGACGGCCCCGGACATTCTCTGCGCGTTCAGTTCTGCGTGTGGGTGATCTGATCCCCTCTCTCGGGATCCCTTGGACGCTACGCGCGTTCCGCTGAATCACCCTCTGTTCTTTCGCAGCCATCCGTGCCCCGGCACGGAACGGCTGCGAAGATCCTCACGCACAACCACCCATGCACTGCGCCTTCGTCGGCCTCCCGTTCCTCGGGGCGGCCCGTCGCGCGCGGAAGGAAGTATCCCATGAATCGCGCCGTTCAAGCCCCATCGGTTACGCTTGTCTCGAATCACGGTCGTCCTGCTCACGTCGAAGAAGTTCTCAAGAAAGTCGCTCCGCTGATCGAATCAGGGGAGTACACGAAAGCCTTGGAACTGATCGGCCGGTCGAAAGGAGAGTCCCCCTGGATCACCAATGCCCTGGGCGTCTGTCGCCTGCGAATGGGAACGCCCGCCACGGCGGTCGAGGCCTTCCGCGGATTGGTGCTAGCTTCGGGCGGGTTGATTCTTCGCTCCGACGTGCCAACGGTCTTCAAAACAAATTATGCCACCGCACTCCTTTTAGCGGGGAACCTGGAAGGGGCCACCGATGTCCTGCGGGAGCTTGGAGAAGAAGGAGGAGTGCGAGTCCGCAAACTCGAACGAGCGATCGCCAACTGGAAGCTGGGACTTTCGGTGTGGCAGAAGCTGAACTGGTTCATGGGGGCAACTCCGGCAAAGCCTGTTGAGTTGGGTTTTCTCCCAGGCGATTTGGAGTAGAATCGCGCTGGTCGTGACTCTCCGTCGGCAAGCGTCTCGTGGCCTTGAAATCCTTAGTGCCGAAGGAGCCCCCCATGCCTCACCATCTCGATCTGCTCACGACCCTGACGGGCGGCCTGATGGCAGCACTGACGTTGGGCTATTTGACCCATCGGCTGGGACTCTCTCCGATCGTGGGCTACTTGCTGGCCGGCGTGGTGGTAGGCCCCCACACGCCGGGGTTCGTGGGCAACCGCGAACTGGCCGACCAGATGGCCGAGCTGGGCGTGATCCTGCTGATGTTCGGCGTGGGGCTCCATTTCCATTGGAAGGAGCTGCTGGCCGTTCGGAGGATCGCCTTGCCTGGCGCCATCGGCCAGAGCCTGGTGGCGACCGTGCTGGGGGCACTGGCTGCCTGGGTGATCGGTTGGGATTGGGCGGCCGGCGTGGTGTATGGGTTGGCCATCTCGGTCGCCAGCACCGTGGTGCTGACGCGCGTGCTGGCCGACCACAACGATCTGCATACGCCAGTGGGGCACATCGCCGTCGGCTGGCTGGTGGTCGAGGACCTGTTCACCGTGCTGGTGCTGGTGCTGCTGCCGGCCATCTTTGGCACCGGCCAAGACGGTGCCGGGGGTCTGCTCTGGGCCATCACGATGGCGACCCTCAAGATCTGCGTGCTGGTCGGCTTCACCATGTTCGTCGGCGGGCGGATCATTCCCTGGCTGCTGACCAAGGTGGCCGAGACCCGCTCGCGCGAGCTGTTCACACTGACCACGCTGGTGGTCGCTCTGGGGATCGCCGTCGGCTCGGCCCATTGGTTCGGAGTCTCCATGGCCCTGGGGGCGTTCCTGGCCGGCATGGTCGTCGGGCGTTCCGAATTCAGCCTTCGCGCGGCGGCCGAGGCCTTGCCCATGCGCGACGCCTTTGCGGTGTTGTTCTTTGTCTCCGTGGGGATGCTCTTCGATCCCAATCAACTGATCGAATCGCCCGGGCTGATCCTGGCCACGCTGGCGATCGTGGTGATCGGCAAGCCGCTGGCCGCCCTGGCGATTGTGACGTTGCTGCACTATCCGACGCGCGTGGGGCTGAGTGTGGCGGCCTCGCTGGCTCAGATCGGCGAGTTCTCGTTCATCCTGGCGGCGCTCGGCAATCAACTGGGCATCCTGCCCGATGCGGCCACCAACGCGCTGGTCGCCACGGCCATTCTGTCGATCTCGGTCAATCCGATCCTGTACCGCTTTGCTGAGCCGTTTGATGCCTGGGCCGCCCGGCGCTGGTCCTGGTGGCGCGACTTGAGTGCCAAGGCTCAACCGACCGATGCCGTGCGGAAGGACGACGACGGGGAAAGCACCACGCGCATCGCGCGGCATCGCGCCATTCTGATCGGCTACGGTCCGGTCGGGCGGACCCTGACAAGGCTGCTGCGCGAAAACGACATCGAGCCGACGATCATCGAGATGAACCTGGAGACCGTGAAGCAGCTGCGCGCCGAAGGGATCGAAGCCATCTATGGCGATGCCAGTCGGCGCGACACGCTGGAGAGCGCCGGCGCGGCTTGGGCCGGCACGCTCATCCTGAGCGCGTCGGGTTTTCAAGGAGGGGCGGAAGTGATCCGCCAGGCTCGCGAGATGAATCCGGATATTCGCGTGCTGGCTCGGGCGACCTATCTGCGCGAGCGGCCCGCCTTGATCGTAGCGGGCGCCGACGTGGTCTTCTCCGGCGAAGGGGAAGTGGCGCTGGCCATGACGGAGTCGGTGATGAGCGAGCTGGGGGCGACCCCCGAGCAGATCGACCGCGAGCGCGAGCGGATTCGCGAAGAGCTGTTCGGCGCCCCGGAGACACCGCCTGCATCGGCAAGCGCAGGGGTCCCGTCGAGCGACGTGGCCGTGTCGGTCGCTGCTCCGGGCGCCGGCGATGCTCCCTCCACGTGACCGAACCTGGCCTGGCGGGCCTCTGTCCTAGTTGGGGGGTCTGCGTCGCGACTGCGAATGCTGGTCTTGCCTGATTCGACCAGGGTGAGTATCCTCCGCCTGTTCACTCGCTGACCCCTGGCTGTTGTCGTTTTCCACCGCCTCGTCGTTGGAAAGCATGCTGCCAGCAACGGATTGCGGCTGAATAACTTAGGCGCTGTAGCCAAGTGGCTAAGGCAGCGGATTGCAAATCCGCCACCGTGGGTTCGACTCCCACCAGCGCCTCTTACGAAAAAGCCCCGCGATTCTCGTTGATTCGAGGATACGGGGTTTTTTCGTGCGCGCACCCACAAGGATCTGAGGTGGATCTCGCAGGGGCACCGGACGCATCACCGACGAAAGCCGAGCAGGCAAGAAGACATTTTGACCGCAGATGGACGCGGATGAAGAGGATAAAGAAGCAGTGGGACGAAGAAGTAGTAGAAAGAAGATGATGTGACAGCGAAGCGCAGCGAACAGATTGCAGCGAAATCAAAGGAACTTGAGTGCCGTGCGAACGGCACTCCACCTTCTTCCCTTCGTCTTCCTTCGCTTCCTCTTTCATCCCTTCTTCCCATTTCATCTGCGGTCAATATCCGCCTCTTTGTATTTCGTATTTCCATCTCAAATCTCAAATCCTTCCCCCTCCGCGTCTCCGCGCCTCCGCGTGACACTCCCTCCCTTCCTCCATCACCTTATAAAATCAATTAAAGTCTCACATTATTCTGTTATCAAACCGACATACTTTGATATACTGCGAATAGAGTCGGGCTCGTGTAACTTTTCGGGTTGGGGACCAATCGGTTTCTCACGACCGCGCGCACCTTCAATCCCGCGCGAAGTGTCATCAACCCGAAAAGTTACACGAGCCCGACTCGCAACCCGCAAAGTTACAACCCTAGCGCGGCTCACCCGAATCGCGACCAGCGCCCCGCCCTCTCTTCCTGCTCCCTCCCACTTGTGGGGAGGGCTGGGGAGGGGGGCTGCCCTTCGTTCGTATCTCGCCCTTCGCTTCTCTTCCTTAAACAGGAAGAAACAGAGCTAACCGAGGAACCTCCTCCGTTACCTCCTGATCAAAGAACCCGACTTGGCACCAACCCGCAAAGTTACAAACAGCCCTGCGATCAACTCGAAAGAGAAGGAGTTCTCACGCGGAGGCGCAGAGACGCGGAGGAAATGCTTCGAGTCCCGTCCCTCCTCGAATACCCGTGTCCTGCGTTGTGCAATGCTCTGTTCGATGGATTGGTATTTCTCCGCGTCTCCGCGCCTCGCCCGTCATCCCTAACTCTCCCCTCCCATGTCCGACTACTGGCCCATCCCCCTCCCCGTCCGCACCGGCGTGATCAATTACGCGATCGGCGTGGCCCTAAACGCCGAGAAACCGCGTGATCAACTCTCCGCCTGCCGCATCGTCCTCACGGCCTCCCTTCTCAATCTCCGCCACCGCCAGCTCCCGCAGCCTCTCCCCGTGCGTCACAAAATCCCCAAGGCGACGCGCAAAGAATACGAGGAGATGCTGAACGCCGACGAGCTCTACCTCAACTACCTGCACGACTGGCAGATCTGCCTGGCCGGCTACCCACCCGGTCACACCCTCAAGTATCTCCCCTTCCCGCGCATCTCCGGCGTGACCCCGCAAACCGCGCGCGACCCTCGCGAGTGCAACCCAAGGTCTTCCCCGAAGATAAATGCCTGACGTGGGATGACTGCGATCTCTGGCCGATCAAGAAGGAGTACCGCGAGCCCCTCATGAACACGCTCCTCCGGCTCGTCGCCCTCAAAGACAATCTCCCCGTCTCTCTGGGCGCCGCCCGCACGATGCTCACGGCTTCCAGCATCAACCTGCGTTACCAAAAAGCCGGCGACATCAAGCCCCCTTACGCTCCCGAGCCCGTCCCGGATCCTTCCGAGCGTGACTTCAGCGACCTGGTCTTCGTCGACGGTCAGTATCAGCTCTTCCAGCGGGACGTGGAGATGTCCGAAGACGGCTACCCGCCTGGCGAGACCTTCATGTGGACCCACTCGCCGATGCGGATCACCGGCAAGACGGTCTGCTGGGACCGTCTGAACAAGTACATCACCAAGAACAAGTTGGTGGTCGAAGACGGCTGGTAGGGGACGCAGATCGAGGAGCCCAGGTCCACCACGCCCACGAGCCAGAGTGAACAAAAAAAGTCCTCGGGAAACCGATGGTTTCCCGAGGACTCTGGGTGCATTGCTTCCACTCCGCCGCGAACTAGCCGCCTTGTCCGGCGGCCTGACCCTGCGTTGCTTCCTTCGGTTCCGGCAAGCGGACCAGCAGCCAACGCTGGGTCTGGCCATCCTTGAAGTAGAGCAGCGCGGGGGCTTGGTCCTGCGTCAGATTCTCGATGCCAGTCTCCAGGACCGGAGTCTTCTTCTCCGTGGAGAGGGCCACACGCTGAGTCTGGCGATCGAGCGAGCCGCTCACGGCCAGCGTCTGGTTCGTCGTCGAATTGAAGTACGTGCCGCTGACAATACCCTGTTTCGAGATTGCCAGTTGCAGGTACATCGTCGGCTGGCCCTTCTCTTCCTGAACCAGGGCGAAGACACCCAGCGGCATCCACTCGGTGTTGTCCGGCTGCGGCGCCGTGCCCGCTTGAGCGAGCGTCGCGGCCTGCTCAGTGTACTGCTCGTCGACGGGATACTCCTGACCGTCGACGTACACGCCGTCGTCGGAGTAGTCGTAGCCATAGCCACCGTCGGATCCGCCGTAGCCGACCCACCCACCCAATGCGGCCCAAGTGGCCCAGCGATAGGGGCGGTTGTAACGAAAGCGCGCCCAATTGGGATTATCTTTCCAGAAGTCCCATCGCGGATGGTTGTCTTGGAACTCGTTGCGGATGTCGTCGCCGCGCGTCTGGCGCTGCTCTTGCCGTTGCTGCTTGTTCTGCTGCTGACGCTCGTCGCGATTCTGTCCGATCTGATCGCGTCGGTCGCCAGCACCGGGAAGCTGACTCGGTCGCTCTCCCGTGCCGGGCAAACGATCGCCAGCTCCGGGCAGACGATCGCCCGCACCAGGAAGCCGGTCTCCGGCACCTGGCAATCGATCCCCTGCTCCCGGCAGACGATTTCCGCCGGCCGGAAGCTGGCTAGCTCCGCCACCCATCGGCAAATTCAAGAAGTTACCGAGATCTTTACTGCTGGGCCGGCCTGCAGCGCCGCCGCCGAAGCCTGGGGTTCCCGGGCGAGCGCCGCCGATGCCGGGCGTGCCAGGACGTGCGCCGCCGCCGATGCCGCCGGCGCCGGTGCCAGGTCGTGCCCCGCCGCCAATGCCCGCGCCAGTCGAAGGCCGAGGAGAGGGCGAAGGTCGCGGTGCGGGAGAGGGTCGCGGAGCGGGGGAAGGTCGAGCGCCGCCGCCCATGCCGGGCGAAGGACGGCTCATTCCGCCACCGCCGCCGCCGCTAAATCCACCGCCGCCGCCGCCGCCACCGGCGCGTCCACCACCGCCGCCGCCGCCACCGCCACCCCGTCCGCCGCGTGCGAAGGAGTCATCGGCAGCGAATACCACCACCACACAGGCCAACAGAATGCTCAAGGAGAGTCGCATGATATGCCTCGAAAGGTAAGAGCCTTATTGGCCGGTGACGCGGACAATGGTCACTTCGTCGATGTTCGGCAGAATCTCGCCGTCCAGTTCGCGGTTGACCGTGTGCCAGGTGAAGGACGTGTCATCGAGATAAGTCATGACATGCACCGCCGAACCCTTGCTTCCATCCGGCATTGAGGCCGCCGTGTTCACCGACCAACTGTTGCCCTTGCGTGTCCAGACCCCTTCGGCGACACCGCCGTCGGAATCAAACATCCAGGACTTGATCTTGCCCGTCGGAGCGTCCCAGCCGATGACTTGCGTCCCGGAAATCTCCAGCTTGTCTTTGATCGTGATGGAGAACGAGCGGGTGATGAAGTTCTTGTTCTTCGCCCAATCGCACTTGGCCTTTACCACAGCGTCCCCTTCCTTGCTGGTCCATTCGCCGATCATCCAACTCAGCTCCTTGAGCCGCTCGTAGTTCGACGGGGGCGCGGGCAGGTCGGTCTCGCGAATGCTGTCCACATACCAGACGCCGTTCTTCTTCACATTCACGGCGGTGTAGGTCGATTCCAGCACCGGGCCTTGCTCGCCCGAGACCTCAGCCTTGCCGTCCTCAACGGCCACATCGGGGGACACCAGACGGACATTCGTCACGGTCACGTTCAGTTGCAGTTCCGGGTCTTCGGCAAAGAGCTTCTCGAAGACCTTCTGGATCGCCGCGCGGCCGCGAACCCGATCGCCCGACTCGCGGATGTACTCGGCGTCCTCGGACCAATGCTCGGCCACGGCCTTAGCGTCATGTTGATTGTAGGCCGTCTGATAGGACGCGACCCGTTCGCGGATGGCGGCCAATTCGTCGGCGCTGGCGAAGGCCGGCGCGGCCACAATCGCCAATATCAAGGCGAAGAATCGCCAGCCGATGGGGACAATAGTCCCGTTTAATTGAAGCTTCACGTGCATGTTTCCTGCTCGAGGAGAGGCTGATTGCCAGAACCTGATCCAGCAATTTTAATCTGCCCGGTTTGCGAAACCACGAATCTTCTGCGAAATCCGGGCCGATTTCGGACTACATTTCATGGCGCCATCCCCCACAAAGGCGTATTAGTACTTCTGCTCGACGAACTTGAAGGGATAGCCCGGGTCCTGGTAATCGCCGGCCTTTTGCCGTTTCGGCAGCGAAATCTTCTCGCTGGGCACTTTCTCGTAAGGAATCTGGTTCAAAAGATGCTGAATCATGTTCAGCCGGGCCCGCTGCTTGTCGTCGGATCGGACGACGTACCACGGCGCCCAAGGAGTGTCCGTGGCCGCAAACATTTCGTCGCGGGCTCGCGAGTACTCGTACCATCGACTGTACGACTTCAGATCGATCGGAGTCAGCTTCCACGTCTTCCGCCCGTCGTGAATGCGAGATTCCAGGCGACGGGTCTGCTCTTCCTCGCTGACCTCGAGCCAGTACTTCAGCAGAATGATTCCCGATTCGACCATGGCCTTTTCGACCAAAGGAGTGACCTGCAGGAATCGACGGGCCTGGTCTTCGGTGCAGAACTCCATGACCCGCTCTACGCCGGCGCGGTTGTACCAGCTACGGTCAAAGATCACGACTTCGCCCGACGCGGGATAGTGCGGCAAGTAGCGCTGAATATACATCTGCGACTTCTCGCGCTCGGTCGGCGCTGGCAAGGCGATCACCCGAAACACGCGCGGGCTGACTCGCTCGGTAATGGCCTTGATTGTGCCCCCTTTGCCCGCGCCGTCGCGTCCTTCAAAGACCACGCAGACCTTCAGCCCGGCGTGCTTGACCCATTCCTGCAGGGTGACCAGTTCGACGTGCAGTTTCTTGAGCGCTCGCCGATAGTCCTTGGTCGAGAGTTCCTCGTTCTCGGGCGATTCCGACTCCGCATGCTCTTTGTGCTCTTTGTTCTTTCGGCCCATGGCGACACTTCCTGCTCAAGGATGATGGATCCGCGATAGCTTAAAACTCGACCTTGTGCTTGGCGGTCATTTTCTGGCGGACTTCGCCCAGCGATTGCTCGACCTTCGACATGATCTCGTTGGCAGAACCATACGCGCCGATCCGCTCCTCGGTGCGGGCGATCGTTTTCTCCTGCTGCACCGCGAACTTGTCGTAGACCGAGACCGAACTGGTCGTTCCCACCGGACCGCCCGATCCATCCCAGCGATAGGTGTAGCCGTAGACGTTGTTGTGCGTGTACGTGTTGTAGACCGGTTTGACATTGACCTGCCGCACGCGCGAGTTTGCAGCTCCCTGCCGCAGCGACTGACAGGCGTTGCGAAACGACTGGGCCACATAGCCCGCAAACGAAACAAGCTCTGGATCCACGTTCAGCACGGGGAGTTGGTCGATCTTGCGGGCATAGGACTCGTACCAGGCCGCCCATTGGCCCATGGTCTGCGCGCTGGAGGTATCCGTTTTCTTGAGATGCAGATCCTTTACCAATGCGGCGATGTGCTTGTAATACTGTTGCGACGCCAGGGCCACGTTGCTTTGGCTTTCCGCTCCTTCGGTGGAGGGCTCTTTGATGGCAGGCGGCGGGCTGAAGAGGCTGAAGATGCGCCGTCGACCGCTGGCCCCCAGTTCGCCGCTGAGCGTGAGACGCTTGTCGCCAACGGTCGGTTGCCACTCCGCAAACTCCTCCAGCATCACCCCGTTCCGGGCGATGGCGCCGAGCATCAGCGTCTTGGCTTCGGCCGGAGTCAGGGCCACGGCCTTCGTAAACTCGACGGTCAACGTCCCCTGGGTGGTCTCGCCGAAAGCGAGGGACAGGGACGCGCCGCGGATGCCTGCCAGATTCGCTGCCAGTTCGCCGAGCTTAGGGTGATTCTTGATGCCGGCGGTTTCCTCCAGCACCCCCTGGATCTGCTTCGCGGTGACCGCGTTTTCCAGATCGATCGCCAGCAGAAACGGCTCAGCGGCGGCCCGCTTTATGGTATCATTCAGATAGGGGGCAAGGGCAGGCGAAGTGCGAGCGTCGGTTTCGCGAACCCAGCGAGCGACCATCTGCCGGTTTCCCGGCGCGATTGCCGCTGCCTGCTTGGCACCGAATTTGACGACAAAGGCATCGCCCGGCAAAGCGACGGCAGGGTGATTGCCGAACTGATCCAGCTCTCCGCCCACGCGCTTGGCAAGGCCGGGCAGATTGGGCTCTTCATCAAGCTCCATCACCACCACTTCGTGAAGCTGTGTCCGTTGTTCAAGGTCGATCTCCATCCCAAACAGGGCGGCCTTGGCTTCCGGCGGCAGAATGGAAACGCCTTCGAGACGGGCCTTGGCCAACTTAAATTTCCAGTCGTTGGCCTTGGCAATCGGGCTGGCCAGAACCTGCTCGACATTCACGACCAGGATAACGTTCGACGAGGCGGGCAACCTCTGGGCGAGTTCAGGAATTTGAGCCCTGGCAGATCCCGCCGCCAGAAAAACGGTTAGCAGCGCGAGAGCAATCGTCTTGAGCCAGGTTCGCATCGACTTCACCGCTTTCAGAAGGTTCATCGGAGGGGGCATGGAACGAGCAAGATCACGGCAACGGACTGATGAGGACGACCACTGATCGAGGCGCCGCGCGATAGAGTCCTGCGGGCACAGGTGCGGCCGAATTCCAGGCGACGATGTCCTGCGGAGAGGGAAGCGATGTATCCAGCCAGCGACGCCAAGGTTGGGCGGCGGGGGGGAGTTCAAAATCTAACGCTTCCCAGTAAGCGTTCAGCATGAGGTGTACGAGTTGCTTTTCCGGCTTCAGTTCCGTTGTGAAGGCCAGGGCATGAGAATGGTCGTCCCAGTCGGGCTGGCCCGGTTTCAATCCGTGCCAAGTGTGGTTTGACTGCGCGATCATATGCGTCAGGCTCATCCGCTGCTCTTCGTGGCGAAGATCCCGCAGCAATCGCCGCGCCGTCAACAGGCTGACAAACCGCAGCACATCCGCGTGCTTGGTGACCAGCGACCAGTCGAACCAGACAGTCTCGTCGTCGTGACAGTAAGCGTTGTTATTTCCACCTTGGGTGCGACGGACTTCGTCTCCCATCACGATCATCGGCAGGCCCAACGAGAGGAGCGTGGTCGCCAAGTAGTTCTTTACCTGGCGGTTGCGAAGCGCCTCGATGGCCGGATCGTCGGTCGGCCCTTCGACGCCGGAGTTCCAGCTGCGATTGTCGTTGGCGCCGTCGCGATTGTCTTCACGATTCGCTTCGTTGTGCTTGCCGTTGTAGGAGACCAGGTCATTCAGCGTGAATCCGTCGTGGCAAGTGACAAAGTTGACACTCTGCTCCACATCACGCGCTTTGTGTCCGTAGACTTCGTGGCTTCCCAGCAATCGGTCGGCGAATCGGCGGAGCGAACCCGGTTCGCCGCGAAAGAAGTCGCGCGCGTCGTCGCGAAAGCGGCCGTTCCATTCCTTCCAGGCGTCGCCGACGAAGTTCCCCACCTGATAAAGACCGACGGCGTCCCAGGCCTCGGCAATCAGTTTCGTTCCGGCCAGCGCGGGCTCGGACTCGATATCCCACAGCACGGGCGGATTTGGCATCGGAATGCCGTCGGGATCGCGCGAAAGAATCGACGCCAGATCGAAGCGGAATCCGTCAACATGCATCTCCGTGACCCAATAGCGGAGGCTGTCGACAATCATTCGACGGACGATGGGATGATTGGCATTGAGCGTGTTGCCGCAGCCGCTGAAATCGGCATAGTGCGCGCGGTTCGCATCAAGGATGTAGTAGGTCGGGTTGTCGATGCCCGCGAAACTGAGCAGCGGGCCATCGGTTCCCCCTTCGGCCGTGTGGTTGTAGACGACGTCGAGAATGACCTCGATGCCGGCCCGATGGAGCGCCTTGACCATGTCGCGGAACTCGTTGACCGGCCCCAGCGGATCTTGCTGCGAGCTGAACTGCGGGTGCGGGGCAAAGTACGAAACCGGCTGATAGCCCCAGTAGTTGACCAGCCCCGGCGGGCACGCCTGCACGTCGAATGCGAAGACAGGAAGCAATTCGACGGCCGTGATGCCGAGGGCCTGCAGATACGGGATCTTCTCAATCAGGCCCGCATAGGTTCCGCGGACTTGCGGCTTAACGCCCGAGTTGGGGTTGCGCGTGAAGCCGGCCACGTGCATTTCGTAGATGATGGTCCGGGCCGAGGGAGTCCGCAGTGGAACGTCCCCTTCCCAATCGTACGCGGAAGGATCAACGACCACGCTCTTCAGGGCCTTGGCGGCGTTCTCACCCGGCCGACAGGCAGCCTCGCGGCTGTAGCCTTCGGGGACGACGATCCCGCGTCCGTAGGGATCGAGCAGCGATTTCGCAGCATCGAATCGAAAGCCGCGATCGCGTTCAGGGGGTCCCTCAACCTGATAGGCATAGATTTGCCCGGCCTGAATGTCAGGAACGAAAGCGTGCCAATAGTGGTAACTGCGATTCGCGACCGGGTCGAGACGGATGACGCGCGCTGTGGAAGCGTCTTTTCGGTCGAACAGCAGCAGGTTCACACCCTTGGCCGTCCGCGAATAAAGGCTGAAGTTGACGCCGGCGTCCACAAGGCTCGCGCCCAGCGGAGTGGGAAGACCTGCCGAGTGAGTTGCCATGACGTGGATGCAATTTCAGGGAGAGAGTGCGTGGTTGACTTCGATCGCAAGGAAGTCGACGATGGCCGCAAGTCCTGGAAATGCAAGTTTTGCGCCGCATCTTTTTTCAAGCCCAAGCAAAGCCACTCTAATGGGTCCCGTGACGCTGAGCTACTCTCGCTAGCCGAAGATTCACATTCGCCGATCAGTGATGCACTCGGAGGCTGTGATGTTTTGAATGTCGAGCGAGCAAACGCCGGCGGCTCCGGAACTGAGCGGCAGGGCGCTAGCCGCCGGTGGCCCGAGGGAGTGCATTCCGCCTTACGTGCTAAGTGGATTTTCTCGTCAGCCTCGGTGCGATAGGGACGAGTTCGCCCAATCGTGTACTTCCGGCGGCTAGCGCCCTGCCGCTCAGGGAGAAGGGGGACGTCACACGGAGAGGTCGTGATTTTTTGCTTGCGTTCTCCACTAGCCCGACGCGCCAGCGCGCCAGCGAGGGGACCCTGGCGGCGACGTCGCCTAGAGCTTCCCCTCGCTGGCGCGCCGGGCTGGTGTTACGCTCCAACACCACAACAGGCGGACGGCACACGGAGTGTGCCTGCTACTTTACGCCCCTGCACCACAATAAGTCACAGCCTCGGAGTGTGCGGATGAGCGTGGACGCACACTGCTCGACTTCGTAACGTCCGGAAGGGGAACAAACCACCGGCGTAAGCTGCTGACCCAATGCTGCCGAGATTCCTGGATGCCCACGCCCACCGAAGACTTGAAGCATGATGCCACGCAACGCCCGGATCTTGCGCCGCGCGCCAGCTTAGCGGGGCAGTGGCTCTGGCATTATCAGCGGACCGATCTGCCGAGCGATCTGATCGCCGGCGTCACCTTGGCGGCCTACGCGATTCCCGTTTCACTGGCCTACGCTTCGCTGGCGGGTGTTCCCCCGCACTCCGGCATCTACTGTTACCTGGCGGGTTGCCTGGGCTATGCGTTTCTCGGCACCTCGCGACAGCTCGCCATGGGGCCGACATCGGCCATTGCCATGCTGGTCGGAGGAACCATCGCCGGGATGGGGGAACCGGACCCGCTGCGCTGGGCCAGCATCGCGGCCTTGACCGCCCTGGGCGTGGCCGTGCTGAGCGTGATTGCCTGGATTCTGCGGCTCAGCGGCCTGGTCAACTTTATCAGCGAAACGATCCTGGTGGGCTTTAAGGCAGGGGCCGCGCTGACGATCGCCATGACGCAGTTGCCTAAGCTGCTGGGCGTGTCGGGTGGCGGCGAGCATTTTATCGAGCGAGCGTGGCTGCTGATCGGTCAAGTAGGACAAACGAATGGGACGGTGTTGGCACTTGGACTGGTCGCGCTCGGACTGCTGCTGTTGGGAGAGCGATTCTTGCCCGGCCGGCCTGTGGCGCTGCTCGTGGTGGCCACCGCGATTGTTGTCGTCGCTTGGGCACAGTTGGACGCATCGGGCGTGTCCATCGTGGGTGCGATCCCGGCGGGACTTCCCGCGTTGGCCTGGCCCTCGCTTCAACTGCGAGATGTGGAAGGGATCGTACCCCTTTCTGCCGCCTGCTTTCTGCTGGCCTATGTCGAAGGGATCTCTGCCGCGAGAACCTTGGCCGACAAGCATGGATACGAAATCCAACCGAGACAGGAACTGTTGGCATTGGGGGCCGCCAATCTGGGCGCTGCCCTGTTTCAAGGATTCCCCATCGCGGGTGGGCTTTCGCAGTCGGCGGTGAACGACAAAGCGGGGGCACGTACGCCGATGGCGCTTCTTGTCGCGGCGGTGACGATCGGCGGCTGCCTGCAGTTCTTCACAGGGCTCTTGTACTACTTACCTAATGTCGTGCTGGCGGCGATTGTGCTGATTGCCGTGCGTGGGTTGATCGACCTGGCTGCGTTGCGCCGCCTGGCAAAGATCAGCCGAGTGGAGTTGGCCGTTTCGCTGGTGGCGCTGGTCGGCGTGCTGCTTCTGGGGGTGCTCCAGGGGGTGCTGCTGGCCGTGCTGATCTCGATGCTGATGCTGATTCGGGGGGCCGCAACCCCGCACGTGGCGTTCCTGGGACGCATTCCCGGTTCGTCGCGCTATTCCGATCTCGAGCGCCATCCCGACAACGAAACGCTTCCAGGCGTCTTGATCTTTCGTGTCGAATCGTCGCTCCTGTACTTCAATGCCCAGCACGTTCGGAACGTTCTCCGCGCGAAGCTTTCCGCCGCCCCGTCGTTGCAGTTGGTAGTATGTGATTTGTCCAACTCCCCGTACGTCGATGTGGCAGGAGCCGAGTTGCTCGATTCGCTCTACCAGGAGCTGGCAGCGCGCGGGGTTCGGTTCCGAATCGTAGAAGCGCATGCACGCATCCGCGATCTGCTGCGGCGGGTGGGCCTGGAAGAAGATGTCGGCTACTTTGGCCGTCACTTGTCGGTCGATCAGGTCATCGGCGAGTTCCGCGACGCGCACCCTCGGGCCACGAACGCCTGATTCCTCTCCATCACCAGCGGGATACGGAGCAAGTCATGACACGAAAAATCGGCATCGTCACCGGGGGTGGAGACTGCCCGGGCTTGAACGCGGTCATTCGGGCCGTGGTCAAAGCGGCGGCGCTCCGCGAATGGGAAGTGCTGGGCGTCATCGGCGGCTACGAGGGGCTACTTTCGCCCGCCAATGTCCGCCCCTTGGAGTACGGGGATGTGACCCACCTGCTCACGCGTGGCGGCACGATCCTGGGCACGGCCAATCGCGGGAGATTCTCGGCCAAGGTCGGTCACGGCATAGGGCGGCAGCTTCCGGTCGAATTGCTGGAAGAAACGAAGCAGGGTTGCGAGCGCCTGGGGCTCAGCGGGCTGGTCTCGATCGGCGGCGACGGTTCGCTGAGCATCGCCCAGCAACTCTTCGAGCATGGCGTGCCAATCGTCGGTGTTCCCAAGACGATCGACAACGATCTGGAAGGGACTGTCATGACGTTCGGCTTCGACTCGGCGGTTGCCTGCGCGACCGAGGCGCTCGACCGTCTGCACACCACGGCCGAGAGCCACAATCGCGTGATGGTGCTCGAGGTCATGGGGCGCTACGCCGGTTGGATCGCCCTTTACTCAGGCGTGGCAGGCGGGGCCGACGTGATTCTGATGCCCGAGATCCCGTTCTCCTACGAAAGCATCTGCCGCAAGATCCTGGAACGCGAAGCGCGGGGGCGGAAGTTCTCGATCGTCGTTGTGGCTGAAGGGGCGTGCGAAGCGGGGGCGGACTATACCTCGTCGCATGCGCTGACAGGACATGGCGAGGCCCGCCTGGGAGGGATCGGCGCGGTGGTGACGGCCGAGATCGAAAAGAGGACGGGCAAAGAGACGCGCGTCTGCGTGCTGGGGCATCTACAGCGTGGGGGCGCACCGACCACGTTTGATCGCTTGCTCTGCTCCACGTTTGGCGCCGAGGCCGTGAGGCTGATCGCGGCCAACGACTTTGGAAAGATGGTTGCCTATCAAGGATCGCATATGTCGGCTATTCCGATCCAGCATGCCGTCGGGAAGCTCAAGACGGTTCCGCCTGACGGCAGCTTGGCCCGGACCGCCCGTGAGTTGGGGATTTGCCTGGGGGATTGAACAGGGATCCTATCGATAGGCCGTAAAGTAGCAGGCACACGGAGAGTCTGTGATTTTTTCAACGGCGAGGGAGCAAACGCCAGCGGCTCCGGAACTGAGCGGCAAGGCGCTAGCCGCCGGTAGTACACGGTTCGAGCATCCCTTGGGCATTCGTTCTCATTGGCGGCGGGCTCGAACGTCCAACTCGCGTGTGATGGGGAGAGTGAAACTAGGGGCCACCGGCGGCTAGCGCCGTGCCGCTCAGTTTGCGTCGCTGACGGTTGAAGAGTCTCCAGCGGATGGCACACGGAGTGTGCCGCCCGCCTCGAACCCGAAAAGTTACACACTTGTGAGATCATCGCATGCCGATCCGCGTTCTGTCCGAAGTCCCAAAGGGGCGCACTAAGACAGCCTGGGGCGCAGCCCCAGGTCCGCGAGCCCTATTCTTGTTCACCCCTTGGCGACTGCTGCGGCTTTGCCGCAGCAGTCGCCAAGGGGTAGGGAAGTGGTATGGGCTACGTCTACCTGGGGCTGCGCCCCAGGCTGTCTTGGTGCGCCCCTTCGGGACTAGATGCAGCGCCCGGTTTAAGTTTCATCCGGAAGGTTACCAGAGCGGCTTGGATCCCGAGAGTCGTCGCAGTAGACCGATCTGCCCCGCGTGCAGCATCTCGTGGCGCGAACACCATAAGAGCGCTCCCAGACGCGTGTCGAAGAGCTTGTGGAAAACCACGGAAGGGAGGTCGAGGTCTGTGTCAGGCACCAAAGGGAGGTCGTGCAGCACCTGGGCATGGACGCGATCGAAGGTCGCCCGGATCTCTGCGGCGGGCGGATAGCAGGCGGGGTCGACATTCGGCACCGAGTCGCGACCGAAGAGCTTGAGAAACTCCGGCGACGCGAGTTCGGCGTCTTCGGGGCGGGGGCCGCGCACCCGCTCGAGCGCAAGCCGATACTCGGCAAATGCCAGATGCCCCACCTGCCAGGCCACATGAGTCACGCCTTCAGCCGGTTGACGAAACCAATCCTGCAGCGGGATGTCTGCCAGCAGGCCGAGGGTGTAGTCGCGAGCAGCGGTGATCTGCGACAGGGCAAGCTCGAGCCGGTTCATCGGATCCTTTCGGCGACGGGGAAGCGAGCCGCCATTCTGGCGACTCGCCAGAAGACAACCAACGGCTGCTCCCGGTTCACCCAGGGGCATTACCCCCTCCTTTGCCCTATTCCCGACGGCATAGGTGTCAGGGTCCGACCTGCGCGACCAGGAAGTTTCGGTAATTTGGATGACCAGCACAGACTGCGTGGAAGAAGTGGGACTAGACTTAAGGACATGGGTATTTTGGGATGAAAGTGCGCATGAAGATCGCATATCTTCACGAAAACTTCCATAATTGGATCAGATTGTGAATGAAATTTGTCACAAATTAACAAATTTGTGATTGATTTCATTCATAACCGGCCCTAAGCTACCACGAACACACCTCCTCTCACGCGTTATCAGGCCCTGCGGGATGTCCACCGTCGTGCTGGCAGAAGAACGTCGCACCCGATTGCTCGAGCTGGTTCGCCGGCAGGGCTTCGCCTCGTTGCCGCAGTTGGCGGGCGAGTTGAAGGTCTCGGAATCGACGGTTCGCCGCGATCTGGACGCGCTGGAGCAATCCGGCGTCGCCCGACGAACGCACGGTGGGGTGTTTTACAGCGGAAGCTCGCCGGCCCTGCCTCCCTTCGAGGAACGCCAGCCGGCTCAATGGGAAAAGAAGAAGCAGATCGCCGAACGGACGGCCGCCCTGATTGAAGATGGCGAGACGGTTCTGTTCGACGGCGGTAGCACCACTTATCTGGTCGCCCGCGAGTTGCTGGGCCGACGGCTGCAAGTCGTCACCAACAGCCTGCCGGTGGCCAACCTATTTGCCTCTGCCCCTGGCACCGACCTGGTGCTGCTGGGTGGTTATGTCTATCCGCGGACCGGCGTCGCCTTGGGCCCCTTGGCCAACGCGATGCTCGGACAACTGCACGTACACAAGCTGATCATGAGCACGGCCGGAGTCACCGAGCAGGGGCTGTACAACAGCAACCTGCTGCTGGTCGAAACCGAACGGGCCATGATGCGGGCCGCCGACGAGGTGATCGTCGTGGCCGACAGCACTAAGTTTGGACACCAGAACCTGTCCTTTCTGTGCGGACTGGACGAAGTCCACCGCATGGTTGTCGATACGGAGATCAGCCAGGACTGGCGCAAGAAGATCGAAGCGGCCGGCGTCAAGCTGGTCCTGGCCCAAGAGCCGAAGTCGAACACCGATCCAATCTCCAGTTGACCAAAAGAATCTGATCTACGAGTTTCCTCTCCCATGAGCACTGCCCTTCTGGTCCCCGATCGCTCCCTCGTCGAACAACTGGTCCGCGAGATCGTCCGCCAGCACTCGTTTGGCGGCGGGTCGAAGGCCGGCGAGCCCGCCACGCCGAACCTGGTGGTCAGCATCTCGGCCCGGCATCTGCACCTGACCGACGAGCATGTCGAAACGCTGTTCGGCAAGGGACACAAGCTGACGGTTCACAAGAACCTGTATCAGGACGGCTTCTTCGCCGCTGAAGAGACCGTGGCCGTGGTCGGCCCGCGCAAGCGAATGCTCCCCAACGTGCGAGTGCTGGGTCCCACGCGGCCGGCCAGCCAGGTGGAACTGGCCTTTACCGACGCGATCTCGATGGGGATCGACGTTCCGGTGCGCGCCAGCGGCAACATCAAGGGGACGCCCGGCTGCGTGCTGGTCGGTCCCAAGGGCGTGGTCGATCTGCAGGAGGGTGTGATCCGGGCAGAGCGGCACGTGCACATGAATCTGGAGCATGCGGCCTACTACGGCGTAAAGAACGGTGACCGCGTTCATCTGCGGATCGAATCGAGCTGCACCACGGTTTTTGAAGACCTGCTGGTGCGAGCCGACAAGACCAGCAAGCTGGAAGTCCACATCGACACCGACGAAGGGAATGCCGTCGACCTGGATCACGCCACCAAGGTGGAGCTGATCAAGCCCAAGGGCTGCGGCTGCCACAAGCACTAAAGAATGTTGCTGCATTCGGTGCATCGGCAATTGAGTTACGAGTTGTCCCCCCTTTCTTAAGACCCTTACCGGGAGTTTGAACGATGGCTGGAATGGAAGCGCTGGGCATGATCGAGACCAAGGGCTTTGTGACCCTGGTCGAGGCCAGCGACGCAATGATGAAGGCTGCCAATGTGCAGTTCATGGGCTGGCAGAAGATCGGCTCCGGCTTGTGCACGGCGTTCGTGACGGGCGACGTGGCCGCGGTGAAGGCCGCTACCGACGCGGGCGCTCAGGCCGGCGGACGGATCGGCGAAGTCGTCAGCGTGCAGGTCATCCCCCGTCCGCACGACGACCTCAAAATTGTTCTGCCCGCCTCGATGCAGTAGTCGTTTGAAGCGCAGCCGCAAGCGCCTGCACTTCGCTGAAGAAATCGTCATCCTCCCCAGTACCCAAGCAGGCGAGACGCCTGCACCACCATAAAGAAACGAACATGAGCACTTCCGACGCTATTGGAATGATTGAAACCCGCGGCCTGATCGCCCTGATCGAAGCGACCGACGCCATGGCGAAGGCTGCCAACGTGCAGATCGTCAAGCAGATTCAGATCGGCGGAGCTTACGGCACGACCATCGTGCGTGGCGATGTCGGCAGCGTCCGCGCTGCGGTCGAAGCGGGCGCCGCTGCTGCCAACCAGGTCGGCGAGCTGGTCGCCAGCCACGTGATTCCCCGCCCCGCCGAAGGGATCATCGCGGCGTATCTGAGCTAGTGGGGAGGGAGGAAGGATTGAGGATCGAGGATTGAGGGAGAAGAAACCTCCCTTCTTGCTTGCTTCCCTCGATCCTCGATCCTCAATCCCCGATCCTCTTCCCATCCTCAATCCTCGATCCTTCCACCCCATGAAGATTCTGGTCGCCAATCTCGGATCGACGAGCTTCAAGTACCGCCTGTTCGACATGTCGGACGAGCGGCAACTGGCGCGCGGCGGCATCGAGCGGATTGGATCCGCCGAGAGCCGTTGTTTCGTCGAGATCGCCGGGAAGAAGCAGGAGCTCACGGCCCAGGTCCCCGATCATGCGGTGGCCGTGCGGAAATGCCTGGAACAGTTGACGGACCCGGTCGACGGCTGCCTGAAGGACGCCAGCGAAGTGTCAGCCATCGGCTTCAAGGCGGTACACGGCGGCAAGTTCAGCGGCGTGTTCCAGGTTACGCCCGAGGTGTTGAGCGAGATGGAAGCCTTCGGTCCGGTCGCTCCGGCCCATAACCCGCCGTATGTGCGGGCGATGCGGCTCTTGGGGGAACGGCTGCCGGAGATCCCGTTGGTGGCCGCGTTCGAGACTGGCTTCCACGAGACGATTCCCGATCGCAACCGGATCTATGCGGTTCCGCACGAGTGGATCGAGAAGTACGGCATCAAGCGGTGGGGCTTTCATGGAGCGAGCCACCGCTACATCGCCACGCGAACCGCAGAGATCATGGGTCGCACCAACCTGCGGGTGATCTCGTGTCACCTGGGGGGCTCGGCATCGATCTGTGCGATCAAGGATGGCAAGAGCGTGGCGACCAGCATGGGCATGAGCCCGCAGACGGGGTTGCCGCACAACAACCGTGTTGGCGACTTTGATGCTTTTGCACTGGACGTGCTCATCAAGCGGACTGGACGTTCGTTCGACGAGTTGCTGGTGGAACTGGCGAACAAAAGTGGTATGGCGGGTCTGAGCGGCACCAGCGGTGACATGCGTGATGTCGAGGAAGCGGCCGCCGCGGGCAATCCGCGGGGCAAGCTGGCCTTCGACGTGTTCATCGGATCGGTGCGGCAGTACCTGGGTGCTTACCTGGTCGAACTCGGTGGCGCGGACATGATCGTCTTCACCGCGGGAATCGGCGAGCACGGCAAGTTGGTTCGCACCGCAGTCTTCCAAGGTCTGGAAGAGCTGGGGATCCGGCTCGACCCAAAGTTGAACGAGTCGGCCCAGGGAGAGGCCCGCATCAGCGCCGCGGACAGCCGCACGCAGATCTGGGTGTTGCCGACGAATGAAGAGATTGTGGTGGCCCGTCAGTCGCGTGATCTGTTGCAAGGCAAAGGCTGACCGGAGCTAGCAAAGTATGTTTCTCGCACGAGTCACTGGAAGCGTCATCGCAACGCAGAAGCTCTCCACCATGGTGGGGCAGAAGCTGCTGGTCGTGGAACCGGTCCGCGTGGATGAAGCGGATCGCACCAAGCTGAAGAGCGCCGGACGAACCTTCGTGGCCGTCGACACGGTCGGCGCCGGTGAAGGGGAGTTTGTTCTCATCACGCAGGGTTCCAGCGCCCGCATGACTCCGGAAACCAAGACACTGCCGATCGACGCCGTGATTATTGGCATCATCGACAGCGTGCATGTTGATCAGGCGTGCGTGTACTCGAACAAGCAGCAGTAACAGTGGGCAGGCAACAAATTGCCCCGAAGGGGCTCAACATGACAGCCCAGGGCAACGCCCTGGGTAATCGGTTCACGCGAGACGCAAGCCCTGAAAGGGCGAGACAGATGAAGAAGGAAGGGTTCAAGAGCATCGCGAGTTGTCCGGCCCTTTCAGGGCGGCAAGCACCCCTTTGAATCCCTTTCCCAGGGCGTTGCCCTGGGCTGATATGTGTCGCCCCTTTGGGGCACGAACACCTAACACCGAACACCCAGCACCTAACACCTCCCCTCGAATCACCATGCAAGCTACCGAAGCTCTCATCAGAACGGTCGTTCAACAGGTCATCTCCCAGCTCAACGGGGTTGCTCCCGCGCCTTCCAAGAGCGGCTTCTCGGGCCGGCACGGCGTGTTCAGCTGTGCCAAAGAAGCCATCGCCGCCGCACGTGAAGCGTTTGAGAAGCTGAGCGAGCGGACCATTGAAGACCGCAAGCGGATCATCGGCCACATCCGACGGATCTCCATCGACCAGTGCGTCGAGCTGGGGACCATGGAGATGGAAGAGACCAAGATCGGCCGGCTGGTCCACAAGATCGAGAAGCTCAAGACGCTGGGCGAGCGGACCCCGGGCGTCGAGTTCATCACCAGCCAGGTCTATAGCGGCGATCACGGTCTGGCCGTCATCGAGCACGCTCCGTTCGGCGTCATCGGGGCCATCACACCCGTCACGCACTCGCTGCCGACCATCACCGGCAACGCGGTCAGCATGATCGCCGGCGGCAACACGCTGGTCGTCAACCCGCATCCGAGCGGCAAGAGAGTCGCCGCCGAAGGGGTGCGCCGCTTCAACCAGGCCATCTATCGCGATCTGGGGATCGACAACCTGATCTGCGTCATCGCCGAGCCGACTCTGGAAACCGCCAACACGATCTTCAAGCATCGCGACGTCGCCGTGATCTGCGTCACGGGCGGGCCGGCCGTGGCTCGCGCCGCACTGAACAGCGGCAAACGGGCGATTGTGGCTGGGCCGGGCAATCCGCCTGTCGTGGTCGATGAGACGGCCGATCTGGACCGCGCCGCCCGGGCAATCATTCTGGGCGGTTCGTACGACAACAACCTGCTCTGCATCGCCGAGAAGGAAATCTTCGTCGTGGCCGAAGTGGCCGACGCCTTCCTGGCCGCGATGGATCGAGCCGGGGCCGCTCGCCTGAACTCGCGTGAGATCGAGGCCTTCACCAAGGTGGCCATCACCCAGACGGGCGAAGGGGAACACAAGCACGACGTACCGGCCAAGGAGTTCCTCGGCAAGGACGCGGCCTTCCTCGCGGCCGGAATTGGCAAGAAGGTTCCCGAATCGACGGAGCTGCTGTTCGGCGAGACCGACGAGTCGAATCCGTTCGTCCCGGTCGAGCAGATGATGCCCTTCATCCCCGTGGTCCGCTGCCGCGACGTCGACGAGGCGATCGCCAAGGCCAAGTACTACGAGCACGGCTTCCGGCACACGGCCATCATTCATTCGCACAACGTCCGCAACATGACCAAGATGGGCCGCGCGATGGACACCACGCTGTTCGTGAAGAACGGCCCCTGCATGTCGGCCCTGGGCCTGGGGGGAGAAGGTTACCTGTCCTTCTCCATCGCCACCCCGACCGGCGAAGGAGTCACGACGCCGTTGACCTTCACCCGAGAACGCCGCTGCTCGTTGATTGACGACCTGCGGATTCTGGGAAAAGCCTAGAAGGCAAGTGACGAGTGGTGAGTGGCGAGTGACTAGCAAGAAAAGCAAGACACGAGCACCTAACCCACGTACTTCCGACCTGCCCACACTCACCACTCACCACTAACCACTTCCTCCCCCATGCAACTCGGCCAAGTAGTCGGAAACGCGACCTCGACCGTCAAGCATGCCTCGATGAACGGCCAAAAGCTGCTCGTCGTGCAGCTGACCGGTCCCGATGGCCGTTCGCCCGATGGCGAGCCGGTGCTGGCGATCGATTCGTTGGGTGCCGGGCAAGGCGATCGGGTGATTCTGTCGAGCGATGGTCGGTACGTGCGAGACGTGTTGAAGAGCAATACGACCCCGGTGCGCTGGTGCGTGCTCGGAGTCCGCGATGAGTGAGGTGCTGGATGTCGAGCGTATCGTGCGCGAGGTACTGGCTCGGCTTTCGGCCGTCAGTCCTGCGGCCGCGACACGCCCGGCAGTGATCGAGTCGAATAAGAAGCCCGAAGGAGAGCTGGCCCTGGCTGAGAAGCTGGTCACGCTGGCTGCTCTTGAAGGAAAGTTGGCTGGCGTGAAGCGGCTGACCGTGTCGGCCAAGGCGGTGATTACGCCGGCCGCTCGCGACCTGCTTCGCGATCGCAAGATCGCCGTGGTCCGCGGGACGACGTCGGGTGCGAAGGGTGTCGCCGGCGGTTCGCTGCTGGTCGGCGTGGCCGAGACGAACTTTGACGCGACGAAGCTGATCGCCCGACTGAGGGAAACCGGCGTGGAAGTCGAACAACTGGCCAAGACGGGCTTGGCTACCGTGAGTGCGGAAGTGGCCGAAGGGGTGGCCCTGAGCGGCAAGCTCGGGCTGATCCTGACCGGCAACGGGTTTGCCGCGACTTGCCTGGTGAATCGACGCCGGGGAGTACGGGCGGTGCTGGCCCAGCGAATGGAAGAGATCGATCGAGCCTTGAAGACCATCGGCGCGAACCTGCTGATTGTCGAACCGGCTCGCGTGAGCTTGTTCGAGATGCGGCGTTCGGTGGAAGCCTTCTGCCGCGGACCGAGAACGATCGCCGCCGAATATGCGGCTGCCTTGACCTAAACACGAAAAAGAACATGCGAATCTGCGAAGTCATCGGCACCGTGACCCTTAGCCGGATTCACCCGACCTTGGTCGGGGGAAGCCTGCGGCTGGCGGTCCCGCTGTCGCTGGCCAACCTGACCGGCGAATCGAAGACTCGGGCCGAAGCCCTGGTGGTCTACGACACGCTCGGGGCAGGAGTCGGCGAGCGGATTGCCGTGAGCGAAGGGGGCGAAGCGGCCCAGCCGTTTCGACCCGAAGAAAAGCCGGTCGACGCCTACAGCGCCGCCATCCTGGATCAAGTGCGCGTGCAACCGCTGAAGTGACTTGTCTCCATCTCAAATTTCAGATCTCGACTTTGAAATCTGAGATTTGAGATTCGAAATAAATACCAAACCAACCACTAGTCACCAACCACTAGCCACTGCCTCCCATGACACGACCCAACGTCCACAAGCTCAAGCAGGACATGTGCGAGATCGGCCGCCGCATTTACGCGAAAGGTTTCGCCGCGGCGAACGACGGCAACATCACCTACCGCATCGGCGAGAACGAAGTCCTCTGCACGCCGACCATGGTGAACAAAGGCTTCTTGAAGCCCGAGGACATCTGCCATGTCGACATGGAAGGCAAGCAGCTCTCGGGCTTCCGCAAGCGGACCAGCGAAGTGCTGCTGCACCTGACGATCATGAAGGAGCGGGCGGACATCAAAAGCGTGGTCCATTGCCACCCGCCGCATGCGACCGCGTTTGCGATCGCTCGCGAGCCGATCCCGCAGTGTGTGCTGCCCGAGGTCGAGGTCTTCCTGGGGGAAGTGCCGCTGACCAAGTACGAAACACCGGGCGGGCAGAAGTTCGCCGACACGGTGCTCCCTTTCGTCAAGAAGTGCAACGTGATGATCCTGACCAACCACGGCACCGTCAGCTTCGGCGAGGACGTGGAAAAGGCCTACTGGTGGACCGAGATCCTCGACGCCTACTGCCGCATGCTGATGCTGGCCCGCGGTCTGGGGAACATCAGCTACTTCAACGAAGGCGAAGCCCGCGAACTGCTGGACCTGAAGAACAAGTGGGGCTGGAAGGATCCGCGGCTGGAGAAGGGGATGGAGAACTGCGACATCTGCGCCAACGACGTCTTCCGCTCGAGCTGGGAGAAGACGGGCGTGGCCCCCAAGGCCTTCGAGCCCCCCCCGGCAATGACCGGCGTGAAGGAAGTCATCAAGTCCGAAGCCAAACTCGATCCCGCCCCGGCCAGCGTCGCCAAGGCGCCGCTCGATCAGGAAGCCCTGGTGAAGATGATCACCGATCAGGTCATGGCCGCCTTGGCGAAGTAGCAGCAATCCGTTCTTGAATCTCGAATCTCAAATTTGAAATCTGAGATTTGAGATGGCCGAATGCCAACGCGGTTGAGAATCGCGAAACGAACAGAGTTCAAAACTTCACTCGAACTTCCATGGTGGGCAGAGCCCACCCTACAAGAGACTCTCATGAAAGTCAGCATCATCGGCGGCGGCGGTTTGGTCGGTTCTTGCACCGGGTTCGCCCTGCAGGCGCGCGGCAGCGCCGTCCGCGACATCGCCCTGCTGGACGTGAACGCCGATCTGGCCGCGGGCCAGGCCCTGGATCTGTTGCACGGCGCGTCGCTGTGTGCAGACCAGACGATCACTTCGGGCGGCTACGAGCATATCCCCTCGACCGATTGCATTTGCATCACGGCCGGCCTGCGACGCAAGCCGGACGAGAGCCGCCTGGACCTGATCAACCGCAACGTCGATCTGTTCATGGGCATTCTGACCGAAGTGAAGAAGGCCGGCGTAAAGAAGGACGCCACGGTGGTGGTGGTCTCGAATCCGGTCGATATCCTCACCTACCTGGCCGCGGACTTCCTGGGCCTGCCTTCGTCGCAAGTCCTGGGCTTGGGCACGCAGCTCGACACGATCCGCTTCAGGGCGTTGATCGCCGAGAAGCTCAAGCTCGGCCCCACGCAGGTTGCCGCCCTGATCCTGGGCGAGCATGGCGACAGCATGGTGCCGGTCTGGTCCAGCGCCACTGCGGCTGGCCTGCCGCTCGAGAAGTTCGCCGGTTGGAATGCCAACCTGGCGACCGAACTGTTCACCCGGGCCAAGGGCTCTGGCGCGGAAGTCATCAAGAAGAAAGGTGGCGCGGGTTTTGCGGTGGGTATCGCCATCGCTGAAGTCATCGAAGCCATCGCCCTGGATCGCCGGGCCATCCTGCCGGTCTCCAGCGTGCAGAACGGTTGCTATGGCATTCGCGACATCGCCCTGAGCGTACCGACCGTTGTCGGCCGTGCCGGTGTCGTCGCTACGCATGAGATTGACCTGTGGCCCAAAGAGGTGCAGGCCCTGCGGAAGAGCGGCCAGGTCCTGCGACAGACGCTGGATCAGGTGCTGGTGCGCGTCGCGGGCGCGAAGAAGTAGGGGAGAAGAGGGGGCAGGGGTCAGGGATCAGCAACTGTTCGGCCACCAAAGCCCCGTTGGGGCTCCGAAGCTCGATGGATGTGCGTTACCCAGGCCTGCGGCCTGGGCTATCGAATCTCGCCCCTTCGGGGCTTTGGAACACACGCATGCAAAAGTCTCTCGACCGCAAACTCGCTGCCATCCATGCCGATCCATCCGGCTGCCGCGAGTTCATCATCGCGGATGCTAAGGACGCCGACATGGCCTTCGGCATCGGCGCGCCGGGCAAGAGCCCGGAGATGCACGCGGGCGAAGGCCGCATGCGGACGCTGGCCGAGTATCGCGAGCAGATCCGCGAGATCGTCCGCCAGGGGCTGATCGACATCATGCTGATGTCGGCCAGCACCAACGACCAGTTGACGATCGAAGAAAAGCTGTTCGAGAAGAGCCACGTCACGCCGGCTGCTCGGGCGAACGACACGACCGACATCTGGGTCGTGCGCGGGAACGCTTACGCCGCGCAGCCTTCACGCCCTTTCCGCACAGCGGCCATCGATCACATCCAGTGCGGGCATGTCGACTGCGAGTCGGGCGAACGGGCCCTGGGGGCGAACCTGGGCCTGTACAGCATCACGTTCAACAACCGCTTGGAAGTCGATCAGCTCGCGTTGGAAGAGTACACCAAGTTCCGCCTCGAGGCCGAGCGGAAAGGTTTCCACCACTTCCTGGAGCTGTTCGATCCGAACGCGCCGCAGGGACTCACGCCCGACCAGGTCCCCAGCTTTATCAACGACTCGATCGCCCGCATCCTGGCGGGCGTGGCCAAGGCGGGGCGGCCTAAGTTTTTGAAGATGGTCTACCATGGCCCCCAGGCGATGGAAGAGCTGGTCGCCTACGATCCGCACCTGGTGGTCGGCATCCTCGGCGGCAGTTCGGGGACGACGCTCGACGCCTTTAAGCTGATCCGCGAGGCCCAACAGCATGGGGCCCGTGTGGCCCTGTTCGGCCGCAAGATCAACAACGCCGAGAACCAACTGGCGTTTGTGCAATTTCTGCGGCTGATCGTCGAAGGTCAGATCACGCCTGAGGAAGCGGTGAAGGCCTATCATGGCGTACTGCAGAAGTTGGGCGTCAAGCCGACTCGCAAGCTCGAAGACGACCTGCAGCTTCAGTCGGGCATCATGAGCTACGGCGGATCGACGGCCAGCGTTCCGGCGGCGATCCCGGCCAAGACGGAAACCGCTCCCTCGAAACCGGCCGCTACGGCAAAGGGAATCGCGCCGAAGCCTAAGGGAACCGCGCCCGCCAAATCATTGTCGTCCAAGGCCGGGATTGAGCCGCCCCCCGATTTCTCGAAGATGACCGTCGCCGAGAAGCTGGCCTACAACAAGGCCAAGCGCGACCGCATCTACGGATAGGTCCATGTCTGGAGACAATGAGCGGCCAGGCGCTAGCCGCCGGTGAATTTGCGCCGCAACAGCGGCTACCGGCGGCTAGCGCCATGCCGCTCATCTGCAGCGCGGGGTGCGGTCGTTGATGCCGCCATGCGACGACGGTAGATGAAGAGCTCCGGCATCTCGGCCTCGAGTTCAAAGTGCTGCTCCATGGCGTCCAGCACAGACTCCGCCCAACGCTGAGACTCCTTGCCGATTTCGAGCCGGTGCGCGGCAATCGATTTCTTGAAGACCAGCTTGTCGATCTCCCCTCGGGTAATGGCATCGACCAGCAGCGAGGGGGAGATCCGCCCGCCGTCCGACATCTGGCGGAAGTAAAAGGGATCGTTCAGCACCGGGCTGGCGCCCGCGGTCAGAACGGCCGACAGATGCTGGCCATCGGCCAGCACGCGATCCCCGGCGCGGACATGCGTCGAGACCAACTCCTGTCCGTAGGTGACAGTTCCTAGCTTGTGCCAGTGTTCGCGAACGAAGCGCACTTCGGGAAAGGCCAGCGCGAGGCTCAGCAGCGCCAGGCCCGCCAAGAATACCTTGGGTCGACGAGCGACGAGCGGCAGCCCGTGACATCCGAAGACGAGCGCCGCGAGGGCTGAGGCCTCGAGAAAGTAACACGGCGCCGAGCCTTCCTTGCAGGCCAGCGTCCCCGCGAGCAGCGTCGACAAGACCAGCGCCACCTCGAATCGCGACCAACCGCGGGTGGGTTGCGCCTCGACGGCCTCGACCGATTCACTTCGACTACCCCAGCGCTGCCACAGCGCCCAGGCGGTGACGACCGACAGCGGACTGGTCAGAAAATCGAGCGTGGCCAATAGCCCACGCGTCGGCGACATGCGTCCCAGGTTGCCGGCCAGCGCACTGGCGAAGTAGTAGCCGTCGGTCGCGCGATTGAGGGTCCACCAGGCTGAGAGGCCCAGTCCTGCAACCAACTGCAGGTACCAGGCCGCATCGCGATAGCGGCGCTCCAACAACAGCCAGCCGAACACGCCGGCGGCCGAGAGCGCAACGGTCTGCTTCACGAGCGATCCTGCGACAATCAGCAAAGCCGACGCCGCCAGCCCTTTCTTCCCGTGCCCGGCCGCCAGGCAACTGGCCACGGCAAAGAACGTCGCCAGCGAATCAACGCGATATGTCGTGCCCCAGGTGTGCACGGCCGGCGTCATCAAATAGGCCATGCCGGCCATCAGTCCGATCTCCAGCGATCGGCCGCTTCGTCCCGCCGCGATACCAATCAACAATGCGGTCGCCCACATGGCGAGCAGACTGGCCAGTCGGCCGGGGATCAGGCTGTGCTCCCACGGGGTGATGTGGGAGACCTCGCGCGCCAGGAAGTAGTATCCAGGCCCATAAGGGGCCAGGGTGATCTCAGGAGCTTCCAGCCAACGGGGCGAAATCGGCTCGCGATCGATCCGTTCCACCACGGCCAGCAGCGTTCCTTCGCCGTAGTCCGAGAGCCCCTCGAAACGGAACACGCGCACGACGCCAGCCCCGAGCATCGCCGCGAGCGATACCAAGAGAATAACGAGCGTACCGGCGCGCATCAGACCATGCATGAGTGGTTGCTTCAGGGGGTGTGAAATGCCCAAACTCGGGCGGCAGTCTGCACTTTGGATCAAAATCGATCAAGCTCGAATTGGGTGCCCGCGTGCTTCCAATCGCCCCAGGTTACCCCCATTTTGTTGGTCGTCGTCTCAAGCGGTGCTATAAACAGAGTGCAGTCGCGAAACCTATCCCCATCGCCTGGGGTTCTATCTACTACTGCAAGCACATCTCCAGCAGTTGCCGCGATTCGCTCCACACTGCTTTCCTATTTGACTTTTTGAGGGTTCACTATGCGTACCACGCCTGCCGTTTGGTTCGCTCTGCTCTCCCTGGTTGGCCTCTTCACGTTGCTCCGTGTCGATGCTGGCATGCCAGCGTCCGACGTGGCCACGCGGGTTGACCGCCTGTTGGTCACGGAACTGCTCAAGGACAAGACCAATCTGGCCAAGCCGGCCGATGACGAAACCTTTCTCCGGCGGGTCTCGCTCGACCTGACGGGCGAGCTTCCCTCGCTCAACCAGATGACGGCCTATGCCCTGGATCCGGCCAAGGACAAGCGAGCGAAGGTGGTCAACCAATTGCTGGCCGACGAAAAGTTCGGGCAGAACTGGGGTCGCTACTGGCGCGACGTGATCATGTACCGCCGGACCGAAGATCGGGCGATGATCGCCATCCCCGCCTTGGAAGCGTATCTGAAGGAAGAACTGAACAAGGGGACGAGTTGGGACAAGATCGCCACCGGGCTGATCACGGCCACCGGCAACGTGCAGGAGGACGGCCGCACCGCGATCTTGATGGCCCAGGACGGCATGGCCGAGGAAGTCGCCTCGGAAGTGTCGCGCATCTTCCTTGGCATTCAGATCCAGTGCGCCCAGTGCCACGATCATCCGACCGACAAATGGAAGCGGCAGCAGTTTCACGAGTTGGCCTCGTTCTTTCCTCGCATCGCGATTCGCCGGGTCGATGACGGTGGCAAGCGCGGCTTTGAAGTGGTCTCGGTCAATCGGGAGCGGCCCGCCGGCAAAGGGGGCATGCGCAAGGGAAGCACCGAGCACTACATGCCAGACCTGAAGGATCCCAGCGCCAAGGGGACACTGACCCAGCCCAAGTTCTTCGTGAATCAGCAGACCCTGTCTCCCGGGATGAGCGATGCTGAGCGTCGCGATACGTTGGCCAAGTGGCTGACCTCGCCGGAGAACCCCTGGTTCGCCAAAGCATTCGTGAATCGACTGTGGGCCGAAATGGTGGGCGAAGGGTTCTATGAACCGGTCGACGATATGGGCCCCGAACGCCAGGCCTCAGCCCCCAAGACGATCGACCTCTTGTCGCGTGAGTTTGCCTCGAGCGGCTACGACGTGAAGTGGCTGTTCCGCACCATCACCGCCACCGAGGCCTATCAGCGGGCCAGTCGCTCGCGGCGCAATATCGACGAAACGCCCTTCACCGCCAGTTGCCCCCAGCGTCTGCGGGCCGATCAGCTTTACGACGCGATTCTCTCGGCCCTTGGCATCGCCGAGCCGGCCGCCACGCGAGGCGGTGCCGGCGCAGGTGCCGGCCCCTATGCCCGCTTGGGAGGACCTCGGCAGCAGTTCGCCCAGGCGTTCGGCTACGATCCCAGCGATCCACGCGAAGAAGTGCAGGGAGGCATCCCTCAGGCGCTGGTCATGATGAACTCGTCGCTGATCAACAACGCCATCAACGCTTCGAACAGCCGCAGTGTGTTGGGCAAGCTGTTGGCCGACACGAAAGACAACGAACAGGCGGTAGCCGAACTCTATCTGCGCTGCTTGGCCCGCGAGCCGAGCAAATCAGAGAAGAAAGCCGCTCTGGAGCACATCAGTTCCGTGAAGAGCCGCAACGAAGCGTTCGAGGACTTGCTGTGGGCTCTGATGAACTCGACCGAGTTCCTGCATCGCCGGTAGTCGTCCATCGATCGTCCAAGCTGCTCATTTGTCCCAGACATTCCGTTTCTCGACTCAAGGCTGCCTCCCATGCTCCAGCATCAAATCGACGTCACGGTGAATCGCGATCGAGTCATCCGCCGACGGGACTTCCTGCGGGGGATCTCGGCCGCCGGACTCGCCGCGGGAACGCTCGGCTGGTCGGATCTGATGGCCGCCCAATCGGCCGAACTCCGCCGGCAGGGGATGTCGTGCATCCTGCTGTGGATGCAAGGAGGGCCGAGCCAGTTCGAGACCTTCAGTCCCAAGTCGGGCGGGGACAACGCCGCCAAGTCGATCAACACCAAGGTCCCCGGCATCGACATTGGCGAGTACTGGCCCAAGCTGGCCGGCGTGATGGACGATCTGGCCGTCATCCGATCCATGACCAGCAAGGAAGGCAACCACCAGCGGGCCACGTATCAACTGCACACGGGCTACGCCCCCACGCCGACCGTCAAGCATCCCGCGTTTGGTGCGGTCGTGTCGAACGAACTCCCCAACCCGCAGTGCGATCTGCCCGGCTTCGTGCGGGTCGGCTCGTTCCGCAACTCGGCGGGCGGGGGACTGCTGGGGACGGAGTTCGATCCCTTTCTGATCGGCAGGGCCGAAGCACCGCCAGCGAACGCGACCGTCACCACCGATAGCCCGCGGTTCCGCCGGCGTCTGGACCTGCTCACCAAGCTGGAAGGGGACTACGGCCAGTCGGGCGCCCGGCAAGAAGTCGAAGACCATCGCAAGCTGTACGAGAAGTCGGCCAAGATGGTCTTGAGTTCGCAGATGAAGGCCTTCAATCTGGACGACGAGAAGGACACGACCCGCGATGCCTATGGCCGCACGCAGTTCGGCAACGGCTGCCTGCTGGCCCGCCGGTTGATCGAGACCGGCGTGCCCTTTGTCGAGGTCAGCGCTGGGAACTGGGACACGCACGATGACGTCTTCGATCGAGTGAAGACGCTGGCCGACGATGTCGACCCGGGCTACGCGCAGTTGATGAAGGACCTGAAGGAACGGGGGATGCTCGACAAGACGCTGGTCATCTGGATGGGCGAGTTCGGCCGTACACCGAAGATCAATCCGCGCGGCGGCCGCGACCACTATCCTCGCACCTTCAACGTGGTGCTGGGCGGCGGCGGCATCAAGGGGGGCCAGGTGATCGGCAAGACCGACGCCAGCGGCGCGGACGTGAAAGACCGCCCCGTGACGGTGAATGATCTGTTCGCCACGTTCTGTCAGGCGATGCAGATCAATCCCAAGAAGGAAAACATGAGTTCGATCGGCCGCCCCATCAAGATTGTCGATGGCGGCGAGGTCGTGAAAGAGTTGTTCAGCTAGGTCACGGGCGATTGTGGTGCAGGCGTCCCGCCTGCTTGAAGCGGTACCGATGTTCCAGCAGGCGGGACGCCTGCACCACAAAAAATCATACGGCCGGCGAGAGCACGCCTGCGGCTCGCTGGCACAGTTCGCGCGCGATCTCTTCGCTGGGCGCTTCGGCCACCAAGCGCACGATCGGCTCGGTATTGCTGGCCCGCACCAACAGCCAACGCCCGGGCCAGTCGAGCCGCAGGCCATCTAACCGGTCCGACTTGGCGTCCGTGAAATGCCGCTGGAGCGCATCAAGCCCGGCCGCCACTTTCTCAGCCGGCAGCGTGACCTTCGACTTGTGGATGGCATAAGCGGGCAACTCACCGGCCAGTTCGGCGACGGACTTGCCCCGCTCGGCCATGGCCGCCAGCACCAGCGCCATGCCGACAAAGCTGTCGCGGACCAGCACCACACGCGGATCGATGGCGCCACCGTTTCCCTCGCCCCCCAAGACTGCACTTCGCGCGAGCATCTCGTCGACGACGTTGGCCTCGCCCACCTTCGAGCGATAAAACGGCACGCCGTACTTGGCGGCCAGATCCTCGGTCATGCGACTCGTCGAACAGTTGGTGACGATCGGGCCGGGCGAACGACGCAGCACATGATCGACGCACAAGGCCAGCGTGTATTCTTCGCCCAGGTACCGTCCGCCTGCGTCGATGAGGGCCAGACGATCGGCGTCGGGATCCTGACAGAAACCGATATCGGCCCGGCTCCGCACGACCTCGGCCAGCACGCCGGAGAGATTCTCGGCGGTCGGTTCCGGAGTGTGAGCAAAGCGGCCATCGGGCGTGGCGCCCAGGATGGTGGTCTCGCAACCAAGTTCGGCCAGCAGGCGGGCGCCGAGTTGGCTGCCGGCGCCATGATTGGCATCCAGCAGCACGCGGAACTTGCGGGCCCGGATCTGATCGACATCCACGGTGGCCAGCACGCGCGCCAGATGCTCGGCATGCGGATCGGCCACGACGTTGGCCTCGCCCACTTGCGCGTGCTCCACCCATTGCGGGGCACCCGACCGATAGCGGGCGATGACGCGCTCGCCGGCATCGGCCGGGATCACGCGGCCCAAGGCCGAGAAGAGTTTGAGCCCGTTGTACTCGGGCGGATTATGGCTGGCCGAGATCTGCACTCCGCCTGCCGCGCCGCTGTTCTGCACCAGCACACCGGTGGTGGGTGTAGCAGCCACGTCAGCGAACAGCACTTGCCGGCCGACGGAGTTGAGGCCGGCGGTCACCGCGGCAGCCAGCATACGGCCGGTGGCCCTGCCGTCGCGGGTGATGACGATCGGCCCGGCCCCCAATGTGGAGGCAAAGGCGGCTGTATAGCGCAGGGCGATTTCCGGAGTCAGGCTCTTGCCGACGACGCCGCGCAGGCCGGAGACGCTGATGATCGGTTCGGACGAGGCATCCATGCTCGAAACCTGGTGAAAGAACTTGCCAACGTGTCAGGGGACTACAAATAGAACCAAGGGATTTGAAATCTGAGATTTGAGATTGGAATAACCAAGGCGGCGGTCACTCGCTTCTCGCTTCTCGCTTCTCGCTTCTCGCTTCTCGCTTCTCGCTTCTCGCTTCTCGCTTCTCAAATCTCAAATCTCAAATCTCAAATCCGCGCCTACAAATTGATCTTCACCCCGCGCTCGGCCAGGTCTTCCAGCAACTTGGCCGCGCCGGTAAACAGCACGGCGTCAAACCCGGCAGCCTTCGCCCCCACAATGTGCCCCGCAATGTCGTCGGTATAAAAGATCTCTTCCGGAGCGACACCAGCCATGCGTGCCGCTTCCGCAAAGATGCGCGGGTCCGGTTTCAAGGCGCCGATCTCGTAGCTCAAGGCATGCACTTCAAACAGGCTGGGGATCAACCCGTAGCCGCGGCGTCGGATGAATTGCCAGTGCAGGTCGTTGATGTTCGAGAGGATGCCCAGGCGATAGCCCGCGTCGGCCAGGTGAGCCAGAATCGGCATCACCGACGTATTCAGCGTAAAGATATCGCTGGCCGAATGGGCGATGTGCTCCGCCGCGGCTGTGACGCCGAAGTGGCTGCATATGTCGGCGTGGAACTCGGCGTTGGTGTACTTGCCGGCCTCGAACTGCAACTGCCGTTCGCTGGACGCAAACAAAAAGTCGCGCACTCGGCCTTCGTCGCTGGCCAACACTTGCGCCATCTGGCGACACATCCGCTCGTGGCTGAAGTACAGGAGCACATTGCCCAGATCGAAGTAGATGAATCGCGGATGACGCTTCGTTCCGCTTTGCGAACTTGCGGCCGGCGCGATGCTGGGTCGCTGCGATTCGACACTCGCCATGAAGATGCTCCGTCTCACTAGGGAACCGCGTCCGTCGCGGGTTAAGGTTGTCCGTCGGGCCAGCCTATTTGGCCGCGGGCAGTTCCTCGATCACGATGTCTTTGTACCAGGCCTCGCTCGGCGGACCGCCATGGATCTGCAAGGCGATGAACCCCTTCTGCTCGATTTTCTCGTCTTCCTCGGTGTAGTCGACCGTCTGGAAGCCGTTGATCGAGAGTCGGATCCGCCGGCCTTCGCAGCGGATCACGTACTCGTTCCACTCGCCGATCTTCAGATGCTTGGCCAGCTCCTCCGCCTTGGGGGCGGCCAGGATCTTGTTGCGGCGCGACTCGTCGTACAGCGCCCCGTAGTAGTTCTGTCCCAGGTCGGCCTGATAGCCGATCATCTCGAAGTGATTGGGAATCCGGCGGCTGCGGATTTGAATCCCCGCGTTGGCTTTCTCTCCGCCCAGCAGCTTGAACTTTAGACGCAGCTCGAAGTCGCCGTATTCCTTCTTCGACGAGAGAAACTCGTTGTGGGCGACTTTGTCCTTCAGGGTGCCGCCGACAATCGCCCCCTCTTCGATGCGAAAGACCTTCAGGTCCCCTTCCCAGTTTTCGAAGGTCTTGCCGTCGAATAGCGAGACGCCTTTGGCGGGTTCAGCCGCCCAGGCCGCGCAGACCACTGACACCATTGTGATGGACGCAAAAACGAGGCGAAGCATTGGAGGGACCTCGTGGAGAGAGTGCAAGGGAACGCGGAAATCTTGGCAGGCCAAAGGCAGGGTCACTGAGGCCCTTAAAATACCGCCCACCGCATGCTCGGGCCAGATGATCGCCCTACCGGACGGGCAGGAGTGCCTCCAACTCGCCGAGGACTTCGACGACAGCGGGCAGCGGCGTGGGCAGAATCGCCGTCAATGGCAGGGCGACCCCGTCGACACGATACGCGGTGGTGGCAACATGCACTCCATCCACGGCCACCGCGATGGCGACCTGCGGAGCGGGCTCCAGCGGCGGGCGGTCGGCGCCGGCCAGAAGAATGGTCGGGATTTTGCGAAGTTGAGCTTGGGCGGCGGGCGAAAGCCCTGCAAAGTCCCGGTGGCCGACCACCAGGCAGGCGTCGATCTCGCCCCGCTCCAGCGCCGATTCGGCAGAGAACTCGCCGGGCCTGTAGCGCGGATACCCTCGTGCGAAATTAACCGCCAACGGATAGCCCGTCTGCCAGGCCAGCACATTGGCCGCGCCGGTCAGGTTTCCGCCGCTGCCGAGCGAGGCGACATAGAATCGGGCGTGGGCGTTCAGTTCCTGCGTCAACCGAAACAGACTTTCGAGAATCTGATGCGGCAGCTTTCCCTCGTAAAGCCCTGGACCGTAGAAGATAGCGCCCGTGCGGCACGTTTTCATGCGCGACACAAGATCGTGGAGCTGCGCCGGCACGAATCCCCCACAGCTTCGATCGGGGGCTGCACGTCCACGCAGGATCGCCCGCAATGCGGCGATCCGTTCGAAGGCGCCTTCGGGCTCGACCTGCAAGAACAGATCGGCCAGCGCGCTGGTCTTGGTCGGCCTGGCATCCAAAACCACCACCTGGCGATCGGCGCGACCTGCGGGGACCCACTCCCCCTTGGGGAAAACTGAGTGTCGCTCCAAGTGTCCAGGATGGGTGACAGCGGGATCCGCCCCCCAGAAGATCACCAGATCAGCTCGATGGCGGACTTCTCCCAAGGTGGAGGTTGAGGATCCAACCTGAGCCAACGCCAGGCTGGCTGCGGAATGTCCCCGTGATGCCGCCAGGTCGAGCGTGGCCCCCAAGCGGTCGGCCAGGCGAATGGCGCTGCGCTGAGCCTCGGTGCCGACATGCGAAAGCCCAAAAATCAGCGGAGAACGCGAGGCAGCAAGCACTCGAGCGGCCTCGGCAAGAGCCTCCGTACGTGACACGCTGCGGCCCGAGATCGCGGCGACGGGCCCCGGATGAGCGTCTTGCGCGAGAAACCAGGCTTCGCCCGCTGCACAGACGTTTTCGGCCTGCACTATGCGATGGTCACGCAGGGTGAGGCGCACGTCGTCGCACTGGCAGCCACATTCCAGGCAGACGATATTCTCCAGGACACGCGTCAACCGGAACTCCCAATACGGAGCAGACAGGGCGGAAGGTTGTGATTGTGTTCCGCTGAACTCCCCACGGCAAGTGCGACGCGCGTTTGTAATCTGCACAGCAAATGCCGCTCTTGCGGGTGGTTCAGATTACAGCGAGCAATTGGTTTTACCTCGCGAACTTTTCTAAAACCCTTTCCACTAAACTATCGACTCCCCCCAATTGGGACGCTACATTCGTGGGATTGGTTTGGTGACATTTCCAGCAGTTTCTGCTTCCAAGGAGCACGCACCATGGTCGTTTTATACACACTCGCGTCACTGGGGATGGTCCTCCTCATTGGCATCTACATCGAACTCAACAAGATGCGTACGATGATGGAAGAAGATCATCCGCCCAAGAAATAGCCTGAACCGACAGCTCGCTGGAGGCACTTGGTTTCCAGCGAGCGATGGGTTCTCATCGGCAACTCGCATGAATCTGCAATCTCATCTTCGCCAGACTCTGGTGACCACGCGCGAATTCAGCGAGCGACTGTTGCAGGCGTTTCATACGCCCGAAGAATGGACCTTTCAGGTTCATCCTCAGTCGAATCATGCTCTGTGGTTCGCCGGGCATATCGGCAACACCGACAACTTTTTTGTCAGTGTGCTCGCGCCCGATCAATCAGCGCCACGAACGGGTTTCCGAGAGAAGTTTGGCCCGGGATCTCAGCCCACCAACCGACCGGAAGACTATCCGGCAGCCGAGGAAGTGCTGAGCTATTTGCGCGAACGGCGGGGCGTTCTGCTCTCGCTGCTCGACAGCATGGATGACGCCCGGCTCGAAACGCGTACACCCAAGGGTTCACCCGAGTTCATTCCCGACTTTGCCTCGGTGTTTCGCGCGGCCGGCTGGCACGAAGGAGTGCATGCCGGGCAATTAACCGTCGTTCGCCGAGCGCTGGGGCACCCTCCGCTGATGAATGGCCCTCCGCCCGGCTGATCGAACGGGAGGATCGAAACCGGCAGAACGAGCCGGTCACGAAGCACTCTCCCCTGCTACGCAGTCCCTCCCCTAAGCTCAGAAGTACGCTCCCATGACTCCCGTTCTGGCATTGGCTCTCGTTCTGGCAGCCGCGGACCCCAAAGATCCCAAAGCGGACCTGGCCCCCCTGCTCAAGACGTTCCGCGAAGAGTTCGTGGCCATCACGCCTGGCCAGGGGGACTTTCCCGCCAGTTTTGCGATGGGAAGCAAGGCCAACGCGGCCGAGCAGCCCGTTCACCAGGTGACGCTGAAACATGCGTTTCAGATGGCCAAGTACGAAGTGCCGCAGAACCTGTGGACGGCCGTGATGGGACGCAATCCCAGCGAGTGGCAGGGTCCGAGGAATTCGGTGGAGCGGCTCTCGTACGACGACGCGGTGGCATTTTGCCAACGGGCCACCGCCTTGATGCGGCAGGCGAAGTTGATCGACGCCGGGCAGGAGATCCGCCTGCCGACCGAGGCCGAGTGGGAATACTGCGCACGAGCCGGCAGCACCACGATCTATTCGTTCGGCGACAAGGCGGCCGATCTGGATGCCTATGGTTGGCACACCGGCAATGCAGCCGGGAACGACCCGCCGGTCGGCGCGAAGAAGCCCAACGCCTGGAAGCTGTACGATATGCACGGCTATCTGTGGGAGTGGTGCTCGGACCCTTGGCACGACACCTACGAAGGAGCTCCGGCAGATGGGAGCGTATGGCAAAAGGGAGGCGACGACGCCCGCCGGGTGCTGCGTAGCGGAAGTTGGCGTGAACCAGCCGAGCAGTTGACCAGTTCTTATCGTCGGGCCGGTTCGCGAGACTTGGTGGGGGCGCATGTGGGACTGCGCTGCGTGCTGGGAACCGTGTCGGAAGAGAAGAAATAGCGCTAACCTTGGTTAGCGCTTCGCTCTCGAGCGCGCTAAGCTTAGTTAACACTTTCGAGCCGCGTGAGCGTAAGTGGTTATCAGCTCTGGCCTTGTTAACAATGACGCGTGCCGTAAGCGTAAATAGTCAGATGATTCGCAAGCTGTTCGCCTTGCTTGGGTTCGGATTAGTTGTCATGCCAGTAAGAACGGGCGTCCCATTTTTGTGAATTACGGCACGACTCCTGCTTACCTCTTCCATTACACGTCTCGCGGGCATATTGGAGATTCCTCCGCGTCCCGCATCGACAACCAGCAGGCCTCGAGCACTTGCCGGTTGCCTCATTTCTAATCTGCTCGAAAGAAACGCCGTTGCCGTAAGGGGCTCGGTCATGGGATTTGTCTTCGCACATTCGCTGCGACTCGGCGCATTCCACCCGCACGCACTCTCCATCGACATCGGCGTGGGAGACTTCTCATGTCTTTCGGATCCACACTCATGGCAAAGCTTTCCTTGGGGGAAGTCGTAGTCACCAAGGAAGCACTCGAAGCAATCAAGAACGCAGGACAGCAACCGCAAGAGTTTCTCGAGCGGCACCAGAACGGAGACTGGGGGAATTTAAGCAGCGCCGAATCGGACGAAAACGACAGGGCGCTGGTCAACTCCTCGTATGTGCGCAGCGTCTATAAGACGACGCGCGGTACGAAACTCTGGGTCCTTACGAGTTCTGATCGAACGACCACGACTATCTTGATGGCGCCCTGATTCCAGGCCGCCAGACAGTCCTAATCGCTTGCAGCAACCCTCGCCCGCGCATCATTCGATCCGGCGAGTGCGTGTGCGCCATGATCGTTTCAACTTCCAGCGGCTCACAGGCTCGCGCAGGCAGCCAGGACGATTCGCAAGCACGGGGACAAGCTCTGGTGTGTTCGTACCCAGCAGAACGGCGTGCGATGCGGCGTAATCGTCAGGTCCGAGGGGATGTTTGCATCCCCTCGGCCTGGCGGCCGCCGGCAGCCCGTGCGTTAAGTAGCAGGCTCACTCCGTGATTCTTTGTTCACCTTCTCCACTAGCCCGACGCGCCACAACGGACGGACGGCACACGGAGAGGCTGTGACCTTTTCAACGGCGAGGGAGCGAACGCCAGCGGCTCGGGATCTGAGCGGCAGGGCGCTAGCCGCCGGTAGTACACGGTTCGAGCATCCCTTGGGCATTCGTTCTCATCGGCGGCGAACTAGACTAACGTCCAACGCGCAAGCGATTGGGAGAGCGAAACCTGGGGCCACCGGCGGCTAGCGCCGTGCCGCTCAGTTTGCGTCGCTGACGGTTGAAGAGGCTTCGGGCGGACGGCACACGGAGTGTGCCTGCTACTTTACGCCCACCACAAGCTCGCGTTGACCCATTTCCTGCGCACCCCTAACATGCCTGAGGGGGACGTATGCGGATCATCTCGGTCCCACGGCCGGACTCCTCCGCATCGGAAAACACATGCGCAAGGCTGTGCGTATCTTCGCGTTGGGCATGGTCGTCCTGCTGCTGGCAGGCGGCGTCATGGGCTTTCTTGCCTGGCGTGCCGCGCAGCATGTGCCCGAGTTCTATGCCCAGGCGATCGAAATTCCGGCTGAAAAGCAGGAACATGCCAGCGATGAACTGCTGGCCAAAGCCAGTTCGCTGGCCAGCCAGGCCCAGCACGCCGGACGTTGGGAGGCCGCGTTCACCGCCGAACAGATCAACGGCTGGCTGGCCGTCGATCTGCCAAAGAACCACCCCAAGCTCCTCCCCAAGGAAGCTCAGCACCCGCGGGTGGCTATCACGGCCGACGAGCTGCTGCTGGGCTGGCGCCTTGAACATCCGCAATACACCGGCGTGGTTTCGCTGTCGGTCACTCCGAGCATCGCCGCTCCCAATGTATTACTGCTGCGAGTGCGCAAAGCCCGGGCGGGTTCGATTCCGTTGCCGCTCAACAGCATTCTGGAAGCGGTTGCCAAGGGAGCCAACGACGCCAAATTGCCGGTCCGATGGCTGCAGGTCGATGAAGACCCCGTCGCGGAGATCACTTTGCCCGAAGACACCGAGAGCAAGCAGATTCAGCGGATCGACGAAGTGCGGCTGGAAGAGGGCAAAATCTTCCTGGGAGGAACGACCGAACCGCGGGGCGAAGGCAAAGTCCCCGACAACGTCGAAACGCCGACTCCGCCCGACGCGAAGTAACTGCGCATCTGGTCTGAAAGAGGCTCAGGCGTGCTCCAGGCAGAATGTCCACGTTGTGGTCGAGTCCGGCGCACGCGCCAGTTCGGCCGGACCATTGAGCTTCTCGCCAGCAAAGTTCCATCGCAGGCGATCGCTGGTCTCTTCCAGAAGCTGATACTCGCCTGCATCCCATCGCGCGACATGTCCCCGGTCGTTCGACACCGGGCCTTCGTAGTCGAGATAGTCGATGCGATGGTCAGGCAGCGCCTCTGCGGCGATCACGGTCGCCGACCCGGGTCGTTCGCTCAGCGCCCACGTTCGCAACGTTCCGTTCTGTTCGAGCATCAAATCCCAGTGCGACGCGCGCTCGCGACCGGGAGGAACCTCGTGGTAAAGGATGACGTAGCGCGGCATGTGGAGCCTGGGGCAGATGGAGAAGGCGAATCTCTACGCCAGAACCTCGCGGATCACATGCCCTTCCACGTCGGTCAGCCGGCGGTCGATGCCGTTCTGTCGAACCGTAAGTTGCTCGTGGTCGATTCCCAGCAGATGCAACACGGTGGCATGCAGGTCGTAGCAATAGGTTTTACCCTCGGCCGCCTGATAACTGAACTCGTCGCTGGCTCCGTAGGCGACGCCCGGCTTGATGCCCGCCCCGGCCAGCCAGGTGACAAACGTCCCGCCGTTGTGGTCCCGCCCCGTCGCTCCCTGCGTGAACGGCATGCGTCCGAACTCGGTGGTCCAGATCACCAGCGTATCCTCCATCATGCCGCGCTGCTTCAGATCGGCCAGCAAGGCGGCTGTTGGGCCGTCGACCTGGCGGGCGATGAAAGGGAGCTCGTTGTGGATGTCGTTGTGGTTGTCCCAGTTCTTGCTCGGGCCGCCGGGACCGCTCCAGACCTGAACGAACCGCGTGCCGCGCTCCAGCAGCCGTCGGGCGGTCAGACAGTTGCGGCCAAAGCCGGCCGTGGCCTCGTCGTCGAGCCCGTAGGCCTTGCGCGTTTCGGCGGTTTCGCGCGACAGGTCGAGCACTTCCGGGGCGCTCAATTGCAGCCGCGCGGCCAATTCGTAGCTGGCCAGGCGTGCTTCCAGACGGGCATCGCCCGGATGCTGCGCCAGGTGATCCTGATTGAGCACCCGGGCGAGCGCCAGCCCTTCGGCTTCGCTCTCCTTCGTTACCTGCTTGGCGCCTGCCGGCGGGTGCAGGTTGGCGATCGGCACAGGTGCGCTGGGCTTGATAACCGTCCCCTGATGCGAAGGCGCCAGGAATCCGGCGGTGAAGTTGCCCCCGTTGTTGTAAGGCAAGCCGCGCGGGTCGGGCAGCACCACAAAGGCCGGCAGGTTATCGGACAGGCTGCCCAGCGCATACGAGATCCAGGCCCCCATGGCCGGAAAGCCCGGCATCAGAAAGCCCGTGTTCTGCAGGTAGCTGGCAGGACCGTGCACGTTGGTCTTCGAGGCCATGGCCATCAGAAAGGCCATCTGGTCGACCTGCCCGGCCATCTGCGGAAAGACGCTGGAAACCCACCGCCCGCTCTGGCCGTGCTGCTTGAAGGCGAACGGGCTCTTCATGATGTTGCCCGGCGCGCTGGTGGCCGCCGACTTCAGCCCGAAGTCGACCTTCTCTCCATGTCGCTTATCGAGCGTCGGTTTGTGGTCGAACGTGTCCATCTGGCTCACGCCGCCGTTCATGAAGAGCTGAATGACCCGGCGGACCTTGGCCTTGTGGTGCAACCCGCCGTTGAACTCCGCGCGCGGAATCACTTCGTTCGCACCGCCGGTCTGGCAGAGCAGATGGGCCAGCGCGAGCGAACCGAAGCCACCGCCGGTGTGCGAAAGAAACTGGCGGCGGGAGAATGCGATCGACATCAGGAACCTCGGGAAGAGCGCGTGGCGCCCACGTTCTAATCTACAAACATGAACTCGTTCGTATTCATCAGGAACCGGCAGGCGTTCGGCAGGCCGTGCCGCGCGGCATAGGCTTCCACCGCCACAACCTCTTTCGCGGTCGGTACGCGCCCCAGCAGCAGTTGGTAGACCCGCGCGATTTGGTCCTTGGCATCACCATCGCCGCGGACCCGTTCGGCCAGATGCTCACACTGCCGCAAGATGAACTTGTCGTTCAGCATCGCCAGGGCCTGCAATGCCGAGACCGACTCGCTTCGTTTGGGACTCAACTGGCTGGCGTCAGGGCAATCGAGTGTCTCCATGAACGGATCGGGGAGCGTGCGAAACAGAAACCGATAAACACTGCGGCGCATGTTGGCTGGATCATCGACGTTGAAGCTGGCGTAGTCGACGTTAGGCGTCACATGGATGCCAGGCGTCTGAATAAACTGCTTGACCGAAGGCCCGCCCATCGTGCGATCGAGCTTGCCCGAGACGGCCAGCACCGTATCGCGGATCGATTCGGCATCGAGCCGCCGGCGATTCATCCGCCAGAGATACAGATTATCGGCATCAATGGCTGCTTGCCGCGGATCGTGCCGCGACGACTGGCAATAGACCGCGCTGGTGACGATGCGGCGATGAAGCTGCTTCAGCGAGCCTTTGTCTTCGATCAGCGTGGCGGCCAGCCAATCGAGCAACTCGGGATGCGTGGGGGCCATGCCCATCCGGCCAAAGTCGTTGGGCGAATCGACCAGCGCGCGCCCGAAATGCGACTGCCAGACGCGATTCGCAATCGAGCGCCAGACCAACACATTCTTCGTATCCGAAAGCCATCGGGCGAAGGCCGCGCGTCGCGCCCCTTCGTTCCCGGCATCGGCCAAGTTCAATTTGGCCGAGAGTTCCGGAATAAAGCTTAACGCTGCCGGTTCGGCTGCTTCTGCCGGCGCGGTGATGAGCCCTCGCTTGAGCAAGTGAACCGGCCGCGGGCCGTTGGAGGGAGCGAAGGAACCTTCGGCCTTGAATCGATTCGTGCCGCAATAGACGAGCTTGGGCGGCGGAAGTGCGGACATGTCGCGCTCAAGTTGACGTCCCAGATGAAACGCCGCCAGCGTGATCTGTTCGCGATCGCCCCGCTTTTCGCCAGGCACAGACAGAATCTGCGCCACTTCCGCCGGCAGAGACTCACTCTCGAAAGGGAGCGCGCCACTGGCGCCCGTGGCCGAAAGCCGCGGCCGACCGATCAGGTGCCCGCCGCCGTGCAGCTGCTTCAGGGTGAAGGTGAGCCGCACTCCGCCCGCGATTCGCAGCGGCTCTTTAAAGGCAAAGACGGCCCGATGCGCCTTGCCGACTTGCGGGTAAATTCCCCAGGCTGTCGCCAGGTTGCCATCCAGCGCCTTCGTGATCTCCCAGCCTTGCTGATCGAAGTCGGCCTTGGGCGGGGCGAGCGCTACCGGCTTCGCAGCGGCCGGTTCGGAGATCGGCGCCGCCGTCACCTCGAACTCGGTCAAGTGCAGATTGCCGTTGTCCTGGCGACCGGGCCCTTGATGCGAGAGGCTCGCATCGGTCAGCACCTCGAGCCGCACGCCGGTGATCTGAGGCAGATTGACGTCGGCCACGATCGTGTAGATGTCCTTCTCGGGGCGATTGCCCCCCGAGAGCAGCGATCCATCAGGCTGCTTGGTCAGCGTGACCCCTTCTGCCGATCGGAACTCGAGCGGATCGAGCACCTGCCAGGGACCGGCCGACACCTTCAGGCTCTTTTCCCAGCCAGCCACTTCGGCCTGCAACTTTGGATCGAGCAGTGCGGGATCGAGCGCGTCGCGCTGGGCGGGCAACCGCGCCAGCCGCGCGGTCAGATCGCGCCGGCGAATTGCTACCTGCGGTTCGGGGTCGTAGGCCCGCTCGGCTTTGTCGACGCCGGCAAAGACCGCCTGCAGGCTGTAATACTCGCGCTGCGAGATCGGGTCGAACTTGTGATCGTGGCAGCGAGCGCAGTGCACCGTGCTGCTGGCGAACGTCGACAGAACTGTGGTCACGATGTCGTCGCGGTCGAGATAGCGGGCGATCTGCCGATCGATCGAATCGGCTTGAATATCGCGCAGCGAGCTTTCGTCCCAAGGGCCCGAGGCCAGAAATCCGGTGGCAACCGTGGCCCAGGGATCGTCAGGGTAAAGGACATCACCCGCCACCTGCTCTTCAACGAAGCGGCCGAACGGCTTGTCCTCGTTGAAGGAGCGGATCAGATAGTCGCGATAGGGCCAGGCATTCTCGCGGGGGCGGTCCTGATCCTGGCCATGCGTTTCGGCAAAGTGGACCAGGTCCATCCAATGCCGTGCCTGCCGTTCGCCAAAGTGCGGGCTGGCCAGCAGCCGCTCGACCACTTTTTGATACGCGGCCGGCGACGGATCTGCCACAAAGGCGGCCACCTCTTCTGGCGTGGGGGGCAGCCCGATCAGGTCGAAGGTCACCCGGCGCAGGAGCGTGCGCGGATCGGCCACGGGGGCAGGCGAGAGTCCGCGGCTGGCTTGTTCGCGAAGAATGAATTGGTCGATGGGTGTCACGGCCCAACCGGGCGTTTTGGCTGTTTCGATCCGAGGCGGCTCGGGTTTCACAATCGGCCGATAGGCCCAATGGGCCGGCCACTCGGCTCCTTGAGCGATCCACTGCCGAAGCTGGGCGATCTCGGCCGCCGTGAGAGGATCTCCTTTCGGGGGCATGCGCAGATCCGGATCGGTCGAAGTGACGCGCTTCAGCAACTCGCTCGCATCGGGCTTGCCGGGAACGATCGCTTGCTCGCCCGACTCCAGTTTCTTGGTCGCGCCGGCAGTCTCGTGCAATTGCAGACCGCCCTGCGGCTCGTGCGCGCCGTGGCATTTCACGCAGCGGCCAAACAGCAGCGGTTGAATCTGACGATCAAAGCTTACGACTTCGGCCGCTTGGATCGGCGTTGGGGCGAGCGCCATCAAGGCCAGCATGGCCAAGGTGCCAGGAGATACGCGATTCACGTCGACGCTCCTTCCGGCAGCGCGGTCATATCTTTCAGCAGACTGTCGTAGGCCATACCCAGATGCCCCTGCATCTCGGCGCGGATCTTTTCGGCGTCACCTGCAGCCAGCGCTTCGTAGATCGCCGCGTGCGAGCGGTTCGTCCGTTGCCGCCGCTCGGTCGTCCAAGGCAATTGCACGAGGTGAGGGCGAAGCAACTCCAGCAGCGCCTGGTGCATCGTCAGCAGCACCGTGTTCCGCGCCAGACGGGCGATCTCGAGATGGAAACGCAGGTCGTGCTCGACGTAGCCCGCCCGGTCATCGGCGGTCGAGGCGCCGTTCATGGCCTCCAGGGAACGTCGAACCGGCAGCAAGTCCTCCAGACGGCGATCGGCAGCGGCTCGAGCGGCCAACTCCACTTCGATCAATCGACGGGCGTCGAGAAGATGGAACAGATTGTGGTCCTGCTGCACCAAAGCCGAGGGGAGCGTGCTGGCCAAGGCATCAACCAGCGTGCCGTAATTCAGCGACTGAACGAACGCCCCGGAGCGGGGAACCACCCGCAGCAGCCCCATGGTCTGGGCTCGCAACAAGGCGTCGCGCACGACAGTCGGCCGAACACCAAGGGCGGTGGAGAGGTCGCGAATCGGGGGCAGCTTTTCGCCCACGGCGAGCCGCTGGCTCTTGATGTAGTCCACGATGGCCCGGACCACATCGCTGGTGCCGGCTTCCTCTGGAAGGAGCTCGGGGAGTTCAAGTTGCGTCGACATTTCGGCACCTGATTGAGAAGGTGCTTTATTGATAATCACTGATTATCAGAGTGTCAAGCGGTAAGGATTGAGATCTGAAATTTGAAATTTGAAAGGAGCGATGGAGTGTTCGTTGGAGAGGCGCCAGGAAGGTGTTGTCCGCAGGCAGCTAGACGCAGACGAAATGCGAATGGAATACAAAGGAGGACGGAGGGGTGGAGCAGCGTGAAACGAGGCCCACCGCTCCGGCGAGTAAGCTCCTGTACTGGGCAGGGTCGGCTCGCCAGTGGCTTCGGGGCGGAATCTTCTGGCCGAAGCGGTGGGCCTCGCGGCCCCCTGCTTCACCCTGCGGTTACTGCATTCAACTGCGTCTCTCTGCGGAATGCATTTCGTTCTCTCTCGAGTTGGCTCTCTCCATCGGTCCAGCGGATATAATGTCCGTACCATGAGCGACCGGAAGCGAGCCCTGTTCTCCTCGATTGTGAAGATGACGATTGTGTCGCTGGCCGTGGCCGGCGTCACGATCGCGGTCTTCTATCAGGCAGCCATGCGCGAGCAGCGGGCGAAGCTGACGGAGATCGCCCAGAGTCAGGCTCGACTGATCGACGCCATTGCCAGCAAGAATGAGCATGCCGGCAAGACCGAGACGGCGCTAGCCAACTCGACGCTCGACGACTTGCGCGATGTCTACCGTCGCTGGGACGGATTTGGGCCGACGGGCGAGTTGCTGATCGCCCGAAAGAGCGGCGACGAACTGGTGTTCCTGCTGAATCTGCGGGCCGGGCGGCCCATTGAGACGGCCTCGATTCCTTTTCCCGAGAATGACGTCGACCGCGCCTCGGCCATGCGCGTGGGGATCTTCGGAAGCAGCCAGACGTCGACGGGGCTGGACTATCGAGGCCGCTATGTACTGTCGGCCGTGGCGCCGGTGAATCGCTTTCGCTGGAGCGTGGCCGCGCAAGTGGAAATGTCCGAGATTCGCGCGCCGTTTCTGCACGCGGCCTTGTTCGCCGCCGGCACGGGTATTGTCGTGATCCTGTTCGTGGCCGCCGCGCTCAGTTACAGCTCCCCCTATATCAACAAGTTGGAAGAGACCGAACTGCGGGCCCGCGACATCGTGGATCATGCTTCGGACGGCATCCTCACCATCGACCCGGCCGGGCGAATTCTTTCGTTCAACGCGGCTGCCGAGCGGATCTTCGGCTACACGGCACAGGAAGCGATCGGCCGTAACCTCTCCACGCTCATGCCAGCCCCCGAGGCGCTCGATCAAGAAGAGCTTCTCAAGGGGCTGCTGGCGACGGGGGATGGTACTACGGGCCCCCGCGAGATCCGTGGCCTGCGCCGCGACGGGACGATCTTTCCGCTGGCCATCAGTGTGAGCGAAGTGCGTTACGGCGACGTGCGCACCTATACCGGCATTGTGCGCGATGTGAGCCGCGAAAAGGCCCACGAGCAGGCCCTGCGCGAATACGCGGCCGCGCTCGAACAGACGAACCAGGAGTTGCAGCGCTCGCAGCACGCGGCCGAAGCCGCCACGCAAGCCAAGAGCGAGTTCCTGGCCAACATGAGCCACGAGATCCGCACGCCGATCAACGCCATTGTGGGCATGGCCGAATTGGCCCTGGCGAATCCCGTGGCCAAAGGACCCGAGTACCTGGCCACGATCCGCACTTCGGCCGATTCGCTCCTCAAGCTCATCAATGACATCCTCGATTTCTCGAAGATCGAAGCCCGCCGGCTGAACCTGGAAGAAGTCCCCTTTTCGCTCGGTGAGTTGGTTGATCAGACCCTGCAGGTCGTGAGTCTCGACGCCCAGCGCAAAGGTCTGGCCCTCTCGGCGCGTCTGGCGGCCGATGTGCCTGCGGTGCTGGTGGGCGATCCCTTGCGGCTGCGTCAGATTCTGCTGAACCTGGTCCACAATGGGGTGAAGTTCACCACCGCCGGCGAAGTGGCCGTGCTGGTCGAGTGCCCCGCACCGCACGATTCGGTTGAACAGGTCGAGCTGCATTTCCAAGTCCGCGACACGGGCATAGGCATCCCGGCCGAGAAGCGCGAACTGGTGTTCGAGGTCTTCACGCAGGCCGACGGCTCGACCAGCCGCAAGTTCGGGGGCACCGGGCTGGGGCTGTCGATCGCCTCGCAGCTGGTCGGTCTGTTGGGCGGACGCGTCTGGGTCGAAAGCGAACCGGGCCGCGGCACGGTGATGCACTTCACCGCCGTCTTTCGCCGACAGGCTGCGGGGGCGCTTCTCGCGCCGGCCAGGCAAGCCCAACCGGGCGCGCACGAACCCGTCGAGACAGCAACCTCGAAGCCGGCAAACTTGGGCGATGCCGCGCCGCTCGATCTCCCTCTGGAGCCAAGCCGTTTCCCCGCGCGGATCCTGTTGGCGGAAGACAACGAGGTGAACCAACGGGTGGCGTTGGAATGGCTGCGCCGTTGGGGGCACACCGTGGATGTGGTGGTCGATGGCCGACAGGTGCTGGCTGCTCTGGAGAAGAACGCTTACGACCTGGTACTGATGGATGTGCAGATGCCCGAGGTCGACGGGCTGGCCGCCTCGCGCGAGATCCGTCTGCTGGAGAAGGAGCACGCCAGACCGCGGCTGCCGATCGTGGCCATGACAGCCCACGCCATGCCGCAGGATCGCCAGCGATCGCTCAAGGCAGGCATGGACGAGTTCCTGACCAAACCGCTCCGGCCGCGAGAGTTGTTCGAAACGATGGAGCGATTGCTGGCGCCGCCGGGCGAACTCGCCATGGCCGCCAGCGCCGTGCCGTCGAAGTCGTCCGCATCCGAAGCTCCGCCGGCAACGCCCGCTCCCACGAACGGCCAACGTCCTCCGATCGATCGCGCCGCGGCGCTGGCCCACTGCGGCGGCAGTCGCGAGGTGCTGCAAGACATCGCCCGGTTGTTTCTCGATCGCTGCCCCGGGCTGGTGGCTGAGATCCAACAGGCGGCCGCAGCGAAAGACAGCGAGGCCTTGGCCCGCGCCGCTCATACCCTGAAAGGTTCGGTCAGCAATCTGTGGGCGGCCGGCACGTTCGAGGCTGCCAAGGCGCTTGAGGAGATGGGACGCAATCAGCAACTGTCGGGCGTGTCTCGGGCCTGTCATACTCTGGACGAAGAACTTCGGCGACTGACGCCCGAACTCGCGGAACTCGCAGGACGGTGACCGGCCTGATATTTCTCGACGTCTGGCACCCCCCAAGGGATCTCCCCCTCCACCGGCTTGTCCCAAGGGTTCTCCATCGCCTAAAATCGTGACTTCCGTTTCGCGGGCTGGCCCGCACTTTCGGTTTCGTCCTTGGTTGATTGCGCCGGTCGCATCTAGAGGTTTATCCCTATGCTCGTGGTCGACGTTCAAAACGACTACCAGAACGAGCAATTCCAATTTCCGGATGGATCGGTTGAGTTCGGACGGATTCCCGATCCGACCGATTGTTCTCCCTGCGTCGTCAACGATCCGCATGTCTCGAAGCGACAGCTCCGCATCGAGCTGATCTCCGAGAACCTGATCCGACTGCGGAACCTGAGCCAGACCACGCACATCCTGCTCGAGGATGGCACGAACATCGTGATGGGAGACTCGCGCGAGGCGCGGCTGCCGCTGCACTTTGCCGTGGGAAAGACCCGGGTCTGGATCAAGCAGTCGGCTCCCCAGCCGATCTCGGTCGATCAAACGCTCCCCCCCGACATTTTCCCTCCCTTCCAGCCGCAGGGGCCGGGGATGGGAATGGATCTGGCCGGGGGAGGTCTTCAAGAAGAATCCCCGTTCGAGCGGCAGCGCGACGAAAAGGAACGGGCTCGGCTGCAGACAGTCAATGTCCCCAAACGCGGCAAGGGGGCCGAGGTCCTCTCGTCCCTGGGCGATTCCCCTTCGCCCGAGAAGTTGGCGAGCTGGTTCGAGACCGTGATTGAGGTGCAGCGTTCGGCGGCCAGCTCGGCCGAGTTCTATCAGCACACCGCCAAAGCCGTGGTGGAGCTGATCGGTCTGGATGTGGGCCTGGTGTTGCTGGTGAAGGGGAACAACTGGGACATCGTCGGCCGGCACGCGACCAACCGCGGCGAGGACATGAGCTTCAGCCGCACCACGCTGAAGTTTGTGGTCGAGGAACGGCGCACGTTCTATCACGGCTTTGGCGACGACTCGAAAGTGGCCTCGCGCAGCTTGCAGGACGCCAAGGCGGTGGTGGCCTCGCCGATCTTTGACGAGAACAACGACAAAGTAGTGGGCGTGGTGTACGGATCGGCCTCGCTGTTCGGCTTTGGCCGCTCGGCCGAGATCCGCCCCCTGGAGGCGCAGGTGGTGCAGGTGCTGGCCGCCGCGGTCGGTGTCGGCATGGCCCGCATGGTCCGCGAGGCCGAGGCTTCGCGGCGGCGCATCCAGTTCGAGCAGTTCTTCTCGCCTGTCCTGATGCGTGAGCTGGACCGCGATCCGAACATGCTGGAAGGCCGCGATCGCGAAGTGACGATGGTCTTCACCGACATCCGCAAGTTCTCTCTCCTCAGCGAACAGCTTGGCCCCAAAGAAACGTGCCGGCTGGTGCGCGACGTGATGGAGCGGCTGACCACGCAGGTCGTCGACTACAACGGCGTCGTGATCGACTACTACGGCGACGGCATGTGCGCCATGTGGAACGCCCCGGCCGAGATTCCCAATCACGCTTCGGTGGCCTGCAAGGCTGCCCTGTCGATGCTTAAAGACCTGCCGCTGATCAACGCCGAGTGGGAGAAAATCATCGGCAAGCCGGTCGGCATCGGGGTGGGTGTGAACACTGGGCACGCTCAGGTGGGAAACATCGGGTCGCAGCGCAAGTTCAAATACGGCGCTATGGGCAAAGCCGTGAACCTGGCCAGCCGTGTCGAAGGGGCCACCAAGCACATGGGTGCCCAGATCCTGGTCAGCCGCACCACGCGCGACATGCTCTCGGCCGAGTTCAATACGCGCCGTCTGGGGCTGGTCAAGGTCGTGGGGTCCAGCGATCCGCTCGAACTTTTCGAGTTGCTCGGTCCCGAGGCCAGCGACGCCTGGCACTTGATCCGCCGGACCTACGAGACTGCCCTGGGACATTTTGAAGCGGGCCGATTTCAAGAGTGCCGGCTCACTCTGGAGCCGCTGGTGTCGGTGCCGGAGCCCGATCTGCCCAGCCAGAAGCTGGCCGCTCGCGCGACGCATCTGCACGCCCATCCGCCCGAACAATTCGACGGCGTGATTGAGCTGGAATCGAAATAGCGGTCCCTTGTGGTGCAGGCGTCCCGCCTGCTTGCCGGCCAGTAAGCCGTCCTTTTGTGGTGCAGGCGTCCCGCCTGCTTGCCGGCCCGCCCAGCCTGCCACTGGTTCGACTCGTCGCTTATGGCATCATCCGGGCAATCACGGCCGCCACTTCCGCCGGTGTGATGCGGGCCATGCACTCGGCAACGGGCTGAGTGAACTCCCTCCGTGGGCGTTCGCAGAGCGATCGATCCTGCGACTGACCGTCGTTCAAGGCCACCACGCGCGATCTCCAGCACGCCCCGCGGGCGCAGCAATCCAACTGACCGACGGTGTGCAGCGTGGCCTGCTTGGGGTACGTAACCCAGGCGGCCGGTTCCCGTCCACCGACCAGCGCCACATACGGCTTCTCGGCCGCAGCCATCGCATGCTGCAGGAACGTCACGGGCCCCAGTCCTCCGTGAGCGGCGAAGGCCAGTCGCAGCAACTGCCGCAGCGTGGTCTTGCCGCGCAGGTCGATGGTTCCCTGCAATCGCGGATGGTCATGCTCGGCCGCGCCGACCTGCACAAAGCGGACTCGCCCTGCCAACATGTCGACGACCTTCTGATACCACTCGACCGGCCATTGCTTGGCGGTGAAGTCCCGCTTTACGCCGGCCGAGACCAGCCAGAAGGGGCGACCATGCCCGGCCAACTCGCTGCAGATCGCTTCGGGCGGCGCAGCCCGCTCCTCGGGCGAGAGATAGACGTGCGGTCGATTCGTCGTCAGAGCCAGCGGCAGGCCGAGCAATTCGCCCAGATGGGCTGCATATCCTGCCAGAAACGTGTGGGGTGCGAGATTCGACTGATGAATGGAAGGGTAGTGGAGTTCGAGCACTCGGCCGGCCTCGTCGGCCATCGGTGTGATGTGCGGATTGTTCCGCCAGATGTCCGGGCAAGGAGTGCGAACATCGGTCAGGTACATCCCAGGATACGTGGCATGCAGGGACTCGACCGCGGCGGTCAGCGTGAGCACATCGCCGGGCGAAAGCCGGCAAGACAGGATCAGCGATTCGGGGGCCGGCAGTGCGCGGTCCGGGCAGGTCAGACAGGCGGGCATGCTGTCTCCGGCGCACCAGCGTCGCATCGTACACTCGCCGTGAATGGAACAGCCATGCACGTCTACGCGCACGTCGCGCTGGCCGCAGAGTTGGCAGGCCACCGTTCGCAGGACCTCGCCCCGGTGACGGCAGGGGAACTCGCCGCGGACTGACTTCGAATCTGACGAATTCAGCGGGCGACACGCCGCCGCCAGCCGCGCGGGATCGCCCTGAAACCGAGCAGCGCGGCCACATGTCGCACAGCGAACCTCTGAAGGAGACATCCGCACAAACTGACAGCGCATACGCTCTTTCCTCGAGAGAGAGAAACTACCCTGGCTCGACCCTGGCCGCCCCGGTGGGATACGTTGCGCAGGCCGGCCCGTCGGTAACCGCCGACACATAGTCGAGCTCGTTCTCCCCTTCGCAGTCGAACGCGTCCGGCACGTCGTAGACCTTCTGCCAGGTAAGAATGTCTCCGCGGCAGGCGGAATCGTCGGGGCCGATCAGTTGCAGCTCGAGGGTGGCCACGCAGCGATTCGAGAGATCCGCCGAGAGTGCAAACGTAATTAGCAGCGTGTAGCCCGTTTCCTGGCAGCTTGAGCAATACTCGGGCTCCTCATACTGCCAGCGGCAGGGGCCGTCATCGGTCAGCAGGAAGCTCGCGCCGCTCAAGCCCGCACAGGCGGTGCAATCGCCGCCGTTGGTGAAGCCCGCCGGCAAGGTCACCGTCCACTGGCTGGCCGCCGACGCGCAACAAGGAACGCACGTCTCGCCGCTCGACGAGGACGAACTGCTCGAAGAGCTGCTGCTCGACGAACTCGAAGAGCAGCAGCAGCGGCCCAGCGCGAATCGAATGCGTCCCATGCGGTCCTCTGGAGAAATCTGCTCGCGACTACGACTCGCACTCGGCCGCTCGTACTACCCAGACATTGCCGTTCCAACTACAGCCGACCCGTTTGCCGCTCGAGATCGCGGCGGCCGTGTCGTAGCGATTCCAGGCCATCACATTCCACGTGGTGTCGGCGCCAGGGTTCTCGCCCGTCCAAACGTCGACCGTGCCCGTGCCGTCGGCCGAGATCGACCCGCTGGCCTTCCCTTCGAGGTGGTCGATCGGCGAGAGCATCGCCAGCGCGATTCCCTTCTCGGTATTCACGCCCCCTTGAATCGAGAAGCCGTAGTAGCCGCGATGCAGCTTCCAACTGCCGGGCTTTGGCCCCCAGCCTTCGCCCGCGGCCGGCGGACCGTTGTCGTAGATGGCGAATGCCGGACCGTTCAGCGTTAAAGCCCCGCGCCTTCCTGCTCCGACCGGCGTGGCGCTATTCACGCCATAGATCCGCGCGAAGGTCGATCCCGGTTGTTCGCCCGTCAGGACCGTGCGGCGATCTTCTGCCAACACCGCACCGGTGATCCGCACCACCGCGTGCGCCGGCACCGTCTCGGACGCATCGTTGCGAAACGGCAGCCAGCGGAGATCAAAGCTTTGCGCCTCGGCGATCCGTTCGTTCATGCCTGCCTCCGTCGGGCTCGCTCTTGATGGGGCTCGCGGGTTGCCTCACGCACTTGAGCGATCGCCGCAAGCTGGGCCAGGCCGCGGCGCTCGTGATACTCCGGCAGCGCCAAGTGGTGTTCGCTGTTCAGGCTGGCCCGCGTGGTCGCTCCCCGTCCTTGAGCCACTTCCCAGGTAACTTGCTGGATCGCACCGTCGGGCGAGATTGCCACCAGTCCCGCGTAGCGAACTTCGCGGGCGGAAGTCGCCTCGTACTGCCCGGCGACCGCGTCCAGGCAGGCCTCGGCAAACTCGGCAAGTGGTTCGTCGTTCGTTGTCACTCCGCTGAACCGGCCGTCGCGATAGCGAGCGATGTGCGTATAAACCAGGGCGTCCTGTCGAACAATCTGCGGTGCAGTGCCGAAACTTTGGCCCCCTAGCCGTCGCTCGCGGGTGTAGCGCCGCCAAGCGCCGCTCGCCCGGTCGCGCACGCCGAAGGCCGTTTCCAAAAAGATGCGGGCTGGCTTCCAGCGCACTTCGCTTGTCGATTGCCCCGAGGAGGTCGCATCGGACGCGGTCCGCTCCAATACCACGGGGCGATCGAACATCACCAGCCCGCGGCCGCGATCCAGGGTGAAAGGCCGGGCGTACTCCTCCCCCGGCTTCGAGACAATGTTCGCCCCGTCCAACTCGAAGCGATACCACTCCCCCAGCACGCGCGGCTTCAGGCTCCGCTGCCGTCCATCCAGCGAGTCTTCCGTCGCTTCGATCCGCTCGTTCTCCAGCGGCAGGATCTGCGCCAGCGACTCGAGCGGCTCTGTCGTGCCGGGCAACTGCAACGTGCCATCGCGATGTCCGGAGATGCCGTAGTAGCGATAGACCGATCGCCGCGCCAGGCGCCGAGCTTTCTCATCTGCGATTTCCTGCCAGTCGTCGGCATCGACAGCGAGGGTGCCCCATCCCTGCGAGGGTCGATAACTCAACTCGTCGATCGGCATCAGGCTGCCATCGGTCTCGATCCCTACGGCCTCCAGCGCCAACTGGGCTTGGAACCGCAGCGGCCCGCCCACCAGCAGCAGCGCATCGGGGCGCTCGGGCGGATCGATCGTGCCCGAGTCATCTGTGATCGCTCCCGCGGGCAGGTCAACGCCCACCCCCTGCGGCGCAAGCGAGACGCGATTATCGAGCGACAGAACCACGCGGCACCCCAGCATGTGGCAAAGCGCGTCGAGCGCCGCGGCGGGATTGTCGTAGTCCCAGGCGATCTCGGGGCGCGGGGCATCGGGTAGCCGTTCCACATCGACATGGTGCTCGCCCATCGCCTCCAGGCAGAGCCTGGCCAGTTCGCGCGGCGACTTCTCGGTGGCCGGCTCGATCGTCCCATCCGCCCGCAGCTGGTTGTATCTGCCCGAGACATGCCCGAAGGCCCACTTCCAGCGGCGATCGAGCACCGCCAGCGACCAGGTAAGTCCCTGGGCGTCGCGGTGATAGCTGGCCGTGTCGATGCGGCAATCGGGAAAGGCCAGTCGCACGTTGCCGAAGGTGAACGTCAGCGTGCCCCCCAGCGCGGGAAAGCCCGCCTGCGGCGCGATCACCAGCGTGGCCACGCTGGGCGTGATGCCATGCGAGAGCGTGAAGCTGGCGCGAACCAGTTGCGAGATGCCGGGAAAGGAAGCGAGGCCGAGCATGTGGGGGGAAGTGGTGAGTGGTGAGTGGTTAGTGGCGAGAAACGTCCAACGCGGTATCTCAACTTCGGGCCGATCCCTGACCCCTGATCCCCAACCCCTTCCCTACGCAATCGTGATCGTCCGATTGTCCCCCACATCCAGCACCAGATCGGCCAGGCTGACACCGACTGGCAGCGCGATGGCATTGCTGAACGTGACCGTCTTGCCGGGATCGCGAATCGCCGCGCCGGCCTGAGGGTTCAGCGTGGTCACGGTGCGCGGCCGTGGATCGCGACGGAAGTCGAGCACGAATCCTTCGCCCGCATGGACCGTGGCCAGTGTGCTGGTGGAGCGGTAGAGGAGCGTGCTGCCGTGACCGTTCACGGTGGTGATGCCGCCGGCCGTGTGATCGTGCTCGCCCGAGTCCGGCCCTAGCGTCAGGGTGGTGATGGCGCTGGCCGTCTGCAGCGCGCCGCCCGTCTTGGTGACAGTGGTTAGTGTCACGCCCACGCCGGAGCGCACATCGGCATCGGCGGTGGGATTGGTTTGAAAGCCGATCGAAAGCGTCGCCACCACGGCGGTTTCGCCCGCATGCGGCGCCAGGTCGACCGAACCGGCCGAGACACGGACCACGTTCGAGGCATGCGTGCCCTTCCACAGCAGCGACTTGAGCCCCGCTTCGACCGGCGTGCCGGTCCGAAAGACTTCCAGCGTGGTCTGCGCGCTGCCGGTATCGAGCTTGATCCGTCCCGAACCGGCCCCTTCGCCCCCTTGGCCGACGACGACCGACGTGGCGCTGATGCGGAGATAGTCGTCGCGGTATTCGAAGTACGAGTCCGCGCCGGGACCGGCCGAGGTGTTGATTTTGGGCAGGCCGATCTCGCCCGTGAAGCTGGCGGTGAGGTGCAGACTGGCCAGCGTGACGGCGCTTTGGTCCAGGCCGTACTTCACGTCGCCGGCGAAGTTATCGAGATAGACATCGTCGCCGGTTTGCGGCACGCCAGACGGGGACCAGTTGGCGGCCGCGTTCCAGTGCTCACCCGACTGGGCCGCCACTGTGGTCGTGGCGGTGAAAGTTTGCGCGTCGGCCGCGCTGTCATTCGATTCGGTGGTGCTGACCGAGAGCGTGAACGGAGCGCCGTCGCTAGGACCGGTGGCCGTGACGGCAGTCCCCGCGTCGACCCACTCGATCTCGGCGAACTCGGGAATGGTGCTGGCCGCCAGCGCCGCCGCCAGTCCGGCCGTAACGCTGGCCACGCTTGTGCCCGTGGCCGAGTAGCTGAGGGCCTTGCCATTCAGGGCGACGATGAACTTGTCGCCGACTTCAATCGTGCCCCCCGGCGTGAGCGTGGTCAGTTGCCGAAGGACGGGAGCATCGCCGCGGAAGAGTTTGGTGGTCATGGGATCGAAGGGGGTGAAGAGATTGGAGAGGGGCAGAACAGAGGTGTTAGGTGCTGGGTGTTAGGTGTTAGGCTGTGGTTTCGGACTGGGTCGGAGAATCAAGGATGGGTGAGAGACTCTCTCCCTAGCACCCAACACCTAGCACCCAACACCTCTTCATTTGCCCAACACCTCTTCGTTCACCGCAAACGATTCGGCAGGCCGTTCATCGCCGCGTGGCTTTCAAAAACGTACGTCCAGGCGACCGGCCATTCCGTATCGCCCGACGGGGTGCGACCGCTGGCCCGGGGCGTACGGTACTCCACGACGCGGCGTTCGCGATGCTCGGCGCTCGGCCAAAGAGGCCCCGGAAACACCGGATACGAGCGGCTGCCGATCGCCTGCCCGCGCTGCGTGACGAAGTAGTTCGAACTTTCAGCCACCATCTGACGCTGCCAGGGACCGTTGAGCGTGGGTAGATAGCGGAACAGCGGTCCGCCCGCGCCGGTGAAGTGCAGCGTTTCGAAGTACGAGAGCAGCCCGGCGTCCGCGTCGAGGTACTCGGCTTCGACAGCGATCTGATACGAGCGGAACGTGCTGTACTCGGCGCCGCGACCGACGGGAAACTCCACGCCCACCACGCGCGTGCCACCCAGCGACGTCGCACTGGCGAGCAGGTGCGCCGTGGGCGTGACTCCATCATCCAGGTAAAGCCCCAGATCGCGGCCGCCGCTGGCGTACGCGGCCTTCAGCGCGGCCAATGCCGTGCTCAAGTTGGCCTGCGTCGTCGACTGCTTGATGCCCGCGATCCGCCAGCGCTCGACGTAGCCGACGATCCGCCCGGCCGCGTTGCGTCGCGGCTGCCGCGAGATGGCCAGCGTGGCCTCGTTGGGATCGTGGGCGTAGGCCCCATACTTGAGAATCATGAGTCGGTTCCGCCAAAGAATGATCGAAAGACACGCAGTGAATCAGACCCGCAGGGCCGCCTTGCGCACGGCTCGGGCTTGCGATTGCTCGAGCAGCTTCTGCGCGGCCTCATGGGCCAGCAGAGCATCGAGCTGCCCGGCAGAAACTCCCGCGGCAAACTCGGGGAGAGAGACTTCGCTGGGAAGATGCTCGGGCGCGTCGTCGTTCAAGATCGGCGGCAACTCGTCTTCGTGTAATTCGGACATAGGCACTCCGTAGAAAAGGGCGAAAGTTGAAGCGGGACATCAAGCGGCCGCGCGGCGACGGGTGCAACCCAGCCGCCAGACCGCCCCCAGCAGTTCGTGCGAGATCATTGCCACCGTCCAGACTGTGCCGGACGCTTCCGTGATCGTGTCGAAGAGCTGCGGAACCGTGGGCGAAAGCCGCACATCCGGCAGGATCCACTCCACCGAGTCATGGTCCACGACCCACTCGGTCCGATGCTCTTCCTTCCTTTTCAACACGCGGCGATACGCACCCGGCACACTGACCGGCGTTCCTGCGCCGGCCGTTGTCCTCGGCGTGTAGGAGACCGTCTCGCGGCCAGGCATGATTTGATACTTCTGAGCAAGCGTGTGTTGATCGAGCATGAGGGGAAGTGGCGAGTGGTTAGTGGTTAGTGGTTAGTGGCGAGTGGCTAGCAAGAGGAAACTTCCAGCGCGTGTGGCGATCGGCATCTCAGATTTCAAATCTCAAATCTCAGATCTCAAATCTGCCGCGTCATCTCACCACACCAGCGGGCGATAGCGGGCCAGCAACTGCCGCATCTGCGTCAGTTCATTTCCTCCGCGCGGCAGCGTGTAGCGGTAGTAGTCGTAGCTTTCGCTCTCGGGCGCCATGCCCAGCGACGACGCCCGACGGATCTGCGCCACCAGTTGATGCACGGCTAGCGCCAGGTCGGCAGGTATCGAAACGTAGCCGGCCACATACGTGACCTTGATGTTGCCATTCGCCCGAGCGGGCTCGGCGGTCAGCAGTCCGTCGCGGTGTTCGCGGGGGCGAGACCAAGAGCGGCCCAGCCGCACAATCAGCCCCGACTTGCCTGGCTCGGCAAACGAGCCGTCGCGGACCAGGTTGTAGTCGACTCCCGCGGTCAGCTTGGTGTCGGCCGAGAACGCCCCGCTTGCTTCGCCATAGGCGGCCGATTCGTCCAGCCACAGGTCCGTGATCTCACGCACCGGACGTTCGCGCAAGGCCACCGTGCGGCCTCCATTGCCTTCCAGGTACTCCGTATAGGAACGTGCCAACGTCCCGCTCCCTTCCATCCCGGCATGCGAAACATTCACGCCAACGTGAAACGTGTTCTCGTCGATGCGGGTCACGGTCTGCGGGCCATCAAGGCTCGGCGTAGTGGTCGACAGAGCGATCACAATTGTGTCGCCGGTGTTCAATCCATGCCCCGGGCAAGTGAGCACGCCTGGGCTGGCGGCCGTGACGCTCGAGATCTGCCCCCCCAGATACGAGCGAATCGCCCGCGATGCCTGCGCGATCCACAGATCGATGGCCGCATCGGCCGACGTATCGCCGGAAGGAATGCCCAGATGCGTTTTGACGAGGCTGCGTGTGGTGAGGGCCATGGGAGGGGGTGTTGGGTGTTGGGGAGTGTTCGATGCAAGGTGTCGAAAGACGACAGCAGCTGAGAGGTCCTTGGATTCCAAGGCTGGGTTCCAAGGGCCATTTCGGCGTTCTGACTTTTGTTGGGCGCGTCGAATTTGAGATTTGAAATTTGAGATTTGAAATCTGAGATTTGAGATTTGAGATGCGGGGGGACGGGGGGATTTTGAACAGGAGGAAACAGAGGTAACAGAGAAAGACGGAATGCCGAAGGTGATGGCTTGCTCGCCTTCTCCTCTTCGTTCCTACTTCTTGTCTTGTTCTTGTCTTCTTCTTCTTCTTCTCCGTTACCTCTGTTTCCTCCTGTTCAAAATCCCCCCGTCCCCCCGCATCTCAAATCTCAAATCTCAAATTTGAAATCCTTGAAATGAAGAACGGCCCTCCCGTCCCCGGCCAGCCTGGCGTCGCGCCGCCCACAGGCGACCGCGTAACCATCCAAGCCAGCCGGGGAGATCGAGGGAGAGAAACCGCAAACATCGAGCCGCCCCGCTACGCGATCGCCGACACCGGCACCGACTGCGGGTAGCGGTTGCCATACAGGATGTACAAGCCGCACGCCAGCTGCGTGTTGCCGATGTCGTCCCCCTCAATCGACAACTGGATGAACTTGTAGCCGCCGGACACATCCAGGTCCGAAGCCTTCACATCCACGGCGAACATGGCCTGCTTGTCGTCCGAAGCGAAGTCCGTCGGCGTCGCCAGGTCCAGATCGGCCGTGGCCGTCACCGCGGCGATCGTCCACACACCGACCGACGACAGCGTGCCGATCTTGTGCCGCAGCCGTGTGAACTGCAGATCCTTGGCCCCCGCGCCGGCCGCGCTGGTTGCCTGCTGCAGCTTGATGCTCGGGTCGTCCCCTGCCGTGCCCGCCGCTTTGACCAGCAGCACCAGGCATCGGGCGTAATGGGCCAGGTTCACCCAATCGCCATCGGCGTCCGTATTGATGTCCGCCGGCACAAAGGCCGGCACGATGTCGCAAACTTCAAGAAACTCAGAATTGGAACCGAACATGAAAGGGGTCTCGCAAGGGAAATGAGCAATGAAAGCAAGGCACAAGAGGTGTTAGGTGCTGGGTGTTAGGTGTTAGGTGGAGCGCTGGTAGCAGAGAGTCGCGATTGTGTGCCTGGCGTTTCTATCCAGGCCCAAACCGCTCTCCCTAACACCCAACACCTAGCACCTAACACCTCCTTCTCACCGTCCCTAGTTACCGCGTTTCCAGCCGCACAAAGTGCGAGTGCGTGGCCGAGCCCTTGTACGGCGTCAGCGGCGCCGACTCCCAAGGCTGGCCGTCGACCCGCAGCGTGAACCGCAGGGCGAGCTGGTCCGAAAGGAATTCGACGTGCGCGCTCTGCGCCCGAGCGACCGTCCCCTTCGAGATCGTGACATAGCCCTGTCTCAGGTTCGCCAGCAGGATGTCTCCCGTGGTGCCGACCGAAGGATTGAACTCGGTCACCTGAATCGGCAGCCCCAGGATCGTGCCGTACGGCGCTTCGGAGATTCCCCCGGGCGGAGTGAACAGCAGTTGCCCGCCCGTGCCGACGGCCGTGTTCAGGGCCAGCAGTTTGGGGAAGGTGTCCTGATTCACGTACCACTTGGCGCCGGGGACCGAAGGAGGATGCAGCCGCGACCACATCTTCCACAGGTTCTCGGCCAGGATCGTGCCGGCCGACTGTCCCGACTCCTTGGCGACCTCGACCGTGGCCGGCGCGGTCAGGATACCCCGCGGCATGCCCGCCCCGGTGCCGTTCAGGATCGCATCGCCGACCTTAAAGTTGAACTCTTCGGCCACCTTGCGGTTGACGTACTGCTCCAGCGCCACCCCCTGGTCGTCGATCAGCTCCTGCGTCAGGTAGATCACGACCATCAGCTTGTTCAGCTTCAGCGACAGCTCGGCCAGTTGCGGCTGGCTCTTGGTGCCCGCGGCACCTTCGCCCACCCAGTAGGCCTGCAAGCCGCCATGCCGCGAGCCATCGGCGCGGCTGGTCTCGGCGTTGCGAAGGAACGTCATGTGGTTGCCAGCCACCGGGTAGTTGTCGGTCTCTGCAAACAGCGAGTTCGCCTGCACGCGATCCATGATGTTCGGGGACATCTCAGGGAGCACGGCGAAGCCGCCGTCGGCGCCGACTCCTTCGTTCATCCCCTGCACCGATTTGAACAGCCCTTGCGAGGCTTTCGAGAGCCGCTCGCGGAAGGCACCAGTGCCGTGCGTGGCGATCAGGTCGCGGTAGAAATCGCCGGCACTCTTCCAGACGCGAAAGGGCTGGTAATCGCGAGGCAGTCGGGGGGCGCTCTTCTGGCCGCGGCTGCCGGTCGAGCGCTCCAGCGGTTCGTCACCGGGCTGCCAGTAGCTCTGCGACTCGCCGCGGCGCGGGTACTGCGGCTGCTCGAGCGCTTGCTTAATGCCGTCGAAGGCGCCGGCCAGTTTGTCGAGACGTTCGTTGACTTTCTCCAAAGTGGACATGAAGGGACCTCAGGGAAGGGAAGGAAAGAAAGGGGCGAGGGACGAGAGGCGAGATAGGGCGGATTAGGCCGCGCGACGCGCTGCGGGAAAGAGTTCGGCCACCGCGAGGGCGCGGTCTTCCAGATCGTCCAGACGCAGCAGCAACGAGGCGGGAAGTTCGAGCGATTCGGCGGGGAGCGTCGCCGCGTGGTTCACGAGGCCGGCCATCTTGGCCGCCATGCCCCGCAGCCAGCGCGCGTCCCGGGCGGAGAGCTTGGGGGACGAGGCCATACGAAGGAGTCGGCCCGAAAGACTGGGCCACCAGGCTCGCCGGGCGGGTGCCGCCAGGAACTTGGCCATGCGACGATCGAGCGGCAGGGGCTCGCTCGCCGGCGGAGCTTCGGCATCCAGCGGTGCCAGACGCGGATAGCAGGCCCGGTAGCGCTCGCGGCAGGCGTCTTGGTGAGCGTTTAGTTCGTGACTCAGCGACGCCAGATGCTCGCGGACTTCGGGCTGCTCAACCGGATCGAGTGTCGTTTCCAGGTCCCGGGCAAGTCGACTCAGACGCTCGTGTAACTTCGAGAGAACGCGGGCCCCCAGTGGTGCGTGGAGCAGGCGAGTCAGGGTCTCGTCCGTTGCGCCAAAGTGGCCCGCGTCCTCGAAGTCTCGATCATCATCGAACGAATCGTCATCGAAGCCGTCGTCGTCAAAGTCCGTATCGTTGTCTGAATCGTCGTCGCGATCTTCATCCAGGTCATCATCGTCAAAAGGAGATGCCAGCGACTTGGGGGGCGTTTCCGTCGCCAGAGCGGGCGAGACGAACGGAGCATCCAGACCCTCATCTGCCGCCGACTCTTCCGAACGATGCTCATCCGCATCCCTCGCGGAGCTTTCTTCAGCCGTCCAACCGACACCGCGCACGGGGATTGCCGGCATCGTCGCGGCCAGCGACTTGCGCAGCGGCTCGGCCAGCGACCGGCCGCACAGACGTCCGCGGTGCAGCACTTGCGCCACCGCATCAGGATTGGCCGGCACTGCGACCCACGACCACTCTTCCAGATCCCATTCTTCCACGATCAGCCCGATCTCTCCCTGCGGGCCGCGACGCGGACGTGTCTTGAGCATCATCGCGCGGACGCTGGCCCCACGGACAATCCGCTCGGCGATCAGGGCAAAGATCTGTTCGCTCTCGGGACTCGACGAGGTAAAGAACGCGGTGGCCGTCACGCCGGCCGGACTGACCGCCAGAGCCAGGCGCCCTTCGGGGTCTTCGCTCTTGGCGATCGGGAAGTCGATGCCACTCAGCCCGTGCTCCCACAGCACCACCGGATTCTTGCGGTAGTTCTCCACCCGCATCCCCTCGGGCAGCAGCACATCGGCGCCGCGGTCGGGTGTGGGCGTGCTGATGACGGCGCTGGCCGACATCCGCGTGGTATCGATGGCCGGCTCGACCAGCCGGTCGAGGGCCATCGCGCCGGCGGCCAGCTTGTACAGGCGGCCGAACGAGCGAAACGGCGTGGGAAGGATGACCTGCGGGCACGAAGGTGCTGTCAAAAGTTCGTGGGTCATGGGCCTGTCGAAGGGGGTGAAGGGCGGGCGGGAAGTGCTTTAGGTTTCGAGCGGAGCGAAAGGGCGGCACTTGGTTTCGTGTCGATTACTTGCCCCACTTCCCGCAATATAGCACAGATTAGTATCGCATTCACATTAACCTGATACAAATCTGACAATTTTGCCTTAACACGCTAATGCATTGCATATCCGGGACTTACGAGAAGAAGAGACGCGAGGAGGAGCTGCTCAATGGGAATCGCGAGGCGAAGCTTCTCGGCAGGACGACCTCCGCTCGGACTCGATAGAAGGGGCTCGCGAGACCCTCATTCAGGAAAGAAGGAAGGCGAGGAGACGCCTGAAGCGAGAGTCTTGCGCACTCCGAGGGAAATGCCGATTCAGGAGCTGCGTGAACCCCTGTGCCTCGTCAACGCTTAGACTTTGGTCTCACGGAGGATGCTGGCATTCACTAGCCCGACGCGCCAGGCGGAGAGTCGAGCCTATAGCTGCCTGCCGCGGACAGTGGTCTCTCAATTGCAAGACACTTCGTCCCCGCTGGGCATCGCGCTCGACACGGTGATCGTCTCGCGCTATTACTCGAAGGGTTGCGGAACGAGCCGATGACGGCCCAGAAAATTTGGAAGGCGGGCGAGAACGTCCGCTCTCGTCGGTGCTCTGGTTTGCGGTACGACGACATCCGACGGCTCACCGGGAGGCTGGGTTTCGGAATTCCAGAACACTACCGTCTCAATCTCACCGAGTTTGACCGCCGAAGCCAACTCCCCATTAGAATCGACCTCGGCCACAAGCAGGATGCCGGGCCGAAACGAAACTACGTTTTTCTGAGCGTTAGGAACCACCACGCTCCCGGCGAACAGAATTCGTAACACTCCCTGCGCAGTCGTATCTCTGCAAAAAATGAGCTTCCGCCCTCTGCCCATCGAAGCGAGTTGCGATTGCAGGGGAACTCCACCCCGGGGAAAGAACTCGAGGCCGTCCTTGATCGTGAGCTCGCGCTCATGGCTTACGACCGCCTCGGCCACTAACAATGGAGGGCCCATATCCAAAAGGAGTGCATCGATATCCATCTTCCTTGGGTGCATTCCCGTTTTTCTGAGACTTTTCCCGCGTTTTCGCGGGCTATGCGTGAGCGGCGTCCGCGGGTTCAGATTTGATGCTCATCTCTCTGGGCTCCCATTTCCA
>Ga0335394_10000150_pt1 | contig 68051 bp, 57 predicted proteins | sample MAT03_FD_205741 | JGI IMG/M metagenome (GOLD analysis project Ga0335394, IMG submission 205741) | Freshwater microbial communities from Lake Fryxell liftoff mats and glacier meltwater in Antarctica - MAT-03 (spades assembly) (version 2) ... | reverse complement strand
CAGGGGCTGGCATCATCCGGCCACACCCGGTGTGGGCCGGGGCCATGGGAAGGGGCGCGATGCGCATCGTCGAACGCAACGTCTATGTCGGGCCGTCGCTGTACGCCCACTTCCCGGTCATCAAGCTGGTGCTGGACCTGGGCGCGCTGGAAGACTGGCCCACCGGCCGGCTGGGTGCCGCCTATGTCGACGCATTGGTGGCGGCGCTGCCGGGCCTGCAGGACCACGGCTGCAGCTTCGGTGTGGCGGGCGGCTTCATCCGCCGCATGCGCGGCGACAGCGACGTGGCCGAACAGCAGCAGGGCACCTGGCTGGGCCATGTGTTCGAACACGTGGCCATCGAACTGCAGAACGTGGCCGGCGAAGACGTCACCTTCGGCAAGACACGCAGCATCGAAGGCCGGCCCGGCGTCTACACCGTGGTGTACGAATACGCGCAGCGCGACGAAGGCATCGAAGCGGGTGAACTGGCGATCCGGCTGCTGTGCTCGTTGTTGCCAGAGGCCATCCGGCCCGAAGGCAGCGTGCCCGAAGACTGGGACTGGGCCAGCGCACGCACCGACTACATCCGCTACGCCCAGCGCCGCGCACTTGGCCCCTCGACGGCGTCGCTCGTCAAGGCCGCCGAAGACCGCAACATCCCCTGGCTGCGGCTGAACGAACAGAGCCTCATCCAGCTGGGCCACGGCAAGTTTCAGCAGCGCATCCAGGCGACGGTCACCGGCCGCACCAGCTACATCGCCGTGGAGCTGGCGCAGGACAAGGAAGAGACCAACAAGATCCTGGCCAACAACGGCCTGCCGGTGCCTAAACAAGAACTGGTGCGCAGCGCCGACCGGGCCGTGCGCGCGGCCGAAAGGCTGGGCTACCCCGTCGTCACCAAGCCCTACAACGGCAACCACGGGCGCGGCATTTCCATTGGCCTCAAAAACGCCGACGAGGTGCGTGCCGGTTTCATTGCGGCTGAAGAACACAGCAGCAGCGTCATCGTCGAAACCTACCTGAGCGGTGACGACCACCGGCTGCTGGTCGTCAACGGTGAACTCATCGCCGCCACGCGGCGCACGCCCGGGCGGGTGGTCGGCAACGGCGCGCACACCATCCGCCAGCTGGTGGACCTGGTCAACCGCGACCCGCGGCGTGGCGTGGGGCATGAGAAGGTCATGACGCGCATCGAGCTGGACGCGCAGGCCGACATGATGCTCAACCGCCAGGGCCTGTCGCCCGATTCGATCCCGGCCGAAGACCAGGAAGTCCTGCTGCGCAGCACGGCGAATCTTTCAACCGGCGGCACCGCCACCGACGTCACCGATGTGATCCACCCCGACAACCGCGAGATGGCCGTGCGTGCCGTCACGGCAATCGGCCTGGACGTCGGCGGCGTGGACTTTCTCTGCCGCGACATCACCGAAAGCTACAAGACCGCCGACAACGCCGGCTCCGGCATCTGCGAAGTCAACGCCGCCCCGGGCTTCCGCATGCACGTGGCGCCCAGTGAAGGCACGCCGCGCGACGCGGCCGGGCCCGTCATCGACATGCTGTTTCCCGCCGGCACCGCATCGCGCGTGCCGATCGCCTGCGTCACCGGCACCAACGGCAAGACGACGACGGCGCGCATGCTGGCGCACATCACCAAGATGGCCGGCTTCACGCCGGGTCTGACGACGACCGACGGTGTCTACATCGACGGCCAGCGCACCGTGGAAGGTGACATGACAGGCCCGGTGGCCACCCGCATGGTGCTGGCCGACCCGAAGATCGACATGGCGGTGCTGGAAGTCGCGCGCGGCGGCCTGCTGCGCGCCGGCATGGGCGTGCCTTTTGTCAACGTCGGCGCGGTGCTCAACGTAAAGAGCGACCACCTTGGGATGAAAGGCATCAATACCCTGGAAGAACTCGCGGAGGTCAAACGCATCGTCGTCGAAGTGGCGCGCGACTGCGCGGTGTTGAATGCCGACGACGACAACGTCATCCGCATGTCCGCGCACACCGACGCGAAAAACCTGTGCTATGTGACCGTCAACCCGCAGCACACGGTGGTGCGCGAGCACATCCGCGCGGGCGGCCGTGCCTGTGCACTGGAAGCCGGTGTCAACGGCCAGATGATCACGCTGTATGACAAGGGCCGGCACATCCCGCTGATGTGGACGCACCTGATCCCGGCCACGCTGGAAGGCCGCGCCATGCACAACGTGCAGAACGCGATGTTCGCGGCGGCCATGGCCTTCAGCCTGGACATCAAGCTCGACGCCATCCGCCAGGGCCTGCGCACCTTCGACAGCACCTTCTTCCAGGCCCCGGGCCGCATGAACGTGTGGGACGAACACCCCTTCAAGGTCATCTTCGACTATGCGCACAACGCCCATGCGGTGGGCGTGATGGCCGACCTGGCGCAGCGCCTGGACGCGCGTGGCCGGCGCATCGTGGTCGTCGCCGGGCCCGGTGACCGGCGCGACGAGGACATCCGCGACATTGCGCTGGCCGTCGCCGGCCGCTTCGACCACTACATCTGCCGCCGCGACGACGGCCTGCGCGGCCGCGCGTCGGACGAAGTGCCGCAGATGATTGCCGCCGTGCTGCGCGAACAGGGCGTGGCCGACAGCGCCATCACGATCATCCCCGACGAGCAGGAAGCCATCGAAGCCGCGCTGCGCATGGGGCAGCCGGGTGACCTCTTGCTGGTGTTTGCCGACACGCTGACGCGGTCTTGGAAGCAGGTCATCAAGTTCAAGCCTGAAGTCGCACCCGGCAACCTGGCGCGGGCGGTGGCTTTGTCCAATCCGCGGGCGGTGCCGGCCGAATCCGCCGAACCCACCGAACCCACCGACAGCGCCGACGCCAACCTGGAAGCCGCCGCACCCAACGACGCCGAGCCCTTGTCGGCCGGCTTCGTGCGTGACGAACGCGGCCTGCGCTTCGTTGGCGAAGCGGCGGACTAGTTGTGACGGAACCGGTGACGGAAGCCGTGGCGGAACCGGTGACGGAACAGGCATCAGAACCAAGCGAGGCGAACCACGCCTTTGAAGACTCACGCCGCCTGACGGGTGCCAACCGTTACTTCGGCACCCCCAGCGTGGTGCTGGTGCCGCTGGGCCCGGCCGCAGAAGACGGTGCGGCGCAGGGCCGCTGGATCGCGCAGGTGGTGTCGATGTGCGGCGCCTTGTCCTGGCCCGTCCCCAACCCGCGTGTGCATGCCCACGCCAGCGGCGTGATGCTGGCCTTTGCCGCACCGCCCGAGGCGATCTTCACCGCCACCGAAGTCAACGAATGGGCCTGGGAACAAGCGGCTGCAGGCCACCCAGCGCATGCGGCTGCGGGCTTTGCGCTGGCGCAGCCCGACACCGAAGACCCACGTGCGCACTTCCGCGCCCGCGCGGCGTCCGAGTATTCGGCGCCGTTGGCCAGCCTGGCCAGCGCTGCGGCCAAACACGGCTTGCCCCTGCTGCTGGACGACGACACGCTGTCCATCGGCGAAGGCAGCGGCAGCGTGGCCTACGCCCGCGCCGCCTTGCCATTGCCCGCGGACGTGCCCTGGCCGCGCCTGCACGGCGTGCCCAAGGTGCTGGTGACGGGGTCCAACGGCAAGACCACCACCACGCGGCTGCTGGCGGCCATGGCCACTGCAGCCGGCCTCACGCCAGGTCTGTGCAGCACCGAAGGTGTCGAAGTGGCCGGCGAGATGGTGGTCGACGGCGACTACGCCGGCCCGGCCGGCGCGCGCCTGGTGCTGCGCCACGCGGCCGTCGGCGTGGCGCTGCTGGAAACCGCGCGCGGCGGCATCCTGCGCCGGGGCCTGGCGGTGCAGCAGGCCGATGTGGCGGTCATCACCAACGTCAGCGCCGACCACTTCGGCGAACACGGCATCCACAGCGTCGAAGACATCGCGCAGACCAAGCTCGTGCTGGCGCATGCGGTGGCGACGCAGGGCATGCTGGTGCTGAACGGCAGTGACGACACGTTGCTGCGCATGGCGGTCAACCTGCCGCACGCCGCCGGCGCCAACTGGGCCCTGTTTGCGCGCAACGCCGACGCGCCCATCCCCACCGCTCTGCGCCAGCGCGGCGGCAGCACCTGCGGCGCCAGGGGGGTTGGCGGTGCCGGCCGCCTGGTGCTGAGCCTGCACGGCCAGGACCATGACCTGGGTGCCGTCGCCGACATGCCGCTGAGCCTGGGTGGCGCTGCCGCTTTCAACATCGACAACCTCGCCGCCGCCGCGCTGACGGCCGCGCTGCTGGGCTGGCCGCTGGACGCCGTGCGCAGCGCGTTGCACGGCTTTGGCGCGCGGCCTGAGGACAACCCGGGCCGCCTGTCGCGCCACCTGCACCGCGGCGCCACCGTGTTGGTGGACTACGCCCACAACCCCGAAGGCCTGGCGCAGTTGCTGACCGTCGCCCGCGCGCTGCAACCGCGCCGCCTGGGCCTTCTGCTGGGCCAGGCCGGCAACCGCACCGACGACGCCATCCTCCACCTGGCCCGCACCGCAGCCGGCTTTGCGCCCGACCGCGTGCTGATCAAGGAGCTGCCGTTGATGTTGAGGGGACGCGTTGTCGGCGCCGTGCCCGCACTCATCGCACAAGGCCTTCAAGAGGGCAGCTTGGCCGCCGACCGCTGGGCGCACGAAGCCGACGAAGAAGCCGCTGCGCGTGCGCTGCTGGACTGGGCCCAGGCGGGCGATGTGGTCGTGCTGCCGGTGCACACGGCCGCTGTGCGCGCGCGGCTGCTGGCGGTGTTGCAAGGCTGAGTCTTCGGCCCCTAACTGTCGCGCTGGAGCACCGCCTTCATGCGCTGCAACATCGGCGTCACGCGCGGCACCGTCAGCATGGTGCTGGCCACCGCCATCAGCAACAGCGCCGTGAAGGTGGCGCTGGTGATGATGGCCTTGTCGAGCAGCACGTTGGCAAAGATGATCATGATCAGGGCCTTGGTCTGCAGCAGCCAGCCGATCAGGCTGGCCTCACCGGGCTGCCACTTCAGCAGCCGCCCGGCGATGTGCACGCCAGCCAGTTTGCCCGCCACGCTGGCCAGCAGCAGCCACGCAGCGGCGGCGAAGACCGCGGTACCACCGCCGCCGCCAGGCATGTCCCACTGCGTGCGCAGCCCCGTGCTGAGAAAGAACACCGGCATCAGCACCAGCAGCACGTGGTGGCGCAGCGTGTCCATCTGCTGCTGGTCGAACCAGTCGCCGTCCAGCACCGCGCCGGCCAGGAAGGCGCCCACCATGAAGTGCAGGCCGCACCAGTCGGCGCCCAGCGCGCAGGCCAGCAGCCAGATCAGCGCGACGTACCAGCGGTCGCGCTCCGGCAGGCGCGGCATGCCCTTGCGCAACAGCCACGACAGGCCGGCAAAGGCGGCCAGGAAGAAGGCCTGTCTGCCGACCCGGGCCCAGTCCATCAGGATCAGCGCCAGCACGCCCCAGATCGCCACGTCGTCAAGGCTGGCATAGCGCAGGATGCGCTGGCCGATAGGTTCGCGCAGGATCGCCAGCTTCTCCATGAACAGGATCAGGATCGGCAGCGCCGTCACTGCACACGACATGCCCACGCCCATGACGAACTGCCAGGTCAGGGCCTTCGGCCCCATCCAGCCGCCACTGCTGGCCAGCATGACGAGCGCGGCCGCGCAACCCAGGGCCAGTGGCATGCCCAGCGCCAAGCCGGCGGTGACGCCACTTTCGTGCCGGTACTTCCAGGCCTGCTTCAGGTCGAGTTCAATGCCGGCGATGAACACGAACACCATCACCGCCCACCAGGCCACGCCGTTGAGCGCCGTGATGACGGCGGGCGTGAAGACAAAGCCGTAGTACCCCGGCAACCACGCACCCAGCACGCCGGGCCCGAGCACGATGCCAGTCACGATCTGCACCACCACCAGCGGCGCCCAGTACTCGGTGCGGCCCAGCCGCCACACCAGGTAGGGCAGCGTGAAGACGATGAGCATGGCGACGAGGAAGAGTTCGGTGGTGTTCAAGGCGCGTCTCCGGCGGAGATGGATGGATGGTTGTCGCGAAGACGGGGCCCCGCAGGCGCGCATTCCTATCAAACCCGTCAGCCCGTCAGCTGTCCCAGATCAAATCTGCCAACGCTTCCTGCACAGTGCCGCTACGACGCTCGTCGGCGGGGGTTCGCAAGCGCCAAGGGGGACGTGGCAATCTTCTGACTGCGAAGGGCGAGTAAGAACCAAAGGCCTGACTGCCAGCGACTTTCAGCCACGGACATGGAACCGTCCTTGGCGACACACGGCTTTTGAGTCGCGCAGTGCATGGTTCATCGACGCGGTTTCGCCGGCGGAAGCGGGACGCTAGGCTTGAAGTGAGAACTGTGGTCGTCGTTGCTACCGCACCGCGCTGGCCACCACATCCCGCGCGCCTGCCAGCGGAGGCAGCAAGCGGCCGAGTTCCTTCTTGACCACGCCGTAGCACTCGCAGACGTGGGTCTGCAGTCCGATGCGATCGAGAATGGATATGTGGCCGCGACGATAGCGGATGTAACCCGCATCGCGCAGCTGCCCGGCAGCCTCCGTCACGCTTTCGCGACGTACGCCCAGCAGACCGGCCACGAGTTCCTGCGTCATTGACAGCTCTCCCTCGGGAAGGCGATCAGCAGTCGACAAGAGCCATCGGCCGAGTTGCTGCTCGATCGAATGATGGCGATAGCAGACCGCCGTCTGTGCGATCTGCGTTATCAATGCCTGCGTGTACCGCAGCAACACGCGCTGCAGCAGGCCTCCTCGGTCAAAGCTCAGACTCAGTATGCGGTGGTCAAGTCGATAACCATGTCCCCCCGTCTGCACGACGGCCGACCCAGTCGTGCTGCTGCCGCCCATGAAGAGCGAAATACCGATCATGCCTTCATGCCCCACGCCCGTGGTCTCGGCCGACTCGCCGGCTGCTGTGATGTGGTGCAGCGAGACTACCGCTGTCGTCGGAAAGAATGCGTGCTGCAAATGTCTGCCGGGTTCGTAGAGCATGTCACCCAGCCGCATCGCGACCAGTTCCAAGTCTGCCGACAGCGACTCGAGCGCGGCCATCGGCAAAGCGGCGAGCAACTGGTTCTGATTCGGGTGGTGCGACGGCATGGGGGAGCGCTCGCGGTGTCTGTTCTAACGACCCGGCGTCACTTCCACGCCGACGCCGCGGTAGCCGAGGAAGCGGCACGTTTGGTCAAACATGGGCTGACCACTGACCCGGAACTGCTGCTCCGAGCCATCGGCATGGGTGCGGTGGAACAGAAAGTCGAGGAAGGGCCGACGCGCCGCAATGTTCTCCCAGAGTGCGTGCCGCTCAGCTTTGATCCAACCGTCCGGCGTTGCGTCACTTGAATCTCCTTGGAGAGCGGCAACTTGCAGGCCGAGCATCTCCATCACCGGTCCGGACACCTTTGTGAATTCGCCGCGGTCGTCCTGCTCCCAATACCAGTCGGAGGCCAGCTCGGTCAGGCCGCGATAGCGGGCTTCGCTCTCGCGCAGTTCCGCAGTGCGTTCCAGAACGGTCTGTTCCAATTCTTCGTTGTGGCGTTCGAGCTTTCGGTACAGCAGCCGGACTTCCAGCATGTTGTGGATGCGCGTCTTGACCTCGACCAGGTCGAAGGGCTTGCTGATGAAGTCCTTGGCGCCAGCCGCCAAGGCGCGCATCTTGTGCCCCGGTTGAGCCGTGAGCACGATGACGGGCAGATAGCTCTCGTTGTCGTTGGTCTTCAGGCCCTCCATGACGCTGAACCCGTCCATGCCGGGCATTTGCAGGTCGAGCAGGATCAGGTCGTAGGCGTTGCGGCGATGCAGCGCGCACACCTCCGTGGGGTTCATGGTGGCCGTGACGCCGGTATAACCAGCATCGGTGAGCAGCCGGGTCAGCAACTGCACGTTGGCAGCCTGATCGTCGACGATCAGGATGCTGGCAGCAAGAATGCCTGGGTCGGGTTTCATCAGTTCACCTATTCATGACCGGCATGGTGGCTTCGAGTTGCGTGCCTGCGCCCGGACGCGACGTCACCGACATGCTGCCGTTGAGTTGTTCGATCCGGAATCGCATGCCGGCGATGCCGTGCGCGGCCGACTTGGGTTCACTCGGATCGAACCCGACCCCGTCGTCTTCGATCTGCACCCTCACCAGGGGCGGCTCGCTCTTTACTGAGACGCGGACTCGTGTTGCCTTGGCGTACTTGCAGACGTTGTTCAGTGCCTCTTGAATCAAGCGGTAGATCGCCAGGTGCCCACTCTCTGTCAGGCAGACTTCGTCGAACTCGACCTGGATCGCGATGCTCAGGCGCATGCCCACTTCTGCGCACAGGTTCGCAAGACTGATCGTCAGGCCGAGCGTTGCGAGGGACGAGGGCCGCAGGTCCTCGACAATCCGCCGCTTCAATGAAATTCCCGCGTCCAGGTGCTTGCTTACCTGCTTGAGGCGGGCCGTCATCGCCGGGTCTTCGAGCAGCTTGCTGCGCATGCAAGCGATGTCCATCTTTGCAGCCGTCAGCAAGGCGCCGAGTTCGTCGTGCAACTCGCGCGCCAGGTGCGCCTTCTCATCCTCGCGGGCGGTGATCAGATAGCCGGCAAGGTCGCGCAATTGGGCGGTTCGGTCGTGCACAGCCTGCTCCAGCAGCCTGTTCTGATGTTCCAGGTTTCGGTACAGCATCCGCGCTTCCAGTGTGTTGTGGATGCGCGTCTTGACCTCGACCAGGTCGAACGGCTTGCTGATGAAGTCTTTGGCGCCCGCCTGCAAGGCGCGCAGCTTGTGGCGTGGCTCGGCCGTGAGCACGATGACGGGCACGTGGTTCTCGTGGCCGTTGCTTCGCAAGCGCTCCATCACGGCGAAGCCATCCATGACGGGCATCTGCAGGTCGAGCAAGATCAGGTCGTAGCCGTTTCGGTGGTGCAGGTCGCACACCTCCGATGGATTCATGGTGGACATGACCTGGGAGAAGCCCGCCCCAGCCAGCAAGCGGATCAGGAGCCGCACGTTGGCGGGCTGATCGTCGACGATCAAGATGTTGGCGGCGAGGATGTTCAGTTCGCGCGTCATCAGGAGGTCTGCGCGCTGCTGGTGACTTCGGACCGCGCTCTCGCGCAATCGAGAGCAAGGTCCAGCGTGCTCATGAACTCGGTCACCTTGATTGGCTTGGTCAAGTATTGGAAGAACCCGGCCTCCAACCCCTTCTCGATGTCTCTGTGCATCGCGTTCGCGCTGACCGCGATGACGGGGATGTGTGCCGTGGACGGGTCGCCGGCAAGGATCCTGAGCGCCGTGAAACCGCTGATGCCAGGCAGGTTGATGTCCATCAGGATGACGTCGGGGCGGGTGGCTTGCGCCATCTCGACACCGCTGCGTCCGTCTTTCGCGGTGAGCAGGCGGATGTCTGAGCGCCGCGCCAAAAGCTTCGTGACCAGCATCAGATTGGCCGGGTTGTCTTCGACGTAGAGCACGGTGCGCAGTGGCCCACCGCTCCCGGTGTCAGACAACGTCGCCACAGCATGTGAATCGTCATCGCTGCCCGTCTCGACCACATCACTCGCGATCAACTCGATCCAGAACACGCTGCCGACACCGACCGTGCTTTCCACGCCGATCGAGCCGCCCATCAACTCGACCAACTGTTTGCTGACGACCAAGCCGATGCCGGTGCCTTCTTCGACGCCGGCTTCCTGGCCGAGCCGGTTGAAGGGCTGGAACAGGTGGGCCAGTTTGTCCGCGTTCAAGCCTTCGCCCGTGTCCTGAAAACTCACCCGAACGCGATCCCCGGGGCGTGGGCGGCAGCTCACCTCGACTGAGCCGCCGACCCGGTTGTACTTGATGGCGTTCGACAGCAGGTTGACAAACACTTGTTTGAGCCGCGTGCGATCGGCACTGACGAACAATGGCACCTCGGGTTGGGAGAAGACCAAACGAATGCCGCTCTTGCGCGCTTGGGGTTCGATCATGGCCTGGCAATCGGCCAACACCTCGTCGAGTGACAAGGCTTCCAGCGACAAAGGAAGCTTGCCCGATTCGATCTGTGCGAGATCGAGGATCTCGTTGATGAGCTCCAGCAGGTACCAGCCGGCCTGCAGTATTTGCAAGGTGCTCTCTTTCTGTCCTGCCGTGAGCGGCGGCGACTCCGAGTCCATCAATTGGGCGAAGCCGAGAATGGCGTTGAGCGGCGAGCGCAACTCGTGGCTCATGCTCGACAGAAAATCCGACTTCGCCAAGTTGGCGCGCTCGGCCTCGACCTTGGCGCCTTGAAGTTCGCGGTTCGTCTCGCGCAGGACCTGGTCCAGCCGCTTCTGCTCGGCCTCGACCAACTTGCGCGCAGTGATGTCGCGCGCCGCCGCAAACACCCCCAAGACCGTTCCGGCGGAGTCCTTGTAGAGGCTGGCGTTGTAGAGCACGTCGGTGAGGCGGCCGTCGCGGTGTCGGATGGTCAGCGCATAGTCGACGACCGAACCCGAGGCGAAGACCTGCTCGTAGCCCTCCCGCGCCTTGGTCGGTTCGGTGAAGTAATCCGAGAAGTCGGTGCCGATAAGCTCTGATCTGGCCACGCCGATGGCCTTGATCGAGCCCTCGTTGATGTCGGTGATCTTGCCGTCGGGGCTGATGGTGACCAGCGGGTCGAGGCTGGCTTCGAGCAGGCTGCGGGCGTACTGCGAGGCCTGCAAGCGCGCCGTGTTGTCGGTGGCTATCAGCAGGTAGCCGATGACTTCGCCCGAGTCGTTGCGCAGCGCTGTAACCGAGACCACAGCGGGAAAACGACTGCTGTCCTTGCGGATGCAAGTCAACTCGTAGATGTCTTCGATGCCGCGTGTGGCCTTGAAGACCAAGGCGTCGAAGCCGGGAGCGATCACTGTCCCGACTTCGGCGCTGAGCGCCTTTGAACGGGCAATGACTTCCACTGGGTCGGAAATGTCGGCTGGGGTAATCTTGTTCACGACCTCGGCCGCTGTGTAGCCAAGCATGCGCTCAGCGCCGACGTTGAAGATCTGGATGACGCCCTTGGCGTCCGTGGCGATGCTTGAGAAGTTGGCGCTGTTGAAAATCGCGCTCTGCAAGGCGCCAGCCTTGCGCAGTGCCTCTTCCGCCTGCCTGCGCGCCGTGTTGTCGGTACCAATCAGGAGATAGCCGATGATGGCGTTCTCGACGTCGCGCAGCGCAGTGACCGAAACGACCGCTGGGAAGCGGCTGCCGTCCTTGCGGATGTAGGTCAACTCGTAGATGTCTTCGATCGCGCGTGAGGCTTTGAACACCAGGGCCTCGAAGCCGGGGGCAATCGTGGTGCCGAGTTCGAGGCTGAGCGCCTCGGCGCGCGCGACGATTTCCAGCGGATCAGAGATATCGGCCGGCGTGATCTTGTTCATCACTTCGTCGGCCGCGTAGCCGAGCATGCGTTCGGCGCCGACGTTGAAGATCTGGATGACGCCGTTCGCGTCGGTGGCGATGCTTGAGAAGTTGGCGCTGTTGAAAATCGCGCTTTGCAAAGCGCCTGCTCTGATCAGCGCCTCTTCGGCCCGCTTGCGCGCGGTGTTGTCAGTACCGATCAGCAAGTAACCAATGACCGCATTGCGCACATCGCGAAGCGCCGTGACGGACACGACCGCAGGCAGTCGGCTACCGTCCTTGCAAAGATACGTCAGCTCGTAGATGTCCTCGATCCCACGCGACGCCTTGAACACCAGGGCTTCGAAACCCGGTGCGATCGCTGTGGCGAACTCGGTGCTCAAGGCCTGGGCGCGCAGAACGATCTCGTTTGGGTCGGAGATGTCGGCTGGCGTGATCTTGTTCAAGACATCGGCCGCCGCGTAGCCGAGCATGCGTTCGGCGCCGATGTTGAAAATCTGGATGACGCCCTGATCGTCGGTGGCGATGCTCGAAAAGTTCGCGCTGTTCAAGATCGCTGTCTGCAGCGCGCCGGTCTTCAACAGGTCGACTTGATGCTGAGTTTCGCTCCTCATGCGATCGGACCCGCTTCATCGGCAACGCCGAACGCGATGAAGTATTCGCCTGTCTTGGGCATGGCAGGCTTCCATGGGTGATCTGGGGCAATTCCGGAGGCAGGGCATTCTGCTTTCTGGTCGCTGCCATCTTGGAATCGCAGGTCTGCGGCCGAACGAAGATGGCCTCCGGCCTTATACCTGCACTTCCCCCGACCGTCTATGCGCAGGCGCGCATAGGCTCAAAAGCTTCTCTGGAAGGGGAGTTACCCTCCCACCAGGCGGGCGCGTGCCGTTCGCGCCAGGACAGACGGACGGGTATTGCCGTCGCACCCAGGAAAGCCGCCGGCCTCGGCGAGCGCGGCAACATAACGACTCAGGGCACAAATGGCGCATTCTGTGGCGCGCCACAGAATGGGCCCGGTCTTTGCCTGCGCCCGCTGCCGCGATCAGCGGAACACGCTCAGTGCTTCGGCCAGGCGTGTGGCTTGCTGCTTCAGGCCCTCCGACGCCGCGGCACTCTGCTCCACCAGGGCTGCGTTCTGCTGCGTGATCTGGTCGATGTGGCCAACGGCCTCGCTCACCTGGCCGATGCCCAGCCCTTGCTCGTTGGTGGCGCTGCTGATCTCGGAAATCATGTCGGACACACGCTTGACCTGGATCACGATGTCTTCCATCGTCTTGCCCGCGTTGTTGACCTGCAGCGTGCCGGATTCCACTTTCTCGACGCTGGCCCCGATCAGCACCTTGATCTCCTTGGCCGCGTCGGCGCTGCGCATGGCCAACGAGCGCACTTCACTGGCCACCACGGCAAAACCGCGACCTTGTTCGCCGGCGCGGGCTGCTTCCACCGCGGCATTCAGCGCCAGGATGTTGGTCTGGAACGCGATGCCGTCGATGACGCCGATGATGTCGGCGATGCGCTTCGAGCTCTGGCTGATCTCGTTCATGGTGCCCACCACGTCCGACACTGCCTTGCCGCCCTTGGCCGCCGCGTCGCTGGCCGATCCCGACAAGCGCGTCGCCTGGGTGGCGGTCTCGGCGTTGCTTTTGACGCTGGCGGCCATTTGTTCCATCGAAGACGCCGTCTGCTCCACGCTTGCGGCCGCTTGCTCGGTGCGCGAACTGAGGTCGTTGTTGCCCTGCGCGATTTCGCTCGTGGCCGACTGCACGTTGAGCACCTGGCCGCTGACGTCGTCGATCACCCAGCGGAACATCAGGCCCAGCTGACCCAAGATGCGCAGGACCATGCCGATCTCGTCAACCCGGTCCAAGTGCAGCGTCTGCTGGGTCGCACCCGAGGCCACGGCCAGCGCCTGTTCAAGCACCTTTTCCAGCGGCCGCGAGATCTGCGCTTCCAGCCACCCTGACGCCAGCGCCGCCACGCCGGCAGCAACAGCGGCCAGCACGCCAACCGTGCTGCCGGCCAGGCCCATGGCCAGCCCCGCTGCAGTCAGCGCCGGCACAAAGGCCAGCAGCGCGCAACGGATGCGCCAGCGCACCGGCATCGTCTTCAACAGGCCGGTCCAGGCCAGCAGCCCCTTGCGCACGATCAGGCCCTTGTGAAAGGCCAGGCCATGCGCCTTGCCTTCGCGGAAGTCGCGGTACAGCGCCTCCGCGGCTGCGATCTCTGCGCGCGATGCCTTGGTGCGCACCGACATGTAGCCCGTGGCCTGGCCATCGCGGACGACGGGCGTGGCGTTGGCGCGCACCCAATAGTGGTCACCGTTCTTGCGCCGGTTCTTCACCAGCGCCGTCCAGGGTTCACCGCCCTTGAGCGTGCGCCACATGTCGGCAAAGGCCTCGGCCGGCATGTCGGGGTGGCGCACCAGGTTGTGCGGCTGGCCCTGGATCTCTTCGCGGCTGAAGCCGCTGACGGCGATGAACGCGTCGTTGGCGTAGGTGATGTGACTCTGGGTATCCGTCGTCGACATCAGCGTCGCGTTGTCCGGGAACTCGAATTCGCGTTGGGTGACGGGATCGTTTCTTCTCATGGTGTGGTCTCCAGCAGTGGAGCGAGTGGATCGGGTGATCGGGAGCCGGCTGAGCGAGCCGAGCCCAAGGTTTTATTCAGCAGTTCTTTCAGCTTGCGGCTTCACTCTTGCCTTCTGCTGCCGGTTGCATGGGGTGGTTCCAGGGTGGCCGGGGGACAGTCGGTGTATCGGATGAACCGAGTCCGATCTTTAATTTGCCCAAAACATCCAGAGTAACCAAAACTCCTGCCTGGCCAGCCGGAAAAAGGAAGGTAGAACAAGCTCTGCGGCGGAGATCAGCCGCGGCCGCTTCGGTGCCGCCGCTGGGGCACTCGCCTTGAACACCGGCCCGCCCCGTGCCCAAAGACACCCGCTCCTACACCACGATTGAAGTCGCCAAACGGCTGGGTGTGTCTCTGCAGACCGTCCAGGGCTGGGATCGTGGTGGCCGCGTTGTCGATGCAGGAGTTGTCACGCATGGGCACCTTGCCACCCGAGGTCCTGGTCTTCACCAAGCCGCTGGATCAGGACCGGCTCATGACCACGCTGCGCAGCGCCAGGTAGCCGCACCGCGCAGGCGCGCCGTGCGCATCGACGGCCCCCCTGCCCGAGGAAAAACCATGTTCAAGACGATCTTTGCTGCCCTGGCTCTGACCGCCCTGACGGCGTTCACGGCCATGCCCGCCTTCGCTGCGGTGGACGCCAACAAGGCCACCCAGGCCGAACTCGAAACCGTCAAGGGCATCGACCCTGGCATTTCGGCCAAGATTGTCGAAGAGCGCAAGAAGGGTGCCTTCAAGGACTGGCAAGACATGATGCACCGCATCAAGGGCGTGGGCGACGGCAATGCCGTCAAGCTGTCGGCCGAAGGCCTGACGGTCAATGGCGCCACCTTCAAGAGCGCAGCGGCTGCACCCACGGCGGCCGCACCGGCAAAAAAGGACGACAAGGCGGCGCCGATGACGCCGATCAAGGTTGAGGCCGCCATGCCTGCCACTGCAGCCCCGGCCAAGGACGGCAAGCCCGCCCTTGCCGCTGGCACTTCGGCCAGCGCCGCAAAGAAGCAAGCGCGAGGCGCTCGCAAAGCGTTCGCAAAGCGTCCTGCAAACCGCCCCGCCACGGCGCGCACGATGGCCTTCAGCTCGGCCGCGCTGGGCAGGTCGGCGCGGCAGGTCGATGCAGGCGTCAACACGCGGGTCGTTCTGTCCCATCGGAAGATCTCCTGTCCGCATCATCGACACTGCCACCGGCCGCGTCCAGCCGCCTTTCGGCCTCTGCCGCAGTCACGCCGGCCTTCAGCATCAGGATGGCCACCTTCACACGCGCACCGCTGTCGGCCAGCGCCACGCGGGCCGCGTCTTCGTCCGCGCCGGTGGCCAGCACCGTCAGCCGCAGCGCGCGTTTCACGAGCTTGGCGTTGCTGGCGCGCACGTCCACCATCAGGTTGCCATAGACCTTGTGCAGCCGCACCATCACGCTGCTGCTGAAGGTATTGAGCGCAATCTTCTGCGCCGTGCCGGCCTTCAGCCGCGTGCTGCCGCTGATGACTTCGGGCCCGGTGTCCAGCAGCACCGCCATCTCGCAGGCCGCTGCCAGCGGCGCACCGGCGTTGTTGACGATGCCCACCGTCAGCGCACCCGCTGCGCGGGCGGCATCGGCCGCGCCCAGCGCATAGGGCGTGGTGCCCGATGCAGCCAGCAGCAGGACCACGTCTTGCGGCGTGGGTTGCAGCGCGCGCAGGTCAGCGGCACCTTGTTCGCGGTTGTCTTCAGCGCCTTCCACGGCGACGAACATCGCGCCTTCGCCACCGGCCAGCAACGCGGGCGCACGTTCGCGCGGCCAGGAAAATGTCGGGTGCAGTTCCACGCTGTCCAGCACGCCCAGCCGCCCGCTCGTGCCGGCGCCGACGGTGACGATGCGCCCGCCCGCGCGAAGCCGTGGCACCGCGGCATCGACGGCCTGCGCCAGCGCCGGCCCGGCCACGCGCACGGCCAACGCGGCCAGGGCCTGGTCGGCGATGAAGGTGTCCACCAGCGTCGCCGTGTCGTAGCGGTTCAGCGCCGGGTGGTCGGGGTGCGGCTCTTCGGTGCGCAGGGGCTTGGTGTTTGAGCTCATGGCAGTTTGAGGATGTGATGTGCGCTCTGGTTGCCCACGCGGTCCACCGCGCTCAGCGCCAGCAGGTCGGCGCCTGCGGGGTCGATCTGGCGCTGGCTGGCGGGCAGCACCGCGAAGCGCCAGACGCCGGCGGTGCGCCGCCACAGGGCCCACCTTGCGGCCGGTTCGCCAGCGCCGGGTTCGATCGTCACGGTGGCCGCGATGTTCCCGCGCGTGCCGCTTCTGCGCAAGGTGGGTGCGGGCGGTGGCGTCGCGTCCAGCCAGGGCGTGGCCGGCACCAGTGCGGGCTGTGAGTAGGGCCCCTGCTGCAGCAGCGACGCCACGCCGTCGCGGTCCTGCAGCAGCGCGGCCATGCTGAAGTGGATGTGGCCACCGGCCTTGTCGCCCCGCTGGCGCTGCTGCTGCACCTGGTCGATGATTTCGCGTGCGGGCCAGGCGCGCGGGCCCAGCGCTCCACCGCGCGTGACCATGCTGGTGAAGAGCCCCGGCCACAGGTGCCGCTGCAGCGTGTTCTCGGCCACCCAGGTGTCCAGCAGCAGCGCAAAGCGCTGGCCTTCGCGGTCGATGGGCCAGTACAGCTGCGGCGCCAGGTAGTCGAGCCAGCCCTTGCTGAACCAGCCTTCGACGTCGGCGTAGAGCTTGTCGTACTGGCTGAAGCCGGTGATGCCCGCTGGCCGCCGATCGGGCTTGCCGATGCCAAAAGGGCTGATGCCCACGCGCACCCAGGGCTTGACCTCGTGCACCGTGCGGTAGAGCTGCTGCACCAGTGAATCGACATTGCCGCGGCGCCAGTCGTCGCGCCCCTGCGGGCCGCCGCCCAGTTTGTAGCGGGCGTAGGACTCGTCGTCGGGGAAGGGCAGGTCCACCCCATTGACCGGAGGCACGCTGACCGGGTAGGGGTAGAAATAGTCGTCGATGTGGACGCCGTCCAGGTCATAGCGGCGCACCACGTCGGCCACCACGGCCAGGGTGTGTGCGGCGGCGGCGGGCTCGCCGGGGTCCATCCACAGCTGGTCGCCATAACGTTTGACAAGAGCGGGTTGACGCACTCCGATGTGCGGCGACACGAGCGGTGACTTGGCGGCTGAGGCGCGCGCGCGGTAGGGGTTGAACCAGGCGTGCAGTTCCATGCCGCGGCGGTGTGCCTCGGCGACCCAGAAGGCGAGCGGGTCGTAGGGGGGTTCACCGGCAAGGCCCGGGGCGCGGCCCTGTTCGCCGGTGAGGTATTCGCTCCAGGGTTCGAGCAGGCTCGGGTAGATCGCATCGCCCGCCGGGCGCACCTGCAGGATCAGCGCGTTGAGGCCGATCGCCTGCGCGCGGTTGAGCAACAGCGTGGCTTCTGCGCGCTGCTGTTCCGACGACAGGCCGGGCTTGCTGGGCCAGTCGATGTTGGCCACTGTGGCCACCCAGGCGGCGCGGAATTCACGTGGGGTGGGTGGGGGCAGGTCGGCGGCATCGATGGCGGGCAGATCAATCGCTGGCGCGGGTGCGGGTGATAGCGCTGGTGCTGGTGCTGGTGCTGGCCCTGGTGTCGGGGCCGGGGCCGAAGGCGCTGGCGCGGGTAACGCTGATGGCGGCAAGGACGGCGGCACCCACCCCGAACACCCCACCAGCAGCAGCGCCGTCAGCGCCGGGCCGCAGAGAAACTTCACTGCGACGGTTTCTTGGCCGCTGCGGCTTCGGCCTGGTAGCGCTCATATGACGTGGCTGCGCCCTGTTCGCAGCGCGTGCGTTGTTCGCGGTCCGTGATCTTCTGGCATTCCTGCTTCTGCCAGCCCTGGCCGGTGGCGTAGAGCTGCTGCGAACTGCAGCCGGAAAGCGAAACGACCAGCGCCACGGCCTGCAGGATGAAGGGTGGTGTTTTCATGGCGCGGATGGTAGCGGGGATGGCAGTTCGGCGGGTCCGTGGCGTTGCAGCCCATACAGCACGTCGGGACGGTGTTCTTCGTTGTCGGCGCCGTCGGTGAAGCGGATGGCGACGAAGCCATGGCGTTCATAGAAAGTGCGGGCGTGGTGGTTGGCCTGGAAGGTCCAGAGCTGCACGGGCAAAGGCAGCGTGGCCAGTGCGTGCGCCAAGAGCGTGCGGCCGATGCCGCGCGCGACGTGATGGGGGTGGACATGCAGCTGTTCAATCCACGCCGGATCCCGGCCTGGCCCCAGTGCCAGCACGCCGGCCACTGCGCCATCGACCAGTGCCACGGTCACGCCGCCGGCGGGTATCAGCGTGTCGCGCACCCACTGCCGCACGTCGTCGTCCGGGTGCGCCGACGCTGCGAAGGGCATCAATTCGCGGCGCGCATGCGGCGCAGGCCTGCGCGTTCCAGCAGCCGCACGCTGGCGCCGTTGCGCGAATCGGTGATGCCCACCACGCGGGCTGCAGGGGTGTGGGCAAAGACAAGATCGACCGCGGCCCGCACCGCCTCCAGCGCAAGGCCCCGGCCCTGGGCGTGGCGTGCCAGCGTGAAGCCGATCTCGGCCAGGCTGCCGTTGGCCTGAAGGTGGATCCCGATGTCACCGATCAGCCCGTCGTTGCCGCGGTCCGCAATGCCCAGCTGGCACCAGGCGCCGCTTGGGCAGAAGCTGCTGCCCGCCATCTCGTGCAGGAAGGCCCGTGCGGCGCTGTCGTCCATCGGCAGCCAGCCCTGGTAGCGGCTGAGTTCAGCGTCACCACGATAAGCCTGGAACGGCGGCAGATCGGCTTCGCGCAGGCGTCGCAGGCGCAGGCGCGGCGTGTCATGCGGCAGCATGTCGGCCGTCACCTCAGTTCCTTGCGCAGTTCTTTTCGCAGTTCCTTGCGCAACACCCGTTTTAGCCCCGACCAGACCTCGTTCACCGCGCAGACCTCGGTGGTGAAGAGGTGCACGATGTCGGTGGCGGCGCCGGCGCGGGCATCGAAGATCACGCCTTCGGGCAGTGGCGCCAGCCAGTCCATCCGTTCGGGCGGCGCACCGTTGAAATGGGCGTGGCTACCGGCCTTGAAGCCCAGCTTCTTCGCCAGTGGCGTGCCTGAATAGCCAGCAGCAGTGGCCACGGTGCGGTCCTCAGGGTGCCTTGACGGGCGTGTTCAACACCTGCAGCAGGGCCGCGCTTTCCGCGTCGGGCTGGCCGCTGTAGTTGCCAGGTCGGTAGCGCATCTGGAAGTTCATCAGCACACGCTGGCTTTGCGCGTCCCACGCGCCCGTCGGCGCGATCTCGTGGCCCCATTGCGCCAGCGCGGCCTGGAACCACGCGGCGTCGGGCAACTGCGCTTCAAACACCGCGCGCTGCACGGCCACGCGCGCGGCGTCGGGCCAGGGCGGGGTGATGCCGATGTCCGCCAGCCGTTTCCACGGGAAGGTAGGCCCCGGGTCTTCCTTGTACGCAGGCGTGACTTCGCCGTGGCCCAGGATGCGGTCGGGCCGGATCTGGTGGCGCTGCACGATGTCCTTCACCAGTGGGATCAACGCGTCGATCTGCGCCTGCGGAAAGGGCAGGTAGATGCGCTTCTTGTCGGGCCCGAGCTTGAAGCCCGGGTGCACGATCTCGATGCCGATGCTGTTGGCGTTGAGCATGCGGTGGCCCTTCCACGCGCTGGGGCCTGAATGCCAGGCGCGGCGGCTTTCGTCCACCAGCCTGAAGATGCGCGGCGGGCTTTCGTCGCTGAGCAGGTAGTGCGCCGAGACCTCCTGTTCGGTCAGTATCTTCATCGAGATGGGGAAGTCAGCCACCGTGTAGTGGACGATGAGGAAGAGCACGCGGCTGTCCTGGCCCTTGGCGCTGCGGCTGGTGTCGATGGGGACGCCGCCTGGCGTGGTGGTGGCGCAGCCCGACAGCAACAAGAGCAGGGCCGTGGCCCATGCCATCCAACGCTTCATGGTGTGAGCTTTCTGTGGGTGATGGGGTTGACTGTGTTGCTGGCCATTTTTGCGGCTTCCAGCTCTGCGGCCTGCATCAGCCGGTGGCTGCCCACGCCCGCCGGCAGCGCCTGCTGCAGTTGGGCGCCAATGACCGGATGCAGGTCGAACACGCGCCCGGCCAGCGCGACCGGCCGCGAGCCAAAGCGCTGCAGCAGCGCCAGCGCCAGGCGTGCCAGTTCGGTGCCCGCGGCCTGCAGGATCGCCATCGCGGCCGGGTCTTCATCGGCCGCCGCCGCGACAGTCAGCGCCAGAGTGCCCAACTGGCCGCGTGAGGCGCCGGCCCCATACACCCACTGCCGCGTCTGCGCCCAGCCGCTGCCGCCCAGGCGTTCAAACACCCGCCGCGCCAGGGCCGAGTCTTGCCACGTGCCCGGTGCTTCGTCCTCAGCGCGCCAGATGTGGCGCAAGGCTTCGCGCGCTATCCAGTGGCCGCCGCCAGCGTCGTCGATGACCACGCCCCGGCCGCCCGCGCGGTGCAGCACGCTGCCTGCGTCGATGAAAGCCGCGACCGACCCGGTGCCGGCATAGACCACGTAGCCCTTGCCTGGCGCGAAAGCGGCGTGGCAGGCGAGTTCGATGTCGCTCATGAGTTGCACGGCATCGGCATCCACACGCAGTGCGCGGGACAGCAGGCCGCGCAGCAGCGGCCCTTGCGCCACATCGAACCCCGTCAGGCCCGCCACCACGGCCTGCAGCGGCCCGGCCGCAGCGGCAATCTCGGCCAGCAAGGCGGCCACGGCATCGCGGCTGGCTGCGTCTTGCAGTTGCAGCGCCGAGAAGCCCGCCACCTGGCCTTGGCGCAAGGCCGTACCCGTTGCGTCAACCACGGCCCAGCGCGTCTGCGTGCCGCCCGCGTCCAGACCCAGGCCGAAGCCATGGGTGGGCTGCGAGGACGGCAGTGTGTCTGGATGGGTAGCAGAGCTCATCAAGCCATTGGAGGGGCTGCGTTGGTCCTGATTTTCACCCGCCACGCCACAATGGTCCCATGCTGCAACGCCTTTGCTCCAGGCTGCCCTTTTGCTTCATGCTGTGCCTGCTGTTTGGTCTGTTCACGGCCGCAGCCCGGGCCCAGGACCCGCTGCCCCCCGCCGTGCACGATGCGCTGCGCGTCGCCGGCCTGCCGGCCGACGCACTGGCCGCCGTCGCGCTGCCACTGCACCGCTGGGGGCGGCCCTGGTTGCACCAGGCGCAGCGGCCGATGCAGCCGGGCTCGGTGATGAAGCTCGTCACCAGCATCGTCGCCCTGGACCGCCTGGGCCCCAACCACCGCGGCTTCACCGAACTGCGCAGCGCCGCGCCGCTGCAGGGCGGCGTGTTGCAGGGAGATCTGGTGCTGAAGGGTGGCGGCGATGTCGAGCTGGGCGTGCCGCAGCTCTGGGCGCTGCTGGTGGACCTGCACCAGGCGGGCGTGCGGCAGATCGCGGGGGACCTGCTGCTGGACCGCACGCGCTACAGCCCGTCGCGCCTTGACCTGGGCCTGCCGCCTTTCGACGAAGCGCCCGAGTTCCCCTACAACGTGATCCCCGACGCGCTGATGCTGGCCGGCAACCTGCTGCCGCTGGAACTGCGCGCCACGGACGACGGGGTGGTGGCAGCCACCGTGCCGCCCATCGATGGCATCGTGTGGGACAGCCGCATGACACTCGTCGAGGCGCGCTGCCAGGACTGGGTCGACCATTGGCAGCCTGCGGGCATCGTGCACGGCAACGCCGGCACCCGCATCACCCGCATCACCCGCATCACGCTCAACGGTGCTTTCCCCCGCGGCTGCACCGAGCGCGTGGCGCTGCAACTCATCGACCGCGACGAACTCACTGAACGCCTTTTCCGCAGCTTGTGGCGAAGCCTGGGGGGCACGTGGAGCGGCGCTGCGCGTGCAGGGTCAGCGGCGCCAGACGCCAGGCTTCTGGCCAGCCGCACCAGCCGCCCTTGGGGTGAACTGCTGCGGCACTTGAACAAGGCCTCTGACAACGCCTGGACGCGTGTGCTGTTCCTGGAACTGGGGGTGGCCGAGGCTGCGGCGCCGGGCGCTGCAACCACCCGGGCCCAGGCCGACCGCAGCGTGCGCCGCTGGTTCGCCCAGCATGGCATCGACGACGCCGGCCTCGTCACCGACAACGGCTCGGGTCTGTCGCGCAGCGAACGCATCAGACCGATGCAGCTGGCGCGCATGCTGCAGGTGGCCTACGCCGGCAAGAACGCCGCCGACCTGCAGATGAGCCTGCCCACGGCCGGTGTCGATGGCACCTTGCGCAACCGCCTGAAGGACTCACCCGCCACCGGCTGGGCGCGGCTGAAGACCGGCACGCTGAAGAACGTGGTGGCCTTGGCCGGCTACGTCAACGACGCCGAAGGCCGCCCGTGGGCGGTGGCGATGATGATCAACCACGAAGACGCCAGCCGCGGCCGGCCGGTGCTGGACGCGCTGGTGGACCACATCGCGCGCCGCGGCCCGCATCCGCGGGCCCTTGGGCTCTGGCCGCAGGAAGAGATGCCATGAATGCGCAGGGTGGCAAGCCGAAGTCGGTTGAGAAGTTCGTGGTGATCGGCGGTGGCTTCGCCGGCCTCTGGGCCACGCGCGCCTTGGCCAAGGCGCCGGTGGACATCACGCTCATCGACCGCGCCAACCACCACCTGTTCCAGCCGCTGCTGTACCAGGTGGCGACGGCGGGCCTGTCGGCGCCGGACATCGCCGCGCCGCTGCGGCAGATCCTGCGCGACCAGGCCAATGTCCGTGTGCTGCTGGCCGAAGTGAGCGGCATCGACCTGCAGCAAAAGACCGTCACGCTCCAGGGTGGACAGCAGCTGCCCTACGACCAGCTGCTGGTGGCCAGCGGCGCCACGCATGCCTACTTCGGCCACGACGAATGGGCGCCCCACGCGCCGGGCCTGAAGACGCTGGACGACGCGCTGCTGATCCGCCGCCGCGTGCTGCTGGCCTTTGAGCGTGCCGAGGCCGCGACGACGGAAGCAGAGCAACGGGCCTGGCTGCACTTTGCAGTGGTCGGTGGTGGCCCCACAGGCGTGGAATTGGCCGGCACGCTGGCCGAGATCGCGCGCCACACGCTGCGCCAGGAGTTCCGCCGCATCGACCCGCACCGTGCGAAGGTGCGGTTGATCGAAGCGGGGCCGGCGCTGCTGGCGAGCTTTCCGCCCAGGCTGCAGCAGCGCACGCGAACGCAGCTCGAACGGCTGGGGGTGGAAGTGATGTGCGGCAGACCGGTGGCCGACATCACGGCCACTGGGTACCGGCTGGGTGACAGCGTCGAGTCCTGCCGCACCGTGCTGTGGGCGGCTGGCGTGGCGGCCTCACCGCTGGGCAAGATGCTCGGTGCCGAGCGGGACCGCGCGGGCCGGGTCAAGGTCAACGACGACCTCACGCTGCCCGGCCATCCGGACGTTTTCGTCGCCGGCGATCTGGCGGCACTCCTGCAGACCAACGGCCACCCGGTGCCCGGTGTCGCCCCGGCCGCCAAGCAGATGGGCACGTATGTCGCAGCCACGGTGAAGGCGCGCCTGAAGGGACAGCCCGGTCAGAAGCTGAAGCCCTTCGCCTACGCCGACTATGGCAACCTGGCCACCATCGGCCGCATGGCCGCGGTGGTGGACCTGCGGGGCTTGCAGTTTTCCGGCGTGCTGGCCTGGTGGTTCTGGCTCGCCGCGCACGTCTTTTTCCTGATCGGTTTTCGCAACCGCATCAGCGTGCTCATCAACTGGGCTTGGGCCTACTGGACGTACCAGCGCGGCGCGCGCATCGTGCTGGGGCGGGACGCGGCGACCGACCCGCCGCCACCGGGCGCCTGACGCGCTTTCAGGCGCTCGGACCGCCGTTCAGGCCGCTCTCAGACCACCAGCCGCTGCGGCGCCAGGTACGCCAGGCGGAAGCTCTCGAACTCTTCGGTGTCTGCCGCTTCAATCGCGCAGCGCTGGTCGATGGATTCACGCGCCATCGCTTCAAAGGCGGCCTGCTGTTCGGCGGCCCACGGCAGCGCCAGCAGGTGCTGCTGCGTCTGCGTCGACTGGGCACGGATGAAGCCGGTGTACGACGCGGCAAAGTCGCTCTTCATCGTGGCCAGCACCCGGGCTGAGGGCAGCGTGTCCATGGCCGCCAGGCCGGCGCGTGCGACGGCCAGCGCTGCGCTGCAGTCGGGCGACCTGTGCGCGGCATCCAGCGCCTTGGCGATGGGCTCGCATTCATCCAGCAACTGCAAGGCCCAATCGACCAGCGGCACCTCGCGTCCGCCGCGTTCCAGCTTCAGGCCCGGCTCGCGCCCGAAGGCGGCCGTGCGGTGCTGGTTGCGGCCGAGAGCCGCAATCTCTTCGGGCGTGTCGGGCGGGCTGTCCTGCAGCAAGCAGTGCAGCAGAAACACATCCAGGAAACGCAGCGTCGGCGCGGCGATGCCCACGGGCACGAAGGGGTCCAGGTCCATGCAGCGCACTTCGATGTATTCCACGCCGCGCTGGCGCAGGGCGTGCAGCGGGCGCTCACCGGGCTGGATCACGCGCTTGGGGCGGATCGTGCCGTAGAACTCGTTCTCGATCTGCAGCAGCGTGGTCGCCAGCTGGTTGTATTCGCCGCCCAGGTTCTTGATGCCAATGGCTTCATACGGCGCGTAGGGCTCCGTCAGCGCCACCTGCAGCGACGCGGCGTAGCTTTCCAGGCTGTTGTAGCTGACGGCCAGCGTGGCTTGCGCGTCGCTCTGGTATCCCAGGCGCCCCATGCGCAGGCTGGTGGCGTGCGGCTGGTACAGCGTGTGTTCGCTCAAGGTCTGCAGGCCATGTTCACGCCCGGCCACGAAGCTCGGGCAGACGGCAGGGCTGGCCCCAAACAGGGTCAGCAGCAGGAAGGCGTGGCGGCGGAAGTTGCGGATCAGCGCGAAATGTTCTTCGTTGCTCAGGCCCGGCAGCGACCAGTTGTAGTGGATGCCGGAGATGGTCTGCATGCGCCGCCCGTAGCGGTGCCCCAGGCCCATGCGGTAAACGCTCTTGGCGCGGGCGATGTTGCTGCTGCCATAGCTGCCGATAGGGATGTTCTCGTCGGGCGGCAGGCCGCAGGGCATGCTGCCGACCCACAGCTGTTCATCGCCATGGCCCTGGCCAGCGGCGGCCAACGTGCGGTACACAAACTGGTGCACCTGCGTCAGCTCGTCCAGGCAGTCGTCCACATCGGCGTGCACGCCGGTGATCAGCTCGAGCTGGCTTTCGCTGTAGTCGGTGGTGATGTGCGGGTGCGTCAGCGGCGAGCCCAGGGCGGCCGGGTGCGGCGTGCGCGCCAGGGCCCCGGTGGGCAGCGCGCGCAGGCTTTCTTTTTCAATGCCACGGCGGATGCCCTGCAGGCGCGCGGCAGGGATGCGGCGCAAACGGTCGGCCAGGGTCATGCGGATGTCTCATGCAAAGCTGTGCGGGGGCGAAGGTTAAGGGCTGCCAGGGTTTTGTGCTCGGGTGCGGGCAAATTGTGCTGGCAGCTTATGCTGCGGCCCCATGAAACGTCGCCACCTCGTCCTGGGTACCGCCGCCGTGGCTGGCGCGCTCACCGTCGGCTGGGGCTTTCTGCCGCTGCGCCAGCGCTTGCACACTCGCAACCCGCTGCCCACGGGCGCTGGCCAGGTCGCGTTCAACGGCTGGGTCAAGGTGGGCGCGGACGACAGCGTCACCGTCGTCATGCCCAAGAGCGAAATGGGCCAGGGCGTGCACACGGGGCTGGCGATGCTGCTGGCCGAAGAGCTGGACGCCGACTGGGCGCGGGTGCGCATCGAAGCCTCACCGGTGGACGCGATCTACAACAACGTCGCCACTGTCATCGATGCGCTGCCCTTCCACCCCGACGAAGAAGGGGCCCTGCGCAGCAGCCTGGAATGGCTGACGGGCAAGACCGTGCGCGAGATCGGTTTGATGATGACGGGCGGCTCGTCCAGCATCAAGGACTTGTGGTTGCCGATGCGCCAGGCAGGTGCTTCGGCGCGCGCCATGCTGGTGGCGGCAGCCGCTGCGAAGTGGGCGGTGCCGGTGGCCGAGGTGCAGGTGAACAAGGGCGTGTTGACGCATGCATCCGGCCAGTCTTCGCGCTTCGGTGAACTGGCCGCTGCGGCAGCATTGCAAGCGGTGCCCGACAAGCCGACGCTGAAGGCCCCGGCCGCCTTCAAGCTCATCGGCCAGCCCTTGCCGCGCCTGGAAGCGGCGCGCAAGATCGACGGCACGGCGCGCTTCGGCATCGACGTGATTCAGCCCGGCATGCTCTACGCCAGCGTGCAGATGTGCCCGACTCTCGGTGGCCGCGTGGCCGCGCACGAAGGCGACGCCGCGGCGGCGATGCCGGGGGTGCGCAAGGTGCTGGCCTTCGAGCCGCAAGTGGCCGGCGGCACCGGCGGCGTGGCGGTGATCGCCGACCAGCCGTGGCAGGCGATGAAGGCCGCCAAGGCGGTGGCGGTTCAATGGGACGCTGGCCCGGCGGCGGGTGTCTCCAGCGCGGCGCTGATGACGGAATTTGCCCAGGCCATTGACCGCGACAAGGGCTTCACCTATTTCAGCCGAGGTGACGCACAAGGCGCGCTGGCCGGTGCCGCCAAGACGCTCACGGCCGAGTACAGCGCGCCCTACCTTGCGCACATGGCGATGGAGCCCATCAACTGCACCGTGCTCGTGAAGGACAACGCCGCCACCGTCTGGGCGTCCACCCAGGTGCCCGACATCGCGCGTGCCGCGGCCGCGCGCCTGCTCGGGCTGGACAAAGAGCAGGTGGACGTGCAGGTGCAGTTCCTGGGCGGTGGCTTCGGCCGCCGGTTGGATATGGACTTTGTGGCCCAGGCCGTGCTCATTGCACAAGCGATGCCGGGGACGCCGGTGCAGACGATCTGGTCGCGTGAAGAAGACGTGCGGCACGACTTCTACCGCCCGGCGGCCGTCTCGCGTTTCAACGCCGGGCTGGATGCGACGGGCCGGCTCGTTGCCTGGCAGAACCACTCCGCCGGCCAGGCCATCGTGCCGCAGATCATGGCGCGCTACGCCGCCGGCATGACCGGCATGCCACTGCTGGCCAAGGGCCAGGCGCTGATGGGGCAAGCGACGCGGCCGCTGGGTTATCTGCCTGGCATGGGCATCGACAAGACGGCGGCTGAAGGCTCCTTCGACCAGCCTTATGAATTCCCGGCCGCGCGGGTGGACCACACGATCGTCGAGTCGCCGTTGCCGGTGGGTTTCTGGCGGTCGGTGGGCCATTCGCACCAGGCCTTCTTCAAGGAAAGTTTCATCGACGAAGTGGCGCATGCGGCAGGCGCCGACCCGGTGGCCTTCCGCGCGGCGCTGCTGACAAGGCACCCGCGGCATTTGCGGGTCTTGCAGCGTGCGGCCGAGCTGGCGGGCTGGGGCACCGCGCCCGCCGCCACGCCTGCCCTTGCGCCCGATGGTGCCAAGGTCGCGCGCGGCGTGGCGCTGCATCAGAGCTTCGGCTCCATCGTCGCGCAGGTGGCCGAGGTCTCACTGGCGGCGGACAAGACGATCCGTGTGCACCGCGTGGTGGCGGTCATCGACTGCGGCACGCCTGTCAACCCCAACCTGATCCGCCAGCAACTGGAAAGCGCCATCATCTTCGGCCTGTCGGCGGCGCTGTACGGCACGATCACTGTCGAGCAGGGCCGCGTGCAGCAAAGCAACTTCCACGACGTGCCAGCGCTGCGCATTGACGCCTGCCCGGTCATCCTGACCGACATCATCGCCAGCAGCGCCCACCCCGAAGGCGTGGGCGAACCTGGCACGCCGCCCATCGCCCCGGCGGTGGCCAATGCGCTCTTCGTGCTGACCGGCCAGCGGCTGCGCAGCCTGCCCCTCAAAGTGAGCTGATAGCCTGAACAACAACCCATGTTGACCCTGCAGATCAACGGCAAGCCCACGTCCGTCAACGCCGAACCCGACACGCCGCTGCTGTGGCTGCTGCGTGGTGAACTGCAGATGACCGGCACCAAGTTCGGCTGCGGCATGGCGCTGTGCGGCGTTTGCACCGTGCACCTCGATGGTGAACCCGTGCGCAGCTGCGTCACGCCCATCGCAGCGGTGGGCACGCGAGCCGTCACCACCATCGAAGGCCTGCAAGGCAAGGCGGCCGACGCCGTGCGCGCGGCCTGGCTGCAGCTGGACGTGGTGCAGTGCGGCTACTGCCAGAGCGGGCAGGTCATGGCCGCTGCGGCGCTGCTGACGAAGAACCCGCAACCCAGTGACGCCGACATCGACACCGCGATGGCCGGCAACCTCTGCCGCTGTGGCACCTACCCGCGCATCCGCGCTGCCATTCACGCCGCCGCCAAGGCGCTGCACGCATGAACAGAGTCCGCAGGCTCGCCGCGGCACTGCTGATGGCGGGGGTTGGCGCGGTGGCCGCCACCGCCACCGCCACCGCCGCGCCGTCCTTTGCCGAATGGAGCGAATCTTTCGCTGCCGACTGGGTGCGCCAGTCGGCCGAATGGTCCACGGCCACGCAGTACTTCGGCGGTGAAGAACAGGCCGCGCTGGACCGCCAGCTGACGCCGCTGACGCCGGCACGGCGCGCCAGCGCGCTGGCGCTGGCGCAAAAGGGCCTGGCGCAGCTGGACACCTACGCCAGCACCACCCTCACGCCCGACGAGCAGGTGGGCGCGGCGCTGCTGCGCTGGTCACTGCAGCGCAGCGTGGCTGCGGTGCCCTTCGAGGACCACACCTTCATCTTCAACCAGCTCGGCGGCCCGCACCTGCGCTACGTGAGCCTGCTGGCCGAAAACCAGCCGCTGCGCAAACCAGCCGACCTGGCCGCCTTCCTGTCGCGCCTGGCGCAGGTGGACCAGCGCCTGGACGAGGCCACGGCCCGCGCCCGCGAAGCCGCGGCACGCGGCCTGCTGCCGCCGCGCTTCATCCTCGAACGCAGCCGTGCGCAGGTGCAGGCTTTCCTGGCCCAGACGGTGGGCTCCAATGGCGCGGACAACGACATCGTCGCCGGCCTGGCGCGGCGCAGCGCGCGCATGGAAGGCCTGGCGCCGGATGAGCGCCAGGGTGCGATCGACGAAGCCACCCGACTCGTGCAAACGCGCCTGCGGCCGGCCTACCAGCGGGTGCTCGCGCTGCTGGACGAACTGCACCCGCGCACCACCGCCGACGCCGGCCTGTGGCGCCTGCCTGACGGCGACAAGGCTTACGCCCAGGCCCTGGCCACCTACACCACCACCACCCTCACCGCCGAGCAGATCCACACCCTGGGCCAACGCGAGGTGGCGCGCATCGAAGCGCAGATGGACCGGGTGCTGGCCGCGCAAGGCCGGCGCGAAGGCAGCGTCCAGCAGCGCATGGTCGCGCTGCGCGCCGAACTGCAACCGCCCGCCGAGCCCGACCCCCGCCCCGCGCTGATCCAGCGTTATGCCGACGCCGTGCGTGACGCCCAGCGGCGTGCGCTGCCGCTCTTCAACCTGGTGCCGGCGGCGCCGGTGGAAGTGCGGCGCGTGCCCGCACTGACCGAGCGCACCGCCAGCGCCTACTACACGACGCCGGCGCCCGACGGCAGCCGCCCCGGCATCTTCTGGGCCCCACTGCCGGGGCCTAACTATGATGTGTTGCGCATCCGCAGCCTGGCCGTGCACGAAGCCGTGCCCGGCCACCACTTCCAGCTGGCGCTGCAGCAGGAGCAAGCCGACCTGCCACGCTGGCGCCAGCGCCGCATCTTCGGTGGCGGCAGCGCGCACAGCGAAGGCTGGGCGCTGTACGCCGAGCGGCTGGCGCTGGACAACGGCTGGTACGACGGCGACCCGCAGGCGCTCCTGGGCGCGCTGGACGGTCAGCTCTTCCGCGCCCGCCGCCTGGTGGTGGACACCGGCCTGCACGCCAAGCGCTGGACACGCGAAGAGGCGATCGCCTACGGCCTGCCCGCGCACGAGGTGGAGCGTTATGTCGCCAACCCCGGCCAGGCCACGGCCTACATGGTGGGCATGCTGCACATGCTGGCGCTGCGCGACGAGGTGCAAGCCCGCATGGGCCCGCGCTTTTCGCTGCCGGCCTTTCATGACGTGGTGCTGAAGACGGGCTCGGTGCCGCTGGATGTGCTGTCGGGCGTGGTGCGGCAATGGTGTGAATGCGGGCTGAAGGATCGAAGCCATGCAGTCACTGGGTGAACGCGCCACCGGAGAACGCCTGGAGCGCACTCGTGCCAGCGCGCATCGCCCTCTCAACTGGCCGGGCCGAAGCGCTTTCAGCCGGTGCCGGCGGCGCTGAAGCAGCTGCCGAGCAGTACACGTTTAAACCGGCGCGGTGTGGAGCGGGCCGGTGCACCACCGGCCGAAGCCATGACCTGGCCGAAATCGCTGGCGTGGCCGGCAGACTGAGGCTGCCAGCCCGGGCGTAAAGCGGTGTAAAGCCGGGCCAAGCGAGGGTGCACGCCGTCATCGGTGCTGCGGCGGCGGCCGTTTCCAGAGGGAAGCCACTTTCAGGAGCACCGCATGGCGCAGTCCCAGACCCCCAACCGAAGCCGCCTGCGACTCATCGCAGCCCTGGCCACCAGCAGCCTGCTGGGCGCCTGCATCGTGGTGCCCGTGGGGCGCCGCAGCAGCGGCCGTGTCATCGAGGACGATGATGACGGCGAATTTGTCACCGTGGCGCCGCCGCCGCCGCAGGTGGACGTGGCAATTGCCGCGCCGGGCCCGGGCTACTTCTGGATCGGCGGCCACTGGGGTTGGATCGGTGGCCGCCACTTGTGGCTGGGCGGCCGCTGGGAAGCGCACCGACCGGGCTGGAACTGGGTGCCCTTCGGCTGGACGCGCCACCGCCGCGGCTGGCGCGCGTCACCGGGGCGCTGGGACCGGCGCTGATTTCTCGGCGCGCCGTCAAAGGCGCGCCGCCAGGGTCAAGGCAAGGCCGGCCAGTTGAGCAACTCGGCCAGCCGCGTCACCACCCACACCGCTTCGCGGTCGTCAACGACAGCCGGGCTGGCGCGCAGGCCCTGCAGCATGCGCTGCAGCACGTCGTGTTCGGTCACGCCCAGTTCCCACAGCTTGGTTTGCGCCTGCTCGGTAAGCATTGACGCCAGGTCGTCGCAGAATTCATGGCGAGCGCTCATGTGCTCGCGCGTGGCGCTGGGTTTGTGGCGGCCGCGTTCGATGAAGAGCGCGATGAAGGACGCCGGCAGCACGGTCTGGTTGTCGTCTGACATGGTGAATGCAGTCAGACCTCGTCGGCCTCGATCACCAGGCTGCGCCGGCGCACGCCGCTGCCTGCCACCGCCACCGTGATGCGCAGCGCCTGGCCCACGGGCACGCTGCGCGCAAAGCGGCAGTCCAGCCCGTCCCAGGCGCCCGGGTTGTGAGCGGGTGCGCGGCGCCGCCACTGCTGCGCGCCATTGGCCAGCACGCTCATCTGCAGCGTGGGGTCCACCGCAGTGGCCGGTACGTTGACGGTGACGGCGCAGGCGATCTCGAAGCGCCTTTCACGGCGTGCGTCAGCAGGGATGACGAGCGTGGCAGTGGCGGCGTCACCGGCGTCGATGTGCCAGCGTTCGGGGGGGTTCTGGGCGGCGGGGGTGGGCATGCGGCCGGGATTGTGCGCTGGCGCCGATACGATACGGGCCTTGCGGTTGGCAACCCACGACCGCCCCTACCCTTACCCCTGCCCCAGCCGCACCGTGCGCGTCGCCGCCGCCATCCATCGCATGTTGTTGTGCCGCTTGGTCTTCTGCGGCCTGCTCACCCTGGCCCAGGCGGCCTGGGCGCAGGCCGGCAGCGACAGCCCACGCCGCGTGGCCCTGGTCATCGGCAACAACGCCTACGGTTCAGGGCCGCTGCTCAACCCCGTCAACGACGCCCGGGCGATGGCCACCGCATTGCTCAGCGCCGGCTTCACGGTCATCCTCAAGACCGACACCACCCAGCCCGAGCTGACGGCCGCCGTGCGCGAATTTGGCAACCGGCTGAAGGAAGGCGGCCCGGGCACGGCGGGCCTTTTCTACTTTGCCGGCCATGGCATGCAGATCCGCGGGCGCAACTTCCTCATCCCCGTCGGCGCCAACATCGAACACGAAGACGAAGTCAGCTACCAGGCACTGGACGCGCAGGCGGTGATGGACAAGATGGAGTCAGCCGGCAACGGCACCAACATCGTCATCCTCGACGCCTGCCGCAACAACCCCTTCGTGCGCAGCTTCCGCAGCGGCCGCCAGGGCCTGGCGCAGATGGACGCGCCCGTGGGCACGCTCGTGGCCTTTTCCACCGCGCCCGGCTCGGTGGCCAGCGACGGCCTGCAGGGCGGCGGCAACGGCCTGTACACCAGCCACCTGCTCACCGCGCTGCAGCGCCCGGGCTTGAAAGTGGAGGACGTTTTCAAGCAGGTGCGCATGGGCGTGCTGCGCGATTCGCAGAACCGCCAGGTGCCTTGGGAAGCCTCGTCGCTGATCGGCGACTTCTACTTCCGCGCGCCGCCACCGGGGCAGGGCTTTGGCGGGGCCTCGCTGGCGCCTTCCGTGCCGCCCCTGCCCGCGCCAGACCCCGCCGCGGCCATCGACGAGGCGCTGTGGTCGGCAGTGAAGGATTCCACCAGCAGCGCCGAGATCTTTGCCTACCTCAACCGCTTTCCAAGCGGCCGCTACGCCAAGGAAGCGCGGGCCCGGCTGGCGGACCTGGTGGCGCCCCCGCGCCCCAGCGGTCAGACCGGCGGAGCGGGCAACACCGCAGCTGTCCCCGGCAACGTGCTCAGCAGTGCCGAGCTTGAAAACGTGCTGCGGTCCGCCGAACAAAGCGAACGCGAACAACAGGCGCACCTGGCCACGTCGCAGCAGCGCATCGACGAGATCGTGACCTGGGGCGATGTCGGCACCGACCGCCGCCCGCCCAACCCCAAGCGCAATGCGCTGGGCTTTGCCGAAGGCGACCGCTACCGCTACCGCGTGCTGGACCTGATGAGCGACCGCTACACCCGCGACTACTTGTGGCGCGTGGACCGCATCGAAGCCGACGGCGGCCTGTGGCTCAACGACGGCGCACAGCGCCTGGACGCGCTGGGGCAGATGCGCGGCGGCAGCGACGAATTCACCGGCCAGTGGGTGGAATGGCAGCCCGCGCTGCCGATCGTTCCGGCGCTGGCATCGGCGGCGGTCGCGCCGGCAGAGAGCGCCGCTGAACGCGATGTGTCGAGCACCGTGCAGTGGCGCAATGCCGAAGGCCGCATCACCCGGGCGCTGCTCAGGGGCAAGCTGCACGGCCCGGTGGCCGAAAACATCCAGACCCTGACCGGCCTGATGCAGACGCGCCGGCTCGACGCCTTCCTGTCGGGGCCGGGCGTGCGCAGCAATGGCGACAAGCTGCGCGTCACGCTCAACCTGTCGTGGTGGTTTGCGCCGGGTGTCGGCCTGCCGGTGCGCTGGGCCGTCGAGGAACGCGAAGACGACCGCCTGCTGCGGCGCACGCTGCACGATGTGACGGCGCTGGACGTGCTGAGCAAGCCGGCGGCCCGGCCCGCGCCCTGAGCGACCCGCCTGGCGCGGGGGACAGGCGCAGGAGCCAAACACAGCGGCTTTTCACCCCTTGCAACACGGCGGCGGCCGGGGCGCGTAAGAATCGGCTTCAGAGCCCGACCCTTGCGGTCAGTCACCGTCGCCAAACCGGAGCCCCGATGCACCCCACACTGCCCCTGCTTGCCGTCACCGACTTCCCGGCCCTGAAGCGCAGCCGCCTGGACACGCTGCAGGTCAACCTGGGCTACAAGTGCAACCAGAGCTGCCTGCACTGCCACGTCAACGCCGGCCCCAACCGCACCGAGATGATGGACGGTGCCACCGTTGCGCTGGTGCTGGACGTGCTGCGCCACCGCGCCATCGGCACGCTGGACTTGACCGGCGGAGCGCCCGAACTCAGCCCCCACTTCCGCAGCCTGGTGCGCGACGCGCGTGCCTTGGGCGTGCGCGTGATCGACCGCTGCAATCTGACCATCCTGTCCGAGCCCGGCCAGCAAGACCTGGCCGCCTTCCTGGCCGATGAAGGCGTGGAAGTGGTCGCGTCGCTGCCCTGCTATTCGCTGGCCAATGTGGACCGCCAGCGCGGTGATGGCGTCTTCGACCGCAGCATCGCCGGCCTGAAGCGGCTCAACGCCCTGGGCTATGCGCGCGTTGGCACGGGGCTGGTGCTCAACCTTGTCTACAACCCGCAGGGTCCCAGCCTGCCGCCGCCGCAAGGGCCGCTGGAAGCCGACTACAAACGCGAACTGGCCAGCCACTTCGGCATCCAGTTCGACCACCTCTTTGCGCTGACCAACATGCCAATCCAGCGCTTTGGCAGCACGCTCGTCAGCAAGGGCCAGTTCCAGAGTTACATGCAGTTGCTCAAGAGCGCTTATCAACATCAGAACCTGGGCACGGTGATGTGCCGCACCATGGTCAGCGTGGATTACCAGGGTGATCTCTACGACTGCGACTTCAACCAGATGCTGGGCCTGCCCGCGCGCCTGGGGCCGGCTGCGCGGCCGCTTGCTCGGCCGCACCTGCGCGACCTGCTGACTTTGGATGCCGCCGGCGCCGCCATCCGCGTGGCCGACCACTGCTACGGCTGCACGGCCGGCCAGGGCAGCAGCTGCGGCGGCGCGCTGGGGGCAGACGCCGCACTGGAAGCGGTGGCGCAGCCGGCGTGAATGCGCTGCCGGGGCAGTTGCCGGGCGTGCAGTTGTCGATCATCCTGCCGGTGCTGAACGAGGCCGCGGGCATCGGCGCAACGCTGCAGGCGCTGGCGCCGCTGCGCGCCGCTGGCCATGAAGTCATCGTCGTCGATGGCGGCAGCGCAGACGCCACGGTGCAGTTCGCACAGCCACTGGCCGACCGCGTGCTGTCCGGCCCGCGCGGCCGGGCGCGGCAGATGAACGCCGGTGCCGCCGTGGCCCAGGGCGGCGTGCTGCTGTTCCTGCACGCCGACACCCTGCTGCCAGCGGGTGCCGATAGCGCCATCCACCAAGCACTGGCAGCCGGTGCGCGCTGGGGCCGCTTTGACGTGCGCATCAGCGGCGGCGCCCCTTTGTTCCCGCTGATCGCGGCGCTGATGAACCTGCGCTCGCGGCTGAGCGGCATCGCTACTGGCGACCAGGCGATCTTCGTCGATCGCAGCCTGTTCATGCAACTTGGCGGTTATGCAGACCAGCCGCTGATGGAAGACATCGAGCTCAGCCGCCGCCTGCGCGCCTTTGCGCCCCCGGCCTGCCTGCGCGCGCGGGTGCTGACCAGCGGCCGGCGCTGGCAACAGCGCGGCGTCTGGCGCACGGTGTGGCTGATGTGGCGGCTGCGCTGGCGCTACTGGCGCGGCGCATCGCCCGACGTGCTGGCCCGGGCTTACCGGTGAGCCGGCCGTGACACCCTGCCGCATCGCCATCATGGCCAAGGCACCGGTAGCGGGCCTGGCCAAGACGCGGCTGGCGCCGGCGCTGGGCGAGGCGGGCGCCGCGGCGTTGGCGGCGCGGCTGCTGGCGCACGCGGTGGCGCAGGCCGCCGCGGCGGACCTGGGCCCGGTGACCGTTTGGGCCACGCCGGATGTGTCGCACCCCGTCTTCAGCCACGCGCAGCGGCAGCATGGCGTGGCGCTGGCGGTGCAAGCGGGCGACGACCTGGGCGCGCGCATGGCCCATGTCTTCGAAACGGGCTTTGCGCAGGGCGACAGCCCGATCTTGCTGATGGGCACCGACGCCCCCGCGCTGACAGCCGTGGTGTTGCGCCAGGCCGCCGCCGCGTTGCAGTCGCATGACGCTGTATTCGTGACCGCCCATGATGGCGGCTATGCACTCGTCGGCCTGCGTGCCGCGCCGCCGGGCGTGCTGCACACCATGTTCAGTGGCATGACCTGGAGCACCGCGCAGGTCATGGCGCAGACCCGCCAGCGCCTGGCATCGGCGGGCATCGACCACGCCGAACTGCAGGCGGTGGCCGACATCGACGAGCCTGCGGATCTCGTCCACTTGCCCAGTCACTTGCAGACCCCCGAGGAGAACCAACCATGACCCCCACCCGCCGCCAACTGCTCGCTGGCCTTGCCGCGACATCCGTCCCGTTCCTGGCCCGCGCCCAGGCCAGTCCCTTGCGCCTGGGCGTCGGCCTGTTCCAGCCCGACAAGGAACGCAACGACGCCACCTACCGCCCGCTGGCCGAACACCTGGCGACGCGCCTGGGCCGCCCGGTGCAACTGCGCACGGTGGACACCTGGGAAGGCCTGGCCAAGAGCCTGGCCACGGGCGAAACCGACATCGGCTTGCTCGGCCCCTGGGGGTACGTGTTGGCCAACCAGAGCGCCGGTGCGCAGGTGGTGGGCACGATCCTCTACGACGGCAAGCCCGAATACCACGCGCTCATCATTACCCACCCGGAATCGGGCCTGAAGAGCGTGGACGACCTCATCAAGAGCGGCAAGACACGCAGCTTTGCCTTTGGCGACAAGGGCTCGACATCGGGCTACCTCATCCCCCTGCACTTCTTCATGCAAAACGGCGTGCCCGACCCCGAAAAACACTTTGCCAAGGTGCTGTACACCAAGCACCAGGCGATCGAGACGCAGGTTGCTGCGGGCCAGCTTGACGCTGGTGCCGACTACAACCGCAACCGCAACGCAATGATCGAAGAAGGCCTCATCAAGGCCGAGCGCTCGCGCATCATCTGGCAGTCGGCGCCGCTGCCCAACGACGCCGTGGCGGTCAGCGCCACGCTCTTCAAGGACAAGGCCTTCGTCGCGCGGCTGCAGGCAGCGCTGGTGGACGTGGGCCCGCTGCTGAAGACCCAACCGCAGTTGCTGCCGGCGCACTACACCGGCTTTGTAGTGTCGGACAACAGCCTGTACAAGCCGATCCGCGACGCTGGCCTGGCCACTGGCAAGCTGCTGCCGCAGTGAAAACTTGATGGCGGCAGACCGCCGGCGCCATTCCTTTCGCTGGGATCTGCGCGCCTGGGCCATGGCTTATGCGGCCCTGGTGCTGGCGTGTGGGGTCACGCTGTGGAGCGCGGGGGACCTGAACCTGGGCCGCAACCCGTGGCCCAACCTGGCGCGCACGCTGGCCGACTTTGCGCACCCGAGTTTTCTGGACGCCTGGTGGGGCAACCCGCGGCTTGAATATCGCAGCGAGGACGGCACGCTGTTGCGCGTGGAAGACCGCCGCGTGGTCGAACGCAGCTTCCTGCTGGCGCTGGCCCGCGGCTGCTGGGTGACGCTGCAGATCGCCACGCTCGGCTCGCTGCTGGCGGCGCTGATGGCACTCCCGCTGGCCCTGCTGGCGGCCCGCAACCTGGGCGCGCCGCGGCCGCTGGCCATGGCCGCACGGGCCGTGCTGGGCGCCGCGCGCGCGGTGCACACGCTGGTGTTCGGCTTGCTGCTGGTGGGCATCGTCGGCCTGGGGCCGATGGCTGGCATCCTGGCCATCGCGCTGCACTCCATGGGCACCAGCGGCAAGTTGCAGGCCGAAGCGATTGAAGCGCTGGACATGGCGGCGGTGGACGCCGTGCGCGCCACCGGCGCCGGGCCGCTGCAGGTCTTCTTCCACGGCGTGTGGCCGGCGGTGCTGCCGCAGTGGCTGGGCAGCCACCTGTACGTGTGGGAATTCAACATCCGCGACTCCACGGTGCTGGGGCTCATCGGCGCGGGCGGCCTGGGTCTGCTGATTTCCGAAGCAACATCGCTCTTCCAGTGGGCGCGGCTGGCGACGCTGTTGATTGCCGTCGTGCTCTTGGTGGCGGCCTTCGATGCACTCAGCCGCCACCTGCGGCAGAGGCTGCTGTGAGCGCAGTGAACGCGATGAGCGCGGTGCAGATCGATGGCCTGCAGGTCGCGGCCGGCGGCCGCGTGCTGCTGCAGGTGGACCACCTGCGTGTCGCGCCCGGTGAACGCGTGGTGGTGGTCGGCCCCAACGGCGCCGGCAAATCGACACTGCTGCGCTGCCTGAGCGGATTCGCCGTGCCCAGCAGCGGGCGCGTGGAGGTGCTGTCGCGCACGCTCGCACCGCAGGCGCTTTCGAGCCCGGCCTTGCGCGCCTTGCGTGCCGACGTGGGCCAGGTCTTGCAAGGGCTGCACCTGGTGGCGCGGCTGACCGTGCTGCAGAACACGCTGGTGGGCGCTTTGGGCCGGCTGCAAGGTGCGCCTGCCGTTCGAAGTTGGTGGCACCGGTTTCCGCCGGCTGAGGTGGACGCGGCACAACAGGCCTTGCAGGCGGTCGGCCTGGCCGGGCGGGCAGATGACAGGGTCGATCGTTTGTCGGGCGGTGAACGGCAGAAGGTGGCGATGGCGCGCCTGCTGCTGCAGCGCCCGCTTCTGGTGCTGGCCGACGAGCCCACCGCCAGCCTGGACCCGGCTGCGGCGCAGGCTGCTTGCGCGCTGCTGCGCCAGGCCGCTGAAAGCGCCACGCTGATCAGCATCGTGCACGACCCGGCGCTGGTGCCGCTGCTGGGCAGCAGGGTGCTGGGCCTGCGTGGCGGGCTCATCGTCTTCGACGGCCCGGCGCTGGCGTTGGACGCGGCGGTGCTGTCCGGCCTCTACGGGCCCGAGACGGCTCCTGGCGCAGGTTGATGCCCGATGATTCGTCCATGACACTGTCCCTGACGCCGTCCGATACCGCACCCGGCCGCAGTTGCCCCTTGCACTACCGCTACCGGCCTTCCGACTTTGCGGCCGCGCCAGTTGAGGCTTGCGACACGCTGTACGTGGTGGGTGGCCTCTACGGCAACACCGACGCCCTGGCCCAGGTGCTGGCGCTGTTCGAGCAGGAACCTGGCCACAAGCGACTCATCTTCAACGGCGACTTCAACTGGTTCAACATCGACCCGGCCGCCTTTGAGTCGATCAACACGCAGGTGCTGCAGCACAGCGCTTTGCGCGGCAATGTCGAGACCGAGATTGCCGCCGATGCAGCCGACGGCAGCGATGCTGGTTGCGGCTGCGCCTACCCGGCCTGGGTCGGCGACGGTGTGGTCGAGCGGTCCAACCGCATCCTGCAGCGCTTGCGCACCACGGCCAGGCAGTTTCCGAAGTTGACGCAACGACTGGCCGCGCTGCCGATGTGGGCGCGTGTGGACGTCGCCGGCCTGCGTGTGGCCATCGTGCATGGCGACGCCGAATCGCTGGCGGGCTGGGGCTTTGCGCAGGAACATTTGCAGGACGCCGCACACCGTGCCACCGTGCGAGGCTGGTTCACGGCCGCGCAGGTGGACGCCTTTGCCTGCAGCCACACCTGCCTGCCGGTGTTTCAGCGCCTGCCCATGCCGGGCCGCGCCATTGCGCCGATGGTGCTGAACAACGGCGCCACCGGCATGCCCAACTTCCAGGGTGACGCGGCAGGCCTGCTGACGCGGATTTCAACGCGGCCCTTTGACGAGTCGCTTGCAGCGCCCACCGCGCGCCGCCACGGCCTGCGGGCCGGCGCGGCATTTGTCGATGCCCTTGCCGTGCACAGCGCCAGCGCCACGTGGCGCGCGGCCTTCTTGCGGCAGTGGCCGGTGGGCAGCGACGCGCACGCGTCGTACTGGCAGCGCATCGCCGAGGGCCCCGCTTTCGATCCGGCCCAGGCGCTTGTTGCATCGCACGATACATCGCACGACCTGGACTGAATGCCCACCGCCGAACGCGCGCTCCTGCACCGTGGTGGCCGCCGCGGCACCTGGGGCAGCCTGGGCCTGTGGCGCGATGGTGAGGACGACTACGCCATCGCCTGCGAAGCCCTGGCCCTGGCGGTGGGCCGTGCCGCAGCGGTGCAGCGCGGCGACCGCGTGCTCAGCGTGGCCTGCGGTGCCGGCGACGAACTGCTGTTGTGGCGGCAGCACTTTGGCGCTGAGGCCGTGCTGGGCGTCGAACAAGATCCTCTGCTGGTGCGTGCCGCCGAAGAGCTTTGCGCCGCTCGCCTGGTGGGCCTGGTGGGTGTGGCGCTGCGTGAAGGTTCGGGCACGCGATTGCAGGCGCTGGGCCTGGCGCCGCGGTCCTTCGACCGCGTGCTGTGTGTCGATGCCGCCTACCACCTGCGCCCGCGTGCGGCCTTCCTGCATGGCGCCCTGGCCCTGCTGCGCCCCGAGGGCCGCCTGGCCTACACGGACCTGTGCCTGGACAGCCTGGGGCCCCCCTGGCGGGCGCCACTCGTGCGCAGCGCGGCGCGCTTGTGCGGCCTGGCCGCGCACGAGTTGTTGTCGCCCACCGAACAAGCGGCACGGCTGCAGCAACTGGGGTTCGAGGACGTGCAGGTGCAGCGCCTGGACGAGCCGGTACTGGGTGGCTTTGCGCGTTATGTGGGGCAGCAGGGCCGTCGCATTTCCCGCACCGTCTGGCATCCGGACTGGCGCCGGCCGGGTCTGACCGCGCGCCTCATCGGCCCGTGCCGGGCGGCGGGGCTGGGCTATGTGCTGGTGGCCGGGACACGCGCCGCCACCGACCCTGCGGTCAGCCCGGTCAGCCCGGCCAGCCTGCCCGCGACTTCATAGGCCGAGCGCACCGCACTTTCCAGCAAGGGCACACCGGCTTCGGCGTAGGAGCCGCACAACCAGACGCGCCGGCCGGGCTGCGCCTGCAAGGCATGCAGCGCCGCCAACGCGCGCTCGCTGCCGGCATCCACCAGCGGACGCTCGAAGTGCGCGCGCGACAGCACCAGGTCTTCACGCGGCTGGCGCTGCGGGTGCACGGTCTGGAACAGCGGCCGCGCGCGGCGCAGCGCGGGTTGCACGGCGTTGACCCAGATCGTGCTTTCCGGGCGGTCGTGGTCCGGGCACACACGCGCATTCACGGGCGACCAGTCGGCGCGGCGCTGCGGCATCAGACGTGCGTCGCGGTGCATCACCACGTCCAGCGGTCGGTAGTGGAAGCCGGCCAGCGCTTGCGCGTCAGCGGCCGGTGCGTCCTGCCACAGCGCCAGCGCCTGGTTGGCCTGCGTGGCCAGCACGGCGTGGTCGAAGTGCTCTTGCACGCCGCCGTCGCGCCACACGGTCACACCGTGTCCGGCTGCGCCGAATGCACCGGATGCACCCGACCCTGGCGCTGCGCGCACCCCCGTGACCCCGGCGCCGCACACCACGCGAGCGATGCCGGCCACCAGGCGTGCAGCGGCGTCGTCGGCGCCGTGCACGGCGCGGCGCACGCTCTGGCGCGACAGGCCCGCGGCGACATAACCCGCCACCACTTCTGCCGGGTAGCGGCGGGCGTCAACGGTGGTGCAGGTGGCGATGGTGGCTAGCGCGGGCAGAAGCAGGCCGTCGATGTAGTCGGCTGGCAGCCGTTCTGCGTCGATGAAGTCGCCGATGCTGCGCCCGGCCAGTTCACCGCGCGCCAACGCCGCGCGCGCCTGGCGGTGGAAGCGCAGCGCGCCCTGCACGATGCGCCGCGCACGTGGGCTGGCCACGTCGTGCGGCAAGACATAGGGCCACGACAGGCCACCGACACGCAGGTTGCGCCAGCGGAAGAAGGCGCGGCCGTCGCCACCGGTGAAAGTGGTGGCGTAGCTGACGGGTTCGGTCGCCACGCCCAGGTCGGCGTACAGGCGCGTCAGCGTGGGGTAGTAGCCGGGGTAGAAGACGCGCAACGGCACGTCCACACGCACGCCGTCCACGGTGACTGAGCTGGCGATGAAACCGGGCTGCGCATGGCGTTCGAACAGCGTGACGGTGTGCTGGCGCGACAGCAACCAGGCCGCAGCCAGGCCCGCGATGCCGCCCCCGATGACGGCGATGTGCATGGGGCCAGCTTACCAGCGCCTTGCACGCGGGGTGACGGGGTTGTTGCCAGGGCCGGATGCCGAGTGCAAAGCCGAGGACAATCGCCACCGCCATCCGCTTCCTGCACCGCCGCAGCACCGACCCGTGACCACGCCCGAGACTCCCCCGATCCCATCCCCCGCCGCCGTGCCTGCAGCGCCCGAAGCCGTGCCCTTGACGCCGAGCGGAGAGGCGGTGGCAGATGAATCGACGGCAGCGTCGACTGCAGCGCCTGGGGAGTCAACGGTCGAACCCACCGTTGGAGCGCCGGCCGAAGCAGCCGCGGATGCACCGCCTGCCGAGTCTGCGGATGCCGATGCGGCCGCATCGACTGCCGTGTCAGCTGCGCCCGCACCGCCCGCACCGCCTGACCTGTCGCCCGCCGCCTGCGCCGCGCTGCTGGCCCAGCACTTCCCGGCGCTCTTTGCGGCCGGGCGCATGCTGCCCATCAAGCTGCGCATCCAGGCCGACATCCAGCAGCGTGCGCCGGGCCTGTTCAACAAGAAGTCGCTGTCAATCTTCTTGCATCGCCACACCACCAGCACCGGCTACATCAAGGCGCTGGTGAATTCGCCGCACCGCTTTGACCTGGACGGCCAGCCGGCCGGCGACATCGCGCAGGAGCATCGGGACGCGGGTGTGCTGGAACTTGAACGCCGCCTGGCCATCGTGCAGGCGCGGCGTCAGGCCGAGCGCGACGCGCAGCGTCAGGCGTATCGGCAGGCGTTGCCGGCCGTCGCCGGGGCCGCTGGAGCCACCGATGGGGCTGTGGCGGAGGCCACGCCGGCAGCCGCGTTGCCAGGGCAGGCCGACCGGCCGCCACGCCCCCCACGCCCTCCACGTCCTCCACAAGCCGATCGCCCACCGCGCGCCGACCGGCCGCCCCGTGCCGACCGCCCACCGCGTGCGGACCGGGCGCCACAGACGGACCGCCCGCCCCAGACGGACCGCCCGCCACAGACGGACCGGCCGCCGCGCGACCCCCATGCTCAGCGCCCACCGCGAACCGATTCGCGCCCACCCCGGCCGGTTCCTGCCGATCGTCACGTTGAGCGACTTGCTGAAAACGCGGCCTCGCGCGCTGTTTCCGCCGTCCCCACGCCGCCGTCAACCCCGCTCACGCCCGAGCAGGTTGCCGACAATGAAGCGCGCCGCAACCGCGCTGCGCTGCTGCGCACCTTTGAAGGATCGACGCTGACGCGCGCCAACTTCTGCGCCTTGAAGGGCATGACCGACGGGGCGTTGGAGGCGCAGCTGGTGCAGGCGCGTGAAGAGCGAAAGTCGCATCCGCAACTGCATCCCCAGCCGCAGCCGCAGCCGCAGCGTGGACAAGGCGAACGCCCGCAACAGGGTCGTCCGCCCTTTGAAGACCGTGGCCCCCGGCGGGGCCCACCGGGCGGACGGCCACCGCGCTGAGGCCGTCCCTCGCGATCGGGCCGGCCCACGCTGTCGTCGTGGCGGGCGTCTGCGCCGCGCTGCATGTCGGCAAGCTGGCCCCCGCCATCGGCACCCTGCAGCAGGCCCTGCAGATCAGCCTGCTGGAAGCGGGCTTCCTGCTGTCGCTGGTGCAACTGGCCGGCATGAGCCTGGGTCTGGCCTTGGGGGCGGCGGCGGACATGCTGGGTGCGCGGCGCAGCATGATCACGGGCTTGTGCCTGCTTGCGCTGGCCAGTGGCCTCGGCGGCTTCAGCCAGGGCCCGTTGCCGCTGATGCTGCTGCGCGTGGCCGAAGGTTTCGGCTTCATGCTGGTGGTGCTGCCCGCACCGGGGCTGCTGCGGGCGCTGGTGCCGCCGGCGCGCCTGAGCGCGATGCTGGGCCTGTGGGGCACCTACATGCCGCTGGGCACCATGCTGGCGCTGCTGCTCGGGCCACTGTGCCTGCAGCTGCTGGGATGGCGCGCCTGGTGGTGGTTGCTGGGCGGCGTGTCGCTGTTGATGGCGGCGGTGCTGGCGCGGTCGGTTGCGCCGACAGCCCCTGGACCGTCAGCGACGGGTGCAGCAGGCGCAGCGGCAAGTTGGCAGGCCAGCCTGCGCCAGACCCTGTCAGCGCCCGGCCCATGGCTGGTGGCGGTGATCTTTGCGCTCTACTCAGGCCAGTGGCTGGCGGTGATCGGCTTCCTGCCCACCATTTACACACAGGCGGGGCTGACGGGTGTGTTCAGTGGCGTGCTGACAGCGCTGGCCGCGGCCGCCAACATCGGCGGCAATGTCGCGTCGGGCCGGCTGCTGCAGCGTGGTGTGCCGCCGCGGCGGCTGCTGGTGCTGGGTTTTGCCAGCATGGCGGGTGCGGCGGCGCTGGCCTTCGCCAACACGGGTGCGCCGGCGGGCATGCGCTTTGTGGCCGTGCTGCTGTTCTCGGGTGTCGGTGGGTTGATTCCGGGCACGCTGTTCACGCTGGCCGTGCGCGTGGCGCCGGGTGAACGGGCGCTTGCCAGCACCGTGGGCTGGGTCCAGCAGTGGTCTTCGCTGGGCCAGTTTGCCGGGCCGCCCGCCGTGGCGTGGCTGGCCAGCCAGGTGGGCGGCTGGCAGTGGACGTGGGTCGCGACGGGTGCCTCGTCGGCACTTGGCATGCTGTTGACGACGGTGCTGATCAAGCGTCTGCGCTGACCGTTCAGGGCACGGCGCCGCCCTGCAACCAGGGCAGCGGTTCGCGCATCGCGGCTTCAAAGGCCTGGACGAAGCGGCCGACGTGCACGCCGTCCATCAGCGCGTGGTGCACGTCCACTTGCATGGGCAGCCAGCGCTGGGCGCCGCCGGTCGGGTCGGCATCGATGCGGCCGAAGGCGAATTTCGGTACCGAATCAGCCACGCCGCGGTGGCGGGCGGACTGGCGCGCGTGGCCAAAGCTCGTGAAGTGCAGCCAGGGCAGGGTGGTGAAGTGCAGCAGCGCCGCGTCGCCCACGCGCGGCTCAAAAGCGGGCTCGGCGACACGGGCGGCCGCCAGCGCTGCAGCGCCATGGGCTGCAAAACGTGTGTAGTTGCTGTCGTGGCGCAGGTAGGCAAAGCCAAAGCTGTCGTCAGCGCGCAGCACGGTGGTGCTGGCGTGCACGGCCGCCATCACGCGCACGCGGCCGTTCAGCAATCGGTAGCGAAACGGCGCCATGCGGTTGGCCAGCTGCAGCGCCAGGTAGTGGCAGGCCAGCGTGATGGTGGCGGTGTGGCTGCCGTTGTCGAGTTGCGCCAGCGCGGGTTTCAGCGCCGCCACGTCCACGCGCGTGCAGATGCTGAAGAAGGGCTGCTCGAAGTCGCGGTAGAAGTCGAAGGTGGCACGCCGCGGCCACTGGGTCAGGTCAAGGTCTTCGTCTTCAGCCATGCGCCATTCTTCACCAGTCGGGACTTACAGTGCGCATGTGCCGCTGCCGCCGGCCCCGCCGCCCGCCCCGCCGCCCGCATTCACGAGACCCGCATGCTCATCACCATCGCCCCCGAAGTGCGTTTGTATGTCGACATCGAAGGCTGCGGCCTGGTGCCCGACGGCGCCACCATGCGCGAAAAGCCGACGCTGATCCTGCTGCATGGGGGTCCGGGCTACGACCATTCCAGCTTCAAACCGATCTTCAGCCAGCTCGCCGACATCGCGCAGGTGGTCTATGTGGACCACCGCGGCCATGGCCGCAGCAGCCGGCGCCCGCGCGAAGAATGGCTGCTGGACACCTTTGCCGACGACGTCGTGCGCCTGTGCGACGCGCTGGGCATCGTCAAGCCCATCGTGCTGGGCCAGAGCTTCGGCGGCTTTGTCGCCCAGCGTTATCTGGCGCGCCACCCGGCGCATCCGGCCAAGGTCATCCTGTCCAGCACCAGCCACCACATGGGGCTGGACCGCAAGCTGGCGATGTTTGAAAGCCTGGGCGGTGAGCCCGCACGTGCCGCTGCCGAAGCGTTCTGGACCGCGCCCGGCGAAGCCACCTGGGCGCCCTACCAGCGGCTGTGCACGCCGCTCTACAACACCCAGCCGCCGGCGGACGCCGACGCGCGAACGCGCACGCTCTTCAACACCGACATCCTCTTTGCATCTGCCAGCGGTGAACAGCGCAGCATGCAACTGCTGCCCGGCCTGGCGCGTGTGCAGTGCCCCGTGCTCGTGATGGCGGGCGAGAAGGACCCCGTCACGCCACTGGCCGACGCGCAGGAGATTGCGGCCGCCATTCCCGCGCCCTGGGGCCGCCTGGTCACCTTTGCCAACGCCGGCCATGGGGCCTGGCGCGACGAGCCCGCGGCGGCGATTGGGGTGATCCGCGATTTCGTGCAGGCCGAACAGGCCGAGCAGGCCGAACAGGCCGAACAGGCTTAACAGGCCAGCATCTGCGACCGCGAGCGGATCAGTTCGCGCGCCCGGTTCATCGCGTAGTGCATCGCCTCGTCGGCTGAACGCCAGCGGTAGCCGCAGGCCAGGCTGTCGTCGCGGAAGGCCTCGGGATGTCTGCCCAAGACGCCACGCACCCGGTTGACGATCAGCGCGGCGATGTAGCCGTCGCCGCGCGGCGCTTCCACCGCGCCGACAAAGATGCGGTAGTCGCCTTCATGGCCTTCGTCGAATCGCATGGTGGGGTCCTGGGGTGTGGTGGTGTGAAGCAAGTCAGCGCCGCGATCATCAACCCGCTCTTGGGGGGAACCCATCCCTCGGCGGGGGGAGCACCACCTTCTGGGGGACAGCCCGAAGCGCCACGCCTGCACCTGCGTGTGATGATGGTTCTCCCACCGCTCCCGACGGCCCACCGTGCGCATCGACCCGCTGCTTGCCGCCTTGTCCACACCCCCGCCCGCCTACCTGCGCCAACCCACGCTGCAAGGCGACACGGTGGTCTTCGTCAGCGACGACGACCTCTGGCGCGTGTCCACTGCCGGCGGCACCGCACAACGGCTGACCGCCGGGCTGTCCGAACCCGCCACGCCCTGCTTGTCGCCCTGTGGCCGCTGGCTGGCCTACACCGGCCGCGATGAACAGCACAGTGAAGTCTGGTTGATGCCCGCCGTGGGCGGCGCTGCGCGGCGCCTGACATGGCTGGGCAGTGAACTGGCAGTGCGCGGCTTCACGCCCGAAGGCCGCATCGTCTTCTGCAGCAACCATGGCCAGCCCTTTTTTCGCAACTGGCACGCCTTCACGGTGGCCGTTGAAGGCGGCCGGCCCGAGCGGGTGCCGCTGGGCCCCATCGACCACCTGGCTTTCGGCCCCGGCGGGCGCCGGGTCATCGGCCGCAACACCGGCGACCCGGCACGCTGGAAGCGCTACCGCGGCGGCCGCGTGGGACAACTGTGGATGGAAGACGGCACCGGCGGCAGCTTCGTGCGCCTGGCGGCGCTGAAAGGCAACCCGAGCTGCCCGATGTGGATCGGCCAGCGGCTGTACTTCATCAGTGATTCCGAAGGCATTGCCAACATTCAGTCCTGCCTTCCTGACGGCAGTGACCTGCAAATGCACACCCAGCATGCCACCTACTTTGTGCGCCATGCCAGCTGCGACGGCGAACGCATCGTCTATCAGTGCGGCGCTGAACTGTGGCTGTTTGACCCGGCCCAGGGCAGCACCAGCCGCATCGACATCGACGTGCCCAGTGCGCGCAGCCAGACGGCGCGCCGCTTCGTGCCGGCCGTGGACCAGGTGCAGGGCCTGCAGTTGCATCCGCAGGGACACAGCGTGGCGCTGGAAGCACGCGGCCAGATTCACACCCTGGCGCTGTGGGAAGGCGCCGTGCAGCGCCATGGCGGTGTGGCGGCGCGGCGACGCCTGGGGCAATGGCTGGCCGATGGCACGACGCTCGTGGCTTCCAGCGACGCGTCGGGCGAAGAGCGCATCGAAGTCATCAGCGGGGACACCAGCGCAGACACCAGCGCGGACATCAGTGCAGACAAAACCCGCGCCATGCCCTGGGATCTGGGCCGCATCACCGCGCTGCGTGCTGCGCCACAAGGCAGCCGCGTGGTGATGGCGAACCACCGCAACGAACTCTGGCTGGGCGACACCACCACGGCCGCGCTGGTGCGCCTGGACCACAGCACTTTCGGCCGCATCGAAGACCCGGTGTGGTCGCCCTGCGGCGGCTGGCTGGCCTACACCTTTGCCACCAGCATGCGCCACACGGCGATCAAGCTGGTGCAGGCCCACGGCATGACGGCCGCAGAGCCGATGCTGGCCACGCAGCCGGACTTTCGCGACTACGGCGCCGCCTTCGACCCCGATGGCCGCTACCTCTACTTCCTGTCGTTGCGCACCTTTGACCCGGTGTATGACGCGGTGCAGTTCGAGCTGAGTTTTCCGCGCGCCGCGCGGCCCTACTTGATCGCCTTGCAGGCCGGTGGGCCGCCGCCTTTCGAGCCCCGACCCAAGGGCATGAAGGAGCAAGGCGGTGATGGTCGCGACGGTCGCGATGGCCGTGACCCCGAACGGTGCGCCGACGCCCCTCGGCCGGCGCTGCGCGCCATCGAATCCGCCGGCCTGGCCCGTCGCGTGGCCGCCTTCCCGGTGCCCGAAGGCCGCTACGGCCAGGTTGCCGGCGCGGCGCGCGGCAAGGTGCTGTGGACCGTGATGCCCATCGCCGGCGCCCACGGCCGTGGCGGCCACAAGGAAGGGCCGGGGCGGCTGGAGGTCTTCGACTTCGACACCGCAGAAGCCAGGACCCTGCTGCCCCAGGCTGATCGCTTCGTGCTGGCCGCCGACGGCCACACGCTGCTGGTGCAGAACGGCAAGGGTCTGCGCGTCATCGACGCTACACGGCCGCCCGACGAGGCGCCGAAGCCGGTGGACGACAAGCCGTCGCGCAAAAGTGGTCACATCGACCTGGCGCGCGTGCGCCTGGCAGTGGACCCGCGCATGGAATGGGCGCAGATCCTGGCCGAGGTGTGGCGCCTGCAGCGCGACCACTTCTGGACTGAAGATGTCTCCGGCATCGACTGGCCCGCCATGCGCGACCGCTACACGCCGCTCTTGGCGCGCGTGGCCACACGCGGTGAACTCTCGGACCTGATCTGGGAACTGCAAGGCGAACTCGGCACCTCGCATGCGTACGAGATGGGCGGCGACCACCGCAAGCCGCCCGCGGTCGCGCTGGGCCACCTGGCGGCAGAGCTGAAGCCCGTTCAGGACGGCTGGGAGATCGTGCGCACGGTGCAGGGCGACGCCTGGGACGCCAGTGCCGATTCACCCCTCAATGCTGTGGGCGTGGCGGCGCAGCCAGGCGAACGCATCGTCGCCGTCGGCGGCCAGCCGGTGGATGCGGACACACCGCCGCAAGCGCTGCTGGTGCACCACGCCGGCGCCAAGGTGTCGCTGACGCTGGCCAGCGGACAAGGCACATCAGGCACGCGGCGCGACGTGCTCGTCACCGCGCTGGCCGACGAAACCGCGGCGCGCTACCGCGAATGGGTCGAAGCGAATCGGGCCTGGGTGCACGAAGCCAGCGGTGGCAAGGTCGGCTACCTGCACCTGCCCGACATGATGAGCGCCGGCTTCGCTGAATTTCACCGTTATTTCGGCACCGAATGCGACCGCGACGCACTGGTGGTGGACGTGCGCTACAACCGCGGCGGCCACGTCAGCCAGCTGCTGCTGGAAAAGGTGGCGCGCAAGCGCATCGCCTGGACGGTGACCCGATGGGGCGAGCCTACGAGCTATCCAGACGAAGCGCCGGTCGGTGCGGTGGTGGCGCTGACGAATGAACACGCCGGGTCGGACGGTGACATCTTCAGCCACTGCTTCAAGCTCATGGGCATCGGCACCCTCGTCGGCCAGCGCACCTGGGGCGGCGTTGTCGGCATCTGGCCGCGCCACAGGCTCATCGACGGGACGGAGACCACGCAACCGGAGTACAGCTTCTGGTTCAAGGACGTGGGTTTTGGCGTCGAGAACTACGGGACCGACCCGCAGTTGGTGGTGGCGAATGCGCCGCAGGACGATGCCTTCAACGCGCCGGTGCGCGACGCGCAGCTGGCTGCGGCGGTGGCCGAAGCACTGGCCGCGTCAGCACGTGCGGGCGGCTCCAGGCCTGCGTTCGGACCGCGACCTCGGCTGCAGCAGCCCACAGCACCCGCACGGGCCGGGGGCAGCCTGCGCTAGCAGTCGCTCTCGCACTCCGGGCCCTGGGTGTTCTTGGGCGCGGGGACCAGGGAATCGTGGAAGGCCAGCAGGCACATCGGCAGGTCGGCATAACGCACCTGGTAGCTGCGGCCGGGGTTGACGACGCGGCAGATGGTGCCGACGGTGCCGCTCTCGATGGTGGCGTTGGCGGCGGCCGAGACGCCGGCTTTCAAGCGCAGCACGACGTCGCCTTCCTGAAAACCAGTGCTGGCACTGCGGCTGCGGCTGCGACTGCGGCTTGCGCTTCGGGTGGGCATGGTCTTGTCCTTTCCAGTTTCATTGCAGGTCTTGCATCGACAACAAGGGCTTCAGGGCGACGAGCGATTCGTCAATCGCCTTGTGCATGGGGCTGCGGCCCGGGTCGTCCTTGCCCTTGCCCGCCAACGCGGGGGTTTCCAGCGGCATGGCTGACCCCAAGATCGTGCGCGCCAGCGCACGCGCCGCACCGCGCTGGCTCTCGGCCAGGGCCTGGCGCCTGGCGATGGCGGCCTCGGCAGTGGCCAGGTCGGCCGAGCTCTTGCTGAGCGCGTCGCCACCGGTCTGCGTGCCGGTGCTGGCGGTAGCCGTGGGCACCCCCGCCATCTGCGCACCGACCAGGATCGACTGTGTCAGCACCTTGCTGGCCACCTGCGCGACCTTGCTGGCGTCGAAGAGCATGCCCTTGACGGAGAAGTCGGCGGTTGAATTGAGCCGGATCACGACATCGACGTTGCCGAAGTTGCCGCTGGCGAAGGCGCGGTTGAAGTTGCTGGCCCACAGGCGTTCAGGCGCACGCGCCACGAGGTAGGCGTATTCGGTGGCGGCCAGGCTGCCGTCCTGAATGATGCTGCGCTGCGACACCGACGCGACCACGGCGGCCTGGTCGGTGGCGGCCTTGACTTCAGGTGCTGCGGCGCTGCCGATCAGCGCCGACACCTTGCGGCCGTCGTTGAGCAGCACGCGCAGTTCACGCTGCTGCAGCAGCTGCAGCTTCTTGTCTTCGGCCTCGAAATTGGCCAGGCGCTCGCGCATTTCAGCAGGCACCACGCCGCGGCCCGACCACTTCAGCGTCACGCCCAGTTCGCGGATGGCCTGCGCCAGCGCTTCCATCGTGTTGCCATGGCGCGATACGTCGCCCTGCACGCCGCCGCCGGTGACGCCCGAGCGAAGGCCGTTGGCCACTTCCTTCAGTGCATCACCGCGTGGGTCCTGCAGTTTTCTGGCGACATCGTCGTAGGACTTGGCCAGCTTGATGACCTCGCGCTGGTAGTTTGCAAAGTTGCGGTCCACACGCGCGGCCAGTTCGCCGTTCTGCGCACTCACGATCTCGCGGTAGAGCTTGCGCAGGCCTTCTTCGGTGCTTTCCTGCCGCACATGCTCGGGGTCGAGCACATCGACCCGCACCGCGAGCTGGCCGCACCCCGAGAGCAGTGCGGCCAGAGTCAAGACGATGAATGCGGCTTTCATGGTGTGGCTCCGGTGCGTGCGGCGTCCAGCGCAAACCAGTCGCGCGCCTTGGCAAGGGTGTCGAATTCCGGCCCGGTGTAGCCCAGCGACTGCGCCAGCGCGGTCAGCGCACGCCGGTAGCTGGCAGCGGCCAGCTCGCTGGTGGCTGCGGTGGTGGCGGCCTGCGTGTGCGCCGTCAACTGCGCCAGCAGCGCAGTGGCCTCGGCCTTGTTCACGCTCAGGCGCGCGTCGCTCTGGCTCTTGGCCAGGAAGCGGTCACGGTTGAGCAGGCGTGTCAGCGAATCGGCCACCACCTGCGATTCTGCAAAGCTGCCGATGGTGCTGGCGATGGCGTCTGCATTGGTGCTCATGATGAGCACGAAGGCGCCGTTATCCCCGCTGGGAGACAACGGCGTGATCTTGGTGCCGGCGGGCGCGCCGGGCAGCACCATGGCGTCGTCAAAGAGCTTCTGGTTGGTGGGCGACTTCAGTTCATTGAAGAACAGCGACACCGCGCGTTCGTCGAAGTAGCCCGTCAGGTAGCGCGTGTTGGCGAACTGGCTGTTGCCGTCCACCGACACGCGATAGAACTGCACCGCTTCGCGCCCGCCAGAGCCGTTGTCCTTGAAGGCGGCGAAGTAGTGGTTCTCCTGCACGACGGTGGAGCAACCCGCCACGGCCAGGGTGGCAGCAAGCGCTGCCCACACCGTGAGCCGCGTGCTGCATTGAACAGCCGGCGACCGGCCATGGCCGGCAGGTTGGGAATCGAACATGACCGTCTCCTGGGCCGCCAGGCCAAGCGGCAGCGGGAGAGAAATCTAGAGCGGCTTGCGAATAAAAGCCATAGCCCGTCCCTAGTCCGTCTCCAGTCCGAGGCGCCCTACGTCATCAAGCGGATGGATCGGCCCCGCCGAGCCGTTCGCTGCCCTGCGCCCAATAAAACCACTCATGCCCCGGCAGCGCCGACACGTCCGGAAAGACGATCCAGCCGGCCGTGGGTGCGCGCACTTCGCTGCCATCGGCGCGCACGGCAATCAGCTCATCCGCGGCCAGCGGGTCGAAGCTGGTCCAGGTCTTGACGAAGCGGTCGCCTTCAGCGTGGCGGTCAATCACTTCCGCCAGGCGCAGCATCTCGAAAGGCCTTGTGGGCGGCGCCAGCGGCAGGTCGGCCAGGCCCAGCAAGGCCAGCGTCTGGCGGATGGCGTGGTAGGCGACGTCGGGCCCGTTGGGGTCATCATGCTGGCCGCATTCGAGCGTGATGCCGTAGCCGCCCTGGCCGTTCGCGCCCGCACTGCGCATGTACTCGGTGGTGCCCACGCCGTAGCTCGGATCCTCATGCACGGCGCCCGGTGTCAGCGCGCGCGCGCGGCGCAGCGCCACGCCGGCGGCGTAGGACTCCATCCAGCCTTCGACGATGCGGTTGGGCCCCAGGTGCAGGGCCAGCTTCATCTCGGCCGCGGCGTGCGCAAAGGGCTGCAGCGCGCCGCGGTTGTCGGCCGGGCCGACCATCGCGAAGGGCTGGCCGGGGCTGCGGAAGCTGTGCAGGTCCAGCAGCACGTCGTGTTCTGAAAGCCACCGGCACAGCACACGGGCGATGCGGTCCTCAAAGTCCTGCGGCGTGGCCGTGGGCTGCAGCCGGCGGTTCAGGTTGCGGTCGCCCATGCGCCGCATGTGGTTGTAGGCCAGCGGGTTGCACACCGGCACGAAGGTGACGTTGCCGCGGATTATTTCGATGTCGCTGCTGTCGATCTCGGCCAGCACGCGGCGGATGCCTTGGGTGCCCGCCATTTCGTTGCCGTGCACGGCGCCGGTGACGATCAGGCGCGGGCCGGGTTCGAAGCCGGCAATGCGGTGGGCGCGCAGGTTGCGGTTGCTGATCATTCATCACCGCCGCACAGCATGCGCTGCGCGCGCGCATAACGTTCGAACACGCCGACGATCACGGCGTCCGGCAGGTCCAGCGCGGCCTGCTCGGCGCCACCCGTCACGCCCGTGCTGGCAAGCCAGTCTCGCAGCGGCTGCTTGTCCAGCGGCACGATGCGGCCGGCCTGCAATTCATCAGCCAGCCAGAAGCGGGATGAGTCCGGTGTCAGCACTTCGTCCATCAGCGTCAGGCGGCCGTTGTCGTCCAGGCCGAATTCGAACTTGGTGTCGGCGATGACGATGCCGCGTGTCAGCGCATAGGCCGCCGCCGCGCGGTACAGGCGGATGGCGGTGTCGCGCACTTCTGTCGCGCGCGCAGCGCCGATGACGGCGGTGAGTTGTTCGAAACTGATGTTCTCGTCATGGTCGCCGACAGCGGCTTTGGTGGCGGGCGTGAAGATGGGTTCGACGAGCGGTTGCGTCATCGTCAGGCCCGCCGGCAGCGGGATGCCGCAGACGGTGCCGCGCTGGCTGTATTCCTTCCACCCCGACCCCGCCACGTAACCGCGCACCACGGCTTCACAGGGCACCGGTGTCAGACGCTTGACGAGCATCGCGCGGCCCTGCAGCTGCGGCGCTTCAGCGGCCGTCACCACGCTTTCGGGCGCAGCGCCGGTCAGGTGGCTGGGCACGATGTCCTTCAGGTGTTCAAACCAGAACAGCGCCATCTGCGTCAGCAGCCGGCCCTTGCCGGGCACCGGCGCTTTCATCACCACGTCGAAGGCGCTCAGGCGGTCGCTGGCCACCATCAGCAGCCGGTCGCTGCCGACGGCGTAGTTGTCGCGCACCTTGCCGCGCGCCAGCAGGGGCAGCGACGCGATGTGGGTGTCTTGCACGGCGGGCCCTAAGGCGCGCAGGGCCGGCGAGGGCTCGGTCATGGTGGTGGGCTGCTGCAGGTGGAAGCGTCGCATTTTGCCCCGCCAGACCGGGCCTGAAGTCAGAAGCCAGAATCGACGCATGCAGCACGCGCTCACCACCACCGCATGACTGCCGACTTCGGCCCCTGGCTCAACGGCGCCATCGCCAGCCACGGTTACTGGGTGCTGGCTGGGCCGCCGCCACGGCGCGAGCGTGCTGGCACTGCGCCCGCCCTGGCGGTCGTACCGGGCGTACCGCTCGAAGTGAGCGGCATGTGGCGCTCGTCTCAACGCTTCAACGCTTCAGCTCGGCAACAGAAAATCTTGCAGCAGTTGCAGCTGCCCGCTGCCATCGGGTCGGGCCGTCAGCTGCACGCGCAGCCCCATCGGCAGCGGCCGGTTGGGCGTGCCGTGGCCGGTGGGCCAGCCGCCCAGCACGGGCTTGTTCAGGGGCAGCAGTGTGTCGCGCAACAAGGCCGCGGGTGACACCTCTTCGGTGAAGCTGCCCAGCACGAATCCGGCCACGGCGTCCAGCACGCCGGCCAGGCGCAGCTGGGTCAGCAGGCGGTCGATGCGGTACAGCTCTTCGTTGATGTCTTCCAGGAACAGGATCGCACCCTGCGCCTGGTGCGCCTGCCAGGCCCAGGGCGTGCCCAGCAGCGCCGCCACCAGGCTCAGGTTGCCGCCGATCAGTTGTCCGCTCACTTCACCCGGCAGCTGCAGCGCGCCAGGCTCCAGCGCCGGGGCCAGCACGGCGCCGGCTTGCAGCCCGTGGCGCAACAGGTGGAAGAGTGCCGCTTCGTCGTCTTCACGCCCCGGCTTGATGAGGTCCGACGCCGGCATTGGCGCGTGCAGGCTGGGCAGGCCGTGCAGGGCCCACAAGGCGTGCAGTGCGGTGATGTCGCTGTAGCCCATCAACAGTTTGGGCTTGCGCTTGAGCAGGTCCGCGTCGATGCCGTCCAGCAGCCGCATCGCGCCGTAGCCGCCGCGCAAGCAGTGGATGGCGGCCACACCGTCGTCGGCCAGTGCGGCGTGCAGATCAGCCAGACGCAGGGAGTCGGCGCCGGCCAGGTAGCCGGTGTTGGCGTCGCAGGTCGGATACAAGCGCACCCGATAGCCGTGGCGCGCGTACAGGGCTTGCACGGCCGGCAAGGCTTCGGGCGGCACCGGGCCGGCGGGCGCGATGACGCCGATGAGAGCGCCTTCGCGCAATGCTTTGAAACTCAAGTGACTGTCTCCATGATTTGATGCACCGCCGCCCCCAGTGCCGGCAGCTTCCAGGTCGTGGCGCAGGACTCGTGCGGTGCGTAACGCCGGCCCAGGCTGGTGAGCACGGCAACCAGGTAGTGGCAGTCTGCGGTCTGAACGATGCCGGCGTCGGAGGCGTAGTTGTTGGTGGTGCCGGTCTTGTGCGCAAAGTGAGGGGCATCCGGCATCACCTGCAAGCCCGGCAGCCAGCCCGCCACCGCGCGCAGGCTGCCGCTGGACAGGACCTCGTTGCGCTCTTGGCGCGACAGCACGGCGCGCAAGCGTTCGCGCGTGGCGGGCAGCAGCAGGCCGGTGCCTGCCGGCAACCATGGCGCGGGAGGGGCATTGGAGTCCAGCAGCCACAGCAGGCGCACGCTGTCCCAGGCCGTCATGTGGATCTGGCCGACGCCGGCACCGTCGGCATTGCGCCAGCCGCCGCGCGGGGTTGTGCGGTTGAGTTGCAGTGTGTGCAGGCCCAGTGCCTGAAAGCGCTGGTTGAGATGCGCCACCATGCCGCTGCGGTGCAGCAGCGCCACGCAGGCGTCGGTGGCGTCGTTGTCGCTGACGACGATCATGGCTTCCAGTTCATCGGGCCATGCCGCCTTGCCGGCATCCACCGCCAGACCCACGCCCACCGCCACCATCAGCTTCAGCAGCGACGCCGGGTAAGGCGCGACGACACGCTGTGCCCCGGCGCCGTGCAGGTGCGTCCACCGCATGCGCGACCAGTCGGCGCCCGGCAGCCATGCGGGAGACTCCAGCGCCCTATCGCGCTGGTCGGCATCGAAGCGGATGTTCTGCACCGCGCCGGCCTCGGCGCCGATCTCGGCCACCAGGCCTTGTGGGTGTTCACGCGAGAACAGCACGTTGGCAAAGCGGGGTGCGCGCGTGGGCGCGGTGGGTGACGCAAACGAGGCCACCGCCAGGTCGATGCTGGGGAAGGCATCCACGGTCTGGCCGCTGCGCCAGGCGTCGGCGGTGTGGCCGAAGTCCTGCGCGTGCACGGCCTGCAACAAGGCGGCGGCCAGGTCCATTCAAGCCTCCGCCAGATGGCAAGCCACCCGCCGCCCATCCACTTCGCGCAGCAGCGGCACTTCGGCCCTGCACCGCGCCTGCACCAGCGGGCAGCGGGTGTGAAAGCTGCAGCCGCTGGGCGGGTTGATCGGGCTTGGCGTTTCACCCACCAGCGCGATGCGCGGCCGGCGGTCGGCCTTCTTCAGCACCGGCACTGCACCCAGCAGTGCGCGTGTGTACGGGTGCAGCGGTGCGCCCAGCACGGCGTGCTTCGGGCCTTGCTCCACCGCGCGGCCCAGGTACATCACCATCACGTCGTGGGCGACGTGTTCCACCACCGCCAGGTTGTGGCTGATGAAGACGTAGGCGGTGCCGGTGGCCTGTTGCAGGTCCATGAAGAGGTTGAGCACCTGGGCCTGGATGCTGACGTCCAGCGCCGACGTCGGTTCATCCGCCACCACCAAGGCCGGCGACAGCATCATCGCGCGCGCCACCGCCACGCGCTGGCGCTGGCCGCCGCTGAACATGTGCGGGTAGCGCTGGGCGTGTTCAGGGCGCAGGCCAACACGTTCGATCATCTGCAGCACTTTGGCGTTGCGCTCTGCGGCGTTGAGCCGGGTGTTGATGAGCAGTGGCTCGGCCAGCGCCGCCGCAATCGTCTTGCGCGGGTTGAGCGAGGCATAGGGGTTCTGGAACACCATCTGCACGCGTTGGCGCAGGGCTTTCAGCTGTGGCTTGTCCGCCGTGGCAGCGTCCTGGCCGTCCAGCAGCAAGGCGCCGGATGTCGGCGGCTCGATCAGCGTCAGCTGCCGCGCCAACGTGCTCTTGCCACAGCCCGATTCACCCACCACCGCCAACGTGCGGCCGCGCTGCACAAAGAAGCTCACGCCGTCCAGCGCCTTCACGGTGGCGTGCGGTTTGAAGAGACCCTGGCTGACGCGGTAGTGGCGCGTCAGGGATTGGGCTTGCAACACGGCTTCGGTCATGGCTTCTGTCATGGCTTCTGTCACTTCCGCACCGGGAAGAAACAACGCACACCATCGATCAAGTCCGGCCGCGCGGCGCGGCAGCGGTCCTGCACAAAAGCACAGCGCGGTGCCAGCAGGCAGCCCAGTGGGCGGTCGTAGCGGCCGGGCACGATGCCGGGCAGGGCGCTCAGCCGCTGGGCTCCCTTGTTGTGTTCAGGCAGCGCCGCCAGCAGCGCGTGCGTGTAGGGGTGGCGCGGGTGGTCGAAGAGCGTGTCGGCGGCCGCGCTTTCCACCACCTGCCCGGCGTACATCACGGCCACGCGGTTGTTGACACGTTCGGCCATTTCCGCCACCACGGCCAGGTCGTGCGTGATCAGCACGAGGCTCATGGCGCGGTCGCGTTGCAGCCGCGCCAGCAGGTCCATCACCTGCGCCTGGATGGTGACGTCGAGCGCCGTCGTCGGCTCGTCGGCGATCAGCAAGCGCGGTTCACACGCGATCGCCATCGCGATCATCACGCGCTGGTTCATGCCGCCGCTCATCTCGTGCGGGTAGGCCTTCAGGCGCGTCTTGGCAGCGGGTATCTCCACCACTTCAAACAGTTCCAGCACGCGCGCTTCCAACGCCGCACCGCGCAGGTGGAGGTGCAGCCGCAGCACCTCGCGCACCTGGTCGCCCACGGTGTGGCTGGGGTTCAGGCTGTTCAGCGCGTCCTGGAAGACCATCGCGATGTCCTTGCCGATGATGTGGCGCCGCGCAGCCGCTGTCATCGTCAGCAGGTCGTGGCCGTCGAAGCGCAGCGCGTCGGCGCTGACGATCCCCGGCGCGTCGATCAAGCCCATCAGCGCCATCATCGACACACTCTTGCCCGAACCCGATTCGCCGACGATGCCCAGCAGTTCGCCGCTCTGCACTTGCAAGTCCACGCCATCCACTGCGGTGAAGCCACCAAAGGTGACGCGCAGGTTCTTGATCTCCAGCAGCGGCGTCATGAAGCCCGGCGCAGTTTGGGGTCCAGCGCGTCGCGCAAGCCGTCGCCCATCAGGTTGATCGACAGCACCGTGACCAGGATCGTCAAGCCCGGCATCGTCACCACCCACGGTGCACGTTCGATGTAGTCGCGCGCGGCACTGAGCATGCTGCCCCATTCGGCCAGCGGCGGCTGCACGCCAAGCCCCAGAAAGCCTAACGCTGCAGTTTCGAGAATGGCCGAACTGAAAGACAGCGTGGCATTGACGATCAACGGCGCCAGGCAATTGGGCAGCACCGCGCTGAACATCAGCCGCGCCGTGCTGGCGCCGGCCACGCGGCTGGCGGTGACGTAGTCGCGGCCCTTCTCCGCCAGCGCCGAGCCCCGAACGAGCCGCACATAACCTGGCAGCGCGCCGATGGCGATGGCGATCACGGTGTTGACCAGGCCCGGCCCCAGGATCGTGATGACGCAGATGGCCAGCAGCAGCCCGGGCAGCGCCAGCAGGATGTCCATCAACCGCATGATCAAGGGCGACAGCCACTTTTCATGGAAGGCCGCCAGCAGGCCAAGCGCCACACCGGGCAGCAGCGCCAGCAGGACCGAGGCCAGGCCGATCATCAACGAGATGCGCGCGCCGTAGAGCAAGCGGCTGAGGATGCAGCGGCCCAGCTCGTCCGTGCCCAGCGGAAACTGCGCCATGCCGCCGGCCTGCCACGGCGGCGGCGTGAGCATGTAGTAGCGGAACTGCTGCACCGGGTCATGCGGTGCGAGCCAGGGTGCGAACACGGCACCGAACACCACGGCGGCGAAGACGAAGAACGCCAGCAGCGCGCCGCGGTTGCTGGCGAATGCAGTCGTGAACTCGCGCCACGGCGTGGGTGCGCCAGCATCCGTGCGTACGGGTACGGGCATGGGTACGGGCATGGGCACGGGCGTGGGCTCGGGTTTCGGGCTGGCGGGCTCCAAGGCGGCCACGGTCAAGGCGCCGTCAAGGCGCGGCGGTCGCAAGCCAGGGGTTGTGAATCACCAGACCGCAGCCTTCAAAGTCGGCCCCATTGCGCGTGGCCACCGCCGCACCGTGAACGCTGGCGATGGCGGCGATCTGGCCGTCAAACTGCGACATCGGGCGCCCGATGGCGCGGCGCTGGCTCAGGATGTCTGCATAGGCGTTGGCCGCTGCGCTGTCAAAGGGCCAGATGCGCCCGGCAAAGTCTTCGTCGAAGATCAGCCCCAGCATGGCTTCCAGCGCCTGTCGCTTCTGGCCCGGCCGCAGCACCCTGGCGCCAAGCCACATTTCGGCCTGCGTCACGCTGGTGATCCAGAGGCTGGCGTTGGCGCGCGCATTGACCCAGGCGCTGACAGCGGGCGCGGGGCGTGCCCGCATCAGCTCAGACACCACGTTGGTGTCCAGCACCAGGTTCACCGTGCGCCCCGCGCCGGTTTGCGTGGCCGCACCACGGCGCCCAGGTCGGGCGGCTCCCGCGCCGGTTCGCGCGGGGCTATTCGCATCTCAACCCCGCCCACGGCCGCCACCCGCGCGCGGATGCGCGAAGCCAGGTCTTGTTGCGGTGCTGCGGTGTCGCCCTGCAAGGCCTGGCGCAGGATTTGCCGCGCCTCTTCTTCCATGCTGCGGCTGTGCCGCGCGGCGCGCATGCGCAGGCCCAGCTTCAGGCTGTCGTCCAGATCACGAATCGTCAAAGTGGCCATGTGGGTTCAAGGCTGCAAGGCTGCAAGGCCCGTCTGTGAAATGCTCCATTGTAGTCAATGAAATCAATGCAGTCATTGCAGTCATTGCAATCAATGCCTGCCCCGCATCCGCGGATTCACCACGCCATACAGCAGGTCCACCACCAGGTTCACAGCGATGAAGATCAGTGCCGAGATCAGGATGCCGGCTTGCACGACGGGGTAGTCGCGGCGGCCGATGGCGTCGATCAGCCACTTGCCGATGCCGGGCCAGGAGAAGATCGTTTCCGTCAGCACAGCGCCGCCCAGCAGGCTGCCCACCTGCAGACCGAGCACGGTGACGACCGGGATCAGCGCATTGCGCAGGCCGTGTACCACCACCACCCGTGCGGGCGCCAGGCCCTTGGCGCGGGCGGTGCGCATGTAGTCTTCGCGCAGCACTTCCAGCATCGACGAACGGGTCATGCGCGCGACCACCGCCATCGGGATCGTGCCCAGCACCGTGGCTGGCAGCACCAGGTGCAGCAGCGCCGAGACGAAGGCGCCGGGCTCTTCACCTTGCAGGTTGGCCAGCGCGCTGTCGATGAGCATGAAGCCGGTGACGAAAGGCACGTCGAATTCGATGCCGACGCGGCCGCTGACCGGCGTCCACTGCAGGCCGACGCTGAAGAACATGATCAGGATCAGGCCCCACCAGAACACCGGCATGCTGTTGCCGACGGTGGCGGTGGCCATCACCGCCTGGTCGAAGAAGGAACCGCGCTTGAGCGCAGCTGCAATGCCCAGCGGCAGCCCCACCAGCAGCGCCAGCAAGAGCGCGGTGCCGGCCAGTTCGATCGTCGCCGGGAACAGCACCTTGAATTCATCCGCCACCGGTTCACGGGTGACGAGCGACTTGCCCAAATCGCCCTGCAGGAGCTGCCCCACATAACGCAGGTATTGCACGGGCAGCGGCTGGTCCAGGCCCATCTGCTGCATCAGCGCGGCGTGGGCGGCGGGGTCCAGCCGGCGTTCACCGACCATGATCTCGATCGGGTCGCCGGGGATCAGCCGGATCAGCGCGAAGGCCACCACGGTGACGCCCAGCAGCGTGGGCACCAGCGTGGCGATTTTTTTGAGGAGGAGCTTGATCAGAAGAACTTGTACTCCACGCGCAGCGTGTAAGAGCGGCCACGCGGGTCGGCCACACGCGGCTCCCAGCTGCTGCCGGCACCGGTGTTGGTGTCGTAGGTAACGCTGAAAGGCGGGTCCTCGTTCAACAGGTTCTTGATGCCGGCGGTGATGGTGAGGTTCTTGATGCCGGTGTAGCCGACGCTGGCGTTGAAGGTTTCGTAGGGCTGAACCCGCGGGTTCCAGTCCGGCGCGGGGTAGGTGCCGTTGGCCACACCCGGCAGAACGAAGTCGGCATAGCCGGAGCGGTAGATCTGCGACAGCGTGGTCGACCAGTCACCCTGCGTGCGCGTGATGCTGGCGGTGTGTTTCCAGCGCACGCCCAGGTCGCTGGCACGCGTGAAGACGCCGATCTCGCTCGAGCCGAAGTCGGCCGCGGGCGTGAGCTTGGAGCGCTTCTTCAGCAGATAGCTCACGTCGAAGCTGCCGTTCCAACGCGCGCCGGCGGCATCGGCGGTCATGCGCAGGCCGAACTCAAGGCCCGAGGTCTCCGTGGTGCCGGCGTTGATCCAGCTCGTGTCCACCCGGCTCAGCGAGCCCGACGCGTCCCGCGTGAAGCGGTCTGTGAAGAAGCTGTAGTTGGCGGCAATCGTCGACAGGCCCAGCGCCTGGATGGTGCCTTCGCGGCGGATGCTCCACCAGTCGATGTTGCCGCTGAGCTCGGGCGTCAGTTGGAACACGAGGCCGGCGGAGGCCATCTTGGACTCTTCGGGCTTGAGGTCGTTGCGGCCGCCGAAGGCGATCAGCGGCGTCACCGCGGCGCAGGCCGCGTTGGTGCCCGAGACTATGCCCGACGGGCAGGTGGCCGGATCCGGGAAGTCTCGGCCGCTGTAGGCCGACTCGGTGGGTTTGTCGAAGACTTGCTTGAAGGTCGGCACGCGGAAGCCGGTGCTGTACGCGGCGCGCACCAGCAGACGGTCGGTCGGCGTGTACTTCAGCGACAACTTCGGATTGGTGGTGCTGCCGAAGCCGGTGTATTCGTCACGGCGCACCGAAGCGGTGAGCTCCAGCTCCTTCAGCACAGGAATTGCGACTTCGGTGAACACGGCGCGGATGTCGCGCTTGAGCGTGCCGGCGGTACCCAGGTCGTTGTCGAATGGCACGTTGAAGATCAGCGTCTGTGCGCCGGCGATCGGGTTGCCGTTGGCGTCCAGCGTGGTGGTGACCGCGTTGGCATTGGGCCGCGTGTCGCCGGTGAAAATGAACTTCTCGGTGCGCAGGTCCACGCCCACCGCGGCCAGCACCGGGCCGGCCGGCAGCTTGAACAGCGGGCCGCTGGTGACGAAGTCAACCTGCTGCATCGTGAACTTGCCGTCGTACAGCCGCACGCCGTTTGCTGCGATGGCGTCCAGCGCGGCCTGTGCTGCAGGCGTCTGCTGCACGGAGAACGGGTCCAGCACGCCCGTGTTGATGAGGTTGGCAAACGGCACCTGGTAGTGGTAGCCGGTGCCGGTGGTGGACACGCCCTTGCTCTGCGACTGAGAGAACGCGGTGCGGTATTCCCACTCCCCGAACAGCGGGCCTTCGGCACCGACGAGCAAGCGGGCGGTATCGGTTTCGGTCTGGATCTCGCGCTCGCCGCAGGGGATGCAGCGCCAACGGAAATTCAGCGGTCGGCCGCGGTTGGCCGCAATGCCGGGGAAGGCGGCCACCAGTGCGTTGAAGACACGGTCGTAGCTGGCGCCTGTACTGGGGTAGAAGAGGTTGTTGCCGACGAAGGGGTTGGCTACCCGCGAACCATTTGGCAGCGCAACCGTTCCCGGCGTGGGAACAGAGCCCGGTGCCCCGATCGTCCCGCTCGAAATCTGGTTGGCTGAAAAGCGCTTGGCCGACTCGGTCTTGCCCAGCACCGCCTCGCCGATCAGCAGGTGCTCGCCGAGCCTGACGGTGAGCCGGCTCACCAGGTTGGTGTTGCGCACCGGCTGCTGCAGCACCGCGGCGCGGCCGGTGTCCCAGGCGCAGCCGTACTTGGAAGTGGGCGTGGCCCACAGCGTCTCTTGATACGGGCTCATGCCGTCGACCGTCGAGCACCCGGCGCCGCCCGGGAGATCCAGGATGTTGATGCCGTTCACGCGCAAGGCCGGGTTCGCAAAGTCGACCGGGCCGGTTCCACGGCCGGTTCGGTCAACGTTGTCGCGGCTGATGGCGCTGCCTAGGGAATTGACCGCGAACACAGTCGCCACCGGCGTCCCGCGCGTGTCGGGCGACAGGCCCCGCGTGGGCTGATAGGTGTTGACGAAGTCGCGCTGGTCGCCGCGCAGCGTCTTGTAGTCGTGCACGCCCAGCGATACCAGCAGGTTGTAGCGGTCGCGGTCCAGGTCGCCGAAGCCGCCGGTGACCGACGCGCTGTAGATCTCACCGCCCTTTTGCTCCGGGATGTCGATGCCGGCGTTGACCGTGATGCCGCTGGCGTAAGTGCGCAGGATGAAGTTGATGACGCCGCCGATGGCGTCGGTGCCATAGGTTGAACTGGCACCGTCCTTCAGGATCTCGATGCGCTCGATGGCCGCGAACGGGATCTGGTTCAGGTCGACCGTGCCGCCGTTCAGGCCGTGCGCAGCCACCCTGCGGCCGTTGAGCAGGATCAGCGTCGCATTGCTGCCCTGGCCGCGCAGGTTGGCACTGGTGGCGCCGTTGTTGCCGCGCGTGGCGCCGTCAACGACGTCGGCGTTGGACGCCAGGTTGTCCAGGCCGTTGCCGTTGATGTTGAGCTGCATGATCAGCTGCTCGGTGCTGGCAATGCCCTGGCGAAGCAGTTCGCTGCGGCTGATCACCTGCACCGGCAGCGCACCTTCGCTCTGGATGCGTTTGATGCTGGAGCCAGTGATGGTGATGCGCTGTACCGGTGCATCGGTCTGCGCCAGGGCGTGCGTGGCCAGCCCCACCAAAGACAGGCTGCTCACAAGGACTTTGAGCTTCATGCAGTGACTCCTCGACGGTGTTGATATGGTTTTGTGCTTGCGTGGGCATGGCCGAAGCAAGAAACAATCTTTCACAGTGTTGCCGGACCGGCACCTGGGGCCATCGGGAATAACCAACGGACGCAGCGTCGCTGCAACGGCCAGAAGCGAAATGAGGCGCCAGCGGGCGCCAGCCGGCGACAGGCCTTGCGGTCACCCCCGCATCCTGTAGATACTTGCGGCACCCGAGGTGTGGACCTCTGGCCCTTGGAAGAGAGCGTGGGATTGCGCACCGCCCGGTGCGCACGACTCTGGCGCGACATGGACTGTTTCAGTCCATGTCTCGAGCCATCGAGTCCCCATCCTTTCCAGGAGTCCACGCCATGGCTTTCAAGCGCAATCCGGTCGCCGCCGCCGCCGCAGCCGCTGCAATTTCTGCCCTCGCCCTGTCACCATTGGCGCTGCATGCGCAAAGCGTGGCGCCGCCTGATGCGGCAGCCTCGGCTGCCGAAGCGCGGCGCGCCACGGCCGCGCCCGAGACGGTGACCATCACCGCGTCGCGCCGCGCCCAGACCGCCAGCAAGGCGCCCTACAACGTCACCGCGATGGGCGAAGAGGCGCTGCGCGAGGGCAACATCACCGACGCCAAGAAGCTCATCGCCCAGAGCGTGGGCATCAGCGCGCCGGGCAACAGCGCGCGCTTTGCCGATTCCGTGACCGTGCGTGGCCTGAATGTGTCTGAGGTGAATGCCAACAACCTCGAGTCCTTCGTGCGTTCGACGCTGAGCTACTACATCGACGACACCGCGCTGCCCAACCTCAACTACCGCATCAAGGATGTCGCGCGTGTGGAAACCCTGCTCGGTCCGCAGGGCACGCTGTACGGCGCAGGCAGCCTGGGCGGCACGGTGCGCTACATCACCAACCGGCCGCGGCTGGGCAGCACCGAAGCGCGCATCAGCACCAGCTTCTATCAAACCGTGAACGGCGGCCTGTCCAACGACACCGACGGCGTCTTCAACCTGCCCATTGGCGCTGGCTTCGCCTTGCGCGGTGCGGTGTCACGGCTGGACGAAAAGGGCTACACCGACCGCCTGTCCAACCCGCCCTGGCGCACCGGCGCCGACGCCTGGGTCACCAAGCCCGACGCCAACCGCAACCTGTATGAACGTGACGACTGGCAGAAGGTGACCGGCGGGCGTTTTTCTGCCCTGTGGAAACTGGCGCCGGGGGTCGAGGTGCTGGTCGCCCACACCACGCAAGACCAGACCGCGCACGGCACCAGCGGCGCCAGCCTGCTGCCGCTCGGCGTGGCCAACGCGCGCACCCCGGCCGAGCGCGACGCCGCCTGGCGCAACCCGGGCCAGGACTGCCCGGCCAACACCACCTGCGCCTACAGCGACAGCTTTGCCACGCCGCTGGCCGTCAACGACCACACCATCCTGTCGCGCTACCCGGAATTTGCCGACCGCACGCTGCGCATGAACGCCATTGACCTGGACTGGGACCTGGGCTTCGCCGCGTTGCACAGCAGCACATCGCAGTACAAGGACAGCCGCATCGGCCAGGGCGACTACGCCAGCCAGGGCTGGTCGTTCTACTTCGACCTGGGTGACCTGGGCGGCGCCATCGACAGCGGGCGGTCCGCCTACCTCACCTTCGACAACCGCTACAAGGGCCTGACGCACGAAACGCGGCTCACCTCCAAGGGCGACGGCGCACTGAGCTGGATCGCCGGCATCTTCCACACGCGCCAGGAGCAAAGCCTGAGATTCGCTGAAGTGCTGCCCGGCATGGACGCCTACCTGGGCAACACCAAGGCCACCGCGAGCCCGCTGCCCGACCTGGGCTACGACGAAGACCTGAGCCTGAAGTACCGCGAGACGGCGCTGTTCGGCGAGGTCGGCTGGCGCATCACTGCGCCCTGGACGGTGACGGTGGGTGCGCGTGTCTTCAACTACACCGACAGCGTGCGCACGAAGATTCAAGACTATGCCGGCGGCTTTGTCGACAACGACGTCAGTGCCAGCGGCGGCGCCAACGGAAAGTCGTACTACAAGTTCAACACCGCCTACCAGCTGAGCGACAACCTGCTGGGCTACTTCACCTTCTCGCAGGGTTTCAGGCGCGGTGGCACCAACGGCTTCAGAAACGTCGGCACGCGCGTGCTATCGCCCGAGGCGCAGGCCTACAAGCCCGACTCCACGGACAACGTCGAACTGGGCCTGAAGGGCTACCTCTTCGACCGTGCGCTGTACCTGGAAGCCAGCCTGTACCGCATCGACTGGAAAGACACCCAGACCTACCGCGAACAGCTCATCAGCGGCTTCCCGGTCAATGGCACCGTCAACGGGCCGGACGCGCGCACGCAAGGGCTGGAGCTGACGGCGCGCTACAAGATCAACGCCAGCTGGCAGGTCACAGCGCGCGCCGCCACCACCCGCGGCAAGTGGGCCGACACCAAGACCCACTGCCTGTACTCCAATGCCACCAGTTGCCGCACCTGGAACGAAGGCGGCACGCTGGGCGGGTCGCCCAAGCTCAAGCTGGACGCCGGCGGCCGCTACACCACCAGCGTGGGCGCGGACATGTCGCTGTGGGCGTCGGCCACCGCGCGCCATGTCAGCAAGGTGCAGACCGACCGTTCCGACAGCCCCACCGCCAACAGCGGCGCACGCAACTACCCGGCCTACACCACGGTGGACACCAGCGTGGGCCTGGGGAGCGGCGCCTGGGAGGTGTCGCTGTGGGTGGAGAACCTGGGCGACGAACGCGCGGTCACGTCCAACCAGGCCGGCGGCTTGATGGGCCGGCGGCTCATCAGCACCAAGCCGCGCACGGTGGGGCTGAACGCGTCGTACAGCTTCTGAGCGCCACCAGCGAAACCAGCGCCTGGGCGCGGCGATCCATGTGACCATCGCGTCCCATGACAGTTGTGAGTCCCTGGCGCTGGATCCCCAGCCTGTACTTCGCTCAGGGCCTGCCCTATGTGGTGGTGATGACGCTCAGCGTCGTCATGTACAAGAACCTGGGCGTCAGCAACACCGAGATTGCGCTCTACACGAGCTGGCTCTATCTGCCCTGGGTCATCAAGCCGCTGTGGAGCCCGCTGGTCGATTTGATCGGCAGCAAGCGGCGCTGGATCGTGGCGCTTCAGTTCGCCATCGGCGTGGCTTTCGCGCTGGTGGCCTTGACGCTGCCAGGGCCGCGTTTTGTGCAGATGACGCTGGCCATGTTCTGGCTGATGGCCTTTGCGTCGGCCACGCACGACATTGCGGCCGACGGTTTTTACATGCTGGCGTTGCAGCAGCGCACGCAGGCGGCGTTTGTCGGCGTGCGCAGCACCTTCTACCGTTTGAGCATGCTGGGCGGGCAGGGCGGGCTGGTCTATCTGGCCGGCTGGCTGACCGACCGCGAAGGCAGCGCGGTGCTGGCCTGGACGTGGGTCTTCTGGCTGCTGGCTGCTGTGTTTGCCGCCGCTGCGCTGCTGCACCTGTGGGCCTTGCCCCGGCCATCGGGCGACGCCGTGGTGCCGCGCAGCGCCACCTTCTGGGCCGACTTTGTCAAGGTCTTCGCCGCCTTCTTCGCCAAGCCCGACATCGTGCGCATCCTGGCGTTCCTGCTGCTGTACCGCTTTGCCGAGGCGCAATTGCTCAAGCTGGTCACGCCCTTCTTGCTGGACGCACGCTCAGCCGGCGGCCTGGGCCTGCGCACGCAGGACGTGGGCATCGCCTACGGCACCGTGGGTGTCATTGCGTTGACGCTCGGCGGCCTTCTAGGCGGCTGGGTGATCTCGCGCGGCGGCCTGAAGCGGCTGCTGTGGCCGCTGATGATCTGCATGCATGCGCCCAATGTGCTGTTTGTGCTGCTGGCCCAGGCGCAACCCAGCAGCCTGGTTTGGGTCAGCGCTGCGTTGGCCGTGGAGCAGTTTGGCTATGGCTTCGGCTTCACCGCCTACATGGTGTTCATGTTGATGGTGGCTGGTGGCGCCGAAGGGTCCGCTGTCCACAAGACAGCCCACTACGCGCTGTGCACCGGCTTCATGGCACTGGGGATGATGCTGCCCGGCATGTGGGCCGGCTGGCTGCAAAGCCAGCTCGGCTACACGGCGTTTTTCATCTGGGGTTGCATCGCGACGCTGCCGAGTTTCGTGGCCGCGGCGCGGGTGCGCATCGACCCCGGGTTCGGGCGCCGAATAGACTGAAGGCGGCCTGAAAATGGATTGAGCGCGCGCTGATCAGCGCTTGTTCAGCGCTTGTTCA
>Ga0335394_10000149_pt1 | contig 68055 bp, 54 predicted proteins | sample MAT03_FD_205741 | JGI IMG/M metagenome (GOLD analysis project Ga0335394, IMG submission 205741) | Freshwater microbial communities from Lake Fryxell liftoff mats and glacier meltwater in Antarctica - MAT-03 (spades assembly) (version 2) ... | reverse complement strand
TGGTGCAATTGGTGCAATTGGTGCAATTGGTGCAAGTGGCAAGCCTGCGCCGCGGGCTGCTTCGCAGCGATGCTGCTGCCCGCCTGCACCAGCGTGGCGCCGCCCGCCGCCACAGGCCAGGATGCGCCATCCTCCACGGCCGACCAGCGCGAGGCCGCGCCGGCCGCGCTGGACGTCGAAAGGCAGTGGTTGCAGTCGTGGTTCAAGGACACGCCGGTGCGCATCGCCCAGCGCGGCGAGTCCGCGGTCACGGTGGAGGTGCCACTTGAGTTTTGCTTCGACGCCGGCCGCAGTGCCATCAAGCCGGCGTTGGCGGCGGTGCTCGACAAGGTGGCCGAAAGCATGCGCCGTGTGCCTGCCATGAGGCTGCCGCTGGTAGCTGCATCCGACGGTGCCGCGGGCACGTCTCCACTGGCCACGCAACGTGCCGCGCAGGTGCACAAGCACCTGCTGAACCGGGGCGTGATGGCCGCACGGCTGGGCGCCCCGAGCAGCACCGCGGCTGCCGCCGTGCAGTTGCGCCTGGAGACCGCAGCGCCGGGCTGAGCGCACGCAGGTCGCGAAAGAGCGCGCCACCAGCTGTGTCACGGTCTGTGCAAACGAACAAAGCGTTGCCGCTGTACACAATCTCCGGGTGACCCTCGCCTCTAGGATGAACGCGTCCTTCAGCTGCCGCCGCGGTGTGCGTCGCAGTTGATCTTGATGCGCCCGCCCCGAGGAGTACCGATGTCATTTGTGATGATTGCCGCAGGCGCCACCAGCTGCGCGCGGGTGCGCACGCTGTCGCTGCGCGCGCTGCTGTGCGCTGGCGCATTGGCTGCTGGCGCCTTGCTGACCGCAGGCGGCGGCTTGGGCTACTGGATGGCCAGGGACGCCACCGCGGTGCCGCAACCAGCCGCGTCGCCGATGCTGCCCTTCGCCGTCGAAGAGCTGGGTGCCTTGTCCGGCCGCCTGTTCAAGCTCGAGAGCCAGGCCAACCGACTGCGCGAACGCCTGGGCACGCTGCCGGCACCCAAGCCTGCCGCAGCGCCCGCGCAGGTGACAGGTGCAACGAGCGGTGCAAAAGCAGATGCCATGCCGACTGCAATGGACACCGGTCGCGGCGGGCCCTGGTTGCCGCCGAGGCCCGAGTCACTGGCACAGGCCGCAGTGGGTGCGATCGAAGCGCGCCTGGCTGAACTTGAAGCACAGCTCAGCAGCGTGTCCGACACCGCCGCGCTGCAAAACCTGGCGCTGATGCGCCTGCCCACACGGTCACCGATCGACGGTGCTGAAATGGTCTCGGCCTTTGGCAACCGCGAAGACCCACTGACGGGCCGCCTCGCCTTCCACGGTGGCATCGACCTCAAGGCCGGCACCGGCACCGACATCCGGGCGGCGGCGGGCGGCGTCGTCACCTGGTCGGGGTTCAAGTCGGACTTCGGGCGTGTCGTCGAGATCGACCACGGCAACGGCCTGGCCACCCGCTACGCCCATGCATCGCAGTTGCACGTGAAGGTGGGCGACGTGGTGACCCCGGGTGACCGCATCGCTGCGGTGGGCACCAGCGGGCGGTCCACCGGACCGCACCTGCACTTCGAGGTGCTGCGCCACGGCGAAGTCACCGACCCGCGCCGCTACCTGGCAGCGCGTCTTCCGGCGCAGCGGGCGGCTGATTGAAGCTTGCAGCGGCATGCTGACGCGGCGGTGGCGCCTGGCGCCAAGAAACCTGGCCCGCAGCCACGTGGTCGTCGCGCCGCGTTCGCCGCGCCGGGCGCGCATGGGCGCTGCAGCCGCAGGGTTCGCGGCCTTGCTGGCCGGTGCCGGCGCGAGCCATGCGTACTGGCACCACCACACCGGTTTTTGGCAACCCCAGCCCGCTGTGGCCGAACAGGCCAGCGAGTTGCAGCCCTTGACGCAAGAGCTGGCCACGACACGGCTGCAGGCTCGGGTCGCCCAAGCCCGCAGCCAGGAACTGGAGCGCCAGATCGACACCCTCAATCAGAGCCTGCACGCGTGCCAGGAAGAAGTGACCTTCTTCCGCAAGGCCGTCAACGGCAAACGCTGACCAGCCCGGTGCTGGCGCTGGAGAACTCAGGCATGTTTGGCAGAACTGGCAAACCCGGCGACAAGCCCCACGAAAAGCGCCCGGACATGCGCCCCGAAAAGCGCCCGTCCATCAAGGCCCACGCGCTGACGAGCCTGATCGCCGAAGACGTGCACATCCTCGGCGACGTCTATTTCGTCAGCGGCATCCGCATCGACGGCCGCGTCACCGGCAACCTCATTGGCCGCGCCGTGCAGGGCCAGCCGCTGGCGCTGCTCGTGCTGTCGGAGAAAGGCTGCATCGAAGGCACGGTGAGCTGCGGCGATGCCGTCATCAACGGCACGGTCGTCGGTGACATGGACGTCGACCATTGCCTGCAGCTGCAATCGCAATCCAAGGTCAGCGGATCGATCCGCTACCGCCACCTGCAAATGGACATGGGCGCCAGCGTGCGTGGGCAGCTTTTCAAGGCCGACGACCGTGCGCCTGAGGCCATGGCAGCCATGCCTGCCGAGGTGTCGGGGCCTTTGACGAGCGCGGTCTGTGAAGCCGAGGTCGCAGCGCTTTAGCGCGCCGTGATCGGCTGCACCTGGCGTGCCGTTGAGCCGACGTAGAGCTGGCGCGGCCGGCCGATCTTGTATTCGGGGTCGCCGATCATTTCGTTGAGCTGCGCGATCCAGCCCACCGTGCGCGCCAGCGCAAAGATGGCGGTGAACAGGCTCACCGGAATGCCCAGCGCGCGCTGCACGATGCCACTGTAGAAATCGACGTTCGGGTAGAGCTTTCTCGACACGAAGTAGTCGTCTTCCAGCGCGATCTTCTCCAGCGCCATGGCCAGCTTGAACAGCGGGTCGTCGTGCAGCCCGGTGGCGGTGAGCACTTCGTGGCAGGTCTCGCGCATCAGCTTGGCGCGCGGGTCGTAGTTCTTGTACACGCGGTGGCCAAAGCCCATCAGCTTGACGTTGGAGTTCTTGTCCTTCACCGCCTTGATGAAGTCCCCGATCTTCTCGACGCCGCCGTTCTTCTGGATGTCGCCCAGCATGTTCAGCGCCGCTTCATTCGCGCCGCCGTGCGCAGGGCCCCACAGGCAGGCCACGCCCGCCGCTATCGCCGCGAAGGGGTTGGTGCCTGAAGAACCGCACAAGCGCACCGTCGAGGTGGACGCGTTCTGCTCGTGGTCGGCATGCAGGATGAAGATGCGGTCGATCGCGCGCACCAGCACCGGGTTGGGCTCGAAGTCTTCACACGGCGTGGCAAACATCATGTGCATGAAGTTGGCCGAGTACGACAGCTTGTTCTTCGGGTACATGAAGGGCTGCCCGATGCCGTACTTGTAGGCCATCGACACCAGTGTCGGCATCTTTGCGATCAGGCGGATGGCCGAGATCTCGCGGTGCTGCGGATTGTTGATGTCGGTGCTGTCGTGATAGAAGGCCGACAACGCGCCGACCAAGCCCGTCATCACCGCCATCGGGTGCGCGTCGCGCCGGAAGCCGCGCAGGAAAAACTGCATCTGCTCGTTGACCATCGTGTGGTTGCTCACGAGCTTCACGAAGTCGGTCTTCTGCTGGACGTTGGGCAGTTCGCCCTTCAGCAGCAGGTAGCAGGTTTCGAGAAAGTCGCACTGCTGCGCCAGCTGCTCGATGGGGTAGCCGCGGTACAGCAACTCGCCCTTGTCACCGTCGATGTAGGTGATGGTGCTGTTGCAGGCCGCCGTGCTCAGGAAGCCCGGGTCGTAGGTGAACTTGCCCGTCTGGGCGTACAGCTTTCGGATGTCGATCACATCGGGCCCGATGCTGCCCTTGTAGATCGGCAGGTCCATGGTCGGGCTGCCGTCGCTGAACGAGAGCGTGGCTTTCACTTCGGAGGGGGTCATGTCACGGGGCCTTTCTTCAGAGTTGAGGCACGGGTTGCTGGCCCGATGCGCCGACTGGCGCGTTTCGGATCAATGCCAGCACCTCGCGGACTTCCGCTGTATCGACCTCGCCCTGCAGCTGGCTGCGTGCCAGCAACAGGTCGAGCAGGTCGTTGTCGGCCAGGTCCATCAGGGTCAAAAGCCCCGCGGCCTGCCTGTTCGTGATCGTCTCCTCGTGGTGGCGAAAGAAGCGCTCGATGAAGAGGTCGTTTTCCAGCAATCCGCGGCGGCAACGCCAGCGCAGCTTGCTCAAGCCCCGCTCATCGAGCTTGTCGCTCATACAGCCCTGCGCACCATCAGCTCTTTGATCTTGCCGATGGCCTTGGTGGGGTTCAGGCCCTTCGGGCACACGTCCACGCAATTCATGATGGTGTGGCAGCGAAACAGACGGTACGGGTCTTCAAGGTTGTCCAGGCGCCCACCGGTGTCGTGGTCGCGGCTGTCGGCAATGAAGCGGTAGGCCTGCAACAGCCCCGCCGGGCCGACAAATTTGTCCGGGTTCCACCAGAAGCTGGGGCAGGCGGTGGAGCAGCTCGCGCACAGGATGCACTCGTACAGGCCGTTCAACTCATCGCGTTCTTCGGGCGATTGCAGGCGCTCTTTTTCGGGCGGCTGGGTGTCGTTGACGAGGTAGGGCTTGATGCTGTTGTACTGCTTGAAGAAGAGCGTCATGTCCACGATCAGGTCGCGGATCACGGGCAGCCCCGGGAGCGGCTTCAGGACAATCGTGCCCGGCAGCGTCAGCATGTTGGTCAGGCAGGCCAGGCCATTCTTGCCGTTGATGTTCATCGCGTCAGACCCGCACACACCTTCGCGGCAGCTGCGGCGGAAGCTCAGCGTCGGGTCCACGGCTTTCAACTTGTTCAGCGCGTCAAGCAGCATGCGTTCGTGGCCGTCGAGTTCCACCTGCAGTGTCTGCATGCGCGGCTTCTCGTCGGTGTCGGGGTCGTAGCGGTAGATCTGGAAAGTGCGCAGGGTCACTGGAGCCTCCCGTCCGATGAGTACATCGGCCGGCCCCCCAAAGGGGCGCGGGCCGGCTTGGGAGCGGCCCGGCGCTCGGCCCGCCCTCCTTCGAATACTGACTGCGTCATCGCAATGTCCTCAGAAAGTACGCACTTTGGGGGGAACCGATTCCACCGTCAGCGGTTTCAGCTGCACCGGCTTGTAGTCGAGCCGGTCGCCTTCGGAATACCAGAGCGTGTGTTTCATCCACGCCGGGTCATTGCGGCCGTTGGGGAATTCGGGCGTGTCGGGGTAGTCATCGACGCTGTGCGCGCCGCGGCTCTCACGGCGGGCTGCTGCCGATACGATGGTGGCGCGCGCCGATTCGATCAGGTTCTCGACTTCCAACGCTTCGATGCGCGCGGTGTTGAAAACCTTGCTCTTGTCCTTGAGCGCGATGTTCTTCACACGCTCAGCGATTGCGGCCACCTTGGCCACGCCTGCGTCCAGCGTAGCCTGCGTGCGGAAGACGCCGGCATGCATCTGCATGGCGGCGCGCAGGTCGTTGGCCACGTCCTGCGCGTATTCGCCCGTGGTGTTGCCGTCCAGCCGCGCCAGGCGTGCCAGCGACAGGTCGGCGGCGTCGTCGGGCAGCGGCTTGTGGGCCTGGGCCTTCAGACCGCTGTCAACGATGTGGTTGCCGGCCGCGCGGCCAAACACCAGCAGGTCGAGAAGCGAATTGGTGCCCAGACGGTTGGCGCCGTGCACGCTGACGCAGGAGCATTCGCCCACGGCGTAGAAGCCGTTCACGACCGCGTTCGGGTTGCGGGATGACCCAAGCCCGTTCGGCGCCACCACCTGGCCGTGGATGTTGGTGGGGATGCCCCCCATCTGGTAGTGGATGGTCGGCACGACGGGAATCGGTTCCTTCGTGATGTCGACGTTGGCGAAGTTGTGGCCGATTTCCAGCACACTGGGCAGGCGCTTGGCGATGGTGTCGCCGCCCAGGTGCGTCATGTCGAGGTTGATGTAGTCCTTGTTGGGGCCGCAGCCACGGCCTTCCTTGATTTCCTGGTCCATGCAGCGCGAGACGAAGTCGCGCGGCGCCAGATCCTTCAGCGTCGGTGCGTAACGCTCCATGAAACGTTCACCGTCGCTGTTGCGCAGGATCGCGCCTTCACCGCGGCAGCCTTCAGTCAGCAGCACGCCGGCGTTATGCACACCGGTCGGGTGGAACTGCCAGAACTCCATGTCTTCCAGCGGGATGCCGGCACGGGCCGCCATGCCCAGGCCGTCGCCGGTGTTGATGAAGGCATTCGTGCTGGCGGCGTAGATGCGGCCCGCGCCACCGGTGGCGAAGAGCGTGGTCTTGGCTTCCAGGATGTGGACTTCGCCGGTTTCCATTTCGAGTGCGGTGACACCCAGCACGTCGCCGTCGGCATTGCGCATCAAGTCCAGCGCCATCCATTCAACGAAGAAGTTGGTGCGGGCCTTCACGTTCTGCTGGTACAGCGTGTGCAGCATGGCGTGGCCGGTGCGGTCGGCCGCCGCGCAGGCGCGCTGGACCGGCTTTTCACCGTAGTTGGCGGTGTGGCCGCCGAAGGGGCGCTGATAGATCGTGCCGTCGGGGTTGCGGTCGAAGGGCATGCCCATGTGCTCGAGCTCGTACACGACCTTCGGCGCTTCACGGCACATGTATTCGATGGCGTCCTGGTCACCAAGCCAGTCGGAGCCCTTCACGGTGTCGTAGAAGTGGTAGTGCCAGTTGTCCTCGGCCATGTTGCCCAGGGACGCGCCGATGCCACCCTGTGCAGCCACGGTGTGCGAACGCGTGGGGAACACCTTGGACAGCACGGCCACGTTGAGGCCGGCCAGCGCGAGTTGCAACGATGCACGCATCCCGGAACCACCGGCGCCGACGATGACGACGTCGAACTTGCGACGGGGGAGAGAGTTGGATGCCATGTCAGAACGCTTTCACACCAAAAGAACCACAAGCGCATCTAGCGAACGCCGCGGAACCGGCTCCGCCGGACCGCTGGGGTTGCCCGCTTGAGGGGGAAGCGGCAAAGCCGCTACGGGGGTGGGCCATACCTACAGTCTCCAAAGCACTTGAACGGCCCAGCCCATGCAGCCGACGAGCCAGACGATGGTAGCCACCTGCAATGTCAGGCGCAGGGCCGCAGGCTTGATGTAGTCCATCCAGATGTCGCGCATGCCGACCCAGGCGTGCCAGCCGATCGAGATGAAGACGACGAAGGTCAAGACCTTCATCCACTGCGCAGAAAAGATGCCGGCCCAGCGGTCATAGCCCAGCGGGCCGCCGAAGAGCAGCTGCGCCAGCAGCACGATGGTGAAAAGCGCCATCAACACCGCGGTGATGCGCTGGCTGAGCCAGTCGCGCATGCCGTAGTGCGCGCCGACGACGACGCGGCGAGATCCGTAGTTCACTGACATAGCGTTGTGCCTCAGATCAAGCCGAAGAGTTTCAGGCCCAGCGCCAGCGTCAACAGCACGCTCAAGCCGAGCGTGATGAGCGCCGAGCTGTGGCCCTGCTGCTTGCTGACACTGTGCGTGGCGTCCATCCAGAGATGGCGCACGCCGGCGATGAAGTGGTGCAGGAAGGCCCAGATCAGCGCCCACACCACCAGCTTCATGAACCAGGCCGGCAGGAAGCCGATGCCGGCATTGAAAGTGCTGCGAAAGGTCTCGAAGCTGACCTCTGACGTGACGCTGACGTCAAAGAGCCAGATAAGGAAGGGCAGCAGCACGAACATCAGGCCGCCGCTGGCGCGGTGCAGGATCGACACCACCCCGGCGGGCGGCAACCTGTACTTGACGGCGTCAACCAACCGCATCGTGCCGGGTCTTTGTTTTGTCATCTCAGGCATTTGTTGGACTCTTGAAACCGCGTGAAACCGATTGAGTTTATTGCAATGCAGCAGGCTTACACGCAACTGAGGATTGGACGGGCCAGCGCCGGGCCGTCCCAAGCGGACCGAGCCCCTCGGGGGCGGCGAAGGCGCGAAGCGACAAGCCTGGGGCAGACATGTTCTAGCTGAGCATGTTGCGGTAATGGTGAGAAGCGGTCTGGTACAGGCCGCGCCGCAGTTCGACCGGCCTGTCGCCGTAGGTGAAGGACAGCCGCTCCACTGAAAGCAGCGGCGTGCCCGCGGGCACCCCCAGCAGCACAGCCTCTTCTTCAGCCGCCGCCACGGCGCGGATCTTCTCTTCGGCGCGGATCATGTGGACGGCAAATTCGGCCTCGAACAGGCGGTACATCGGGCCGCGCCAGCCTTCCAGCCGCTCTGCCGTCAGGCCTTTGAAGAGGGTGCCGGGCAGCCACAGGTCGTCCAGCACCACCGGGCTGTCGGCGGCCAGCAGCAGGCGGCGCACCTGCACCGCCGCTTCGCCAGCTTTCAGCATCAGCAGCCGCGCCACCTCCACCGGCGCGCGCATGCGCCGGCATTCCAGCAGGCGGCGCTGCAGGTCGGGGCTGCTGCCGTCGTCGGGCGTCAGGCGCAGGAAGCGGTACTGGGTGGACTCTTCGGCATGGGTGGCCACGAAGGTGCCCTTGCCCTGACGGCGCACCAGCACGTTGTCGGTGGCCATCTCGTCGATGGCCTTGCGCACCGTGCCCTGGCTGACCTTGAAGCGCGCCGCCAGGTCCACCTCGCTGGGGATGACCTGCCCCGGCTGCCATTCACCGGCTTGCAGCCTCTGCACCAGCAGCGCCTTGATCTGCTGGTACAAAGGGCTGAAGGACGGCGTCGCGCTGCCGATGTTGGCAGCGTCGTCCGTGGTGTCGGCAACGGGAGGCATGGCGCCATTGTCCCGCAAACAGTCTTGCATAAGACATAAGAGTTTAGTCAGCTTGCGATGACTAGAATCGCGGCCTGCCCTCAAGACACAGATACCCCTCTTTCAACCCTTCCCAGGAGCCTTCCATGACCACCAAGAAACCCGTGCGCGTGGCCGTCACCGGTGCAGCCGGCCAGATCGGCTATGCCCTGCTGTTCCGCATTGCCAGCGGCGAGATGCTGGGCAAGGACCAGCCGGTGATCCTGCAACTGCTGGAAGTGCCGGTGGAAGGGCCGCAGAAGGCGCTCAAGGGCGTGATGATGGAAATCGACGACTGCGCCTTCCCGCTGCTGGCCGGCATGGAAGCGCACAGCGACGCCAACACCGCCTTCAAGGACACCGACTACGCGCTGCTGGTGGGCTCACGCCCGCGCGGCCCGGGCATGGAACGCGCCGAGCTGCTGGCCATCAACGGCGCCATCTTCACGGCGCAGGGCAAGGCGCTGAATGCGGTCGCCAGCCGCAACGTCAAGGTGCTGGTGGTGGGCAACCCGGCCAACACCAATGCCTACATCGCGATGAAGAGCGCACCCGACCTGCCGCGCGAAAACTTCACAGCCATGCTTCGGCTGGACCACAACCGCGCGCTCAGCCAATTGGCCGCGAAGACCGGCAAGCCGGTGGCTTCGATCAAGAAACTGGCGGTGTGGGGCAACCATTCGCCCACCATGTACGCCGACTACCGCTTCGCCACCATTGACGGCGCCAGCGTCAAGGACATGATCAACGACCCCGCCTGGAACAAAGACGTGTTCCTGCCCACCGTCGGCAAGCGTGGCGCGGCCATCATCGAAGCGCGCGGTCTTTCTTCTGCGGCGTCGGCCGCCAATGCCGCCATCGACCACATGCGCGACTGGGCGCTGGGCACCGGTGACCACTGGGTGACCATGGGCGTGCCCAGCAACGGCGAATACGGCATCCCGAAGGACGTGATGTTCGGCTACCCGGTCACCTGCGCCGGCGGCAACTACAGCATCGTGCCCAACCTGCCCATCGACGAATTCAGCAAGGGCTGCATCGACAAGACCTTGGCCGAGCTGACGGGTGAACAAGACGGCGTCAAGCACCTGCTATGAACCCGGCGTGAGCAATCCGCGAGACATCCTCTTCGGTGCCGGTGAAGCGCCACCGGCGCTGCCGGTGTGCGACCACTACGCGGGTGTCGAGCCGCGCATGACCAAGAGCTTGCAGCTGCAGGCCGAGATGGGGCCGGTCTTCGATGTCACGCTCGACAACGAAGACGGCGCGCCGGTGGGCGGTGAAGTCGATCAGGCGCACCTGATCGTGTCGCTGCTGAACAGCAGCGACAACGCATACGGCCGCGTCGGCGTGCGGCTGTTGCCGGTGGAGCACCCGAAGTTCAACGACGTCGCCAGCGTGGTGCTCAAGTCCGCCCGCGCGCCGGCCTACCTGATGTGCCCCAAGCCCGAAAGCGCGGCCGACGTGCAGCGCGCAGCAGCGGCCATCGACGCACTGGGCGGTGGTGCCATCCCCCTGCACGCGCTGATCGAAACCCACGGCGCGCTGCGTGATGTGTTTGCCATCGCGGCGCACCCGCGAATCGAATCGCTGTCATTCGGACTGATGGATTTCGTATCCGCGCACCGGGGCGCCATTCCTCATAGCGCAATGGGCGCGACACCGGGGTTAGGGCAATTCGACCACCCCTTGATCGTGCGCGCCAAGCTCGAAATTGCTGCCGCCTGCCACGCCGCCGTGAAGACGCCGTCGCACTGCGTCTTTACCAAATTCAAGGACACGCGCGGGCTGCAGGCCGCGGCCGAGACTGCCAGCCAGCGCCTGGGCTACACGCGCATGTGGAGCATCCACCCGCAGCAGATTCGCACCATTGTGGAAGCCTTCTCGCCGACGGTGGCCGAGCTCGACCAGGCCATCGAGATCATCAACGCCGCGCAAGCCGCGCAATGGGCGCCGATCCGCCACAAGGACACGCTGCACGACCGCGCCAGCTACCGCTATTTCTGGCAGGTGATCGAGCGCACGCACCGCACGTCGCCGACGGCCGGGCTGCCGGCGGAATTGCGGCTGGCTTGGTTCGGGCCTACCGGGCCGTGATCAGGCCGTGAACCGATTTGCCATGGCTGCATTCACCGGCAGCGTCAGCGCCCTGACGTTGCTCTGCAACCCTGCTTTCGGTGACGACCGCCTGACCCCAGGCCAGCGGGAGGCGGCTGCACGGGTGTTCGTGGGCACCGCCAGCTGCGACGGCAACCAGCAAGTCACCGTGGCCGCCGTGCCGGGTATGCCCGGCCACTTCGTGCTCACCCATCAGAAGACCGTCGCCCGGCTCGTTGCCCAGGAAACGACGAGCGGCGCGGTGCGGCTGGAAGACGCGAAGTTGGGTCTGTTGTGGATTCAGATCCCCGCCAAGTCGATGTTGATGAACTCCAAGCTAGGGCGCCGCGTGGTCGATAGCTGCATCACGCCCGAGCAAGCGCTGGCCAGCCTCCCGCCGGACCCCGCCCAGCCCAGCGTGCTGGACTGGGGCCAGCCGGACCCCATTGACTACTGAGAGCCCCCAGGGCCGGTCTTTCAGGCCAGGCGCACAAAGTTGTTAGGCTGCACGCCTCTGCCGCCAAACCCGCACGATGAAACGTCACACCACCCTGCCAGCGCTGGTCCTGGCCCTTGCCCTGGCCCTGGCCCTGCCCCCAGCCTTTGCGCAGCAGCTCAAGCTGCGCATCCTGGGCACCACCGACATCCATATGAACATGCTCGCCTGGGACTACTACCAGGACCAGCCCAGTGAAGAGTACGGCCTGGCGCGCACCGCCACGCTCATCAAAGCCGCGCGTGCCGAGAGCAGGAACACCCTGCTCTTCGACAACGGTGACCTGCTGCAGGGCAACCCGCTGGGCGACTACGCGGCCACCATCAAGCCGCTGCAGCCAGGCCAGGTGCACCCGGCCTACAAGGTGATGAACGCGCTGCGCTACGACGCCGCCAACGTCGGCAACCACGAATTCAACTACGGCCTGCCCTTCCTGCGCGGCGCGCTGCCGGGCGCCGCCTTCCCCTACGTCAACGCCAACGTGCTGCTGGACGAAGGCCCTGGCAAGGGCAAGCCCGCGTTCACGCCCTACGTCATCCTGCAGCGCACCTTCACTGATGTAGCCGGCGCCGAGCAGCGCCTGAAGGTCGGCGTCATCGGCTTCGTGCCGCCGCAGATCATGCAGTGGGACCGGCAGAGCCTGGCCGGCCGCGTGACGCCGCGCGACATCCCGCAGACGGCGCGCGAACTGGTGCCAAGGATGCGCGCCGAAGGGGCCGACGTGGTGGTGGTGCTGGCGCATTCGGGCTTTGAATTCGGCGAGACCGTGTTCTTCGCCGAAAACACCGTCGCCCGCCTGGCCGAAGTCCCGGGTGTGGACGCCATCGTCTTCGGCCATTCGCACGGCGAATTCCCGGGCCGCTTCTTCAACCGCCACCCGAAGGTGGACCTGGCGCGCGGCACCATCAACGGCGTGCCGGCGGTGATGGCCGGCTTCTGGGGCAGCCACCTGGGCGTCATCGACCTGCAGCTCGACAAAAGCAGCGGCAGCTGGAAGACCACCGACGCCCGCGCTTCACTGCGGCCCGTGTACGACCGCGCTGCACGCAAGGCCGTGGCCGAGCCCGACCCCCAGGTGGCTGAACTTGTGCGCACGGAGCACGAAGGCACGCTGGCCTACGTGCGTGCCGTGGTGGCGCAGAGCCTGTCGCCCATCCACAGCTACTTTGCGCAGGTGGCGGACGACCCCTCGGTGCAACTGGTGTCGTTGGCGCAGCTGGCTTACGGACAACGCGCGCTGGCCAGCACGCCCTACGCCGGCCTGCCATTGCTGTCGGCGGCGGCACCCTTCAAGACCGGCGGCCGCGGCGGCGCCAGCAACTACACGAACATCCCCGCCGGGGCGTTGACCGTGCGCAACGTCGCCGACCTCTACGTCTATCCCAACACCGTCAACATCGTGCGCCTGAACGGCGCGCAGGTGCGCGAATGGCTGGAGATGTCGGCCATCGCCTTCAACCGCATCGACCCCAAGGGCCCGGCCGAGCAGAACCTGATCAACGGCAGCATCCCGAGCTACAACTTCGACACCCTCGACGGCGTCAGCTACCGCGTCGATGTCACACAAGCCGCGCGTTATGACCGCAGCGGCAAGATGGTGGCGCCCGACGCCCACCGCATCCAGGACCTGCGCTATAACGGCCAGCCCATCGACGAAGCCGCTTTCTTCGCCGTCGTCACCAACAACTACCGCGCATCGGGTGGCGGCGCCTTCCCGGGGCTGGACGGCAGCAACGTGATCGTCAACGCGCCCGATGAGAACCGCCAGGCTCTGCTGCAGTACCTGCAGGCCAAGGGCCGCGTCGAGCCCGCGGCCGACGGCAACTGGCGCATCCAGCCGGTGCCCGGCGTGAAGCTGCGCTTCGTGTCCAGCGCCGCGGCGGTGGCGCACCTGGCGCGCTACCCGCAGATCAAGTGGGTGTCTGAAGGCACGGACGGCACGGCGGTGTTCGAACTGCTGCCGTGAATGCCGGGATGAAGCGCCTGCCGGTCGCCCGGCCGCGCGGCTTGATCATCCTTGGCACGCTGCTGCTGCTGGTGCTGGGCCTGATCGCAGCCGCCATGCTGGCCCTGGCCGCCGCGGCAGCCTGGTACTGGAACGACCTGCCGGCGCTGGACAGGGCCACCGACTACCGGCCGCGCCAACACCTGCAGGTGCTGACATCCGACGGCGTGGAGATCGCGCAGTTCGGCACCGAGAGACGTTTGTACCTGCCGATCGCGCAGATGCCCAAGACCTTGCAGCAGGCCGTGCTGGCGGTGGAAGACGCAGGCTTCTACGACCACGGCGGCATCAGCCTGCGCGGGCTGGTGCGCGCCAGCTGGTCCAACCTCAAGGGCGGGGCGCCGCAAGGTGCGTCCACCATCACCCAGCAGGTGGCGCGCACCTTTTTCTTGAGCACCCGCCGCACGGGTGAACGCAAGATCAAGGAAGCGCTGATCTCGATGCAACTGGAACGGCAGCTCAGCAAGGACCAGATTTTGGAGCTGTACCTGAACCAGATCTACCTCGGCCAGCGCGCTTACGGCTTTGGCGCCGCCGCGCAGGTGTACTTCGGCAAGCCACTGGCCACACTGTCCACCGCCGAGATCGCCATGCTGGCGGGCCTGCCGCAGAACCCCATCTACGCCAACCCGGTGGCCAACGCGGCGGCCGCGCGCAAGCGGCAGGAATGGGTGCTGGGGCGCATGCAAATCACCGGCGCCATCAACGAAGCCAAGCGCAACGAGGCGCTGGCGGCCAAGCTCGTGCTGCGCAGCCCCAGCTTTGTCGATGTGCACGCCGAACACGCCGCCGAGATGGCGCGCCGCGCGGTGGTGGACAAGCTCGGTGACAGGGCCTACACCGAAGGCATCCGCGTCATCACCTCACTGCGCGCCGAAGACCAGCGCGCGGCCCACGCAGCCCTGCGCCGCGCCGTGCTGGCGCACGAACGCAAGCAGCCCTGGCGCGGCCCCGAAGACCAGGCCACCCTGCCCGACGACGAGGCAGAAGCCGAACGCGCCGCCGCGCTGGCGCTGAAGGACGGCCGCGACGACGAAGACCTGCGCCTGGCCATCGTCATGGCAGCCAGCCCCAAGGAACTGAAAGCCAAGCTCGCCAGCGGCGACACCGTCGTGCTCAAGGGCGACGCGCTGAAGTGGGTGCAGGCAGCACTGTCGCCCAAGGCGCCCGAGAAGCTGGCGCTGCGGCGCGGCTCCGTTGTGCGCCTGGTGGCGGTAACCCGCGGGAAGACGACTGAGTGGACGCTGGCGCAATGGCCGCAGGCCGAAGCCGCCTTCGTGGCACTCGACCCGGCCACCGGCCGCGTGCGCGCACTGGTGGGCGGCTTTGACTTTTCACGACAGCAGTTCAACCGCGTCAACAGCGCCGCGCGCCAGCCGGGATCGTCCTTCAAGCCCTTCCTGTATTCGGCGGCAATAGAAAACGGCGTCATGCCCGAAACGCTGGTGGAAGACGCGCCACTCACTGCGCCTGACGGCGGCACGCCCAGCTGGAACCCGCACAACTCTGACGGCAGCTTCGACGGCGACATCACGCTGCGTGAGGGCCTGGTGCGGTCGAAGAACCTCGTCAGCGTGCGCCTCTTGCAGCATCTGGGCCTGGCCACGGCACGCGACTGGATCGCCCGTTTCGGCTTCGACATGGCGCAGCAGCCGCAGGACCTGACGCTGGCCCTGGGCACCGGCGGCGTCACGCCCATGCAGCTGGCGCTGGCCTACGCCGTGCTGGCCAATGGCGGCCACCGCGTGGCGCCGGTGGTGATCGAACGCATCGTCGGCGCGCAGGGCCAGGTGCTCTTTGAAGCGCCGCCTGCAGAGCCGCTGTCAGAGGCCAACCGCGTGGTGCCAGAACGCAACGTGTTCATCGTCAACACACTGCTGCGCGACGTCACGCTGCGCGGTACGGCCGCCAAGGCGCAGGCGCAACTGAAGCGGCCCGACCTGTACGGCAAGACCGGCACCACCAACGACGCGGTGGATGCCTGGTTCGGCGGTTGGGCACCGGGCGCGGTGGCCGTCGCCTGGATGGGCTACGACGACCCGACGAGCCTGGGCGACCGCGAATCGGGCGGTGGCCTGGCGCTGCCGATCTGGATCGACACCATGGCGCGGATGCTCAAGGGCGTGCCGGTGCAGCCGCTGCTGCTGCCCGAAGGTGTGGTGGCGGTGGGCGGAGATTGGCGCTACAGCGAATGGGCGGGCGGCGGCTTTGTGGCGCGGGTGGGAACGCCCTCGGCCGCACCCGCTTCACCCGCCGCAGACCCCGCGGCATCGGCCCCGCGCTGACCCGCTACAGCAGCGACGCCAGCAGCCGCGCCACGTGCACCGCTTCGCGCTGCGCGCCGTCGGCAATCTGATGCCGGCAACTCGTGCCATCGGCCACCACGATGGCATCCGGCGCCTTGCGCACCGCCGGCAGCAGGCTCAGTTCGGCCATCTTCATCGACACCTCGATGTGCGCCGCCTCATAGCCGAAGCTGCCCGCCATGCCGCAGCAACTGGACTCGATGAGTTCGGGCTTGGCGTCGGGGATGAGGCGCAGCACATCCATCACCGGCTCCATCGCGTCGAAGGCCTTCTGGTGGCAGTGGCCGTGCACCAGGATCGGCTTGGCCGCCGGCTTGAAGGCGACGTTGAAACGCCCTGCCTTGGCTTCGCGCGCGATGAACTCTTCAAACAGCAGGGCCTGCCGCGACACCGTCACCGCCTTGTCTCCCAGCCCCATCACCAGCGCTTCATCGCGCAGCGTCAGCAGGCAAGAAGGCTCCAGGCCGACGATGGCCACGCCGGCTTCAGCCAGTGGCAGCAAGGCGTCCAGCAGCGCGCTCATCTCGACCTTGGCCTGCGCCACCATGCCACTGGCCAGGTAGGTGCGGCCACAGCAGTGATGGCCGCCGCCGCCGCCGCGCAACGTCTGCAGCGTGTGCAAGGTGTAGCCGGCAGCCTTGAGCACACGCGCGGCGGCGACCGCGTTTTCGCTCTCGAAGGTGCCGTTGAAAGTGTCGACGAACAGCACGGCCGCCTTGCCACCGCTGCGCGCCGCCTTGATCGTGTCTTCGCGGCTGGCCAGCAGCGAGGTTTCCGGGTGGCGCCAGAAGGTGTCGCGGCGCCAGCGCGGCAGGCTGCGCTTCGCTGACAGCCCCAGCAACTTTTCACCCAGCCAGGCGCCACCCGGCAGGGTGTTGCGCAGGTTCATCAGCCAGGCCCATTGGCTGGCGCGGTGGGCGTAGCGCGGCAGGCCGGCGATCAACCGGTCTTTCAGGGTGTGGCCGTGGCGCGCTTTGTAGTGCGACAGGAATTCCACCTTCATCTTCGCCATATCGACGCCGGTGGGGCAGTCGCGCTTGCAGCCCTTGCAGCCCACGCACAGGTCCATGCTGTCGTGCAGGGCCTGGCTGGCCAGGGCGTCGGGCCCGAGCTGGCGCGACACCGCCAGCCGCAGCGTGTTGGCGCGGCCGCGTGTCAGGTGCTGTTCATCACGCGTCACGCGGTAGCTGGGGCACATGGTGCCGGCGTCGAACTTGCGGCAGTGGCCGTTGTTGTTGCACATCTCGACCGCACTGGCAAAACCGCCGGTGCTGTCACCGCCCGTGCCGGGTGCGCTAACTTCCTCGGTGAGCGGGTCGTTCTGCACATTCCAGGCTGACCAGTCAAACGCCGTCTGGATGGCGATGCGGCGATACGGCTGTGGCGCAGAGGGCGGCGCAAAGCGCAGCAGCGACACATCGTCCATGCGCGGCGGGTCGATGATCTTGCCGGGGTTGAAGAGGCCGGTCGGGTCCAGCTCTTTCTTGATCGCGCGGAAGGCTTCGTTGATCGCGGGGCCGAACTGCCATTCGATCCATTCACCGCGGCACAGGCCGTCGCCGTGTTCGCCGCTGTAGGCACCCTTGAACTTGCGCACCAGTGCCGACGCTTCCTGGGCGATGGCGCGCATGCGGGCGGCACCGCCGCGTTTGCCCCCCACTTCATCATCCAGCCGCATGTCCAGGATCGGCCGCACATGCAGCGTGCCCACCGACGCATGCGCGTACCAGGTGCCGTGCGTGCCGTGGCGGGCGAAGACTTCAGTCAGCGCGTCGGTGTACTCGGCCAAGTGCACAAGCGGCACGGCGCAGTCTTCGATGAAGCTCACCGGCTTGCCGTCGCCCTTCAGGCTCATCATGATGTTGAGGCCTGCCTTGCGCACGTCCCACAACTTTTTCTGCGCCGCTTCGTTGCTGAGCCGCACGACGCTGCCGGCCAGGCCCAGGTCCCCGATGAGCTGCTCCAGCGCCTGCAGTTTTGCCAGCAGTTCAGGCTGGCTGCCGCCCGCAAATTCCACCAGCAGCACCGCCGCCGGTCTGCCGATCAGCACCCCTTCAATCGTCGGCCTGAAAGCCGGGTTCTGCAGGCTCAGGTTCAGCATGATGCGGTCCACCAGTTCCACCGCCGTCGGCTTGAGCTTGACGATGTGCTGCGCCGCGTCCATGGCGCTGTGGAAGCTCTCGAAGTTGACCACGCCCAGCACCTTGCCGCGTGGCAGTTCACTCAATTGCAGCGTCAGGCTGCGTGTGCACGCCAGCGTGCCTTCAGAGCCCACGAGCAGGTGCGCCAGGTTGACGCTGCCGTCGGCGGTGTACGGCCTTTCGGACTGGTTGCGGAAGATGTCCAGGTTGTAGCCGCCCACGCGGCGCAATACCTTGGGCCACTTCTCGTCAATCTCGGCCGCATGCTGCTGCGCCAGCTGGTGCACAAAGGTTGCGATGGCGCCGGCACGGCCCGACAGGCCGGCCACGGGGCCAAAGTCCAGCAAGCTGCCGTCCGCCAGCCAGGCGCTGGCGCCCAGCACGTTGTGCACCATGTTGCCGTAGGCGATGGAGCGCGACCCGCAGGAGTTGTTGCCCGCCATGCCGCCCAGCGTGGCCTGCGCGCTGGTGGACACGTCCACCGGAAACCACAGGCCGTGGGGCTTCAACGCCGTGTTCAGGTGGTCCAGCACCAGGCCCGGCTGCACGACGGCGACGCGCCTGGCGGCGTCCACCTGCAGCAGCTTGCGGAAGTGTTTGCTGTGGTCGATGACCAGTGCCGCGCCCGTCGTCTGGCCACACTGGCTGGTGCCGCCGCCACGCGCCAGCACGGGCACCTGCAGTTCGCGCGCGATGGCCAGCGCGCTGTGGATGTCTTCTTCGCAAGTGGGCACGAACACGCCCACGGGCATGATCTGGTAGATCGACGCGTCGGTGGCATAACGGCCGCGCGATGCGGCATCGAACAGCACCTCGCCGCGTGTGTTCTTGCGCAACTGGCGGGCGAGTGTGTCGCACACCTCGTTCGGTGGCAGGCGCGTGCCGGCAGCGGGGCGGTTGACGACGGTGGGGCTCGGCATCGGTTCAGCCTTTCAGGGCGGCAGGCTTGTCCAGGTAGATCTCGCCGGCGCGCAGCAGCGCCAGCACGGTGTCGCGCTTGTGCAGCAGGTGCTGGATGAGCAGCGCGCGCAGGGCCGGCGCATCGCGGGCGTCCAGTGCGTGCACCATCTGTTCGTGTTCCTTCATCGCCAGCTGCCACTTCTGCTCGTTCTGGTTGGTGCGAAAGCGCAGCGACTGCACGCGGGCATTGATGCGCGCATAGGTGGCCGACAGCACGGGGTTGCGCGCCGCCGTGTTGATGGCGGTGTGGATGGCGGCGTTCAGGCGGTAGTAGGCCGACAGGTCGCGGCGCGCAAAGGCGGCCATCATTTCAAAATGCATGGCGCGGATTTCGGTGCGTTCGGCGTCGCTGGCGCGAACGGCTGCCAGTTCGCCCGACATCGCTTCGAGCCCGGCCAGCACCTCGAAGCTGTGCATCACGTCGGCTTCGGTGAGCTTGACGGCCACCGCACCGCGGTTGGGAAGCAGGTCCACCAGGCCTTCCACCGCCAGCAGCTTGATGGCTTCGCGCAGCGGCGTGCGCGAGACGTGCAGCTGTTCGCACAGCACCCGCTCGTTGAGCTTTGCGCCGGGCTCGATGCGGCCTTCGACCAGCATCGTGCGCAGCCGCGTGGCCACTTGATCGTGCAGGGATAGATGGCTGATGTCGATGATGTCGATGATGTCGGCCATGCCGGTTTTTCTCCTCCACTTTCATTTTGCATTCATTTTTTGATCGAGATGCCGATGCTCACTCCGTGCATCTACCGATGCCGTTCCGTCATTTGCATGCAAAAGTTGCCCGCAGAGGAACCTGCATGCTGACGCTCGACATCCACCCCACTGGCCGCCACTTCCTGCAGATCCCGGGCCCCAGCCCGGTGCCTGACCGCGTGCTGCGCGCGATGAGCCTGCCCACCATCGACCACCGCGGGCCGGAGTTCGGTGGCCTGGGGTTGAAGGTGCTGGTCGGCATCCAACAGATCTTCAAGACAAAACATCCGGTGGCGATCTACCCCGCCTCCGGCACCGGCGCCTGGGAAGCGGCGCTGGTCAACACCCTGTCGCCCGGCGACCATGTGCTGATGTACGAAGGTGGCCACTTCGCCGCGCTGTGGCAGAAGCTGGCCACCCGACTTGGTCTAACGACAGAGTTCCTGGCCTGGTCAGGCCACGACGAGGTCCTGCCCAGCGCCCCCAGCTGGCGCCGCGGCGTGCAGGCCGACTTGATTGAGACGCGCTTGCGTCAGGACAGCGCCCACCGCATCAAAGCCGTCTGCGTGGTGCACAACGAAACCTCCACCGGCGTCACGTCCACCATCGCGGCAGTGCGCCAGGCCATCGACGCCGCGGGCCACCCGGCGCTGCTGCTGGTGGACAGCATCTCGGGCCTGGCCAGTGCCGACTACCGCCACGACGAATGGGGCGTGGACGTCACCATCAGCGGCTCGCAAAAGGGCCTGATGCTGCCGCCTGGCATCAGCTTCAATGCGCTGTCGCCCAAAGCCCTGCAGGCCAGCAAGAGCGCGACGCTGCCGCGCGCCTTCTGGGCCTGGGACGAGATCGTGGCGATGAACAAGGACGGCTACTGGCCCTACACGCCCAACACCAACCTGCTCTACGGTTTGAGCGAATCGCTGGACATGCTGCTGGCCGAAGGCCTGGACGCCGTGTTTGCACGCCACCAGCGCTGGGGCGCGGGCGTGCGCGCCGCGGTCACGGCCTGGGGCTTGCCCATCCAGTGCGCCGACCCGGCCGTGTATTCGCCCGTCCTGACCGGCGTCATCACGCCGCCGGGTGTGGACGCCGACAAGCTGCGCCAGCTCATCCACCAGCGTTTTGACTTGTCGCTGGGCACGGGCCTGGGCAGGCTCAAGGGCCGCATGTTCCGCATGGGCCACCTCGGTGACAGCAATGACCTCACGCTGGTGGCCATGCTGGCGGGCGTCGAGATGGGCCTGCAGCTCGCCGGCGTGAAGCTGGCTGGCAGTGGCGTGCAGGCGACGATGAATCACTTTGCCAGCCACCCTTCGCCCTTGGCGCAAACGCTCGTGTCCACGACTGCTTGAATCGGAGACTCCACCATGTTCCAACGCCGCACCCTGCTGAAAGTCGCCACCAGCGCCGCTGCATCCCTGGCCGCTCCGATGCTGCTGGCGCAGACGCTGCCCAGCGGCCCCGTCCGCATCATCGTCGGCTTCCCTCCCGGCGGTGGCACCGACATCCTGGCGCGTGTGCTGGCGCCGCGCTTGCAGGAGCTTTGGAAGGTAACGGTGCTGGTGGAAAACAAGTCCGGCGCCGCCGGCGTGGTGGCCGCGGACTATGTGGCCAGAGCCCCGGCCGATGGCAACACGCTGCTGATGGCGCACATCAACAGCCAGGCCATCGCACCCGCGCTGCAGCCCAAGCTCAGCTACAACGCCGAGGCCGACTTCTCGCCTATCGTGCTGGTGGGCGTGACGCCCAACTTGCTGATCTGCAACGCCGACCAACCCGCCAAGACGGTGAAGGACCTGGTGGCGCTGTGCCGTGCCAAACCCGGACACGTGACCTTTGGTTCTTCAGGCCCGGCCTCGGCGCAGCACCTGGCACTGGAACTGTTCAAGTTCCAGGCCAAGGTCTTCGCGCTGCACATCCCGTACCGCGGATCGGGCCCGCTCATCACCGACCTGCTGGGGGGCCAGGTGATGTACAGCTTTGAGACCATGACCGCGGCCTCGCCCCACGTAAAAGGTGGCAAGGCGGTGGCGGTGGCGCAGACGCGGCTGCAGCGGTCCAAGGCCTTCCCGCAGGTGCCCACGGTGGCCGAAGAAGGCTTCCCGGGCTTTGACGCCAGCACCTGGTACGGCCTGGCCGGGCCGGCGCGGGTGGCGCCCAGCATCGTCAAGCGCATGAACGAAGACGTGAACCGCGTGCTGGCGATGGGCGAGGTGATGGACCGCCTGGCCCTGGCCGGCGCCGAAGACTCGGGCGGCACGCCAGAGCGCTTTGCCGACTTCATGCGCAGCGAACGGGCCAAGTACGTGAAGCTGGTCAAGGACGCGTCCATCCGCATCGATTCCTGAGCGGGTGAAGGGTCGGTACGCACGGCCCGGCCGATTCATTCCGCAACAGCTGCGATCGGTTTCCCGGATGGTGAACCACACCCTGGGATGACAGCCTGCGCGATGCTATTTTCGATAGCGCCAACCCCGCACCCTGCGACACCTGACGGAGTCCTGCGCCATGACGATTGATCGCCCCGCACCCTGGGCCTTTGCAGCCGCCCTGCTGTTGGCCGCCTGCGCCAGTGGACCTTCGGCCCCACCAGCGCCGCCCGCCTCGGACGCCACCACACTCATCCAGCAGGCACAAGCCGCGCTGCGCGGCGGCAGCAGCAAGACGCTGGTGGTCAGTGGCCGCGGCACGGGCGCACTTTTTGGCCAGGCCTGGCAGCCCGCCGTGGCGTGGCCGGGGTTGAACTATTCGATGCTCAAGCGCAGCTACAACCTTGACACCGGCACCTTTGGCGAAGAGTTCGGCCGCAGCCGCGCCGAACCCCAAGGCGGCGGTGCCACGCCGCTGATGGGCATGGGCGAAGCCCGCGCGGTCGGTTGGGCCCGCGACGGCTTTGCCTGGAACGTGGCCGGCACCGCCAGCAGCGCAGCACCCGTGGCATTGCCGGGCCGCGTCAATGACCTGTGGACCACCTCACCCCACAGCGCGCTGGCGGCCGCAAAGCGCTACAACGCCCTGGCCGGCACGCGCATGGAAAACGGCAAGCCGCTGTCCACGCTGAGCTTCACCGCGCCGGGCCAATTGATGGCCACCGTGGTCATCGACGAACGCAAGCTGGTGACGCGCGTGGAATCGACCATGCCGCACCCGGTGCTGGGCGACACCGCCGTGGTCACCGAGTTCCTGGACTACAGCGATCAGGCCGGTTTCTTCCCCCAGCGCATCCGCCAGAGCCAGGGCGGCTTCCCGGTGCTGGACCTGGTGGTGACCGACCTCAACACCCAGCAGAGCGTGGACGCGGCCGTGCCCGACAACGTGCGCACGGCCACGGAAAACGTCACGGTCCAGCCCGTGGCGCCGGGTGTCTGGTTCCTGGCCGGCGGGTCACACAACAGCGTGGCCATCGAGCAAGGCGCGCAGATCGTGCTCGTGGAGACACCGCTCTACGACGGCCGCGCACTGGCGGTCATCGCCGCCGCCAACAAACTGGTGCCGGGCAAGACGGTGAAGACCGTCATCAATTCGCACCACCACTTTGACCACGCGGGCGGCCTGCGTGCTGCCGCCGGCGAAGGCGCGCAGCTGATCACGAGTGCGATGGCCAAACCCTACTTCGACCGCGTCTTCGCCAACCCCAACCGCGTGGCGCCAGACCGCCTGGCGCAAAGCGGGCGCAGCGCCACCATCGTCGGTGTCGATGGCAAGACCGTGCTGCGCGACGCCATGCGCCCGGTCGAGATCCACGAGATGCAGGGCAGCATCCACGCCCGGGGTTTCATGATGGTGTGGCTGCCGAACGAGAAGCTGCTGATCGAGGCCGACGCCTACACACCCGGCCCGCCCGACAGCCCGCCGCCGCCGGCGCCCAACCCCAACCACCTGAACCTGGTGGCCAACATCGACCGGCTGGGGTTGGCCCCCGAGCGCATCTTGCCGCTGCACAGCCGTGTGGTGCCGATGGCGGAGTTGAACGCGCAAATAGGACGCAAATGAGCAGCCGGTAATTGGGAGGAATCCCCCCGCGCTACCACGCCAGCGTCGGCAGTTCATGAAAGACCCGGCGCGTGCCTTCCATCCACTGCTGCGTCAGCGCTTCGAAGTAGGCATCGCCTTCGTCAAAGCGGCGCTGCATGCTGACCGCAAAGCTGTCGCCCGCGTAACACAGCAGGTCGATCGGCATGCCCACCGACAGGTTGCTGATCATCGTCGAGTCGAAGGACACCAGCACACACTTGGTGGCGTCTTCCATCGTTGCACTGGACGTGACGGCCAGGTCCAGGATCGGCTTGCCGTACTTGGCTTCGCCGGTCTGCAAAAAGGGTGTGTCGCTGCCGGCTTCGATGAAGTTGCCTTCGGCATAGATGCGGAAGAGGCGCATCTCTTCGCCGACGATTTGCCCGCCCAAGATGAAGGAGGCGTTGAACTTGATGCCGCCGCTTTCCATGAACGGGGCGTCGCGTTTTTCAATGCTGCGCAGCGCGTCGGACACCAGGTTGGCCACCTCGAACATCGAAGTCGCACTCCAGATGTGCGGCGGCTTACCGGCGGCACGCTGGCGCAGCACGCTGATCACCGCCTGCGTGGCTGCCAGGCCCCCTGAGCTGAGCAGCACCAGCACGCGGTCGGCCGCGCGCTCAAACACCGTCATCTTGCAGAACTTGGCGAAGTTGTCGACGCCGGCATGGGTGCGCGAATCGCTGGCGAAGATCAGGCCCTCTTCCAGCTTCACGCCCACGCAATAGGTCATGGTGTCTTGGCGTCTTGGCGCCAAGCAATCACGAGAACCGCACTTCGTCGGCCCACACCTTGAAGCGCTGCAGCGTGTTGGGGCCGAAGGTGCTGGCCAGCGCCACGTCGCAGGCGTCGCGGCCGCGCGCCATCAGCACCCGGCCCATGCGCGGCGTGTTGTTGCGGGCGTCGAAGGTGTACCAGCGGTCGCCCAGATAGACCTCGAACCAGGCCGCGAAGTCCATCGGCGCGTCCACCGGCGGGATGCCGATGTCACCCAGGTAGCCCGTGCAATAGCGCGCCGGGATGTTCAAGCAGCGGCACAGCGTGACGGCCAGGTGGGCGTAGTCGCGGCAGACACCGCGGCCTTCGTTGTAGGCCTCCAGCGCCGTGCGCGTGCGGCGCGCGTGTTCATAGCCGAAGCGGATGCGCTGGTGGGTGAAGTCGCAGATGGCCTGCACCCGCGCCCAGCCCGTGGGGCCGCTGCCAAACTGTTGCCAGGCCACGTCCAGCAACTGCTCGACTTCGCAGTAGCGGCTGCCCAACAAATAAACCAGTGTCGATTCCGGCAGGTATTCCACGGGCACCTGCTGCGCACCGGGCGCATACGCGTCCACAAGCCCGGTGTCGCGCAAGAGGGCGTCGGTGCTCAGCACAAAGCGGCCGGTCGGTGCCACGATGCGGCTGCACCAGTTGCCGAAGCCGTCGCGGTACGCCGTGACGGGCACGGCAGGCTGGGTCATCAGGTTGTCGGGCCGCACCAGGTCTGAGGCGCGGGAGTAGTGGATGCTCAACGCCAGGATCATGGGCGTGGGCGCGGGCAATTCGTATTCCATCTCGAAACCGACACGGATCTGCATGGGGTGTGACCAGGTTGGCGCTGTGCGCCGTGCAAAGGAAGGGGGGGCGATGCGATGCGGGTGCTGAACCCGCACACAGGTCTGACGAAGCGTGAGGCCAGGCGATTGCACGGTCTGTGCGCTGGCGGACAGACCGTCGCCAGCGGGCCACAACCTGCACCGGCGGCGGAGGCGTCCTACGGCAGATCGGGCGCGATGCCTTCAGCGTAGTCCACCAGCGCTTCCAGGATTGCCTGGGCGCGTTCGTCGCCCGTCGCCATGGCCTTGTCGGCCAGCCCGTCCACCTGCTCGAAGAACGCGGCCAGCGTCAGGCCGCCCCCCTCGCCCTGGTGCAGCCGCGCCACGCGGTGCTGCTGCCAGCGCTCTTGTTCGGCTTCGTCAAGCGTGCCGGGGAAGTTGCGCGCGCGGTAGCGAAACAGCAGCTCGTCCAGCCGCTTGTCCTGAAAGGCCACCCGCTTGACTGCCAGCTGCGCGGGCTTCAGTTCACGCAGGCGCTGCAGCGTGCGCCGGTCTTCATTGCCGACGAAGCCGCCGTAGAGGTCTTCATCGACATCGGGCGGGCTGGCGGCTTCGGGGCGCGAAAACACCGCCGGCCACAGCGGGTCGAGCTGGCCTTTCAGCGCCGCTGCGTGTTCAGCGTGGCGCAGGGCTGCGGGCACATCCAGCGCCCAGCGCGCGGCCACCGGCTCCACCGTGCGCAGGTTGCCGATGACCACGGGCGACTTGTTGATGTGGATGGTCTTGATCGGCAGGCGCTGTTCACCTTCAGGCAGATCGGCCTGCTTCGTGTAGAGCCTGCGACGCACGGTGTCGGCGTCCAGCGTGGCCAGTTCACGCGGGTCATGCGCCAGGTCCCAGACGATGACTTCGTTCCTGTTGCTGGGGTGCTGCGCCAGCGGCCAGACGATGGCCAGGCAGCCGCGTTCCACCGGGTACATGCCCGACAGGTGCACGAAGGGCTTGCCGTGGCCCATCTCGGCCAGCACGGCGTCCTTCTTGCGCAGCTTCAGGCAGAAGTCCCACAGCTTGGGCTGATGCTGTTTGATCAACCGGGCCAGCGCCAGCGTGGCGCGCACGTCGGACAGCGCATCGTGCGCGGCTGCGTGCGCCAAGCCGTTGGCAGCGGTGAGTTGCTCGAGCCGGAATGACGGCTTGCCGCTCATCTCGCCCGTTTGGTGTGTGGGCCACTGGATGCCGTCGGGCCGCAGCGCCCAGGTGCAGCGCACGGCGTCCATCAGGTCCCAGCGGCCGCAGCCGTTCTGCCATTCACGGGCGTAGGGGTCGATGAGGTTGCGCCAGAACAGGAAGCGCGTCACCTCGTCGTCGAAGCGGATGCTGTTGTAGCCCACGCCCACGGTGCCGTCGAGCGCCAGTTCGGCTTCAATGTGGGCTGCAAAATCATGCTCGGGCAGGCCCTGCTGCAACGCGGCTTGCGGCAGGATGCCGGTGAGCAGCACACTTTCGGGGTCGGGCAGGGTGTCGGGCGCGGGCTGGCAATGCCACATCACGGGTGGCGCCACTTCGTTCAGGTTGCCGTCGGTGCGCACGCCGGCAAACTGCGCCGGACGGTCACGCCGCGGCACGCGGCCGAAGGTTTCGTAGTCGTGCCAGAAGAATGTGGGCTCTGCCATGCGGCAGGATAGCGCAGCGCCCTGCCTCGGTGCGCCAGGCAGCCCCGGCGAACGGCGGGGCTGCATGCGGAACAAAGGCTCCCCCTAAGTTCAAGCCCACGTCACGCGCAGGACACGTTCAAAAGCCACACTTTCTTGCTACTGTGGTTACTGAAGTGGCCACTGAATTCACGGGGGGTCCTGGATGACCAAGCACACACCCGCGCAGCCTGCCGTTCGCAAGGTCTGGCGCATCACTGCCGCCGCCCCGCAAGGCGAATACGTCACCCTGGACAAAGCCCAGCACTGGCAGCCCCCGGCGCCGGCTGCCACCGACGGCGGCTGGTTGATGTCTTCCGCTGAACTGAAGCGCGGCGCCACGGTGACCGAGTATGTCTGGGACCGTTTCCCGCCTGAAGTCCTGGCCGTGTACCGCCGAAACTGAAGTCGGCTGCCACCGGTTCTAAAGCCTGCGCACCACCACGCTGCCCACCGAATAACCGGCGCCAAAAGAGCAGATCACGCCCATGTCGCCGGCCTCCAGGTCGGCGTGGTGGTGGTGGAAGGCAATGATCGAACCCGCGCTGGCCGTGTTGGCGTATTCGCTCAGGATGATCGGCGCCAGGTCGTCGCCCACCTCCTGCCCCACCAGCTTCTTCACGATCAGCTGGTTCATGCCCAGGTTGGCTTGGTGCAGCCAGAAGCGGCGCATGTGGGTGGGCTCAAAACCCAGACTGTGCAGATGGCTTTCGATGTGCGCGGCAGCCATCGGCACCACTTCCTTGAAGACCTTGCGGCCCTCTTGCATGAAGGTCTTGTCGCGCGCGTCGGGGTCGGTGTCTTCGCAGCGGTTCATGAAACCGGCGTTGTTGCGGATGTGGTTGGAATACTGCGTCACGAGCTTCGTACCCAGGATCTGCCAGCAGTCACCGGAGGTGGCGGTGTCCGCGGCTTCCACGATCACCGCCGTGCAGACATCGCCAAAGATGAAGTGACAGTCGCGGTCACGCCATTCCAGGTGCGCAGACGTGATTTCGGGGTTGACCACCAAGACGCACTTTGCGCTGCCGCTCTTCACCGCGTTGGCGGCTTGTTCGATGGCAAAGGTGGCCGAACTGCAGGCCACGTTCATATCGAAGCCATAGCCACCGGCACCGACCGCGGCCTGGATTTCGCACGCCATGGCCGGGTAGGCGCGCTGCATGTTGGCGGCAGCGCAGAGCACGGCGTCGATGTCCTTGCCCTCTTTGCCCGCCGCAGCCATCGCCTTCTTCGCGGCATCGACTGCAATTTCGGCCATCAGGCTCAAGTCTTCGTCTGGCCGCGGCGTGAAGCGCGGCTTCATGCGCGTGGGGTCCAGCACACCTGCCTTGTCGATGACGTAGCGCTGCTTGATGCCCGAGGCTTTTTCGATGAATTCGACGCTCGAATGCGTCAGCGCCGGCAAGTCGCCCGCGGCGATGCGCAGTGCGTTTCGGTTGTTCCGCAGGTCGGCGTAGGCGTTGAAGGCCACCACCAGTTCTGCGTTGCTGATGACGTGGGGCGGCTGGTACAGGCCGGTGCCGGAAATGACGACGGTTTTCATGGCCGGCAGTGTAGGCCGCAGTCCGCGGGGCTGGCGCGGATGGCGGCGCTGACGCAGCCCTTACTTACCCTTGGACTTCTTCGCCGCAGCACCACCCGACTGCAGCGCCTCGGACATGCCGATCAGCACGCCGCTGACCATCGCCGTGTAGCTTTCGGCCAGCGCCTGCGCGGCTTTCATCGACGCGGCACGGGTGCTGCGCATGGCGGTCTGCATCTGCTCGGCCAACTGCTCGGCCGTGTTGGCGGCCTGCGCGCCCGACAGCGTGCCGCCAGCCTGCATCTTTTCCAGGACCCCACCCCAGGCGCCGGCCATCGGTGCGCCAGCGCCGGTGGCGGCTTTTTTCATCGCGGCGAACATGCTGTCTTCCATCTTGTCCAGGTCGGACAGCGCCTTCTGCAGGTGCTTGTCGCGCATGTCCGCGCCTTGCGCCATCAGTGTGGACAGCGCCGTGCGGTTGGCTTCCACAGCCTTCAGCAGCGCTTCGTCCATGCCGGCCACGGCCTTGTCCAGCAGCGCTTCGGGGTCGATGCCCGCAGTCAGGTTTTTTGCGACACCGGCGCTGGCGGCCTCTGCCACTTGGGTCAGCGCGCCGCGGATGTTCTTCAAGCTCAGTTCACGGCCCTGCAGCGCGGCCAGCGTGGCGTCGCCAGCGGCTTTTTTCAGCTGCGCACCCTGCTTGGCAGAGGCAGTCTGGAACATGTCGATCAGGGCATCGGCGTCGAACAGGGGCTTGACCATAGGGTCTCCTTGGAGTGTTGTGCCGATGCTCTCATTGCCGGCCCTTGCCCGCAAGCCAGTCCTGTCTGCAGTGAACCCTGGCGTTGATGCGCATCAAGAGGACAGGAACGCGCGCAGATCATCAGCGTCCAACTCCAGCTTGATGAAAGCCTCGGTGGACCCGGTAGTGGGGCCACGGCCCTGGCGCGAGCGCGTGGCCCCGACGTACAGCCGCGTGCCGGCCGACTGGCGCCAGGCGTAGGTGAGCGACTCGGTGCGCGCCAGCGCACGGGCAGCGGCCACCGTGCGTTCGGCGCGGCGGTCGAGCACGCTTCGCTGCAGGATGGCGCGCAGGTGGTGGCGGGCGTTGAAGTGCCACACCGCGAGCCATTGCTGCGCGGTTTCGCGGCAGGTCAGGCCGCCGTCGTGCCGCAGCCAGGCCTGGTTGAAGCGCGGTTCCAGTTCCAGCGCCGGCAGCAGCCGCAGCTTGGCGCTGAAGTCGAAGCGGCCGCCGGGCCGCACCTCGCCTTGCGGCACACCGGCCACCGGCGCGCCGGCTGCGGTGTCGGCCAGCCGCCCCAGGTCCACCGAAATTTCCACCAGCGGAAACCACGTCGCTGGCGTCATCACCAGGCCGCTGCTGACATAACGTTCATTCAACAGGGGCGCCGCTGCCGAGGTGCGGAGCCTGGAATGGGCAAACAGGTTCAGCCACCAGTCCAGGTTTTGCGCGCCGTTGCTGTACAGCCCCGGGCGGATGACCTCCTGCACCACCGCCCCGCTGACGCGGTCGCGCACCTGGTAGGCATCGACATTGAGGAAAAATTCGTTGAACGGACCCAGTCCGCGCCAGCCCACGCTGTGGAAGGCTTCCAGCCGACGCACGCCGGCCTGGTTGACGAAGCCGCTGTCGTGGCGAAAGCCGGTGCTGATGTCGTCGATGCCGAAGGCGGTTTCGCCAACGCCGGTCTGGCGCACGGCGCGCAGGCGAACACGGTCGCCATCGACGGCCGCGCCACGCATCAGTTGGCCGTTCATGTCGGGCAGCGCCGTGCTGCGCGCGTGCAACCACTGCCCGCGCATGCGCCACTGCTCGCTGATCTGCCACGACACATCAGGCCCCAGCACGGTGTTGTCGCCGCGGCCCTGTTCATAACGGCGGGCGGAGACGATGCCGCCACAGGCCAGTGCGCCGGTGTCGCTGCGACCGCGCAGCATGACGCTGTCGGACGCCGGCTGCTGGGCCACGCCGGTGCCAAAGGCACCAGGCAGCAGGACGAGGCCCTGGCCGCGGTCGCGGATGGCGAAGGCCGTGCCGGCCCATTCCGGCCCGCGCCAGGTGGCGCGCAAGCCGCCGCGCGGCTGCGTGAAGCGGCGGGTGTAGAGCGCGTCGGTGGGGGTGCGCAGGAGGTCGGCGGGCTCGAAGAAAAAAGGCCGCTTCTCGGCCAGGCTGAGTGCAAAGCGCGTGTTGCCCGCCAGTTGCGGCACGTCCAGCGCGACCTGCGAAAGTCGAGGTTCAGCGCCGCGTCCACCACCAGTTCAGCGCGTGGGCGCCACTTGATGTCCAGGCCGGCGTCGGCGTCGTTCCTGTCGCTCGGGTTCAGGCCTGCCTCGCGCAAGCGCCGCAGCGTGACGCTGGGGCGCAGCGTCAAGAACTGATGGCTGGCCGGCAACACCACGCCCGCCAGCGGCTGCAGCGTGGCGATGAAGCTGGCGGCTTCGGCCTGGATCAGCACCGACGTGAAAAGGTGGAACTGCTCGCGCGGCAGGCTGCGGCCGACCATGAAGCGCCAGTCCTGCTGCCCGGGCGCAAATCGCAGCGACGCAAAAAGGCAGCTTGAACACGGCCATCCAACCCTGCGGGTTTCTGGCGCTGGCGCAGTCCCGCCCGCATCAGTGCAGGGGCCTTGTCCAGCGCCGTGATGCCGACGTAGAGGGCGTGTTCGTCGAACAGCACCTGCACCTGGGTGGGCTGCACCGGCGCTGCGCCGGCCAGCGGAAACTTCGACTTGAAGCGGTCGAAGACCGGGGCCCGTTGCCAGGCCGGATGCGACAGCGAGCCGTCGAGCTTGAGGTTTTCGCCGGCTGCAGGCCCACTGCGGTGACGGTGAGCTCAACCGCTGTCCGCGCGCTGCTGATGGGGCTGAACGCGGCCATGCACAAAGGCAGCAGCAGCGCGGCGATCCATGCCACCTTCATCGGCTATCCCCGCAAAAAACGCGGATTGTGCAGTGGCTTCGAGCCGACATCTCGGCCTTGCGACCGATGCCATCTAGCGACTTCTGCGCCGCTGAACCGGGCTGTTACCGACTCCGAAAGCGGCGCGCGGGCGTAAAAAAGCCCTTCCGAAGAAGGGCTCCTGGTTGGGTCGGGCCGATTGGCTTACTTGCCTTGACGACGGCGGCGCAGGCCGAGCAGGGCCAGGCCTGCAGTGGCCACCAGCAGCATGCTGCCGGGCTCGGGGACGGTCGGGCAAGCCGGCTGTCCGGGCTGGCCGCATTGCAGTATCGTGCCGGCGCCACCACCCAGGATGATGCTGCGCGACACGCCTTGTCGATCGTTCGCAACACCGAGGACGCTCAGGCCACCGAGGCTGCCGCTGAAGTAGTTGTGCCAGGGGTCGGCACCGGCCAGGTCGGCGTTGCTCAAACCCGGGAAGGCCGTTGTCCCGGCGGCGGTCAGCGTGACGTCCGTGCCGATGCCGCCAGCACCCACGTCCGTGGCCACGAGACCGGGAATCAGCGTCGACAGCCAGCCGAAGGAGCCGGCGCCGTCTTCACCCTGGGCAAAGAGCGCACCACCCGCAGCCGGGTTGCCGGAGCCGCCAACGAAGGTGTTGATCTGCGCTGCGGCGGCATTGACTGCTGCCAGTTCAAGAGCGTCCATGTCGCCGTTGACCAGACCTGCCGTTGACAGGTAAAGGATGCCCGTCGTGGTGGTCGACAGGGTCGACATGAAGGCGTTGATGGCCGCTGCACCCGACACATAGTTGATGGTCCAGCCTGCCAAGCCTGCAAGGTTGAAGGCGGAGGTGATGGCGTTGCGCGACTGCGAGCCGCTGTCGGTGCCGATGACCGTGACCACATCGGCCGCGCTGGCGATGACGCTGTTGCCCAGGTTGGTCAACGCACGTTGCATGTACTCCCAGCCATTGACGTTGGCAACGCCGTTGAATGAGCCGTGGTCCGCGGAATCGGTGCCGTCGATGATCACCGGGCCGGCCTGGGCAGCCGTGCCGACGGCCATGGCCGCGATGGCAATGGCGGACAGAAGATGACGCTTCATTTAAACCTCCAAGGCGATGGCCGCGTTGTGCGGGCACATCAGTTGCACACAGTAAGTCCACGATCCGCCACTCAAGGCGAGGTCGAGTGGCTGCTAGCAACCCACGGGCCAACTTTGGAAAACTGATGACAAACAAGGCCTAAGGACGGCTTTGCCCAGATCAACAGGACAGGCTTGTAACCAAAACCGACACTCGCTTGAACGCGTTTGAAGGCGCTGCAGCGCCTACGGCTGCTTGCCTTGCGGCCGGTGAAGCTGCAGACCCATGGCGGTGTGCTGCCGATGAGGAAGGGGGGCGGCACCAGGTGGCACCAGCCGCCTGATCGCGGCTAGACGATTTCCGCCGGTCTGCGGCCAATCGGCCCAGCCTTGTGGCTTCAGGCCGCCATTTCCACCTTGCGACCGATGCCGTCCGGCGACTGGGGAGGCGGCTTCCGCGTCGTCCGCCACAGCAGCCAGCCCGCAATGCCGCCGTTGAGCAGGTTCCAGGCAATGCCGTTGATGAAGGCCGCGTGGTAGCTGCCCGTCAGGTCAAACACCTTGCCCGACATCCACCCGCCCAGCGCCATGCCCAACAGGGTGCACATCAGCACCGTGCCCACGCGCGCACCGGCTTCGGCGGGCGGAAAGTGTTCGCGCACGATGATGGCGTAGCTGGGCACGATGCCGCCCTGGAACAGGCCGAAAAGCGCCGAGATGATGTACAGCGAGACGAGTCCGTCGAACGGCAAGAAGAGCAGTAACGCGGTGCCCTGCAGCACACTGCCCAGCAGCAGCGTGCGGATGCCACCGATGCGGTCGCAGATGGCGCCGCTGACGAGCCGGCTGACGATGCCGCAGGCCAGCATCAGGCTGAGCATCTCGGCGCCACGGGCCACGCCGTAGCCCAGGTCCCCGCAGTAGGCCACGATATGCACCTGCGGCATGGCCATCGCGACGCAGCAGGCCACACCGGCGACGCACAGCGCGCCCTGCGCCTGCGCCAGGCTCAGGCCAAAAGGCCGCAGCGACGGCACCGCCCGGTTGGCGTGGCCGGCCTTGGGCGCCGCCGCCACGGCGGCCGGCGGGCGCGGCCGCATCAGCAGCGCCAGGCTGGCCATCACCACGCCTGAAAAAATGCCCATGCCGATGCAGGTGCTGCGCCAGCCGTAAGTGGCCACCATCTGCTGCACCACCGGCGGCCAGATGGCGCCGGCCACGTAGTTGCCACTGGCACACACCGCCACCGCCATGCCGCGGCGCTTGACGAACCACAGCGAGGTGTCGGCCACCAACGGCGCGAAGCTGGCCGAACTGCCCAGCAGGCCGATGAACAGGCCCTGCGCCAGCGCAAAGCTGCCAATGCCGGTGGCCAGGCCGCTGGCAATGAAACCGATGCAAAGGCTGGCCGCGCCGATCAGCAGTGGCAGCATCACGCCGTGGCGGTCGGCCAGGCGCCCCATGACGATGCCACCGATGCCAAAACCGATCATCAGCGCCGTGTAGGGCAGCGACGCGTCGGCGCGCGCGACGCCGAATTCGGCCTGCACTGCGGGCAGCATCACCGCCACCACGTACATGCCGGCGCTGCCGACGGTCATCAGCGCCAACGTCACCAGCAGGCGCAGGTGGGCGTAGCGCGAATCGGCTTCGTGGGTGATGGCGGTCATGATGCGGTGTCTCCAGGCCGCCGATGCCATGCATTTGCTTGGGGCGGCGGCTGTTCTTGTAACTTTGCCCCGAGCATACCCAAGCACCCGGGAAAGTTCGCGCTGCGGCCGTGCTTGGCTGCGGCCGATCGGCAAGGACGTTGCCGAGGCCGAACGCAAGGTGCAGCAGCTGGGGCCTTGAAACTGCCAGTCACCGGGCCGCTGTTGCGGTGCGCTGGCTGCTTCGGCATTCATATGGACTTCATATGGACCTCATCTGGACTTCAGATGAACTTCAGATGGACTTCTCGCGGCTGAGTGTCCGGACCTCGTCTTCGGTGTGGCCCAGCTCCGCCAGGACCTCTGCCGTGGGCTGGCCCAGCGTGGGCGGCGGCGTGTCCACCGAAGGCGGCTCACCATTGAGCTTGAAGCCGGTGCGGACGATGCGGATGCCGCGGCCGACACCGGGTGCGCTCTTGAACGTGGCCACCATGCCGCGCTGCGCGATCTGCAGGTGGGCCAGCGCCTGCGGCACTGAATACACCGGGCCGGCTGGGACGCCATCGCGTCTTCAGGCAGGGGGGCCCAGCACGCGGCAGGCGGCCTCGAACTGCTCTTGTTTGTTGGCCCTGGCCAAAGCCGGAGATCGCGCAGCGCACGGGCCTCGGGTTGTGCTTCAGCAGTTCTGTGCAGCCCAGGCCCACCCTGTCCATCACACCCGGGCGAAAGTTCTCCAGCAGCACGTCGGCGGTGCGCACCAGCCGGCGCAACACCTCCTTGCCACCGGCCTGTTTCAGGTTCATGGCGATCGACCGTTTGCCGCGTTCTGCGCCAGGAAGGACAGGCCCATGTCGGCCTCGTTCAAGGCCGCGTCGGCCAGCTGGCGCGCCAGGTCGCCGCTGCCGCAGGCCCGCTGGAGGCAGGAAAAGGGGCCCGCCCCGCAGGCATTCGGTATGCTCGCCAGCCCCGCCCTGACCCGACCTTTGCACTGGAGCCCCTGCCATGACCCGCGTCTTCAACTTCAGCGCCGGCCCCGCCGCCCTGCCCCCGAGCGTGCTGCAACAAGCGGCCGACGACATGCTCGACTGGCACGGCAGCGGCATGAGCGTGATGGAGATGAGCCACCGCGGCAAGGAATTCATCAGCATCGCCAATGAGGCCGAAGCGCTGTTGCGCGAACTGCTGGCGGTGCCCACCGGCTACAAGGTGCTCTTCATGCAGGGCGGCGCGATTGCCGAAAACGCCATCGTGCCGATGAACATGCTGCGCGGCAAAAGCAGTGCCGACTACATCGACACCGGCGAATGGAGCAAGAAGTCGATCAAGGAAGCAAAGAAGTACGGCAGCGTCAACGTGGCGGCGAGTGCCGCGGACAGCGGCTACACGACGATCCCCGCGCGCGACACGTGGAAGCTGGACGCCGATGCCGCCTACGTGCACATCTGCAGCAACGAAACCATCGGTGGCGTCGAATACCACTTCACGCCCGACACAGCTGGCGTGCCGCTGGTGGCCGACATGAGCAGCAGCATCCTGTCGCGCCCGGTGGACGTGTCGAAGTACGGCCTGATCTACGGCGGCGCGCAAAAGAACATCGGCCCCGCCGGCCTGACTCTCGTCATCGTGCGTGAAGACCTGCTGGGCGCTGCGCTGCCTTGCACACCCAGCGCCTTCGACTACAAGGTGGTGGCCGACAACGACAGCATGTACAACACGCCGCCCACCTACGCCATCTACATCGCGGGCCTGGTCTTCAAGTGGCTGAAGAACCAGGGCGGGCTGCCGGCCATTGAAGCCCACAACCGCAAGAAGGCGGCGCTGCTGTACGACTACCTGGGCACGACATCGTTCTACAGCGCGCCGGTGGCCCAGGACTGCCGCAGCCTGATGAACGTGCCCTTCAAGCTGGCCGACGACAAGCTGGACAGCGCATTCCTGAAGGGCGCCGAAGCCCGCCACATGGTGCAGCTGAAGGGCCACCGCTCGGTGGGTGGCATGCGCGCGTCGATCTACAACGCGATGCCGCTCGAAGGTGTGCAGACACTGGTGGCCTACATGAAGGAATTCGAGGCCAGCCATGGTTGATGTGCAAGGACAGCGCCTGGGGGTGCTGGTGCTCAACGCCATCTCGGCCAGCGGCCTGTCGCGGCTGCCCGCTGAACGTTACCGCGTGGGCAAGGACGTGACCGAGCCGGCCGCCATCCTCGTGCGCAGTGCCGATCTGCACGGCATGGACATCCCTGCCAGCGTGCGCGCCATCGGCCGCGCTGGCGCCGGCACCAACAACATCCCTGTGCCTTTGATGAGCGCACGCGGGGTGCCGGTGTTCAACGCACCCGGCGCCAACGCCAACGCGGTCAAAGAACTGGTGCTGGCCGGCATGTTCATCGCCGCGCGCCAGATCGCACCGGCGCTGCGCTTCGTGGCCGCGCTGGACGTGCAGGCCAAGGATCTGGACAAGCTGGTCGAGGACGGCAAGAAGAACTTCGCCGGCTATGAACTGCAGGGCCAGACGCTGGGCATCGTCGGCCTCGGAAAGATAGGCTGTCTGGTGGCCGACGCCGCCATCAAGCTCGGCATGAACGTGCTGGGTTACGACCCCGAGATCACAGTCGATGCGGCGTGGAGCCTGCCTTCGCAGGTCAGGCGCGCGGCCAGCGTCAACGAGGTGCTGCGCAGCGCACAGTTCGTGAGCCTGCACGTGCCGCTGGTGGAGGCCACGCGCGGCCTCGTCAACGACGCCAACATCGGCCTCATGCGCGCCGGCGCCGTGCTGCTGAACTTCAGCCGCGAAGGCGTGGCCAGCAACAGTGCCATCGTGGACGCGCTGAATGGCGAAAGGCTGGCCGCCTATGTGTGTGACTTCCCCAGCGCCGACCTGCACCAGCACCCGCGCGTGGTGGCACTGCCGCACCTGGGCGCGAGCACGCGTGAAGCCGAAGAGAACTGCGCCGTGATGGTGGTGGACCAGCTGCGCGACTACCTGGAGCACGGCCAGATCGCCAACGCCGTCAACTTTCCGCACGTTCACATGGCGCGCGAAAGTGCCTTCCGCGTGGCCATTGCCAACAGCAATGTGCCCAACATGCTGGGGCAGATCTCCACCACCATGGCCAACGCCGGCCTCAACATCCACAACATGGTCAACAAGAGCCGTGGCGAGATGGCCTACACGCTGGTGGATGTGGAGAGTGCGGTTGCGGCGCCCGTGCTGCAGGCGCTGGCCGCGATCCACGGCGTGCTGGCGGTGCGGTATCTGCCCGATCTGAAGTAAACACAGAGCAGTGACCGCGCCCGAAGGACCGCTGGTGGCGAGCACGTCCCGAAGCGACTGGCAGGACGTCTTCAGCCTGCTCGACACCGCGCTCGAACTCGCCCCTGACGCCCGCGCCGCTTGGCTTGCCGCGCTGTCGCCCGAACAGTCGCGGCTGTCGCCTCTGCTGAACCAGCTGCTGCAGGCGCAGGCTGACATCAGCACCAGCGACTTCCTGTGCACACCACCAAGCTTCGTGTTCGCGCCACCGCCGGTCGGCGCTGCGTTGGTCGAACAGGCGCTGGTCGGCCCGTACCGGCTGCTTCGCGAGATCGGCCAGGGCGGCATGGCCAGCGTTTGGCTGGCCGAGCGCGCCGATGGCCTTCTCGACCGTCGCATCGCACTCAAGTTGCCGCACCCTGGCTGGGGGGACGCCGCGTTCATGCCCTTCACTGACCGCATGGCGCGCGAACGAAACATCCTCGCGTCGCTCACGCACCCGCACATTGCGCGGCTCTACGACGCCGGCCTGACCGCGGAAGGCCGGCCCTACCTGGCGCTTGAATATGTCGAAGGCGAGCCTATCGACCGCTACGCCACCAGCCACAGCTTGCCGCTGCGGGCGCGCATCGAGCTCATCGTGCAAGTGGCGCGCGCCGTGGCCCATGCGCACGCGCGCCTGGTGGTGCACCGTGACCTGAAGCCGTCAAACATCCTCGTCGATGCGGCAGGCCAGGCGCACTTGCTCGACTTCGGCATTGCGGCGCTCGTCGATGCACAGCAGGGTGACGCGGTGCCGGCATTGGGACCTGGACGCGGACACAGACCCGGACCCGGACCTGGACCCGGACCGTCTTCCGCATCAATCGGCAAAGCGCCCACGCAGTCCGCCGGCCGCGCGCTGACGCCCGACTACGCGTCGCCGGAACAGATACGTGGCGACGCCATCGGCACCGCGTCGGACGTCTATTCGCTCGGCGTCGTGCTGTTCGAGTTGCTCGTCGGCACCCGCCCCTACCGGCTGCAACCCGGCTTGGGTGCGGCCGCGCTGGCCGACGCCATCGAGCGTGTCAACACGCCGCGTGCCAGCGTGGCTGCGGGTACCGGGGCCGCGGCTTCTGAGACGACCAAGCGCCTGCAGCGCCAACTGGAAGGCGACCTCGACGCGATCCTGGCGCGCGCCCTGGCCAAAGCCAGCAGCGAGCGCTACGCCAGCGTCGATGCGCTGGCCGACGACCTTGAACGCCACCTGCGCGGCGAACCCGTGCACGCCCGCGCTGCCACGCGCTGGTACCGCACCGAGCGCTGGGTGCGCCGCCACAAGCTGGAGACCGCTGCGGGCGCTGCCATCCTCATTGCCGTGCCGGCAGGCGCTGCCGCACAGGCGGCGGTGCTGGTGGCGATTGCCGGCGGTGCCGCTGCGGCCTTGTGGCAGGCCCGCAAGGCCCGCGCCCAGGCCACCGAGGCGCAGCGCCAGGCCAAACGCGCGCAGGCCGTGCAGGGCTTCTTGCTCGACATCTTCCGCGCCAATTCCGACAAGCAGGCCGACCCGGTGAAGGCCCGCAACGCCACCGCCCGCGAACTGCTGGACCTGGGTGCCCAGCGCCTGGAAACCGCGCTGCAGGACGAGCCCGAGGCGCGTGCCGAAGTCATGCAGACGCTGGGCGAGATGTACTACCAGTTGCATCTTGCCGAAGAGGCGGCGGCCATCGAGACGCGCCGCATTGCCTTGCTCAAGCAGGTGCACGGCGCAAACGACCCGCGCGTTGCCGAGGCGCTGATCGGCCTGGCCGCATCGCTGCATGCCACCGCCCGGCGCGACGAAATCTTGCCGGCGCTGGAAGAAGCGCGGCGCATCCTGGATGCCAATGGCGACCAGCGTTCGCGTTTGCGCGGCAACCTTCTGACGCGGCTGGCGCAGCGCCATCAGAACGTCTCGTTTGAAAAGATGCAGGCCTACGCCGACGAAGCGGTGGCCGTGCTGCGCCTGCACGCGGTGGCGGACGAAGACCGCGTGGGCACCGCGCTGCACCTGGCGGCACGAGCGCGCGTGCAGTTGGGCGCACCGGCCGACGGCGAGCAGCTGTACCGAGAGTCCATCGCCGAGGTGCACAAGGAAACGCCAGTGGCGCATGTCAACATCGTGCAAGGGCTGGTGGCACTGGGGGAATGCCAGGCGATGCAGCACAGGGTCGATGCAGCGCTGCAGACCTACCGCGAGGCAGTGGATACCGGTCGCAAGCACCTTGGCGAATCAGACCCCGGCGTCATCGCCGCGCAGTCGCGTCTGGCCGCTTTGCTGCACGCCAGCGGGCAGCGTGAAGAAGGCCGCCGCCTGCATCAGGACGCGCTGCGCCGCGTGCTTGACGTGAAGGGCAGCAACGACACCTTGTTCACGCCCATCGTGCGCATGGACTTCGGCCGCAGCCTGTTTGCCGACGGCCGGCTGCAGGAAGCGCTTGAACTCGTGGTGCTGACGAACGAATCAAACAGTCGCCACTACCAGGGTTCGGCCGTGCTCGGGCAAGGCCTGCGCACGCAGGCCGCCATTTGCACTGCACTCGGCCGTTATGACGAAGCACGCGATCTGTTTGTGCAGGCACAAGTGCACTGGCTGCAAGGCACTGGCCCCGGCCTGCAGGCGTGGCGCCACAACCGTTTCGTGCTGGACGAAGCCCGGCTCGATCTGGCCGTCGGCGACGCGCAGGCGGCGATTCAGCGGCTGGCCAAGGTGGCGCCGCACGGCGACCCGAACCTGTCGCGGCCAAGCCCGGACGAGCTCGAACGCGACATGCTGCTGTCGGCCGCGCAGGTGCAGCTGGGTGACAGCGGTGAAGCGCTGCGGCTCGCCAGCCTGGCCTGTGACCGGCTCGCTGCCTTCACGGTGCCGGCCTGGTTCCCGGCACTCGATGCCGACGCCCGCCAGCAGCAGGCGCGGGCCTGGCTGTTCGCGGGCGACGCGGTGCGCGCCCGCAGTGCCTTCGAGCAAGCGCTGGCGCTGCGTGTGGCCCATGAAGACGCGAGCAGCCCGTGGATCGCCGAAGCGCGGTTGGGGCTGGCGAACTGTTTGTCCAAATCGACCCAGCCCTGAAGGCGGTCGTCACGTTGCTCTGAGACGACTTGCACTTTTCAGTTCACGCTGCAAATCGCGCAGCATGAAGAGGTAGAGGCTGTCCACCTTCTCACGCGCCCATGGTGACTTGCGCAGGAACTTCAGGCTCGACGCCACACTCGGCTCGCTGCTGAAGCAGCGCAGCGGCACGCGCTCTGCGAGGCCCTCCCAACCGTACTGCGCCACCAACGCCGTGACGATTTTTTCCAGCGTTACGCCGTGCAGCGGGTTGCGCGGCTGCGGCGCCTTTTCGGGTGCGGTGCTCATCGCAGAATTCTGTCATACCCCTCTTGCGCGGCGAGGCCGGCGGCTTCGTGCGTTAATGCAAGCCACGTCCTCTTGGAAGCACGCGAGCACGGCAAACCACATGGGCCAGGTCACCACCCTTCTCAACGCCATCGGCCAGGGCGAGGGCCATGCGATCGGAGAGCTGTATGCGCTGCTCTACCCCGAGCTGCACCGCCTGGCCCATTCACGCGTGCGCCGCAGCGGTGACCTGACGCTGCTGGACACCACGTCGCTGGTGCATGAGTCGTACCTGCGCTTCGAGAAGTCCGGTGCGGTGTTGCTGAGCAACCGTTCGCAGTTCATGGCCTACGCGGCGCGGGTGATGCGGTCGGTGGTGGTGGACGTGATCCGCGCGCGCCAAAGCGAACGCCGTGGCGGCGACGCGGTGCATGTCGAACTCGACGATGAACTGCACGCCGCTGCCGCACCTGACAACAGCGACAACGAAGTGCTGCGCGTGCACGAATCGCTGCAGGAACTGGCCACCATCGACGCCCGCCTGGTGCAGGTGGTGGAGATGCGCTACTTTGCCGGCATGTCCGAGAAGGAGATCGCCGACGTGCTGGGCTTGGCTGTGCGCACCGTGGCGCGCGACTGGGAAAAGGCGCGGCTCTTCCTGCACGCCTGCCTGCGCTGACGTGCGTCGGCAGCCGGCATGGCCGTGAATTCAGGGCCCGGGCTCAAGCCCTCGCGCGAAGACTGGATCGAGGTCTTCGCGCTGCTCGACGTTGCGCTGGAACTGGCGCCCAGCGTGCGCGCAGGCTGGATGAGCGGCCTCAACCCATCCCAAATCCGGCTCGCGCCGCTGCTGCAGGCACTGCTGCAGACGCATGCGCAGACCGCCTGCGACGCCTTCTTGGAAACGCCAGCAGCCTTTGTACTGGCCGCGCCTTTGGCGAACGGCAGCACCTCGGACAGCGAAGCCGGCTCGCTCATCGGCCCCTACCGCCTGCTGCGCGAAATCGGCCGGGGCGGCATGGCCACGGTGTGGCTGGCAGAACGGGCCGACGGCCTCCTGCGACGCCAGGTGGCGCTGAAGCTGCCGCACGCCTTTTCCAGCAACCCCGCGCTGGCCGAGCGCATGGCGCGCGAACGCAACATCCTGGCGTCGCTCACGCACCCGCACATCGCTCGGCTGTACGACGCCGGTGTCAGCGCAGAAGGCCGGCCCTACCTGGCGCTGGAATGCATCGACGGCTTGGCCATCGACGCCTATGCAACGGCACATGCGCTTGCAGTGCCGGCACGGGTGGGGCTGATCCTGCAAGTGGCGCAGGCTGTCGCACACGCGCATTCACGGCTGGTGGTGCACCGCGACCTGAAGCCGTCCAACATCCTCGTCGATGCGCAGGGCCAGGCGCACCTGCTGGACTTTGGCATCGCCAGGTTGCTGGACCCCACGATCGATCAGGCCGGGTCAGAGTCCGATTCCAGCAGCGCCTTAACCCAGGCCGTCGGCCGCGTGCTGACGCCCGACTATGCGTCACCGGAGCAGATCCGCGGCGAGACCATCGGCACCGCCAGCGACACCTACAGCCTGGGCGTGGTCGCGTATGAGCTGCTGGCAGGCGTCAAGCCCTACCACTTGAAGCGCCAGGGTGCAGGCGGGTTAGAAGCCGCGATGGCCGCACTGCAGGTGCCGCTGGCCAGCAGCATGGCCCGAGAGCCGAGTGTGTGCAAGGCGCTCAAAGGCGACCTGGACGCGATCCTGAACCGCGCGCTCAAGCACAGCGTGGGCGAACGCTACCCCAGCGTCGAAGCCTTGGCGCAAGACCTGCAACGCCACCTGTCGCGACAACCGGTGCAAGCCAGGCCAGACACATTGGCTTACCGGCTGCGCAAGCTGTGGCAGCGCCAGCGCCTGCTGCTGTCCGGCGCGGGCCTTCTGGTGCTGGTGCTGGCTGCGGGGCTCTTCAGCACCCTGTGGCAGGCCCGGCTGGCGCGCGCCGAGGGCGAACGCGCGGTGGCCACCAAGCGCTTTCTGGTGGGCCTTTTCGACAACAGCGCGCGCCAGGGTTCGGGCGGCACACCGGCCTGGCAAGTCACGGGCAAGCAGCTGCTAGAGGTAGGCACCCAGCGGCTGCTGACCGACTACAACGAGCCGACCGAATTGCGCCTGGAACTGCTGACGCTGCTGGGCGGCCTGAGCGAAGAACTGGACTTGCTGCCCGCGGCGCAGAAGCTGCTGGAAGAAGCAGCGCGGCTGGCCGAGGCGTTGCACGGCAGGGACGACCTGCGCCATGCCACCGCGCGGCTGGCCCTGGCGGAAACGCTGACCCGCGCCGGGGATTACGAAGCCGCCCTGCCGGCTGGCACCGAAGCGCTGCGGCTGCTGCAGGACCAACACCGCGAACCTACCGATGCGCTGGCCCAGGCGCAAGTGCTGATGGGCAACATGCTGTACCAGTTGCAGCGCTATGACAAAGCCAAAGCCCAGCTGGAGCCCGCCCTGGCGCAGATGAAGGCCAACGGCACCACCGGCCCGCAGCCTGCGCGCGCGGCGTTCTACCTGGCTCGCGCCCATGAAGCGCTGGGCAGCATGGTCGACGCCGAAAAGCTCTACCTCGAAGGCATCGCGGCGGCTGAAAAGGACACCGGGGCCAAGAGCTACCAGGCCGCCTTTGGCTACCAGAACTACGGCGACCTGTTGCGCCAGCAGGGCCGCTTCGTTGAAGCCGAGAAGTACTTGCGGCAGGCGCTGACGGTGTATGAAGCGGTGCTTGGCCCGAAGAACCTGTCGATCACCGCGGTGCGTTTCGAGATCGGCCGCGTGCTGGCCGGCGTGGGCCAGCGCGCCGAGGCCGACCAGATGGTGGAGCAGTCCATCGCGCTTTCGGACCAGATCGTCGGGCCCTTCGGCGCCAATACCCCGTACCAGATCGCCGTGCGCGCTGAGCTGGCCCTGAACCGCGGTGCGCTGGACAGCGCCAACACCCTGTACCGCAGCCTGCTGCAGCAGTGGCCGGCGGGCCAACCCGCGCGTCAGCGCGTCATCCACCGCGTTGGACTGGGCCTGAGCCGGCTGCTGATCCTGCAAGCGCAATTTACCGAAGCCAGCGCCTTGCTCGACGAAGTGCAGCCCATGCTGGACGCGCGTGCCGCGGACGACCCGGTGGCCGGCCCGGCACGCGCCACGTTGATCGCCCGGCGCGCCGACCTGACCCGCGCAGCCGGTGACGCTGCCGGCGCCCGCGCTGCAATGCTGGCGGCGCTGAAGGCACCGCCAGCGGCGACAACTGGCGACCTGACGGGGCCGCTGCAACTGCTGGCGGCATTGGCCCGCAGTGCGCCAACCGCCGCCGAGGCGCAGGCCGCGATGCAAGTCTTTGCGGGCCTGGGCGACGCCGAATCCTTTGCCCGCCGCGATGTAGAAAACCAGGCCTTGCTGGACCACACGCTGGGCCGCCTGCTGCTGCAGGCGGGTGAACCCGCGCAGGCCCGGCCCCGCCTGCAGCAGGCCGTGGATTTGCGCCACAAGATCGACCTGCCCAGCAGCCCCTGGCTGGCAGAAGCACAACTGGTGCTGGCGCAATGCCTGCTGCAACTGCATGACCGGCAGGCGGCTCAAAGGCAACTGGCGCAGGCGCAGCGCATCCTGGCTTCGCACCCGCGTGCTGCCAGTCTGCGCGCGCAGGCAGTGGCGCTGCAACACGCAAAGTGAAAAAAGCCCCGCGACAAGGTGTCGCGGGGCCTGCTGGAACTGCAGCTTCAGCGCGGCGCGTCCTCGATGTTGATGCACTGCCCGCTCCACACCCGCTGCGTCTTGCTGCGTGATGCGTCAGTCGCGTTGACGCGCACATCCACCGTGCACAGGTACGCCGTGTCGCGTGCGCCGAAGATGAACGGCGCCATGTCGTAGCTCGGCGTCGTGGTGCGTGCCGTCAGCGTGCGCGGGGCGAAGATCGGGTTCGGGAAGTACGCGGTGTAGGTCCAGTCATAGGTCAGGGCTTCTGCATTCGGGTTCTCGATGCTCAATTGAGAGAAGTAGCGCGTGCGGTCGGTGCCGCCGATGGACACCGGCCTGCAACCGATCTGGCGCAAGTCGATGCGCGCGTTGTTGGCCACCGTGTTGTTGAAGCAGCCGACCACCAGGTTGCCAATCAACAGCGGATCACGGGCGAAGGCGCCGAATGTGCTGATGCGCGGATACGGGTTCACCGGCGGCGGTGTCACGGCATAGGTCTCGATGGCGCTGGCCTCGCGGCCTTCGCGGTCCTGCGTGGTGACACGCACTTCGCGGTTGCCGCTGGCACCGAAGCGCACGGTGCGGTTGCAGCCGCTGCCGGACACCACCGTGTCGGGCGCCGTGACGGTCCAGCTCATCGCGTTGCACAGTGCCGTCGGGTCCGCTTCGTTGCGGTCGGTGGGGATCGCGTCGATGACGAAATTCTCGTCCTGTGCCGGCACGCCGTTGCTCACCAGTCGCACGCTGGGCGGTGAGTTGTAAACGAGGATCTGCTTGGTGACGCTGGCCAACTGCGTGCCATAGCGCGCGGTGATGGTCAGCGTGCTTGTGCCTTCGGTGTTGAAGGTGAATGGCAGCGTGTTGCCGAAAAGGGCTGCACCTTGCGACGCGTTGACCAACCACTGGCCGTCAAACAGCAGTCCGTCGCGGTTGGACGTCACCGTCAGCCGCACGTAGTTGGCCACCGGGTGCGACACCACAAAGCTGCTGGCCAGGTTGTCCTGCACCCGCAGGTCCACGAGCTTGGTGCCCAGCGGGTTGATGGCCAGGCCGGCGCTGCCACCTGGGGTGACCTGGTCGGCTGTCCACGCCGCGCTGCGGCGGGCGTCGAAGTCCAGCACTTCCAGGCTGGCGAAGATGCTGCTGACGTAGTCGGCCGGCACATAGAAATAGCCACCGTCACCGGCACAGCCCCAGGAGTTGCGGATGATGAAGTAGCCACCACCGCCCACCGAAGCGGGCGCGGCGCCGGGCCAGGTCAGCGCTTCGTTGCTGATGAAGCCGACAATCTGCACCAGGTGCCCGCCATAGGCGCCATCCACCAACATGCCGGCGGCGTTGCGCATCTGCTTGCGGTAGTCGGACACGATGCCGGTGGCCGGCGCCTCCATGATGCCCACATGGACCGGGAACGATGCGATCAGCGACACCCCACTGGCCAGCAGCCCCCGGTACTGGTTGAGATTGAAGCTTTCGCCGTTGGACCAGATCTGGCGCACCCGGCTGGCGGCCACGCCCGCGCCGTTGAAAGCCTGCTTGTTGAAGCCGCAGTACTGCACGCCCGACACCGTGGTGCAAGAGCGCGGGCTCTGGTGCGCAGTCTCTGAACACCAGCCGCTGTAGCCATTGCAAGCGCCGGCATAGGACGCTGCTGTGCCCGCCACGCCACTGTCGAAAGCGTTGTCAGGGCGGCCAGCGGCAGCGTTGTAGGTCCAGCCGGTTTCAGGCATCAGCGACTGGTTGCGGTCGACTGCCGTGTTCAGCGCACTGGCTGATGAACCGCCATCGACAAAGTCGTTCTCGAACCATTCGCGCTTGACCTTGTTGACCAGGAACTGCTCCGACACATTGGCCGGGTTGTTGTTCTGCACGCGCTCGCGGCTTTCCACCGCGCCCACGGCCGCAAAGGCCCAGCAGGTGCCACGTTCGCCCTGCGATTTGATGGGCGAGACGAAGTAGCGCAGCGGAAACCAGAACTGCTTGGCGTAGCCCGTGGCCGCACAGGCCCCACCGGTGTCCACGCCATTGCCGGCCGTGAGCGCCCGTTTGGCCGCAGAGCGCGTGGCCACCGCGTCGGGGTCCAGCCGCGTCTGGTCGATCTCGGGCACCGCGGCCAGTGCGGCGTCCAGTTGCCGTACGGCGTCCTGCACCTGCGCCAGCGTGGCGCTGGCCAGGCTGGCGGGCGCGGGCAGTTGGGCCTTCATCGCGTCGCTCAAGAGCGAATGCGACAGCGCATAGGCCGAACGCGCATTGGCCGGGTCACGCGCCATGCGGTAGGCCGCCGCAGCCGCTTCGATGCGGGCCGACAGCTCGTTGAGCACCACCTTGCGGCCATCGGGCAGCGTGGCAGAAGCCTGCGCGTCCAGGCTGTTGGCGGTGGCGGCCTGCGCCAGCAGGTCCTGCACCTCGGGGCTCAAGTCGGTCTTGCCGCTGAGGAAGAGGCGTTCGGCTTCAACCTTGCTGCGGTTCGCAATGCGCTTGTCTTGCTGCGCGGCGACGGTGGTGACCTGCAAGTCACCCGCCACCTGGCGGCGGCGGAATTCGTCGGCACTCACCACCTCCGCGTCGGCGGGCTGAGCGCCGGTCCAGGCATTGGTGGTGACGAACAGGGCTTCAGGCGGTGGAGGTTGCGGTGGTGCCGCGTCGCCGCCTCCGCCGCCACAAGCGACGAGGGTCAGCGAGGCGAGCAATGCGACCAGCGCAGTCCGGGTGGTCAGGGGTTTCATGGTGTCGATCCTTCGTGGCGTGGGGGCTGCCGGCGTGGCTGCCTTGATCACTGAAACGCGACCGACATCAGGAACAAGACACCGGAGAAGCGGCTTCGGGCCGGAACGCGGGTATTAGGGGGAGAGGGCTCCTTCCGATGGGGGAGAAATCGAAAGAAACCGGCAGTGCCGCAACGGCATTTGCAGCTGTCGAGGGTGGTGCTGTGACGCACCGGCTGCCGATGTGCCCAAGCCCGCACAAGGGCGTAGACTGCACAGAATTCTGTCATCCACCCCTCAAGGAGCCGGCCATGGGCTTTTCAGCCAGTGATGTGGTGCCCTTCACCCAGGCGCGGGCCAACCTGTCCGAGCTGGCCGACCAAGCCAAGGCCGGCGCCGAGAAGATCATCACAAAGAACGGTGAAAGCTACGTCGCGCTGATCGACGCCGACCGGCTGGACTACTACCACCGGCTGGACCGCGAGCGCATCCACCTGCTGCTGATCGAAGATGCCAAGCGCGGCTTGGCCGACATCGAGGCTGGCCGCACCTATGGGGCCGATGCCGCCATCGCGCAGCTTCAACAGCGCCGCGCAGTGTCGACAACCGGCAAGGCCGCCAAGAAGCGTGGCTGAGGATGTCTACCGGGTCGAGCTGACCGCGAGCTTCCTGGAGCGCCTGGATGCCACCTTGGCGTTCTTGACCGAAGCAGACGCGGGCTTTGCCTTCGACGATCTGCTGGCCGAACTGCGCGCCACGGTCATCCCCAACCTGGCCCGGTTCCCCCGCATCGGCCGGCGCTACCTGGACAACCCGCCGCAATCGGCCGAGGCCCTGGCCCAGCTTGCCGCGTTGCCGCCCGGCGCTGCCGGTGCGCTGCGCGAGTACCTGCATGGCGACTACCTGATGTTGTACGCGGCCATGGATGCCAATGCGAAGGTGTACCTGCTGTCCAACCGGCACCACCGCCAGCTTTCGTTTGACTTCGCCCGGCTATGGCCGGGTGACAACACAAGAACCGCAAAATGACGATCTCTCTCGAAGTCCATTACCGATGCGGGCCGGGCCGCCATGCCGAGCTGACTGGCCCTGGCGCCTCCTACAACAAGCGCGCCTGCAAGCTGCGCGCCGAGTGCAAAGCCGCACAGCCCGATGCCGAAGGCAGTGCGGCGGCCGTGGCATCGGCCACGAGTGCCGTTGTGGACGTCGGCAACAACGCCAAGGCCGTCAACATGGCATTTGAGGAGGCCGACTAGCAGGCCTGGGCCGAGGTGTCGCCACACTTGCGTGCGATGAACCCCTGCGACTTCCAAGACCGGGCGGCCGACCTGCTTCCCTGAACCTGCTGCCCTGACCTCGGCGGCCAGGGCCGATCAAGCAATCAAAGCCGCTCGAACACCGTCGCGATGCCCTGCCCGCCGCCAATGCACATCGTCACCAGCGCATAGCGCCCACCGGTGCGGTGCAGCTCGTACACGGCCTTGGTGGCCAGAAAGGCACCGCTGCAGCCGATGGGGTGGCCGAGCGCAATCGCGCCGCCGTTGGGGTTGACCTTCTTCATGTCGAATTCCAGCCCGCGCGCCACGGCGATGGCCTGCGCGGCGAAGGCTTCGTTGCTTTCGATGACGTCGATCTGGTCCAGCGTCAGGCCGGCCTTCTTCAGCGCCAGCTTGGACGCTGGAATGGGCCCCTCGCCCATGATCTCGTTGGGCACCCCGGCCACCGCGTAGCTCACCAGCCGCGCCATCGGCTTGTGACCGTGCGCCGCCGCCACGGCGGCATCTGCCAGCACGAAGAAGGCCGCGCCGTCGTTGATGCCCGAGGCATTGCCCGCCGTCACCGAGCCGCCTTCCTTCTTGAACGCGGGCTTGAGCTTGCCCAGGCTTTCCATCGTCGTGTCGGCCTTGACGTGTTCGTCGGTGTCGAAGGTCACGTCGCCCTTGCGCGTCTTCTTGACGATGGCCACGATCTGGCTCTTGAAGCGGCCTTCGGCGATCGCTGCGGCGGCCTTGCGGTGCGAATCGAAGGCCACCTGATCCTGCTCTTCACGCGTGATGCCCCACTTGGTGACGAGGTTTTCGGCCGTGATGCCCATATGGCCGACACCGAAGGGGTCGGTCAGCGTGGCGACCATGGTGTCCACCAGCGTGGTGTCGCCCATGCGCGCGCCGGTGCGCATGGCGCTGGACAGGTAGCCGCCGCGGCTCATCACTTCCACGCCGCCACCGACGCCGTAGTCGCAGTCCCCCAGCAAGATGTTCTGCGCCGTCGTCACGATGCCCTGCAAGCCGCTGCTGCACAGCCGGTTGACGGACATCGCGACGCTGTCCATCGGCAGACCGGCCTGGATGCTGGCCACGCGCGCGACGTAGGCAAAGCGCTTTTCGGTGGGGATGGTGTTGCCGACGGTGACGTAGTTGATGGCCTTCGGGTCCACGCCCGACCGCACCACGGCTTCTTTCATCACGAGGCCCGCCAGTTCGGCCGGCTCCATGTCGGCCAGAGCGCCGCCAAAGGTGCCGATGGCGGAACGGGCTGCGCCCAGTACGACGACATCACGCTTGTTCATGTGGGGGGTCTCCTGATAGTAGGTTGCAAAGGGTGTCAGTAGGCGCCTGCTGTCTGGCGGCGGGCTGACAAAGGCCGAGCCTGATGATGCGCCGTCAGCAGCCAGGTCCGCCCTTGGGCAGGCTGCGCGCAGCCCGACCATACGCCCCCGGTCCCCGGTTGGCGAGCCCACCCGCCTGAAGACCTGAAGTCCCTCTATGGCCCAGACCGCCCTGCCACCCCTGACGCACCACCAGATCCTCGCCCTGGTGGCGCCGTTCAGCCGCAGCGGCCGGTATGTGGACCTGGCCGCCAGCGACCGCATGGCGCGCCAGGTGGCCTTCAGGCCGGTGGCGCACGGCTCGATCACCGAAACCCTGCAGCTGGACAACCCGGCCGAGGGCCGCTTCCGGCTCAGCCGCGTGCTGGCGTTGCAAGGCGGCCTGCAGGCGCGGCTGACGGCCGAAGGCAGCGAGCCTGCCGCCCTGCTGGCCCGTGTGGACGCGGTGCCCGTGGCGCTGCAGCACGGCAGCGGCTCGGGCTATGTGCTGGCCAAGTCGCACCGGCTGGAAAGCACGGGCGGGTCGGGCGGCGACGCGCTGATCCTCACCGAAGCCAGCGCCCTGGTGGGCAGCGTCGGCGACGGGCTGCTGCTGAAGCTGGCTGTTTCTTCAGTCCGCGGCATCTCCGGTGAGATGCAATCTGCAGCCCCGAGGCGACCACCCGCTGGACCTGCCCGAAGACCTGCTGGCCGTGGTGGGCTGGGACTGGGCGCGGCTCATCAAGCGCGGCGACGGCTGGGGCACGCGGCTGCGGCTGCGCGGCGCCGGTGCGGCGCGCAGCCGCGACGCAGAAACCAAGCCCGAACTCGGCGCGCAGCACCTGGCGCAGACCCTGGCCGAGCCGCCCGCGCTGTTCCACGACAAGCAGGTCGCGGCACGCTGGCGCGTGGTGATGCCCACCGCGGCACGCGCGCGGTGCAGCGCATGGTGGAACACGCACCCGCCACCGGCGGGCTGGCGTTGTGGATGCAGCACATGGACGTGCAAGGCGGCGCCGACCGCAGCGGGCCGCCGGTCAGCACCAACGGCGTGCAAGTCCGTTACGCGGCGCACTTCGACAGCCTGCCGCTGGCACAACAAACCGGCTGGGTCGCGCACGAGGTGCTGCACATTGCGCTGCGCCACCCGCAGCGCTTTCTGGACCTGCAGGCCTTGATCGGCGACGTCGATCTGGCACTCTTCAACACCTGCGCCGACGCCATCGTCAACCGCACTCTGGCGCACCTGGCGTGGCTGCAGTTGCCAGACGACGGGCCACGGCTGGACACGCTGCTGCTGTCGGCCCTGGGGGCGCAGCAGACGATCGAATCTGCGCTCTTGCAGTGGGACGTGGAAAGCCTGTATCGGGCTGTGGACGACCGCCACCCGGGCAACGGCCGCGGCCAGGAAGACAGCCGGCAGAAGCAGCAGCCCGACCGGCGCCAGGACGGCCCCCGCGCCGCCCGCGTGCGCGCACTCGGCGGCCCCGAACACGCCGACCTGCAGCCCGACGCAGAGACCCGCGGCGCGCCCGAAGCGGAAGCCGAAGCCACGCGTGAATGGAGCGAACGCGTGCTGCGCAGCCACGCCGGCGACGGCGACTTTTCCATGCTGCGCACCCTGCTGGCCGACCTGCCGCGGGTGCGCACGCCGTGGCAGCAGGTGCTGCGCATCCAGCTGGCCCGCGCGCTGACGCCCAAGTTGAGCGTCAGCTGGTCGCGCCCGGCGCGCAGCTACATCGCCAACCAGGGCCGCAACGCAGCCGGCCACCGCATGCCCTGGGAGCCCGGCTTCAGCATGGCGCAGCGGGTGCCGCGGCTGGCGGTGGTGGTGGACGTGTCGGGATCGGTCGAAGACAGCCTGATGGAGCGCTTTGCGCGCGAGATCGAAGCCATCACAAGGCGGCTGGAAGCGGGGCTGGTGCTGGTCGTCGGCGACGACCGCGTGCGCGCCGTGGCGCACTTCAAGCCCGGCCAATCCGACCTGCGCCAGGTGGTCTCTGAAGGCGGTGGCGGAACCGACTTCTCGCCCCTGCTGCAAGAGGCCGACCAGCACCTCCCGGACATCGGCGTGGTGCTCACCGACCTGCAAGGCCCCGCCGCGTACCGCCCACGCTGGCCCGTGGTGTGGGCCGTGCCACCGGCGCATGCTGCTGCGGTGGCGCCCTATGGCCGCAAGCTGGTGCTGGACTAGGGCAGGATTGAGGTCGGACTGACGGTGTCTCAACCCACCAGGTGCGCCCGCACCGCGCTGGCGAAGGTGCTGACGTCGATGGGCTTGGACAGATAGCCGTCGCACCCGGCGGCGCGCGTGCGCGCTTCGTCGCCCTTCATCGCGTACGCGGTGAAGGCGACGATGACGATGTGCCGCGTGGCCGGGTCGGCCTTGAGCCGGCGCGTCAGTTCGAGCCCGTCGGTGCCCGGCAGTTGCACGTCCATCAGGATCAGCGCCGGCGGCGCCTGTGCAATCTGCGCCAGCGCCTGCACGGCGTCGCCCGCCACCTGCACGTCGAAGCCGCCGGAACCCAGCAGGAACTGCACCAGTTCCACGTTCAGTGGGTTGTCGTCCACCACCAGCACGCAGGGCGCGGCCATGATCAGGCTTCGTCCAGCGGTTGCACCGAAGCTGACCGCCAGCGCCGCAAAGCGTCCAGCAGTGGATCCAGCGCGCCGCCCCCTTTATGCAGGATGGCGCGGGCCGATTGCGTCAGCAGCGCCACTTCGTGGTCCGTCAGCAGCATGCTGGTCCAGATGAACACTGGCGTGTTGAACCAGGCGGGCAGTTGGCGCAGCGCGTCCAGGGTCGCAAAGCCATCAAAACCCGGCATCATGAGGTCGAGGATGATGGCGTCGGGATGGTGGATGTGCAGGTCGCGCAAGGCCTCGAGACCGCCGCCCGCCAGCAGTGGCGTGATGCCCATGCCCGCCAGCGTGGCGCTCATCAGGTCGCGCGCCAGCGCGTCGTCGTCCACCACCAGCACGCGGCGTGGCCGGCTCAGGTCGGACTGGAGCCGGGCCATGGCCTGCACCACTTCTGCGGTGCGGATGGGTTTGGCCAGCACGTCGGCAATGGAGAACGACGCCACGTCACCGGGCGCCCCGGCCATCGACACGCCCAACACCGGCGCGTCGCGGCTGGCACCGCCACTGCGGATGCGGGCCAGCAGCGCCAAGCCGCTGTCGTCAGGCAGCCGCAGGTCGATCGTGAGCGCGCTGTAGCTGTGCGCGTTGGCCTGGCGCAAACCGTCTGCCGCGCTGCCTGCCACGTCCACCCGCAAGTCGCTGGCCGCCAGGCCGTCCAGCATCCGCGTCTGCCGCGCGGCGTCTTCGTCCACCACCAGCACCCGCGGCGCGCCGTTGGCGTCGGCAGGGGCGTCAACCAAGGAGTCCGCAGCAGGCACCAGACGGCTGACGCGGCCCATCACCAGGTGGAACACGCTGCCCATCCCCGGCGTGCTGTGCACGCCCACGCTGCCGCCCTGGGCCAGCAGCAGGCGCCGTGTCAGCGCCAGGCCCAGGCCCGTGCCCTGGTGGCGCTTGGTGGCGCTGGCGTCGAGCTGGTGGAATTCGGTGAAGAGCTGGGGCAGGTCTTCGGCCGCAATGCCAATGCCGCTGTCCTGCACTTCCAGGCGGAAGTCGGTCGCCCCTTCGGGCCGCGCACGCACCACGATCAGGCCGCCTTCGTTGCTGAACTTGATGGCGTTGGAGACGTAGTTGTAGAGCGCCTGCTTAAGGCGCGCCGGGTCCAGCACGAGGCCTGCGGCCATGCCGCTGAGCGAGGCGTCGATGTCGGTCGAGACCTGCAGATGTTTGCGCTGGATGGCGGTGGTCTGCACGTCCAGCACCTCACGCACCAGCTGCTGCAGGTCCACGGGTTCGGGGAAGAACTCGAACTTGCCGGACTCCACCTTCGACAGGTCGAGCACGTCGTTGATCAACTGCAGCAGGTGGCGGCCGCTGGTGCCGATGTGGCCCAGAAAGAGCTGGTGCTTTGGTGAATCGGCAGGCACTGCACCGGCGTGCAGCAAGTCGGCAAAACCGATGACGGCATTGAGCGGCGTGCGCAGTTCGTGCGACATGTTGGCCAGGAACTGGCTCTTCAGCCGGCTGGCTTCCTGAATCTGCAGGTTCTCTGCCTCCAACCGCTGCGCCGTTCGCCGCGCGTCGTTCATCAGCCGCCGCTGCGTGATGTCGGTGACGATCTTGGACGCGCCGATGATCTGACCCTGCGCACTGCGGATGGGTGAGATGGTCACCGACACGTCCACCAGCCGTCCATCGCGCAGCAGGCGCTGGGTGTCGAAAGACGGCACGCTGCGGCCGCTGGTCAGCACGGACAGGATGTGCATCTCCTCATCGCGGCGGTCAGGCGGGATCAGCATCTGCACCGGCTGGCCAATGGCCTCTTCAGCGTTGTAGCCGAAGAGTCTTTCTGCGGCCAGGTTCCAGGTGGTGATGCGGCCGTCGAGCGACTTGCTGATGATCGGGTCGTTCGACGACTCGACGATGGCCGCCAGCCGGCTGGCCACGGCGTCGGCCTGCATTTGCTGCGTCATGTCGCGGAAGACGATCGCAATGCCGCGCACCGTGGTGTCCTCGGCCCGGTTCAGCGCCGCCTTCACTTCCAGCGCCGTGCGGCGACCGTCACGCGCAATGGCCACGACGTGCTGCGCCTGGTCGATGGTGACGCCCTGTTCGGCCATGACGTCCACCGGGTTGCGGGTCAGCATTTCAGGCGGCCGGCCTTCACGCTGGAACACGTCCCAGATGCTGCGGCCCCGGGCCTCTGCCTCGGTCCAGCCCAGCACCCTTTCGGCCACCGCATTCATGCGCGTGACCTGGCCGCTGCGGTCGGTGGCGATGAAGCCGGCGCCGATGCTGTCCAGCGTCACCGCCAGGCTGTGCTGGCTTTCTGCCAGGTGCTCTTCTGCGGTGCGGCGTTTAGCCACTTCGGCTTCCAGCGACTGGATCACCCCGGCCAGCTGGGCGACGGAAGGGATTGCCAGCGCCTGAGGAATCAGGCGCCACAACACCACCGCAGTGGCCAATGACACCACCGCCGTGACGACCTTGGTGAGGGCCTGCACGCCGTAGTCGGGTTGCCAGATGGTCCACACGCCCATGGCATGCGTCAGGCCGCAGGCGAAGATGAAAGCACTGAACAACCACACCAGGTGGCGGAACGACACGTCCTGGCGCTGCCGCGTGAAGCTCATCAAGGCCAGCGGAATCGAGAAGTACGACGCCGTGATCACCGCGTCGGCCCCCACCATCGACCACAGCAGGCCCGGTGACCAGGTGAAGCAGTAGCCGTGCGGCAGGAAGCCGTTGCGCCCGAGAAACGATGCAAGCAAATCCATATGAACCTCCTGGCCCACCAAAGCGGACAACTCCCGCGTGCGGTGGCCACGCAGTGCCAGCCACCGACAATTCAATCCCGGACGGCCGACTCTGCGCCCGGCTGGGCGCCCGCGTCAAGCGATGGAAAGCAGTTGTGCCACCGTGGCCACGGCAATCACTTCCGGCTCTTTTCCGCTGATGCCCGGGATGCCGATCGGGCAGGTCAGGCGCTGCAGCGTAGCGGCCGGAAAGCCGCGTTCGCGCAGCCGGTGTTCGAAGCGTGCGCGCTTGGTCTTGCTGCCGATGAGGCCGAAGTAGGCGAAGTCGGCGCGCTGCAGGATGGCGTGGCTGATGGCCATGTCCAGGTCGTGGCTGTGGGTGAGCACGAGGTAGCACGCGCCGGGCGGTGCGGTGGCGACTTCGGCCTGCACCGGCTCGACGCAGACACGTTCGATGTGCGGCGGCAGCGGCCCGGATGGGAATTCGTCCTCGCGTTCATCGATCCACTGCACGCGGCACGGGATGCCCGCCAGCAGACGCACGATGGCCCGGCCGACATGGCCGGCGCCATAGAGTTGCAGCGTGAAGCGCGAAGGTGCTGGCGCCCATGTTGCAGGCTCTGCCGCGGCCAGCGGCGTGAAGCGCAGGTCGAGTGCACCGCCGCAACATTGGCCCAGGCTGGGGCCGAGTGCGATGTGCTGGACGTGGCCGGCGCTTCCTCGCCCGAGCCCGAGCCCGAGCCCGAGCAGCACACGCGCGTCGGCAATCGCCTTCAGTTCCAGGTGCCCGCCGCCAATGGTGCCGATGACTTCATCGGCCGCCACCAGCATGCGCGTGCCGGCTTCACGCGGCACCGAACCCCGGTGCGCCAGCACCTCCACCACCACCGCGGGCCGAGCTTGGCCCTGCCACCGCAGCGCGGTGGCGCTCAGATCGGCGCTCAAGTCCGCACGCAAGTGGGCACTCAAGCGGCGGGCTGCACGGCACCCTGCACCGCCGTGATGGCGCGCAGGATGGCCTCTGGCGTGGCCGGCGCCTGCAATGGCGGATCGACGCGGTGGCCGCCTGCGGCGGATATGGCGTCACGGATGGCGAAGAAAACGCTGAACGGCAGCAGCAGCGGCGGTTCGCCCACGGCCTTGCTGCGGTGGATGCTGTCGTGGTGGTTGGGGCTGTCGAAGAGCTGTGTGTTGAAGACCGCAGGGCAGTCGTTGGCGGTGGGGATCTTGTAGGTGCTGGGCGCGTGCGTGGTCAAGAGGCCGGCGCGCGACGAGCCATCGGCCGGGTGCCACACCAGTTCTTCGGTGGTCAGCCAGCCCATGCCCTGGATGAACGCACCTTCGACCTGGCCGATATCGACAGCCGGGTTCAGCGAGCGGCCGGCGTCGTGCAGCAGATCGGCACGCAGCAGCTTCCATTCACCGGTCAGCGTGTCAACGACAACCTCGCTCACGGCCGCACCATAAGCGAAGTAGTGGAAGGGGCGGCCCTGCATCGTCGCCCGGTCCCAGTGCAGGCCGGGCGTGGCGTAGAAGCCGTCGCTCCACAGTTGCACCCGCGCGATGTAGGCGGCGTTCACCACCTCGGCAAAAGGCAGCGTGCGGCCGGCCACCACCACCCGGCCGTCAGCGAAGCCCACATCGGCAGGCGCGCCGCCCCAGGTGCTGGCCGCAAAGGCGGCGATGCGGTCGCGCACGCGGCGGGCGGCGTCCTGCGCGGCCTTGCCGTTCAGGTCGCTGCCGGTGCTGGCGGCGGTGGCCGACGTGTTGGCCACCTTCTGTGTGTCGGTGGCGGTGCAGCGCACGGCCTTCAGGGGCAGCCCGAGTTCATGCGCGACCACTTGCGCGACCTTGGTGTTCAGGCCCTGGCCCATCTCGGTGCCGCCGTGGTTCACGAGCACGCTGCCGTCGGTGTAGATGTGCACCAGGGCGCCAGCCTGGTTCAGGTGCGTGACGTTGAAGCTGATGCCGAACTTGAGTGGCGTCAACGCCAGGCCCTTTTTCAGCACCGTGCTCTTGGCGTTGAAGGCAGCAACCTGCGCGCGCCGCGCGGGGTAGTCGGCGTCGCGTTCCAGTTGCGCCACCAGCTCATGGATGATGTTGTCGTCCACCACCTGGCCGTAAGGCGTGACGTTGTGGTCACTGCGGCCGTAGAAGTTGGCGCGCCGCACGGCCAGCGGGTCCAGCTGCAGCGCACGGGCCACCGAATCGATCAGGCTTTCGATCGCGATGGCGCCCTGCGGCCCGCCAAAGCCGCGGAAGGCGGTGTTGCTTTGCGTGTTGGTCTTGCCCGAATAGCCGTGCATGGCCACGTGCGGCAGCCAGTAGGCGTTGTCGAAGTGGCACAGCGCCCGCGTCATCACCGGGCCCGACAGGTCGGCCGAGTGCCCAGCGCGCGACACCATCGTGATGTCGGCGCCCAGGATGCGGCCGGCATCGTCGTAACCGACTTCGGCTTCGTAGCGGAAGCAGTGGCGGCGGCCGGTGATGAGGAAGTCGTCGTCGCGGTCCACACGCAGTTTCACCGGCTTGTGCAGGCGCAGCGCTGCCACCGCAGCCACACACGCAAAGAGCGCACTCTGCGATTCCTTGCCGCCAAAGCCGCCGCCCATGCGCCGGCATTCGACATGCACGGCGTGCGCCGGCCGGTGCAGCGCGTGCGCCACCAGGTGCTGCATCTCGCTCGGATGCTGGGTGGAGCAATAGACCTTCATGCCACGGTCTTCGGTGGGCGCGGCGTAGCTGATCTGGCCTTCAAGGTAGAACTGCTCCTGGCCGCCGACATCGAAAGTGGTTTTCAGGCGGTGCGGCGCGGCGCCGATGGCGGCGCGTGCATCCCCGCGCGACAGGTGCATCGGCGGCACCACGTACTGCTGCGCAGCGTGCGCGGCTCCGGGCGTGAGGACGGGCTGCAGCGCCCGGGCCTTGACGGCGGTCTTGGCCATCGCGGCGGCCCGGCGCGCGGCGTCACGCGTGGTGGCGACGACGGCAAACACCGGCTGGCCCATGTAGCGCAACGTATCGCCGACACCGCCGGCCAGGATCGGGTCGTCTTTCACCAGCGACCCACATTCGTTGTCGCCGGGAATGTCGGCGGCGGTGAACACATCGACCACGCCAGGCTGCGCGCGGATCAGGTCGAGGTCGATCGCTTCGATGACACCGTGCGCCAGCGGCGACAGGCCCAAAGCGGCGTGCAGCGTGCCGGCCAGTTCGGGCAGATCGTCGGTGTAGGGCGCGCTGCCGGCAACGTGCAGGTGAGCGGACTCGTGCGGGTGGCTGCGGCCGACTTCGGCACATGGCGAAGGTGCGGACAGTTCAGCCGGCAGGTCAGCGGGTTTGTTCATGCCACCTCCTGGCGTGCAAAGACGCTGACGGCGCTTTCTGGCAACGGCGCATCGGCGCGCGTCTCCAGCCAGAAGCGCCGCAACAGGTTCTGCGCCACCTGCAGCCGGTACGCGGCGCTGGCGCGCATGTCGGACAGCGGCTTGAAGTCCAGCGCCAGCGCGGCTTGTGCGGCCTGCAGTGTGGACTCAAGCCAGGGCTGGCCTTGCAGCGCGGCTTCGGCCCCGGCGGCGCGGCGCACGGTGGCGGCCATGCCGCCGAAGGCAAGCCGTGTGGCGGTGATGCGGCCGTCTTCCACTTCCAGCGTCAGCGCGGCGCAGACGGCCGAGATATCGCTGTCGAAGCGTTTGCTGATCTTGTACGCGCGCACCTGCTGCGCGGCGTGGCGGCGCGGCACCTCCAGCGAATGCACGAACTCGCCAGGCTGGAGCTGGTTCTTCATGTAGTCGGTGTAGAAATCTTCGAGCGCCATGCGCCGCAGCCGCGCGCCGCGCTGCAACACGATCAATGCCCCCAGCGCGATCAGCACCGGCGCTGAATCGCCAATCGGTGAACCGTTGGCGACGTTGCCGCCCATCGTGCCCGCATGGCGGATCGGCAGCGACGCAAAGCGCAGCCAGACGTCGCGCAGCGGCGGCCATTCAGCCACCAGGGCTTGCCATGCGTCTTCCAGACTGGCGGCGGCGCCCACGTGGATGTGCTGTTCGCCCACCACCACGCGCTTCAGCTCGGCCACTTCGTTGATGGAGATCAGTTCGCCCAGATCGCGCATCTGCTTCGTCACCCACAGACCCATGTCGGTGCTGCCGGCCAGCACCCGCGCCTGCGGCCGGGCTTCGCGCAGAGCCGCAAATTCAGCCAGCGTGCGCGGGGCGTGGAAGGCGCCGGGGGTGTGCAGCGGCGCGTCCCGCGCCAGCGTGTGCAGGGCCTGCAACACGGGCTCTGGCGCAAAGGGCGGCGCAGGCAGCGTCAGCATCCGCTGCCCCGCGTCCAGGATCGGGCGGTAGCCCGTGCAGCGGCACAGGTTGCCCGACAGGTCGTCGGCCAGTTGCTGCCGCGTCGGCACCGTGCCAGCGGCCTGGTGGCGCTGGTAGCAGGCCCACAGGCTCATCACGAAACCGGGGGTGCAGAAGCCGCACTGCGAGCCGTGGCAGTCCACCAGGCTCTGCTGCACGGGGTGCAGCGTGCCTTCTGCTGTGCCGTCCAGATCGGCCAGGTCTTCCACCGTGAAGAGCGCCTTGCCGTCCAGCGTGGGCAGAAACTGGATGCAGGCGTTGACCGGCTGCAACTGCAAACCGCCGGCAGCGTCCAGCGACCCCACCACCACCGTGCAGGCGCCGCAGTCGCCTTCGGCGCAGCCTTCCTTGGTGCCGCTGCAATGGGCGTCTTCGCGCAGCCATTGCAGCACGGTGCGGGTGGCGCTGCCGTGCAAGGCGGCATCGACTTCGACGACCGCAGCACGGTGAAAGAAACGCACGGGGCGGGTATTCATGGGGCGGCCAACCTCAATCTTGAGTCACCCGCGACCGTAGCGCCAAGCGCGGATCACGGAATAGTTGATTCTGCATAGACTCTATGCGAGACTTTGTATGGTGAAGCGGCCCGAATTCGACACCATCGACCTCCACCTCATCCGGGTTCTGCACACCGTGATCGCTGAACGCAGTGTCTCGCGCGCCGCCCTCAAGCTGGCCAGCACCCAGCCTGCGGTCAGCGCCCAGTTGAAGCGCCTGCGGGCCTTGACGGGAGACCCCTTGCTGGTGCGGGCCGGCCAGCAGATGCAGCCCACCGCCACGGCCTTGCAATTGCTGGACCCGGCTGCGCGTGTGCTGCAGGACGCAGAACGCCTCTTCAGCCGCCACGGCCGCGTGCTGCGCAGCGCACCTTTTGAAGCGGCGTCCGCTGAAGCGCTGTTTCGCGTCGCCGCCAGCGACTACCTCGACCCTTTCTTCCTGCCTGGCCTCGTGGCCCACATCAAGCGCACGGCGCCCGGCGTGCGGCTGGAACTGATGCCGCTGACACAGGACTACGACTACCGCCGCCACCTGGGTGCCGGTGATGTCGATCTGGTCATCGGCAACTGGCTCAAGCCCCCCGAAGAACTTCATCTGGGCCGCCTGCTTAGCGACGAAGTGGTGTGCCTGGTGGCCGAAGACCACCCGGCCCTGCGCAGGAACTGGACGGTGCAGAAGTACCTGGACAACGAACACGTGGCCCCCATGCCCATGAGCCCCGGCGCCCTGGGCGTCATCGACGAACACCTGCTAAGCCACGGTGCCCAGCGCCGCATCGTGGTGCGTGCATCGCACTTCAGCTTGATCCCATTGATGGTGGCACAAAGCCTGCTGGTGCTGACCACCGGGCGGCTCTTCTGCAGCCGCTATGTGGGCACCTTGCCGGTGAAGATCGTGCGCTGCCCGGTGGCCTTCCCGGCGCTGAGCTACTACCAGTTGTGGCATGAACTGACGCACACCGCACCCAGCATGCGCTGGTTCCGTGAACAGGTGCGAGACGTGGCCCGGCAGCTGGGCAGCGCGGTGCTGCCGCGAAAGCTGTCCGCATGAAATTCGCAGCATAAAGTGGCCGCGTGAAAATCGCCATCTGTGCCGACCTGCTGGACTTCACCGACACGCCGTCGTGGGGCAGCCCCACGCTGCACGGCGTGCGCTACCGGCCCGATCACTGGCTGCTGGTGGGCGACGACGGCCGCATCGCTGGCGTGCAGACCGAAGACCCGGGCCCCGACTGGCAGCGCCACGACCACCGCGGCCGGCTGCTGCTGCCGGGCTTCATCGACAGCCACGTGCACGCGCCGCAGCTGGACGTCATCGGCAGCTGGGGTGCGACGCTGCTGGACTGGCTGCAGGACTACACCTTTCCGGCCGAGATGCGCCATGCCGACCCCGCCGTGTCGCAAGCAGGCGCGGCGCAGTTCCTGGACGCGCTGCTGTCGCACGGCACGACGGCGGCCGTGGTCTTCCCCACCGTGCACACCTCTTCTGCCGACGCAGTCTTCGAAGCCGCCAGCGCGCGCGGCATGCGCGTCATTGCCGGCAAGGTGCTGATGGACCGCCATGCACCACTGGCGCTGTGCGACGACATCAACGACCTCGTCGGCACCGAGCGCGGCTGCGAAGAACTCATCCGTCGCTGGCACGGCCAGGGCCGCAACGCCTATGCGGTGACGGTGCGTTTTGCCATCACCAGTTCACCCGCGCAGCTGGCCATGGCGGGCGAACTCTGCCGCCGCGACCCAAGCCTCTACATGCAGACCCACGTCGCTGAAAACACCGACGAAGTGCGTTGGGTGCGCGACCTCTTCCCCGAAGCGCGCAGCTACCTCGACGTCTATCACCGCGCCGGTTTGCTGCATGAACGCGCCGTCCTGGCGCATGGCATCTGGCTCGATGCCCATGACCGCGCACTGCTGCGCGAAACCGGTGCACACATCGCACACAGCCCCAGCAGCAACCTCTTTCTGGGCAGCGGGCTCTTCGACTGGCAGGCCGCCATCGACAGCGGCCACGGCGTCAGCATGGCCACCGACGTGGGCGGTGGCACGTCGCTCGGCCTCTTGCGCACCTTGGCCGAGGCCTACAAGGTGCAGGCGCTGCGCGGCCAGCACCTGAACGCCTGGGTGGCCCTGCACGCCGCCACCCGCGGCGCGGCGCAGGCGCTGCAGCTGTCGCACGAGATCGGTTCGCTGGACGCGGGTCTGCTGGCCGACGTGGTGGTGTGGGACTGGGCCGTGGGCACCGTGGCCCAGCAGCGCGACGCCGTGGCGCGCGGCGCCGTGCCGGGGCTGCAGCCGCAGCCCTTGCACGCGCGGGTCTTCGCCTGGATGACGCTCGGCGACGACCGCAACGTGGCCGCCACCTACGTGGCCGGTGCGCTGCGGCACGCACGTGCGGCCGGCGCACAGCCCCACGCAAAAGGAGGGACCGGTTCTTGCTAAATGGGCCACTGGTCCGTTTTCAAATACCGAGGAGAACTCCCATGAACAAGACTTCAGTTGCCTGTCTCCGTCCCGCCGCCCTCACCCTGGCGGCCCTGCTGGCCTGTGGCGCGGCCCAGTCCCAGTCGTCCGTGCAGCTCTACGGCCTGATCGACGCGTCCATCGGCCAGTTTCAGAACGCCGGTGGTCTCAAGACCAAGCGCCTGGACAGCGGCAACATGAGCACCAGCTTCATCGGCTTCAAGGGCAGTGAAGACCTGGGCGGCGGCCTGCGCGCCGGCTTCACGCTGGAAAGCTTCTTCCTGGTGGACAGCGGCGGGGCCAGCCGCGTGCCGGGTGTGGACGCATTCTGGGCGCGCAACTCCAATGTCTATCTGTCGGGTGGATTCGGCCTGCTGCGCCTGGGTCGCATGGGCCCGCCGCTCTTTGTGTCGACGCTGCTCTTCAACGCCTTTGGCGATTCCTTCGGCTATTCGCCGGCCATCCGCCAGTACTACAACGCCCCCTACGGCACGCCGCTGGTGGGCGATTCGGGCTGGAACAACGCCGTCGGCTACACCACCCCCAAGCTGGGCGGTCTGAGCGCCACGCTGATGGTGGCGGCGGGCGAAGGCTCGGCCACTGCCAGGGGCCCCAACATTGGCGCCAACGTGCTGTACTTCGGTGGCCCGATTGCCCTGACGGCAGCCTGGCAGAAGGTGGAAGCGCAGGGCACGCTGGGCCGCGGGATTGCAGCCTTCCCGGGCTTCAGCAGCCAGTCGGCCTACCAGGTGGGCGGCTCCTACAACCTGGGGGTGGCCAAGCTGTTTGCGCAGGTCGGCAAGATCAGCACCGACGCGACAGTGGACGTGGACACCACCAACATCCACTTGAGCGCCAACGTGCCACTGGGCAACGGTGCCCTGCTGGCCACCTACGGCACCAGCAAGATCAAGACGGCGGGTGTCGCGGCCGAGCCCAAGAGCACGATGCTGACGGTGGGCTACCAGTACAGCCTGTCCAAGCGCACCGATCTGTATGCGGTTTACATGAGTGACAAGTACACGGCCCGCACCAACGGCAACACGCTGGCGGCCGGTGTGCGCCACACCTTCTGAGGCGGCCCGCAGCGCGCGGCGCTGCTGATCCGTCAAGCGAGACACCATGAGCAGACTCGAATTGACCGGCATCAGCAAGCAGTACCCCGCCGTGCGCGCCAACGACCTGGTGTCACTGCGCGTCGAGCCCGGCCAGATCCACGCCGTGCTGGGCGAAAACGGCGCCGGCAAAAGCACGATGATGAAAATCATCTACGGCGCCGTGCAGCCCGACGAAGGCCAGATCCGCTGGAACGGCGAGGCCGTGAAGATCACGAGCCCGGCGCATGCGCGCAAGCTCGGCATCAGCATGGTCTATCAGCACTTCAGCCTCTTCGACACGCTCACCGCGGCTGAAAACGTCTGGCTGGGCCTGGACAAGTCGATGACGCTGCCCGAAGTGGCCAAGCGCATCGTCGAAGTCGCCAGCAGCTACGGCCTGGACGTTGACGCGCAGCGCCCCGTGCACACGCTCAGCGTCGGTGAACGCCAGCGTGTCGAAATCGTGCGCGCGCTGCTGACGAAACCGCAACTGCTGATCCTGGACGAGCCGACATCGGTGCTGACGCCGCAGGCCGTGGACAAGCTCTTCGTCACGCTTCGGCAGCTGAGCGATGGCGGCTGCAGCATCCTGTACATCAGCCACAAGCTCGACGAGATTCGCGCGCTGTGCCACCACTGCACCGTGCTGCGCGGCGGCAAGGTCACGGGTGAGGTCGATCCGGCGAAAGAAAGCAACGCCAGCCTGTCGCGCTTGATGATCGGCGCCGAACCGCCGCCGCTGCGCCATGAAAGCCGCACGCCCGGCGCCACGGTGCTGGCGGTGCAGCAACTGTCGCTGGCCAAGCAGGAACCCTTTGGCATGGACCTGCACGGCATCAACCTGGAAGTGCGCGCTGGCGAGATCGTCGGCATGGCGGGTGTGTCGGGCAACGGCCAGCAAGAACTGATGGCCGCGCTGTCGGGCGAAGACCCGCGGGCCGCCCCGGCTTGCATTCGCATGGACGGCAAGGACATGGCCCAGGCCAGCCCTGTTGCGCGGCGCGCCATGGGCCTGCACTTCGTGCCCGAAGAACGGCTGGGCCGCGGCGCGGTGCCCACGCTGAGCCTGGCGCAGAACACCCTGCTGACGCGCACCGAAACGGTCGGGCGTCTGGGGTGGATCCACACCGGCCAGGTGCAGCGCCTGGCGGAAGGCCTGATCGCACGCTTCAACGTCAAGGCCGGCGGCGCGGACGCGGCGGCCAAGAGCCTGAGCGGCGGCAATCTGCAGAAATTCATCGTCGGCCGCGAGATCGCGGCCAAGCCCAAACTGCTGATCGTCAGCCAGCCCACCTGGGGCGTCGATGTGGGCGCGGCGGCGCAGATTCGCGGCGAGTTGCTGAAGCTGCGCGACGGGGGTTGTGCGCTGCTGGTGGTGAGCGAAGAGCTGGACGAACTGTTCGAGGTGTCCGACCGGCTCGTCGTCATCGCCAAAGGACGCGTGTCGCCCAGCGTGCCGACCGCAGAAGCCACCGTGGCGCAGATTGGAGAATGGATGTCGGGGTTGTGGCCAGAGACCCCAGAAGCCACACAAGAAGCCACCGCCGGGGTTGCAACAAAGGTCGCCTCATGATCAAGCTCGAAGCCCGGCCGCAACCGTCCCGGTGGATGTCACTGGCCTCGCCGCTGATGGCGCTGGCCATCACCGTGCTGATCGGTGTTTTTCTGTTCGTGATTCTGGGCAAGGACCCGTGGCGCGGGTTGCAGGTGTTTTTCATCGAACCGGTGAAGAACCTGTACCAGATCAGTGAGCTGTCGGTGAAGGCCACGCCGCTGATCCTGATCGCGCTCGGCCTGGCGGTCTGCTACCGATCCAATGTGTGGAACATCGGCGCCGAAGGGCAATTTGTCGCCGGTGCCTTGTGTGCCGGCTGGGTCGCGATGCAGGCGGGGCCGGACACCGCCTGGCTGGGCCGCGGCATCGTGTTCTTCGTGCTCATCGGTGGCGTGCTCGGTGGCATGGTCTGGGCGGCCATCGTGGCGCTGCTGCGCGACCGCTTCAACGCCAACGAAATCCTCGTCAGCCTGATGCTCGTGTACGTGGCGGAATTGCTGCTGAGCTACCTGGTGTACGGCCCCTGGAAAGACCCCAAGGGCTACAACTTTCCGCAGACCATCACCTTCCTGGCCGACACCCGCATCCCCAGACTCGTGCCCACCCTGCGCGCCCACATCGGCGTGCTGATTGCAGCGGTGGCGGTGGCCGGCTTCTGGCTCTTCCTGTTTCGCAGCTACCGCGGTTTTGCGCTGCAGGTCGGTGGCCTGGCGCCGGCCGCCGCGCGCTACGCAGGCTTCTCGTCGCGCCAGGCGCTGTGGACGGCGCTGCTCATCAGCGGCGGCATGGCGGGGCTGGCCGGTGGGCTTGAAGCCGCCGGGCCGCTGGGGCAGTTGTCGCCCTATGTGCCGGCGGGCTACGGCTTCGCGGCCATCATCGTCGCTTACGTGGGGCGGCTGCACCCGGTGGGCATCATCTTTTCGGGCTTCCTGATGAGCCTCTTCTACATCGGCGGTGAACTGGCGCAGTCGCGGCTGGGCCTGCCCAAGTCGCTGACGGGCGTGTTCCAGGGCCTGCTGCTGTTCACGCTGCTGGCCTGCGACACGCTCATCCACTACCGCGTGCGCTGGCAGCGCGCGGCGGCACCTTCAAACGTCACGAAGGCGGCCTGACATGGACAGCTTCGCACTCCTGCTGGCCGCCACGCTCAACGCCGGCACGGTGCTGGCCATTGCCGGCATCGGCCTCTTGATCAATGAACGCGCCGGCATCCTCAACCTCGGCGCTGAAGGCCTGATGCTGGTGGCGGCCATCGCCGGCTTCGCGACCGCCGTGCACACCGGCAACGACTGGCTGGCCTTCTGCGCCGGTGCGGTGGCCGGTGCGCTGATGGCGGCAGCCTTTGGGGTGCTCGTGATCTGGCTCAACACGAACCAGGTGGCCAGCGGGCTGGCACTGAGCCTCTTCGGCGCCGGCTTTTCGGCCTTTGTCGGCGTCGGCTACGTGCAGGGCAAGCTGGGCGACAGGCCGCAGTTCAGCGTGCCGTTTCTCGCCGACATCCCCTTCATCGGGCCGGCCTTCTTCCGCCAGCACCCGATGGTCTATCTCGCGATCGCGCTGGTGGTGGGCGTGTCCTGGTTCCTGTACCGCAGCCGCCCGGGCCTGGTGCTGCGCGCGGTGGGCGAATCGCCCGAATCGGCGCATGCGCTGGGCTACCCGGTGCGCCGCATCCGCATGGCCGCGGTGATGGCGGGTGGCGCGCTATGCGGCGTGGCCGGCGCGTACCTGTCGGTCGTCTATACGCCGCTGTGGGTGGAAGGCATGGTGGCCGGCAAGGGCTGGATCGCACTCGCACTGACGACATTCGCCACCTGGCGCCCTGCGCGCGTGCTGCTGGGCGCGTACCTTTTTGGCGGCGTGACAATGCTGCAGTTTCACCTGCAGGGCGAAGGCGTGGAAATCCCCAGCCAGTTCCTGAGCATGCTGCCGTACCTGGCCACCATCGTCGTGCTGGTGCTGATCTCGCGCAACGGCGCGTGGATCAAGGCCAACATGCCGGCGTCCTTGGGCAAACCGTTTTTCCCGGGTTCGTGACGGGGCCTTGTGCCCTGGGTCGCGTGCCATCATTCCACGTGAGTTGGCTCACACAACAGGAGAGAGATTCCATGACCTTTGCATCCAGGCGTTCACTGCTCAAGGCCGCCAGCTGGACCACGATGGCGGCGGCCGCCGTGCTCGTGGGCTGCGGTAAGAAGGAAGATGCGCCGCCACAGACCGCCAGCCCGGCTGCGGCGCCAGCTTCGGCAACACCTGCCAAGGCCGAGCCGCTGAAGATCGCTTTCACCTACGTCGGCCCGGTGGGCGACGGCGGCTGGACCTTCGCGCACGACAACGCCCGCAAGGCCTTGGAGCAGGAATTCGGCGACAGGGTGGTCACCAGCTTCGTCGAGAAAGTGCCTGAAAGCGCCGACGCAGAGCGTGTCTTCCGCGACCTGGTCGGCCAGGGCAACAAGCTGATCTTCGGCACCACCTTCGGCTACATGGAGCCCATGCTCAAGGTCGCCGCCGACTCCCCTGGCGTGAAGTTCGAGCACGCCACCGGCTACAAGCAGGCGCCCAACATGCGCACCTACGACAGCCGCACCTATGAAGGCGCGTACATGGCCGGTGTCATCGCCGGCAAGATGACCAAGAGCAACACGCTGGGCGTGGTGGGCTCGATCCCGATCCCGGAGGTCATCCGCAACATCAACAGCTTCACGATGGGCGCACAGAGCGTCAACCCGAAGATCAGGACCAAGGTGGTCTGGGTCAATGAGTGGTTCAACCCGCCGAAGGAAACCGAAGCCGCGCAGAGCCTGATCAACCAGGGCGCCGACGTGCTGTTCCAGAACACCGACAGCTCGGCCGTGCTGCAGACCGCGGCCAAGAACAAGAAGCTGGCCTTTGGCTGGGACAGCGACATGACGGCCTATGCGCCCGACGCGCACCTGGCCAGCGCCATCATCAACTGGGCCCCGTACTACATCCAGGCCACGCGGGAAGCGCTGGACGGCAAGTGGACCGGTGGCAGCGGCATCTGGTGGGGCGTGAAGGAAGGCGCCATCGACGTCGTGTCGATCAGCGACAAGGTACCCGCCGAGACCAAGGCCATGATCGACAAGATCAAGGCCGGCCTGAAGGACGGCAGCTTCGTCATCTGGAAGGGCCCCATCGTCGGTTCTGACGGCAAGGAACTGCTGGCCAAGGACGCTGTGGCCGACGACAAGTTCCTGGGCGGCGTGAACTTCTACGTCAAGGGCGTGGACGGCAAGGTGCCGGCCGGCAAGTAGG
>Ga0335394_10000148_pt1 | contig 68120 bp, 58 predicted proteins | sample MAT03_FD_205741 | JGI IMG/M metagenome (GOLD analysis project Ga0335394, IMG submission 205741) | Freshwater microbial communities from Lake Fryxell liftoff mats and glacier meltwater in Antarctica - MAT-03 (spades assembly) (version 2) ... | reverse complement strand
CGACTTCAAAACGATCGACCAAGCCGTCTCAACCCTGGATCTAACCGTTGAAGACATTCCCCACTTATTCAGCCAAATTACCCCGATCGCACCTTCAGAACGTCTCAAGCAAACCCTAGACGAAACCTTAGACTTAGCCTCAAGCATCAGCACCGAAAAAGCTCGATCGGAATTAATCATCACTCCCATTCTACTCGAAATACGGCGCACTTTTAACAACAAAATTGGCTACTTTTCCGGCAACACATTTAACGTAGAAGAGAGCAAAGGATTAACAGGAGCTTGTGACTTTCTCCTCAGTGCATCGAGCAATCAATCATTGGTGACGGCTCCAGTTTTGACATTGGTGGAAGCAAAAGACAACGATATTAGAATAGGATTGGGACAGTGTGCGGCTCAGATGGCAGCAGCTCAAATATTTAATGCTCGTAAAGGGCAAGAACAATCGGTGATTTATGGATCGGTTTCAACGGGTACAAACTGGAAATTTCTAATCCTAGAAAATCAGTTGTTAAAAATTGATTTGACTGAATATTTCATTACTCAGCTAGACCAAATTTTGGGCATTCTTGCAGAACCGTTTCGACGCTATTTTACTTAAATTCACAGCTAGCTTTTATTGTGGCACGGGCGTCCCGCCTGTGCTGAATCTGCGGTTGCAAAACCCAACTTCATCTTCAAATAATCAGTCATCCAATTAACACTCGCCCTCGATTTAGAAATTCCCCCTTTCACCAAAAATCCTCCCTCCCAATCAGGATTAGAAATCGACCAATCAACCTGCTGCAAAAGGCTCAAATGTTCCTCCCAACTCTCAGGAAAAACGGACAGCAAAGCAGCCCCAACTTCCCCCAAACTCTCCAGCACAACACTGTGACAGTGCACGGAATCCCGGCGTATTTCCGCCGCCGCAACTTGCTTGTGCAGAACTAATTGCCAATCAGGAATAAAATTGCTCACTGCATTCCAATAACTAACCGCCTGTTGTATTTGCTGAGTAAGTTCTTCTTCTTTTTCCTGTTTTGTGGCGCGGTAACGAGGGGGTTTTGCGTGTTTGATGCCGTGCATATTAGATAGCAAAGCCATTATAGCGCGATCGATCGCACTTAGCGTAAATAATTTGGTCGATCGCCCATTCAGACTCCCCTTCTCCATCTCCGTCAAACACCGGAACACCTCAACCTGCTTAACAACCGCCTTCAGCACAAAAGCCGAATCGCCCCGGTGATTGTAAAGTAGACTTAGCGACGACTCCAAAGGAACTTGAAAACCGTTCAAATCAGCAAACATCTGCTGCGACTTTTCCAACCCAATATCGAGAAACAAAATCAGCGCCACCGTCTCATATCCCAACTGCGGATTTTCCCTCAAAGCCATCTCAAAAGCCGCCCGCCGATGCTGTCCATCATTAATAGTAAACTTAGCATCCATCGGCACTCGCAAACGACCGATTTTGCGTTCTTCCGCCAGATTTCCCACAGCTTCAAAAGTAATATCCGCATCAATAGAAGCGGCGATCGCCCCACAAGTGTAATTCCCAGAATTCTTGACAAAATAATCAGCAATTTCGGGAATTCTAGCATGATTAAGCGCGCGTTTCGCCCGCAGAGACGGCGGCAATTCTTCAGAATCTAAGGGGAACAATTTCGGCAAAAAACGCACCGGACACATCGACACGTAATATTCGCGGCCCGCTTGAATTCCCCGGATTACCGGCAAAATGTATTCAAAGGAAGGAGTAGACATATTTTTTTGTGAAGCCGCAGATAAATCTTCAGCAAGGGCGATCGGCAATTAACTCACTTACCCGAAAGTCCGCCGGGGGTTTAAACCCCCGTCTCATAGCGAAAGTCGGTTAAAAACCGACTGAAAATCAACCTCGAAATTGATCTGTATTCAGTCCTCTTTAAGAGGACTTTCGCTATGAGACAGGGGTTTTTAACCCCTGGCGGGCCCGACGGTAGCGCGTCAGACCCAGGTTTCGGCAATTAACTCGCTAACCCATAGGTAGCTATTTTTAGTATTTCACAGATATTTTTAAAAAACAAGGGTTGACATCAATTTTAACCCATGATATTTTTGGAAACATAGCCTAATTATATAAAAACCTCGAATGAACACCAACCCAGCGGCTGACCTCGCTAGCCAATTTTTGGAAAAAGAAAATCGCGAAAGACAGGAAATCGCACTTTTATTAGATAATTATTTAGGAAAGGACGATCGCATTTTCGTACAAAAAACCCAGATGGGAAACACCGAAGCCTACATCGGTTCAGTCACCCTAGAATGGTTAGACTCTCGCGTCCGTTTCGCCTCACAAATGCCACTTTTTCGGCAAAAATTTGACCTCCAAACCAACAACATCGTCCGGGACGACGAAACCATTGACGAAATAATCCAGCGCCCCTTAGATTGGTCGCGCCAAGCCGCCCTCACTCAATATTTAGCCGCCCGAAAATCACACAAATTCCCCGCAGTTTTAGTAGTCGTCAGTCCCCCGTGGGTAGACAATCCTCTAGCAGATGAATGGGATAAAAATGGCGTAGCAACTAAATCAGCCGCTGAATTCATATCCTTTGATAAAAACGAGAATTTAGGGCTGTTAAATGTATCACAAAAAGTCTCAATTTTTGCCTTAGACGGCCAGCATCGGCTGATGGGAGTTCAAGGTTTAATGAGTTTAATTAAAACCGGAATCCTGCAAAGATACAACAAAAATAAAAAACCTGTCGGCGCTGCAATTACTCTCGAAGATTTAGCAGAAGAGTATCAAATTGACCCCGAAACAGTGTATAAATTAGCTCACGAAAAAATCGGGATTGAGTTTATCCCGGCGGCGGTAGCGGGGGAAACTCGGCAGCAAGCACAACGGCGCGTGCGATCGATCTTTGTGCACGTTAACCTCATGGCGGTAACGCTGAGTCAGGGACAGCTAGCATTATTGAACGAAGACAACGGATTTGCGATATGCGCCCGCAAAATTGCCGTCACCCATCCCTTATTGAAAGAGCAAGAAAATAGAAATCCCCGCGTCAATTGGGACAGCGCCACAGTCGCAGCCAAATCAACTGTGTTAACAACATTGCAAGCGCTGCAAGATATGTCGGAACGGTATTTAGAACATAAATTCCCCCATTGGAAGCCGGAAAGAAAAGGTTTAATTCCCATGCGTCCCGAAGATGAGGAACTGAAAGAGGGAATAGAAGAGTTTCAGAAATTGTTCGATCATTTAGCAACTTTGCCCAGCTATCAAAGAATTGAAAGCGGCGAAGAAACGGCAGAATTGCGCCGGTTTAGTTTTGAAAAGCCCGGTGGCGAGGGAAATATTTTGTTCCGTCCAGTCGGTCAAATTGCTTTAGCTAATGCTTTGGGAATTCTAGTATTTAGAAAGAAACTTTCCCTGAAATCTATTTTCGACAAACTCCGCAGGTACGATGTGGATGAAGGATTTAGCCACATGGACAATCCTGAGTCTGCGTGGTACGGGATTTTGTACGATCCGAACAAAAAGCGAATGCTTGTCTCTGGAAAGGATTTAGCGATGAAGTTAATTGTGTATTTGGTCGCAGGAATTGAGGACGATATGGATCGGGCTCATTTGCGGCAAGCGGTGGCCCAAGCGAGGACTTTTGAGGATAAAGCTGTTAGTTTTAATGGCAGGTTTGTGCAGCCGAAAGAGGTAGGATTGCCGCCCGTACTTACCTAAATTTTGATGCTAATGGTAGCAGTCGGAGAGCGAAAACTTTTGAGCTGAGTTAATGTTATTTCTAGATTATGATTGTTGCTCATTGCGGAATCTATCGATAATATCATTAATTTCCTCTAGAGTAACCGTTTCTTGGTCGGATTTGGCATAGATGATAAGCAAGATAAAACAAGTGGTTGATGTGACTTGATAAATAATCCGATAGCCTCCACTTTTTCCTTTACTGATGTCGCTGTTTTTGGCTCTTACTTTGAAGACGGTGTAGCCTGTACCAGAAATGCGATCGCCTGGACATTCGCCTGCTTGCAACTGCTGTAGGAGGGGTTGCAAGTCGGTTTGAATCTGGCGATAACGTTTGGCGAGGGTTCGGAGTTGGCGCTTGAATCGATCGCCAAACAGAACCTGGATGCTGGGTGGTTCAGACATCAATACCATCCCAAAGTTCTGCGATCGGGTGAACTTTGCCGTCTTCTACTTCCTGAAGCGCAATCAGGAGACTGTTAAGGATATCTTCTTTAGATGGATCGTCTTTGTCTTCTTCAAATAGTTGACCTAGGGATTGTAAAATCAGGGTTTCGATGGGCAGGTTGAGTTTACCAGCTTTCTCAATAAGCTGCTGTTCTAAATATTCAGGAATGGTGAGGGTAATTTGCATGGGGTGTGCCTCTTCTTATCACAAACTTTCAAGCGCAGACTGTATTTGACTTGTTAGATGGCTAACTATTGCTATTTCTTGCCGCTTCTAACTTTTGCCGAATTGCGGCTTGAACTTTCTGATCGAAATCAGGATCGCCGGGAGTTGCAATAATCCTCAGCGGATGCTGATTGATTCTGTCTAAGTACGCCTGAAAAGCGGCTCTATCTCCTCGATGTCTGAGAAAATACTTTTTCAATTCAGTATTCGACATTTCGTTATAGTTAACTTGGCTCATCAGCAAACTCCCCATTGGGTAAAATTTGGAACTCAAGCTCTTCATCATACCCAGCCAATATGTATACGTTACGAGTTTGATCGTCAACACAAACAAGATGTATGGGCTGAAGCATTGTGTAAGTTAATTGATAAGAGATGCGATATAAACTCTCAAGCTGGGCAGCAGTAGGCATTAGACTTAATCACTCCACCTAAGAGTTATTTTAACATATAACTCCAGGCAATAATTGACTAATACATTAAGTTTAACTTAACTATTTTGTGGTTTCAACAAAACCAATTCTGCCCCCACTGGCAAATGATCGGACTCGGTTGCCTCCAAAACGGAACTAGATTTAGCACCCCAATGCTTTGAATACCAAATATAATCAATCCTGCAAACCGGATAATTTAATCTCCAATTCGATCTTTTTACCAATAACTTAAGTTCCCAACCGTGAGGCCAGGTAAAACCAAACCCAAATCCAGATTTTCGGAAAGAATCTTGCATGACTTTCTGCACCCTGTCATAGTCTTGAGTTTCGTCTGTCATATTAAAATCGCCCGCGACAATTACTGGCAGAGTTTCTCGCTCAACTCGCTGCACTAAGTCTTGAATTTCAGGCGATCGTTTGTCATATTTGTAAACTGGAATTTTGAGAAAACCCAATTTTTTAGATATCTTCAACCACGGCCCGGTAGCTTGCATATTATAAATAACTACTTCTTGTTCGTTAAATTTAATAATTGCCCGCTGCTGCGTTTCTCGATGACCAGCTAAGTGCAGTATTTCGCTAGATATAATTGGATATTTGCTCAAAATTCCGACCCGTGAAGTACCCATTTGATAGGGGTAGTCTGCTTTTAACCAGGTGAAAGCTCTTTTGGTATGTTTCTTAACGATTTCTTGTAAAAAGATAATATCGGGTTTTTGCTGCTGAATCAGTTTAACTAAAGTTGGTGACTGAGTTGCATACCAACCGACGTTATGGGATAAAATTTTGAGGCGGGGCTGCGAATTTGTGAGGTTTATGGGTGTGGGAGAAAAGTATTTAATGTACAGCCAACTTATTAGGAGAATGCAGGCGATCGCGGAAATAATAGTGAACCATCTTTTTTTGATGATTAACAAACCGATGATGGGAAGCAGGAAACTAGGGAAGAAAATTAAGGGGATAAAAGTGCTAATTAAGGCAATAATTCCTATTCTATCCCAAAAGATTAGTTTGAGAAGGAAATAGCAGATAATAAATGCTGAGTAACTGTAAGCAAGAAATTTTGCAGATTCATTTAAGCCTCTCTGGATTATATCTTTTGGGATGTGCTTCATTGGGAACCTATTAAAATAAAAACTTGCTTAAATCGAATTCTTCATTTGACCGATGTTGGTTGTCTCTTTCTGAAATCAGAACTAACAAAAGGCGATCGGTATAATCCGCCGCACCCCGCAACTCTTCGCGCAATATTTCCAGTCCACCATTAGCATATTCTTCAAAAATTTGCAAGCGTTCTGCTTCCAATTTTTCGTCGAGATGGGAGAGAATTTGAGGATTTTTGGTTTCGGCGATCGCAATTAACTTAATCGCCATATCGTAACCCCTGGATACAAAGATATCAACATCGATCGCACCCGGTTCTCGTTTGGAAATTTCTCCCAAGGGCGATCGTTTTTTCCGCTGATTTCCCAAGGCGGCGGCGAAGGCGATGACATCGGCGTAAGTCTGAAATGGCGCGGAGTTGTTATCCGATAAAGTTAAGGATTTGACTAACTCGGCTTTATCTTTAGCAATTCTAATTCTGTTAGCAGCCATTGGGATTAATATGTAATTTTTAAGTGAGTAATTTGATTGATAGAGTAACCGCAGATTTGAGGCAGATAAACACAGATTAACGCAGATAGTTTTTAGAATGTCCGTAATAACATAATTTTTTGGGCAAAACTTCCTCTGGCTTCCCGGCGCTTGATTTTTTCGGCTAAAAGTCGATCGCCCGAAATGCCAAAACTCGCCATCACCGCATCTATCACCTCATACAAATCCGCCAATTCCGCCACCAAATCATCCTCATCAGCCGCCGCCGCTTCCCCCGCTTCCTCAATCAATTTCTGCCGCAAAGCTTGACGGTATTCGCGATCGGACAAAATTACAACCTCGCATTCATTCCCGCTTTGGCGAATAATTTCAGGAATGCGATCGCGCACCAACTTATGATACTCTTTTTCCATATCAAACTCCCTTCAACCTTGACTAAAAGTTTGAATCAACCAGCGATTAATTTCCCCGTCATCTTCTGTTTGACTCCGGTTCAAAGCTTCCTCAACTAACGCTATTTCTAAGCCCGGTAAAACCAGTGAATTTTGAATTGTCCCACTCCCTCCCGCAGTAATAGCAAATGCAAATACAGCATTCGTATTTGCATTAGCTGCCCAATATTCTTGGACTTCAGAATGTTCGTAAATTAAACGCTTTACTCCCAAATCATCTGCACTAGAAGATGCTCCTATTTCCACCACTAAAGCTGGATGTGCAAACCCATTCAAATTAATTGGCGTATTCGTGCGAGGAGGTAATTCAAAATCTGCACCTATATAATAAGACAAATCAGGTTGAAATTCCCGAATACCTGTTTTGCGAAAACTGGCATTAATTAACTCAACTATTCGGATATTTCTAAAAGCTGTATAAAAATTGACAACTCTCGAAACTACTGAATTATGACGACTGTGCAATGGCCCTACTGGTGACATTTCTACCCTCATATGTTCTTGATAGTAATAAAACTTGCCCTTTTCCCATGTTGAATCCTCAGCAAAATTTAGAAACTCTTCCCACGTCGCCTTCACCCAAATATCCGTTTCCAAAACCTGCGTAATTGCCGAATTATAAGCCATAATCCACCTCTACAATTTCTGTATATTCAAATTCCACGTCAAACTCCATTCAACCTTGACTAAAAGTTTGAATCAACCAGCGATTAATCTCCCCGTCATCTTGCGTTTGACTCCGGTTCAAAGCTTCCTCAACTAACCGGATTTCCAGCCCCAGCAAAACCCGCGACTCTTGAATTCTCCCGCTACCTCCGCCATTAATCGCAAACGCAAAAACCTCCCGCGTGTTTGCACGTTCAACCCAATATTCGCTAATTCCTGCATTTTCGTAAAGCAACCGCTTGCTACCTAAATCATCGTTAAAAGAAGATGCACCAATTTCTATTACCAAATTCGGCGGATCGTATTCATTCAAATTAACAGGTGAATTGTTGTCTTTAGGAGGCACTCTTAAATCTGAACCGATGTAGTAAGCTAGATCGGGTTGAAACTCATGAATACCTGTTTTCCGAAAACTGGCATTAATCAACTGCACTACTCGAATATTTCTCAACGTAGCAAACAGACTGACTACAGATGAAAGGATTGACTGTTGATGCCCGTGCAATGGCCCTACTGGTGACATTTCTACCCTTATTTGTTCTTGATAGTAATAAAACTTGCCCTTTTCCCAAGTTGAATTATCAGCGAAGGCTAGAAACTCTTCCCATGTCGCCTTCACCCAAATATCCGTTTCTAAAACCTGCGTGATTACCGAATTAGAAGTCATAATCCACCTCTACAATTTCCGTATATTCAAATTCATTCGGACTGCGCTTAACTAAAGGATAGCGCATCCCAGCCAGTTCGATCGCATCTTCTTCACAATCAGCTTTCGGAGAATTGTACACCAGCACGTATTCCCTGCCGGTGCAGCTTTCCATCTCTTGAGCAACTTCTCCGCGCCACTGAGTTTTCGTCACCAAAACTACCAATTGATTCGCCAACTTCGGCAGCTTATTTGCAATTTGCTTGCGATAAATCTCATCCAAACTGCCAAAGGGAGAATCCATCACAATCGGAAAGGTACTGCTATCCGGGCCCATCAAAGTATTCTTTTGACTCCACTCCCGCACGCCCTCAATAATCCCGCCAATAAACGACAAACTAAGGATTTGATTTTCTCCCGTCGAAGCGGCAACTAAAGATTCTTTTCCCGACGTATTTTCTACTAGCGTCAGTTCATATTTATCGCTTAACTTGGGAATGTAAGGAGTAAAAGAAATTTGACTAAAAATATCTTGCACCCGTTTTTCTAATTGAGAACAAAACTGTTTTTCTAAGCGCGATCGCACTTCAGTTAGGCGATCGATCGCATCCTGAGTCGCAGCAATCCGGCGCTGGGCTAATACTTGCCTTTGCTCGTTCAGTTGCTGCTTATCGATTTGCTTGTCCAAAGCCGACACCTGCACATTCAAGCTCTCAATCTGCTGCTGGTTAGAGCCTGTTTCCCGGTGCAAATCGCCAATTTTTGCCTCAATTTCATCCAAGCGCTTTTGCAAGCGGCTGACATCGCCGTCAGGAAAATTTCGCAGCTTGCTGTGAATATCGTCCAACTGCGTTTCCACCCGAGAAAGTTCAGTTCTGTCGCGGGTAATATTGCCTTGCTGGCGGTCAATTTCCTCCCAAAAATCAGCTACTTGCCTATCAATTTCATTTACCCGATCGCTAATCCGAATAGTTGTTTCTTCCACATCGCCAACACCTGCTTTATCCATCCAACCGCTAACCTGTTGGCGAGACTCAGAACCCTCCACTAATTCCGCACCGCAGATACACCGCTGCTGCGCTAATAACTCTTCCAAAAACGGCCGCTGAATCCCCGAAAACAACTCGCCTTTTTCCCGCAGACCCCCAACAATTAATTGAAATTCCGCCGCCGAATCTGACAGAAATACCGCGTAACCGCGCATAGATATTGAGCGTTTTAGAGCATCTGTAGCTTGTGAAATTTGTTGCTTAAATAAATGGCGCTGCTTTTCCAATTCGTCTCGCAAATTTTGCAATTCGGCGGCACCACCCAGTAGCAGCAAATCACCGTTAACTGCTTTTCTTAACTCGCCTTGATGAATCAATTCTTGCTCAATTTCTAATTTTTTTTGCAAAAATTGTTCTGCCTCTTTTTGAGAGTTTTGCTTCTCTTTCAAAAGTTTCTTAATTTCGGAACTGCCAATCATTCTTAAATCTGTTTCTAGAGACTTTCTGGCATCTCCCAAATGTCTAATTGAGCGATTCAGCACCTCTACTCCCAGCAATTCCTTAGTAGCTTCAGCAATTTCTGCTTTCTTATCGTGGCGGACAATTTGCTCGATTCGCTCCCCGTCAAAAAAGAAATATTGATGCAAACTTTCCGGCAAAATTCGTCCGATAATATCATCAGGATGCTGGGGCGGTAGCATCCAGCGACCGTCATCTTTTGCTACCTGCATAAACAATTCGCCTTTGGTGTGTTCGACACTATTTTGACTTTTGTAAGCATGGCAACTGCGCCTTACTTGGTAGCGCTTGCTGTCGTGTTCAAACACGATTTCCACCCAACAAGGTACTCGTTTGCCCGGTTTTGCTTCCGCAATAGCGCGTTTATTTACTGATTGTTCTTCCGTAAAACCCGCGCTCAGATTTCCGTAAAGTCCCCAAGTAAAGGCATTCATCAAAGCTGTTTTTCCAGCACCGTTATTGCCGTGAATCACTGTAATATTTTGCGCGCCCCAGGCTAGCTTAATTTCGGGTGTTTGGCCGAAAAACTGCCGGAAATTGCACAGACTAATTGAAATCAGCTTCATACAATTGCTTCCTTAATAACTTTCAAAATGTCATCGCTAATATAGCGGGGAGCCCTCATGTACAGTTTATCTTTTTCAATTTCTAATACCCGTTCGATAATTTGTCGGACTTCGGGCGGCGCGCTAGTAATTGGTTCCTGTACATCGCTCAATTCCTGATGAGTTTGATAAGAAGAACGATTTTCTGCTAAAATACTTGTCGGTACGGCTGCGATCGCACTATCTTCATATCTAAATGCCATAATCAGATTTTCATGCAGATTTTCAGTCATTTTTTTTCAAATATTAAAAACTAGCAACTCAAACTGCGATCGAATAATTCTATATTCTCAAACATAAACCGAACCTGAATAAATGTCAAATATCTAATAGTCCATAACGCCTCTGAATTTGAAGCAATTTCACCCTAGCTTCCCCAGCATTGTCGGCTAAATCGGCAAATTCCAAGAAACGCTTCAACTCTTTTCGCAGTAAATTGCGCTCGACTTCTAAGGTTTCACGACCCAAATCTGGAGGCAAAACTATCATGTCAAATAAAGTTGCCCTTTCCTTCCCCGGATGTGGCCGCAAAATCCGTCCCCGGCGCTGAATAAACTGGCGCGGATTGCTGCTGCTTGCTAAAATTACAGCATTGCGAATTGCTGGAATATCCACGCCTTCATCCAAACAGCGAATCGCTACCAAACCTTGCAATTCTCCACTCTCAAATTGTTGGCGCAATCGTTCTCTTTCTGCTAAAGGAGTTGCCGCTGTATAAGTGTTAACTCGGTAGCCTAATTCTGAACCCAATAACTTCGCGGTTTCTGTTAGTTGGCGGTTGTTATTTCGGCGCGCACCTCCTTCGATCGCACCGTCGCCGCAGTAAAATAAAGTGTGTGCTGTGTCGAGACGGTGAATCATTAATTCTCGCAAAGCTACTAATTTATTAGCGGCCGCTCCAATTAACCGGGCGCGCTGCATTAATAAAGTTGTTAAAGCATCGTTTTCTTCTACTTTTTCATCGCCCCAAAGCGCCCAGCCAATCTTTTGAGTTAAGCGGGAATATTTGCGGGTTTCGGATTCGGTCAATTCTACTAAAATTGGATAGTATAAATAATGTACTAATGCTTTTTGGCGGATGGCGTCGGCTAAGGTGAGTTCCGGCTGCAAAACCGGGCCGAAATAATCTAAAATAGCTTCGGTTCCTTGTTCGTCGAAATGCCTTTCTGGGGTGGCGGAAAGGGCGAGTCGCAGTCCAATATTGCGCGGCAAACTTTGTCCTAAACGGGGCGCGCCTAAGTTGTGAACTTCGTCTCCAATAATCAGGGTTTTTTCTGGGAAATAGCGCAGTTGCGATCGCAAACTATCTCCCATTAAGGTAGCATTGGTAGTGATGATTGTGAGAAATGCTCGCTCGCCCGATCGCACTTCATACAAACCCGCAGCCAGCTTATTTTGCCAACTGCGGGCGCTATCAAAAGCCAAAATAGGTTTTAAACCAAATTTCTCGGATTCGCGCGCCCACTGATTCACCAGGTGGCAGTAAGGGCAAATTACGAGCAGGACTTGCAGGTTAATTTTATTGTATAATTCAGTGGCGATCGCCAGTGCAGTAATCGTCTTGCCGCTACCCGTCGCCATCTTCAGCGTACCGCGTCCCTGATTCGCAAACCAATTAGCAACCGCCACTCGCTGATACTGTCGCAATTGCAGCGATGGCGGCATTTTCGGAAACCCAAATTGCGAATTATTAGCCGTTGAGCGATTCACCTTTTAATGTCGTTAGATGCAAAATTACCCTGACTCAACTGTAACTCATTTCTAATTAAAACTTAACAACTCAAACAAATTTGTCGCCGACAATTGCAAACCCGACAGCACATCGAGCACAGGTAAAATATCCTGATTCTCCTTCGCCTCTGGTTGCTGCTGCGGCTTAAAAACAAGAACTAATTTTTCCTCCGGGTCAATCAACCAACCCAGTTTAGCATTGTGATTCAAGCAAAACAAAATATTATTGATTACCCGAGTTGGATTTTGAGCCGGCGATAAAATTTCAATTGTCCAATCCGGCACAATTTCAAACCTGTTTTCTATCTCTCCGTTAGCATTAAGAGGAATGCGCGACCACTCAAACACTGCTATATCTGGAACAATAGAACGTCCCCCAAAAGTGCAGCGCAATTCAGGAAAAGCATAAGCTAATTTCTGCGGTTTACCAACTTGATTAATTGTCGATGGAAACTCGAATTGCAATGTACTGTGTTTTCCTTGTGGCATAGCTTTTTGATAAATTTGACCGTCAACATACTCGCTAGCCGGCTTAGTTTCTGGCAGTAGCAAAAACTCTTCCAGAGAAATTTTTGACGGAGACTGAATTGACGTTAACATAAGCGATTAAACCCTCAAAAACTCTTAGAAATTCACGTCGCTGTCACCTTCCCAATCCTGACAACTCTCCGATTCCACACCAGTAGGGTGCATCGCACAAACCAACAAATTTCCCCCGTAAACTTGACCGTGATAGTTGCGACAACCGCGACAAGCCGGCTGCTGCGTCGGCGAAGGGTCTACATAAGTCACCATCGACCAATCTATCTCATCAAATTGCGGGTCGAAGTCGCGGCAAATTTCAATTATCGGTTCGATAAATTCATTAAATAAACCGTCAAATTCATTGAAATAACCGTCAATGTCGTTAATCAGATTATTTTGTACTTGTTCTGTAAACTCTTCCGACATTTTTGCCAAAACGTCCAGCATTTCGACAAACTCTTCGCCCATTTCGCTGAAAAAATGCTCTACTTCAGAAACAGCATTTTCCATGACTCCAAAAAAATCTTTAGACCAATCTTCCATGAATTTGACAGCTTGCTATTACAAAATATTTTACAGACAGGTGCAGCCAGCCTCATGTGAAGTGCTTGCACCTACTTTCAATTCTATTACCTATTGCCTGATATCCGTCCACATCTGACAGGGGAGATATTCAAAAAGGGAACTCAAGATTATTATCCTGAGTTCCCTTCATGCTTTGCTGAGCGAGCTTTTTTGAGTTTAATCTCGCTTCAGCCGCCGCAATTCCTCTTGTAAATTCTGCACCTGTTCGCGGAGCTTGTCTACGCCGCCTGTCTCTTTAGCATCTTTTGCCGAGACATCTTCTTCCTCAGAAATAATTTCAATCCGCCGAGGTTCAGCGGGTTTTTCGTTCCCAGCCGATGCTACGGGGGGTTGCTGCTGAGCCTGTTGCACCATGTCATCAACAAAGCGGCGAGCTTCTTCCGTTGACATCTCGCCACGCTTGACTAATTCGTCTGCCAGCTTTTGGGCTTCAGTGCGTAATTCAGTTAACTTGCTGCCAGCTTTTTCACCAGCGTAGGAAGCTAGCCCGACACCAAGGTAAACTGCTTTTTGTAAAATATCTCCGAAACCAGGCATAGGAGCTACACCTCATAAAACTGGGTGAACCGGAGACCACGCCTATTACAAGCATCCCGTGTTGCTGCTACCTTCCGGTCCTGACAAGATTTGGGCGTTGGAATCGCGTGGGTCCAGTTCATTTATGAGTATAACACAGTTATTTATTCTTCAACCACACACCAGTGATAAATTTCATAAATAACGCAACCGTTCTTCACCAGCGGGTCTTCAGCGACGATCGCCTTTGCCTCATCCATCGAACCCGCCTCAAACAGCAACATACCGCCGCCCCGCCGCCCCCAGTAGCCAGTTTTCGCTCGGTGTCCTTTAGAAATCAACTCTCGGACATAAGCTCTGTGAGCTGGCACGTATTGGTCAAAGACAGGCTTTTCGACAATTCCTTGCTCAATTTTGACAAACCAAGGCATTTTTATTTGGGATTTTAGATTTTATATTTTAGATTGGGAATGGGTGATCAGCAATGGGATCTAGGGCAAATGCTCTATATTCCATTTTCCACCATCCTTTCTTAACGCGATGTTATCCCATGAACCAGTCAAAACAGCGATTTTTTATTGCCTTAGTGCCGCCTCCCGATATTGAACAGCACATTACTGAGATTCAACTGTATTTTGCGGAACACTACAACAGCCGCGGTGCTTTGAATTCGCCGCCGCACATCACGCTGCAACCTCCTTTTCACTCGTTAGCGGAGGATGTTCCAACATTAGAGCAAAGTTTGAAGGAGTTTTCTGCAAACCGGCTGCCCATTCCCGTTACTCTATCTGGTTTTGCTGCTTTCGCGCCCCGCGTCATTTACGCTGATGTTGTCAAATCGCCCGAATTGCTGGAGATTCACAAAGATTTGATTAGTTATATGGAGGCAACTTTGGGAATAGTCGATCGAGTTTCTCAGACTCGCCCATTTGTACCGCACATGACAGTAGCATTTCGCGATTTAACTCAGGATAATTTTCAAACTGCTTGGTTGGAATTTGCAGGGCGATCGCTCAACTTTGAGTTTACCGCTTCCGCGTTAACTTTACTGCTTCACGACGGCAGCCGCTGGAATATCAGAAGATCCGGCGGTTAGAAACCGCGTCTATAGAAACAAAACCCGAGCTCAGAGGGGTTGAATACCTGGCGGTTAATATGTTATTTTCTTTAGTCCGCGGAGGCGGACATCGTTTGTGTAGGCGCGGTTTCAACCGCCGTCTTTTCTTACCGATCGCTCTTATTAGGAGTTGCAAGTGCCACAGTTCCATAAACCGAAATTCCCGAGTCTTCCAATATTTTAATTGCCGACTTAACCGTAGTGCCGCTAGTGTAAATATCATCAACTAACAGCACTCGATCGCGCGGGCGTCGGCGGCGAAAATCTTTCCCCAAACTTAAAGCATTTTTCATTTCCGCTTGCCGCTGCTGTGGCGTCAGAGCGAATAAAGCCTGAGTATTTTTCACCCGCTCCAAACCGTGCCGCTGCAAAGGCAAACCAGTCAACTCGCAAAAACTTTCAGCCAAAAGTTCCGCCTGGTTAAAACCGCGCTCCTTAAGCTTTTCTTGGTGCAGGGGAATCGGTACAACTGTTAAATTGTCTATAGCTAATTCGGGAAAACTCAACCAAGCTTCGGCCAGCCAGCCGCCGAGAGGTTTGGCTAATTGCGGATTGCCGTCATATTTCAAAGCTGCGATCGCCCGTTTGAGAGCCCCGCCATACTCCCCCCACACAAAAACACGCTGCTCTGAATGCCAAAATCGACCAGGATCGGTTAACTGACATCGCTGAAGTTGCTTGTGACAGTACGGACAAAACTCTGTGGCTGCCGGTCGCTGACAAAGAGGACAGTTAGACTTAAGAAATAGATTGAGAAAAGATTTGACTAATCCCGTCCATTTTCGCTTGTTCATCCTAGAATTGTGGTAAGTGATTAATGGGAAAAACTATCAAATTCAATCTGTTTCCACGGACAGGCTCGCAGCGTGAAAAACCTCTACTGGCTAGACAAAATTCAACCTTCAGACCGAGATGCAGTAGGAGAAAAAGCATTTTACTTGAGCTATTTGCTCCAGAAAAATCATCCCGTTGTACCGGGTTTTGTCGTACCGGCTACAATATTTTGGCAGTTTTTAGAGTCGATCGACTGCCTAGAACCGCTGTTTGCTGACTGGCCACACTCTTCCCTGCACTTGAATGTCGATGAACCCAGGCAACTGCAATCGATCGCCCGCAGCATCCGCCACCAAATCCTCGCAGGCAAACTGCCAGATTCACTGCTCTCCACCCTAGAGTCTGCGGTTTCTCAACTCAACTCACAGTCAAACTTCAACTCCACAGCCTTAATTTTTCGCCCTTCCCTGACTTCCTGGAAGCCGAAAACAGTCGGCATTCTGGAATCTCAGGCAGTACGGGCAGAACCCGAAGCCATTGGGGCCGGACTCAAACGAGCTTGGGCAGAAATGTTCAGAGCCCGAAGTCTATTTTACTGGCAGCGGTGCGGCCTGCGTGTACAGCAAATCAATCCCGCAGTTTTGGTGCAGCCACTTCAAGAAGCGATCGCCGCAGGCGAGGTGAAAACAAAGGCGGGCGCACAGTGGGAAATCCAAGCCACCAGCGGTTTGGGATTGTCCCTCGCTAGGGGAGAAACCATCCCCGATTACTATCAAGTGCAGCCGGAAACAAGCGCGGTTAAATTCCAGCGGATCGGTTACAAAACATTAGCCTACAATCTCAAAGTCGGCGATGGTGAACCGAAAATAAAACTGCTGCTGGGCAAGTTTGCTGCTTTCCCAATTCCCGATTCTTCATTTATAATTCCTGATTTTGCTGATTGTTGCGTGCAAGTTTTAGCGCTGGGAGAGGAAGCACAAACAGAATACGTTTTAGAGGAATCGCAACTGCAAGAAATCATTGAATTGAGTAAAAAAGCGATCGCAGAATTTGACTCAGATTTAATTTTGGAGTGGACGCTAAACCAGTCAGCAAACAGCGGCGAACTGCAGTTTTATTTCACTCAAGTTCGTCTTGTGAAAGCGGAAAAAGTCGCGCCACTAGAGGAAAATTCGATCGCCCGAGAGCACCCAAACTCGATCGCCCCAGCCCGAACTCCTGCCATACTCAGAGGTGTGGCAGCAGCATCAGGAAAAGCCGAAGCAATTGCCCAAGTTATGACTAATTCCCACCCAGAAAACGCGGAATTCTTAGCCGGAGGCATTTTGGTAGCCCGGACAATCGAGCCGAATTGGCTGCCTTGGCTGAAGGTTGCTGCTGGGGTAGTTGCGGAACAAGGAGGCATGACAGGCCACGGCGCCATTTTAGCGAGAGAATTGGGGATTCCCGCCGTTGTAGGAGTTGTCGGGGCCACTCGGGCGATCGCGTCGGGCGATTCGGTTTTGGTAGACGGCGATAGCGGAGAAGTTTTTGCCCTCGCCCAACACGATGCGATCGAGACAGGAGACAGCGGCAGGCTTCGGGACACAGCAACAAATACAGACATATACAGTACAGCAGCCAAAATGTCAATAGCCAAGCACCAATCTTCTACCTCAGATCGATCGTCCATTTCCGCGCCTAAATCTCGACAATCTGAGTCTACTCAATATGTTTGGGGCCCACCAACGGCGACTCAACTGCTAGTTAATGTCAGCCAAACAAGTTCGATTGACCGCCTCAAAAATCTGCCAATAGACGGCATCGGATTGCTGCGATCGGAATTAATGGCATTAGAAGCTTTGGACTGTCAAAACCCCAAAGTTTGGCTACAAGACGGCCGCCAATCGGAATTTATCGATCGCATGGCGGATTGCCTCAGCTTATTTGCTGCGGCCGTTTCGCCGCGACCAATATTTTATCGCTCTCTCGATTTACGCGAGTCAGGCGCCCATGGCAGTTTCAGTTATACCTTTGAACCAGAATTATTTGATTGGGAACTCTGCGTACTTCAAAAAGTCTGCGAGTCAGGCCATACCAATGTTAATTTAATTTTGCCTTTCGTGCGATCGGTTGACGAGTTTATCTACTGCCGCCAGCGCTTAGAAACAGTTTGGAAAAACCGCTCAACAGAGTTTCAAATGTGGATTATGGCCGAAGTTCCTTCGGTGTTATTTTTATTGCCAGATTACGTAAAAGCCGGAGTTCAAGGGATTTCTATCGGCACTAACGATTTAACCCAATTGCTATTAGGAATTCACCGCAACTCCGACCAGGTAGCAGGTGCTTTCAACGGGCGCGATCAAGCAGTGATGAGGGCGATCGAACAATTAATCAAACAGGCCCGGGCCGCCGGCATTCCGTGCTCAATCTGCGGCGACGCTCCCGCATTGTATCCCGAGACAGTTGAATCCTTTGTGCGGTGGGGAATTTCGTCTATTTCGGTCAATGTCGATGCTGCAGAACAAACTTCCAGGGCGATCGTCCGCGCCGAACAGCGCCTACTCCTAGAACTCGCTCGATCGATAATTAACAATTAACCACTCCCGGACGCACTTGACCCCAGAAATCCAGTTTCTACTCTAAATCATAGCTTTGGCAAGCAGCCACCCGCTCAGAAATCAGATTTCTAGACAACCCGTGCGTCCAGGAATATTAACAACTACAGAAGGCCAGTTTCTGAGTAGATATAGCAACCGCCCTGACGGTTAGGAAATTCTTAATTTCTCAAACCCTTGCTTTTATTCCTTTTATTGATTCTTCCTTCTTCCCTCTTCCTTCTATCCGTTACATCCGTTAAATTCCTTACAGAATCCGTTGTCTAGCTTCCTTCTTCCTTCCACTAACATCCGATTTTAAAGCTAGGATAGAAATATCACCAATTCTTGACCCGGAGGTACAAACCGTGAAATCAAAAATTACTGCAACCGCAGCAATACTTGCCGCCCTAGCCTTTCTGCATCCTCACCCAGCATTATCTCAACCTGCAACTGACGGCGGGACAAAACCCGGATTCTGGCAACCTCAAGCGCAGGTTGACAATACTCGCAACATTACCCTCAGACTGTTAAATGAAACTGGATTAAACCTAGAATACGGTCAATCAGGTGCCAGCTTGTCATCCTTGCCCGTCGGAACCAGCAAAAACATCATTGTTCGTATCAGCAATCGCACCGGCGACATTGCCAATATTCCGATTAATACCACAGGAGGAACCGCAACTTTGAAATACGACTATAACGTTGACTCGCAGACAAACATTGTGACGATTCGCATCACCAGATCAGATCCCCGCACTACGCAAGACCGCTCAGTTTATATTGATGAAAAAGGGCGAGTTTACTCTTTCTAAGACTCACACTCATCAACCCGGTTTCTCCTGATAAATTTTGCTTTTAGCAGCGAGGTATCGCGGCAGAAATCGGGTTTCTAGAGTAGCGTGCATAAATTCTGTCTTTCTCAAAAAGTTATGAATCAAGTGCAGCCCACAAAAAACCGATGTTTTTGTGCAGCGGATTTGACATTGCATCCCCAAAATCAACTGCTGTTTGCAATTCGGCGCTACTGGCGCACTGGTGCATCAGGTGGGTTTCGAGAGGATGTCAACCGCCGCATCGCAGACTAATATCCGTCGTTTCTCTTGATACCAGCGCCTCGATTTCCCTCTTCTTTGGGTTTAGCTTTGTTCACTCGCAAGGGGCGCCCCATCCACTCTGCGCCGTCTAATTCGGCAATTGCAGCGTCTTCTTGGGCATCCTCCATCATCTCAACAAATGCAAAACCGCGCATCCGACCGGTTTCCCTGTCGGTAGGCAAGACAACTCGCTTGACTGTGCCGTGTTCTGCAAATACTGCTTTCAGGTCTTCTTCGGTAGCGCGGTAAGACAGATTTCCAATGTAGATAGTCATGTCGATCGAACTGAACTTGTTGTGCTATACATAATAACCTGTTAATTTAACTGTCAAGTGCTATGTAGTATACAACTGGGCGATCGAATCTGATTAAAAGGGTTTGCCGCACTGATCAACCCTTGGTACTGGCTGCAATAGTTAGCTTGATCAAAACTCATCTCCTCACTCATCCGCAGGGCGAGTCAGGATATGAGTTTTGGGGCGGCGAGGAATCCTACCCCTGAACAATACTTGATTTTAATCAGATCAGTGATAGGTGGGCGAGGAATCACCCAGCATCTTCGGAAACAAAGCGAGTAACAAGGTATAATATATTAGGTTGCTCTAGACCACGATCGTTGATATAGCAGTTCTCAAATTTCGTGATATACTTCCCAGTTAATTACCAATTCCCTACTTCTTCAATTCTTTAATCTAAAATCTAAATTTGTACCTCACTCACTTGAGAATTGCTATACACATCTACATAGCCCTTTGAGGAAACATACTTGACATCTCCCCAGCCCTTTCATAGACGGGGATATCTCACATTCAATACTTTAGCAAAATTTGGAAATACAAATTGAAAATGAGGAATTGGGAAGATTTTCTCTCCATCTCTTTAATCCCCAGTTTAGGATATTACTTTTCTCAATTAAACTAAGGATGTGAGATTTAAAGCAGCTTTGTTAAGTGTTTGAGTACCAATTCGACTTTGGGTAATACCGCTGGCTGTTTCCGTTGCTCCTTTATTCAGAACATTCATCGCCTCTACCACTTGCTCAATAGCGATCGCCTGCTGTTTAGTATTCAGATAAATTTGCTGACTGCTGACAACAACACTGTTAATAGCATTAGCAACATTGTTAAAATTATCCGCCGTGCCTTCAGTCAATTTCATGCTATTATCTAAAGTTTTCTTTCCCTCATCTGTTACCATCACTGTCTTATTAATGGCATTCTTAATATCGTTTACCAAATCATTAATCTGAGCCGACGATTTCTTGCTTTCATCTGCGAGTCGGCGAATTTCCTTCGCCACCACCCCAAACCCCTTTCCTTGTTCTCCGCTGCGTACTGCTTCCACTGTAGCGTTAATTGCCAGCATATTAGTTTGATTAGCCAAATCGCTGACTAAATTGGTAATATTAGCAATCTGATTGGTTTGCTGGCTCAAATGTAAAACTTGCTCGGCGATCGCTCCGACTTTTTCCGTCAAACTCAACATTCCCTGTTGGGTTTTATGCACTACTTTACTGCCTTCTGCAGCCAGGTTTAAGACATTACTGGCATTCTCAAGGGCTGACTCGGCTTGCATAGCTGATTGCCTCGATGATGCGCCCAATTCATCCATTGTGGTAGTTGTTTGATTAACAGAAGCAGCTTGTTGTACAGCAATACGTTCCTGTTGCTCAATTGTAGCAGCGATCTCGGTGGAAGAACTGACAATCATATTAATAATACCTTTCAGCGCTTTATCTAAAGGTTTGGCGATCGCTATGCTTAAAGCTATGCCTAAACTAATCGCTGTTAGCGGCCCAATAGTCATCCCCAGTAATACAAATAGTTGAGTTGTGGTACTATCATTTTGTGCTGTTTTATAAGCGTCATCAGCTTGCTTTCTGTTGGAGTCAACCACTGCTAAAGTGGCTTTTTCTGAATTTATAAATTTAAAACGAATTACCTTAGATTGCTGACTAAGTTTATTCAAAAGGTTACTAGCTGTCTTGGCTCTTGCCATTTCTGGCGAATTACTTTTACCTTGATTAATTAGGTTTAGCTGCAAAGCCAAAGGATTCAAAATTCCCAGTTTTTCAAATTCTTGATTAATTCGCAGGAGTTCTTGATCTTCCTGCTGCCACTCCTCCCAATACTTCAGCATTTGTTTATATAGTGCGTCTTCATCTGAGGTACGAGGAAGGAAGTCGTATGCTTTAAACCCCTCTTTAATTTGCTGCCAAGCCTTGTCCATTCTGTTTAATGCTTCTTGCCTTTCTGCTTGACTGAGTGCCGAATTAATTAGCGCTCTCTCTGATGACTCAATTTGGGTTTGTCCCTCGTTAATTTTCAATAATGCTTCAATACTCGGTAATTTATTTTTACCGAGATTCTCTATGTGTTGACTGAGATTAGATGTTGAAGTCCATCCTACCCAGGCAACTAAAAATACTAAAAGTCCCATAATCAGAAATGCGCTGATCAGTCGGGTTTGTAAATTTATTTTTTTTAACATACTATTTCGGTTTCCTGCTACTACAGTTATCCTCGCTGCCATCATCAACATATCTTGTATATTATAGCTTTTCTCAGGTAGATCAAGTACCTATTAGGATTTTACCTTTGAGATTTTACATTTTAAAATTAGTAATTAATTGATGAGTAACTCCTGAGCCTGAAAGTCGCTATCGATTTTGGGTGACGACGCAGTTACGGTAGCTTTTTGGTTGTCATGATGCTGAATTCATTTTTATAAACCCCTTTAGTCTACAGCTTAAAACCTGGCGTTACACAAACCAAGCCTGCCCACGCCAACTCTAAAAAGTGGTAGGATTATAATTCAGTTTGGAGTACACACATATAGGCTTTGTCAGACAGATGAGGTATCATATTGCTGACGTATTCATAACGGTAAAATATAAAATATAAAATATAAGATAAATGAACTATAATTCGCTCAAGAGTCACAGCCTCACCAGAAGTGGAGGGGACGCCCCCTCCACTCACAGCACGTTTGTTTGCGAAGCATCGAAAACATCATACATTACTAGCAATGAAAGCTTATTATCTTGATTTTAGACAAGAAATTATCGATGTTTATCATTACGGAAGCAATCTCACAAAAATTCATACCTAACTGTTTTTTGGGATTTATCAGCTTTCTAAAAATAAATAAATAAATTACTTAAACAGGCTCCTAAAACCCAAAATGTTGCTCAGCGAGCTAATTTAGGCGACCCTGCAAGATTAAGGCAGAACAACTGATAATTTTAGCGCGGATTGAAAATAAAAATAATTCAAATTTTGAATAACTTCATTCTTAACTATATCAATAAAAGGTTCAATGGCGATAAATAAAACGAACAAATGTGTAAAAATATTTCTTACCAACACTATACATAAGGGTCAACAAATTTCTTATATAAGTTAACTTAAGAAGGAACATGATACAATTACATTTGAGCATTTTAGGCTCCGGCAACCTACAGGAATTATAAAAAATGCTTTGGTAGTGATGGAGAATGGCCATAAAAATACGCAAAATCAGTAAAGAAACTAATCAAGAAAAAGGGCGAAAGTAATATACTTTTCGCCCCCTTCGCCCGATTTATCATAAGCCTAATAATTCATGGTCAAAACTTAAAAATATTTTCAGTTTTATCAACACAACAAATTATCAATAATTAGGAAAGGCGATAGAGTTTGCATTCCGTCAACTTTCTAAGCAAGATATTTGGAACTGGTTTACACACTGCGGTTATTGTACTTCATCTATCTGAGAAAGGCTATACGGGAATCGAAAGTGTCTGTGCAGACTTTCTAGCGGGAACTGAGAAATTCAATCTAGCCAAGTGTGGAAATCCCGTAAGGGAAAAACGCGAAAAGCCAAACTGTGAAGTTTGGAAGCCCACGCCATAACTGTAATCAGTTTGGCGTTGGGAGGATGTTACTGCTTTTCCTTAGTCGATCGAGATTGACTGAGGCCCGGTGCTTTTACCGTTGGTGGGTTCGGCTGGGGGAGTAGTGTAGGAAGTTGAACCAGCTTGCTCGTCGATCCAGCTTTTAACGGGATCTTCGTGAAGGTTGAGTCGAAGCAGGCCAGATAAAAATCCGCCTGCGAAGGCGATCGGCTGTTCGATCAATTCTTTCGCCATTGGGATGAGTTCGTCGAGGAACATTCAAGAGTCTCCTTGTGCTGCTGGGATTCTACCTTTACTTTACCGTTTGTACGGAGAAGCTGGGAGTGACTTACAAGAAACCCTGTTTCCGGCCCTGGTACAAGATGCGCGATCGGGCAATTTCCCGGTTAATAGCCTACAATGCTAATCTGTTTGCTCTAAAAATTTTATGTGCCGTTTGCTTGGCTACCTCGGGGAGCCGATTTTACTCGATGCTATTGTGTACAAGCCGGAACATTCCCTAATTGTGCAGAGTTACGAGCCCCGCGAAATGACTTCTGGCGTACTCAATGCTGACGGTTTTGGTCTTGGTTGGTATCACCCACACCTAGATACTGACCCGTTTACCTATAAAAATGTACAGCCAATTTGGAGCGACATTAACCTTCCGAGTATCAGTCGATACGTTGAATCTGGATGCGCGATCGGATACGTTCGCAGTGCAACTTCAGGACAAGCTGTAGATTTGAGCAACTGTCAGCCGTTTCAGAACGATCGCCTGCTGTTTGTACACAACGGCTTCGTGAAGAATTTTCGGCAAACTCTTTACAGACCAATTCGCGATCGACTCAGCGATACGCTTTATCAATCAATTAACGGCTCTACAGATTCAGAGCATATCTTCGCCTTGTTTGTCAATGAATTGACAGCCGCAAATCTAACTCTAGAAGCTGCTTTGCAAAACTCGCTGAAAACTTTGGCAGAGCTAGCAAACTTTCACGAAGTAGAATTTTCAGCTAATATAATTATCAGCGACGGACACCGGCTCGTTGCCTCTCGCTTTGCTTCCCAAAAAACCCCTCCTTCCCTCTATTGGCTGCGAGACGATTTAAATTTCCCAAATTCTGTCATCATTGCTTCTGAACCTTTATTTGCTGGCAATTGGCACGAGTGTCCAGTCCAGAGCATTATCAGTACCGGAGTAGATCGTGATATCCAAATCTATCCAATCTTGTAGAGAGGCAATTTATCGCGATTTGCAGCAGTGTCGCAGCGGCACTTTCAAGCTATTTGCAGACATCGATTATGATACTTTTTGCCGCCAAGCTCATCCTGATTTCAGTCCAGTTGGCTGGCACTTAGGTCACATTGCTTATACTGAGGATTTGTGGCTGTTGCAACGATCTGCTGGCTTGGAACCTGTCTTTCCTCAGTATCACCAACTGTTTGCTGCTGATATTTTGCCGAAAAAACAACGGGTTTTTCTGCCGACGTTACCTGAAGTTGAATTATATCTGGACGCGGTGAGAAAAAAGGTGTTAGATTATTTGGAAATAGCGCCAATCGACGAGCAAGAACGTCTCTGGCGGTTTATTCTTCAGCACGAAAGCCAGCACTGCGAAACTGTTGCTTTCGTGTTGCAAATGCAGCAGGAGAAGGAAGAAGGAAGAAGGAAGAAGGAAGAAGGAAGAAGGAAGAAGGAAGAAGGAATATTAATGCCCAATGCCCAATTCCCGATGCCCAATGCCCCATGCCCAATTCCCAATTCAGCGATTGAAATTCCGGCCGGGGAATTTTACATGGGAAGCGATGCTGCTGAGGCTTTGGATAACGAGCGATCGCGCCACCTGTCTTATTTAGAAGCATACTCGATCGATCGCTATCCCGTCACTTGCCGTCAATACCGAGATTTCATGGAATCCGACGGCTATCAAAACCCTGATTGGTGGTCAGCGGACGGCTGGAAATGGCTGCAAGTCGAAGCCGTCTCTCAACCGCTTTACTGGTCAGAAAATCCAGCTTTCAACAACCATCCAGTCTGCGGCGTGAGTTGGTACGAAGCCGAAGCTTACTGCAACTTTATCGGCAAGCGTTTGCCATCGTCAGCCGAATGGGAAAAAGCTGCGAGTTGGGATGCCACAAATCAAACATATCGCATCTATCCTTGGGGAGAAGAACCGCCAAACGGCAGCCTGTGCAATCACGGCAATAATATTGCCAATACCTCACCAGTTGATGCCTTTCCCAAAGGAGCAAGTGCGATCGGCTGCGGCGATATGTTGGGCAATGTTTGGGAGTGGACTGCTTCAACCTTTGACGCCTATCCGGGATTTGAAAGTTATCCTTACAGGGGATATTCTCAAGTTTATTTTGATGGAGAACACCGGGTTTTGAAAGGGGGGAGTTGGGCGACTTTTCCGCAGGCACTGCGATCGACCTTTCGGAATTGGTACTATCCGGGCGTGCGGCAAATTATCGCTGGTTTTCGCTGCGCTAAGTAGTTTGCTAGGTAATTATAATTACCATCAAATTTGTTCATATAGCAATCCTAAATCATTTGTGAATTTCTTACTCCCTCCCCTTGATAAGGGGAGGGTTGGGGTGGGGTAAAAAGTTTACGACTCCTGCAAGGATTGCTATAGTGAAAAATTTATTCATCGGACTTTGCCGATGAACAAATTCCTTAATACTTGTATTACAAAGCTTATTTGACGAACCTCAGATAAATGGCTGGAGAGGGAATTGGGGACAAAATTTGTTTGTGAAATACCCAACTTTTTGCCATGTAACAAGCTCAAAGAAAACAAGTTTGGTTAAGTATTCAATAATTTTTGTGGATAAATTTTAAGTTTTAATTGTGGATGCGATCGCCATCCGGTGAGACAATACAGAACGGAGAGTGGCCTGAAAAATCTGACTTGAGCGCGATATTTGGCAACGCGACTGCGTGCTATACCGATATGTGCATCTAAAAATTACTCTATGAAATCCCCAAGACTGTCCGACACAACCAACTCAGCCTCAACGAAAGAAAACCGGCTGCACTTAGAGCGGCTGGTGAGCGCTGCGGCACTGACACCCGCAGAAATCAATGCTGGCAGCGATGCAGTTAGCGGGTTGACTCAAACCCCCAAATCCCTGCCTCCAAAGTATTTCTACGACGATCGCGGCTCAAACCTGTTCGAGTTGATTTGCCAGTTGCCGGAATACTACCTGACACGCACGGAGACGGCGATTTTGCAGGGGTGCGCGGGGGCGATCGCACATTTAACCGGCCCCTGCGAAATTGTCGAACTCGGCAGCGGCAGTTCCACCAAAACTCGGATTCTCCTTGATGCTTACAGTCAACTGGAGTATCCCCTGCACTATTTGCCGATCGACATCAGTCCTACTATCCTAGAAAGCAGCGCTTGTCAACTGTTGGCAGATTATCCGTCGCTCCAGATTCACGGACTTGTCAGCACTTACGAATTAGCCTTAGCTAAAATTGCACCGTCGCCGTTGCCAACCCGAATGATTTGTTTTCTCGGCAGTACCCTCGGCAATCTCAACGCTCAAGAATGCGATTTATTCTTCTCGCAAATTGTCGGTGCATTGCAGCCGGGAGAGTATTTTTTGCTGGGAATTGACTTGGACAAATCTAAGGATATTTTAGAGCCTGCATACGATGACAGTCAAGGAGTAACGGCGGCATTTAACTTGAATATGCTGCGGCATTTAAATCGAAAATATCAGGGAAATTTTGATTTAGCACAGTTCGAGCATTGGGCTTTTTATAATCAAGAGGAATGTCAAATTGAAATGCACTTAAAAAGTAAAAAAGCGCAAACAGTGCAGTTGCGTTCTCTCAATTTAACAATTGAATTGGCAGCGGGAGAAACTATCCGCAGCGAAATATCGCGCAAGTTTAATCTGAATGCTGTAAAAAAAGAACTTTCGCAGCGTGGTTTAATGCCTGTGCAGGTTTGGACAGATCCAAATCAGTGGTTTGGCTTGATGCTTTGTCAGATGTCAGTTGACAGTTGACAGTTGACAGTTGACAGTTGACAGTTGACAGTTGGCAGTTGGGCAGTTGGGCAGTTGGCAATTGCCAATTGCCAATTGTTATTTGTTATTTGTTTTGAATATCTCCCAATAATCAGTAACTACTGACTACTGACTGCTGACTACTGACTACTGACTGCTGACTACTGACTACTGACTACTGGCTAATTAACAAATCGGCCGCTGTCCGGGTTTTACGGCGTGAATGTACTCGCTGCCCGAGGTGGGCCATCCCCGCTTATAATAAGCTTCCTCCGGCTTTCCCCAGCCCAACTGCAACAAAATTTCTAGAAAATCCAACTTTTCCCACTTCGAGAGACTGGCCCATTCTGTGCGCTGGGCTATAGCCTCTACATCAACCGGCTCGATCGATCTAAAATCCTTCCCGCTGTTAATGCTTAAATATAAATCCATCCCGGCAGTTACCTGCTGCCAGAATTCCAACATAGCAATCTTAGCTGCCTTCAGCGTTATCAAATCAACCGGTAGAGCTATTAATTCGTCATCCACTGCCGGATAGCGTAGAGTATTGCCTTTAACCGCCATTTCCCGCCAGACAATCCCAGAAACTTGATGTTCCCGCTGGTATTCGTGCACGGCAGCCTTAAAATTTTGATAGGCAGTGAACTTCTGAACGCCCTCAGATGTGAGAAAGCGGTCAATCACGGGGTTGCCTGTAGCAGGAGTTTCAGTCAAATTGAGACGCCGCCCATGCAAGCAGGCTTGGCGCTCTTCTTCGAGGATTTTAATGAGTTCCGCCGTGCTGTAGACCTTGGACATCTTTATTCAGGCAAAATCAAGATATTGGCTGATATTCGGCTGGTTTTCTCGACTAATCTTCGGTAAAGATAGTTTGGCTGTTCTGGGCAATATTCAGTTTTGCCATTCTAACTTTTCTTGCTGCTTAATTCTAGTTTGATAGTTTACAGGAGTCGAGCCCCGAAATCCCGACAGCCTCTTAAAAAAAGCAGTTAAGAGGGTATCGAATCACGAACTAGAGTGGGAACTGCACCGCAGACGTACCTCGCGGGATTTTTCGCCAAAAACAAAGCCCCCTCCTTGGAGGGGGCAAAACTGATTTAGAGGTTTGGGAGTTTTATTTGATGGGTCGATCGAACAACCCGAAAAAAAAGCAGCATTCGCACCTGCCGTCAACTACCAAAACTCAAATTTTCAGTGTCAAAGCTTAGTAGCGTCGTGAAGAGCGATCTTTGTCGCCCCAGCCACCGCCACCGCCCGACGAGCGTTTGTTGTCTTCGCGAGGTTTGGCTTTGTTGACTTTCAAGTCGCGGCCCATCCACTCAGCACCGTCTAGAGCTGCGATGGCTGCTGCTTCTTCTGCCTCGCTTGCCATTTCCACAAAAGCAAAACCCCGCATCTTGCCTGTTTCCCGATCCATTGGCACTTGGACGCGGCTTACAGTACCGTACTCGGCAAATACTTCGTTGAGGTCGTCTGATGTTACCTCATATGAAAGATTACCCACGTAAATCGACATAAAATCTCCAGAATCATAAAAAGAATAGCGGTATGCGAGAAACTCAGCGACTTGAGTCCTGAGAGGGCGCGGCTCGGCGGTTTCAACCGCGTTGAATCTTTCCATTACCGCCTTGGGATTGGTATACTCGGTGTGCTTTTGTATTGCACTCTCAACGGGACAGTTACCGCTTCAAATCTCCCAATCCTGTACGCATAATGTTTTGCTCTTGCGAGCCTCCCTTGCGGGGTGATGTTAGCTTCGACCAGTTATAAGAGCTTTTTAGACTTGCAACACTGTTTCAGTGACTTTAAAACTGTTTAATTGCAAATGACAGAGCAAGGAACTAGCTTCGCATTCCGGGGTGTCGTGACTCAAATAACGTTTACCCCTCGACTGCGCTTAGGGTGGTCTGGTCAGCACAGCTTGCTTGATTTCTCTTGCAAGCTCAGTGGCTTGAGCCAAGAGTTACTGACTAGGGTGCAGAGACTTAGATTCGGAGAGACGCTTGTAAATAAACACCAACAAACTACGCAACCGAATTTAATTCTTGGAAAACCACTATAACATGAAGCCAGCAGAATCAGCAATTGGCTGGCATAATTTTAAATTATGGGTGCCGTCGGGCAATCGCCAACAGAAAGTATTCTTGATAACTGACATCTTACACTCTTGGCGTCATCCGCTTGGTTTCTTGCTGCGCGATCGACCTGATATCTGAGATTTTTCGTCGCTGTTACCAGGTTGATTGGGTCTGATTGAGAACAGTGCCTGAGATTCAGTTATAACTGACATCACGCAATGTTCTCCCTGGACAAGCCTCCTGCCAGTTCCACCAGATATCAATGTTTTTAGTCACAGATTCATCTTCTGATTAGTTAAGGTTTACCGATAATTCATATTATTTACTCTCGAAAAACCTCACTACAAACCTGCTCAGGCTTAGGATCGCGAATTAAATAATTTACACAAGTTTGTGGGGTGTCCCGCCCGCCCTTTCTGGACGGGCGGGACGCCCATCCCACAAGAACCATCACGCATTGTAAGTTATTTTATTCTCATTCCTTATTTTACCGGACAGGATATTTTGACTTCGTGGATTTAATTTCATCGGATATAGCAATATTATTTAATTTGTGAATTAGATTTTTTTTTGCACCGCAGAGGGCGCAGAGAACGCAGAGGAAGAGAAAGAGGGAAAGTTTTATGAGTGTTCGCTGTGAGATCACAGCACAGCTTATATCTCACAGCGAGTTTACCCGTAGCGAGTAAGATACATCTCGCTTCGTGATTTCACAGCGATCACTACTTTGAAAGCTATGATTGGGATGCTCCTATTACCACTTTCCTGACATCGCGCCCTTGAGTCTCAATTCTTCTCGACTGACTAGAGCTTCGTAGTAATCGGGTTTGATTTCGAGGGCGACTCCGTAAGAGCTAATAGCATCTTGAGTTCGCTGCAATTTTTGCAAAACGTCGCCCCGCTGCGCCCAAGCTTCCCAGTTGTCTGGCTTGAGTTGAATCACTTGGTCAAAAGCGACGAGTGCTTGGGAATAATTCTGCATTTCCCCTAGGATCAAACCTCGCTGTACCCAGCCTTGATAGTTGTCCGGCCAGACAGTAATTGCTCGATCGTATGATGCTAGAGCTTGTTCGTACTGCTGCAATTTTGACAAAGCGTTGCCGCGTTTCAACCAAGCTTCAAAATTGTCTGGCACGATTTTTAGTACGCGGTTGTAAGCTGCGACGGCTTCTTCGTAACGCTGCAATTTTTCCAGCGCTGCGCCTTGCTGCAACCCTACTTTTGATGTAATTTCTGCTTCCGAAGTCAGAGAGATTACTTTGTCAAAACAGGCGATCGCTTCTTCGTACTGCTGCAATTTTTCCAGAGCTTCGCCTCGCAAGTTCCAAGCTTCTAGAAAATTACCTTCAATTTGTAGGGCATTACTGTAAGCGATAATTGCCTCTTTGTAGCGTTCCAATTCGGCTAGGGCGATGCCTCTACCCAGCCAAGCTTCGGGAAAGTTCGGATTAATTTGAATGGCTTGGTCAAAAGCAGCGATCGCCCCTTCAAAATCTCTCGATTCTGACAGTGTTTGACCCCGCCCGATCCATGCTTCGGGATAAAAAGAATTAATTTGAATTGCCCGATCGAAACAAGCAATTGCCGCATCCGCCCAGTGGTGTTTGAGGGCCATTCCTTTATAAAACCAAGCTTCGCAGTCGTTGGGTTGCATTTGCAGTACGCGATCGTATGCTGTCACCGCTTCTGCATATTTGTGCAATTTTGCTGAAGCAATGCCCCGATTGAACCAAGCCAGACTATTTTGTGGTTGCAGTTGAATGGCGCGATCGTAAGAAGTTACAGCTTCAGCGTAGCGTTCGGCTTTCATCAAAGCCAAACCTCGGTTCAGCCAAGCTTCCCAATTAGTCGGGACGAGTTTCAGCGCGCGCTCGAAAGCGGCTACGGCTTCAGGGTAGCGCTCCGCTTGAACCAACACGTTGCCTTGCCGATACCACATGGCGGGCAAATTCGGATGAAGTTGGGTTGCTTTTTTGTAACAGCTTGCGGCTGCATCCCACTGCTGCAATTCCTCTAAAACTCGGCCTCGCTGATACCAAGCTTCGTGCTTTTCTGAATTGATTTGAATTGCGGTGTCGAAAGCCGCGATCGCTTCTGAGTGATTTTGCAAACTTAACAGCCCTGTCCCGCGCAGCATCCAAGCCCAGTATTCTTCGGGATTAATTGCTGTAGCTCGATCGGCGCAGGCTACGGTTTCTGCGTAGGAATGCAGTTGCTTGTAAGCTTTGCCCAGATTCAGCCACGCCCTGGCCCAGTCCGGCTTAATTTGAACGGCTTTTCCGTAGCAAATGACTGCCGCTTCGTACCTTCCTGCGGCGTACAATCTATTGCCCCGATCGTAATCTGGAAATGCTGCAAAAATTCTTAAAATCGGCGGCAGCAGAGCTGGTTGGGGGTTTGAGGAGTTTTCTGTAGCCGAAGTCGAGAGGTCTGGCATACGCCTTTCACATAAAAAATTTAGTGGGATAACAAGCTTGCGGTCTTATATATTAACTTATGCTTTTCTTAATCTCGCTGCTGTTTTGAAACAAATTTAGCATATCAGGCTTGGTGCGACAAATCCTTTTTACTTAATTATAGTAGGTATAAAATTATGCACCCTTCCCACTTTCGGTACACCGCTGTAACATACGGTCAGTCGATTTTCGATTTTCGATTTTCGATTTTCGATTGACTCCACAGATGAATCTGGGAGCTTGAACCAGGGTCTAAAATTTTGATCTCTCCACGACGAGTGTCGGAAACTTGTATCCGTTTTTGGGCGGGTCAGGACACAAGCACATATGCCCTTATTCAGGTTTAAAACCAAATTTAAGATGCTAGAGTTGCACGCGCTTTTAGATTTCACGGACTGTGATTGGGAGTCGATCGACTCGCACCCGAATTATTGGTACGAAGGCCGTTGTCCTCAAAGTGGTGAGCTGGTGAGACTGCCGCGTACTCGAATGTCTGAAGAACTCGCCCGGGGTTTGATGCAGTACCTTGCTGCTGACGATTCCTACGATCGCGAAGGAAAGATGTACGGCATATTACTGGTGGAAATGCCTTCGGGGGAACAGTGGATACTCAAAGCATTTTCCGGGCTGCTAAACGGTTGCAGCATTGTTGAGGGCTGGGTGCCACCGATTCCAGGACGAGATCGAGTTGCTTTCGATGAAGCCCGCACGTTAACTCAATTGGAGGTGATGAAACAGGAACTTATTGCACTGAATCAACTCCCGCAGCGACAAGAGTATGCAGCCTTATGTCGGGAGTTTGAAGTGCAATTGCAAGTTTTGAGCGATCGGCACCGCAATTGCAAGCAGCAGCGAGACGAAAAACGCCAGTTACTGTGTCAAACTATCGCAGCAGAAACACTAGAAATTGCCCTGGAACAACTGAATCAAGAAAGTCGTTTGGAGAAAATTGAACGCAGACAATTGAAACGACAGCGGGATGAAACATTGCAACCGCTAAAACAATTAATTGAAGCTGCAGATCGGCAGATGCGGGCGCTGAAACAGCGGCGAAAAGAACTTTCCCGCGAACTTCAGACGCAAATGCACGCGGCTTACTCTCTGGTGAATTTTTTGGGGAAATCGCGATCGCTCTCCTCATTGATGCCAACTAATTCTATTCCCACTGGCACCGGCGACTGTTGCGCGCCAAAATTGCTCCACTGGGCTGCAGTACACAATCTGAAACCGCTGGCAATGGCTGAGTTTTGGTGGGGGCCGCCATCGGGCGATAAGATACAGGGAGAATTTTATGGTGCTTGTGGCGATCGGTGTCAGCCGTTGATGGGTTTTTTGCTGTCAGGATTGGCTCAAAATCCGATTGTTTCTAATATGGATAAGGGTTTTACGGGCGGGCTAGAAGCCCAACCCCTACTCCCCACAAGCAATAATTTTTCTTGTGGAACCGGCATCTTGCCCGTTACCAAAATACATATTGTGGACGCAGAACCTCTAGATTTAGGGGCTGTTGAAGCCCGCCCTAAAAACCATAATATTTCTTGTGGAACGGGCATCTTGCCCGTTACGCAAATGCTACCGATTATCTATGAAGACAAATGGTTGATTGCGGTTAATAAACCTTCTGGGTTGCTGTCAGTTCCAGGTCGTTATTTTGAAAATCAAGATAGTGTTTTTAGTCGTTTGCGTAACTTGTTACCGGATAGTTTAAATTTGACAGTTGTGCATCGTTTAGATGGGGAAACATCTGGGATTTTGCTATTGGCGCGGGAAAAAGAAACTAGCAGTCAACTCAGGCAGCAATTTGCAAAAAAGCAGGTTCACAAAGTTTATGAAGCGGTGCTTTCGGGTACTGTAAAAATTGAGGCGGGGACGATCGATCTTCCACTTTGGGGCGATCCCGCAAATCGCCCTTACCAGCAAGTCAATTGGGAGTGCGGAAAACCCAGTGTTACTCGCTTTCAGGTAATGGCGAGGGAGGGAAATTGCGATCGCGTCGAGTTTTTGCCGCTGACGGGACGCACGCATCAATTGAGGGTTCATGCAGCGGATGTTCGAGGGTTGGGGATACCGATTTTGGGCGATCGGCTTTACGGATGTCGGGCTGCTGCGAAGCGGCTACACTTGCACGCCCGGGAACTTTCATTTGAGCATCCGCACTTAGGAGAAAGGCTATACCTAAAGGCAGAAACACCATTTTGAGCTAAGGGCGGCAACGAGAGATAGTCTAGCAGTAGGAATTACATAGAGAGGCAGCAAATATTTATTTTTGAGTAATACAAAGCAACCTGAATTATGAGCAAATTTACAGGTTAGCAGCCACATTAAAACAATCAGAATGCTTGAGAGTTGCGTATTAGATGAAGAAAGAGTTTCGGGAAATATATGAAATTCATATAGCAATCCTTGCAGGAGTCGTAAACTTCTTACTTTTTTTATATAGCATTACTCGGAAATCTCTGCTTCAAAACAGGCATTACCGGACAAGGTTTTTGCTCCTGCAAATTCTCCGGTTTGTTCCAAGTAAAAGGCCCTTTCTTCTCCGCCGCCATCCACAGCAAGCTTTTTGCTCGCGTCATCGCCACATACAGCAGTCGAAACTCTTCTGCTGTTTTCAAATAACCTGCTTGTTCCCAGGCTTCGCCTAGATTTGGTAAAGGATATTTTTCGTGCAAACTTGCTCGAATTTGTGCTCTCGCTACCTCTGCTAAAGTGAAATCTCCTAAAAATCGGGCTTGCGGCAAAACTCGCAAATTTCCGGGGATGGTTTGTTCGTGCAGAAACGGCAAAAATACGCAATCCCAATCCAATCCTTTAGCTTTGTGCATGGTAATAATTGTTAGTTGACCTTTGCTTGTATAGCGTTCTTCTATTTTGTCGTCTGCATCCACAGGTTCAAATCTTTCGGAACTGACAATTTCGCTCAGTACGTCCAAAATATTACGCATTGAATTGTTGCCGGCTGTTTGGATTGCTACTCGTTCTGCTAATTTGTCGGCGGTGGCTAATTCTGTTTGGTCGTATTGCAGCGCTAAGGCTAAGAAGGAAATGATTTGGTAGGGTGGCAGTTCTAAGCTAGCTTGCAGCAAACCGCAGCAAAAATAGCGACATTTGCGAACGGGGTCTGACTGCTGGGGGTCTAGCGGGCCTGGGTAAAGAAATTGTTCGGGGCTAGTCGCAAAAGCATTGTAGTCTTGTTTGGGAATCAGTTGTCGATCGCTCAAAATCTTTAATGCTGCTTTCAGGTAGTCTGGAGAGTGCGGGCGATCGAGGAATTGCAGCAGTGTTAAGATTTCCCAAGGTACTTGAGAATGTCTGTCGCGTTCTCCCACATCCTCAATTTTAATCCCGTATTTCCGCAAATCAAAGCTTAATCCGTGTTTTTGAGGATTTTCCAGCACTTCTTTGATAAACTTACCTTGTTTGTTTTCCCGCACCAAAATAGCCATTGATTTCAGATTTTCTAACGGCAATTTTGGGCTATTTTCTGCATCCCTCGCTTCCGCGCCTGAATCGATAGCTTTTTCATTCCTTTCGAATTCAAAATCGGTGGGTAAAAATTCCTCTACTAACTCAATTACCCGCTTGCCAATTAACTCAACTGTATGGTAAATATCGCGGGGAGTATGCAATTCTAAGCCTCGACCAATCGGAGCCGGATTTGCATTCTGCTGCGGGTCATTGCTCGGTACTGGCTTAATAGTTTGGTCGCGAAAAGGCTTTTCATTTTTCGCTAATTCCGAGCCATTTACCCATTGCAGCATAAAGTTAGCCGCATCGATAATTACTTGGGTGCTGCGGCCTGCACCGTCCATTGTCGCTAACTTATTCTCTACTTCACACTCATCGCAAAATTGGTTAAAATAAATCGGGTCAGCGGGAGTGAAGGTAGAATTAATCGCTTGATTTGGGTCGCCAACTCTGATAAAATTGGGAGGTGAGTTAGGACGCTCTGGATCGATCGCCAATGTTTCCAAAAGCTTAGTCTGCAAAGGTGTCGAATCCTGCGCTTCGTCCTCAAAAACGGCAAATACTTGCTTTTGCTCGATCGCCCTCGCCCTCGGATTTTCCAACACCCGCAAAGCGGCTAAAATCATCTCGTCGTAATCGATGAATTCCCGACTCCTCAACAAAGCCTGATATTTTTGATATAAACCCCCAGCTACTGCTAAAATCTCATAACCATCCCCAGTATCAAGAGCGCTCATTTCTAACAACTGTTCGGGAAATAAACCCGAAGATTTCGCCTCGTGAATCACAGTTTTAGCTACCTGCGGCAAAATTTCCGTCCGCAAAACCGATTGTCGCCGCAGCCTCTCCGTTTCCTCTCCGTCGAATTGCTGTCCTTCCAGCAAAACTTGATATCGGCGGGGATTTTCGGCAATCCAAAGTTCTACACAGGTACGAATTAATCGGTGACTTTGAGTGGGAGTAACTAAGGTTGAATTTTCTAAATTTAAACCCGACAAATCGGGATGGCGCATCGCAATATTTAAAGCTAAACCGTGCAAAGTGTGTACGGCAAAACCGCCTTGATATAAAGACAATTGCTGTAGTCTTTCCCGAATTTTAGCTTTAATATTAGCAGCAGCCGATCGCGTAAACGTCACGACAATTAACTGGCGGCGGTTGTGAAGCTGGTTACGGGCGATCGCAATTGCCGACGCAGCAGCCATTCCCGTAGACTTCCCGGCCCCCGGAACCGCCGAAACAGCAAGGGGGCCGCCTTGCCAATCCGCCATGTCCTGCTGCCCCGCACGCAAGCTGGCGCGAATTTTAAGGCAAGCTTGTTCTCGCAAAACGACGGCAGAGTCTAACCCAGAGGAAATGTTGCCAGGGCGATCGATCTCGGTTGTCGATCGCATAAAATCAGAATCAAATTCATCAGTCATTATTACATCCGCGTTTATCTGCGTTCATCTGCGGTTAAAAATAAAAAAATCTGCAACCTCTACCGTTTCCATTTCGGTATCGGCTAAACTAACGCTATCTATCCGAGCTTAAATTAAAACCAGCATAAAATTCAATACCCAAACCTTTTTTATAGGAATCACCCAAATGAAAACTCACCTCAAAATCAATTCCCCGCCCCACAAGCCAAACCTCAACCCCGCCAACAACAGCACAACTCGTTTTGCTGTGGCGGTATTCTTAACTTTATCTTCAGCCATTGCTTTGCCTAGCTGCGGAGGATCTCAACTGCCCAGCAGCGATACAGGCGGCGCAGCTTCATCCAGCAGCCGTGAAAACCAAGTTGCCGCATCGGCTCCACCACCCCTACCTGTACTCCCAGCCAGGCCACCAGTCACAGCGTCAAAACCTCGTGGTGTATCACAAAAAGTAGCAGAAACTCCGACAATCCGTCCCCAACTGATTAAAAAAGCCGAACTCAGTGTAGTTGTCAAATCTATTGACGCTAGCACTAAATCTGTTACCAATATTGTCGAAAAACAGCAAGGCGATATCTTGGGTTTCCAAAATCAAAAGCCCCCGGATTCCAGTGTCCGCCAAACGGCGTCTGTGGAGATTCGCGTGCCTCAAGAACGGTTAGAAACTACTTTAGAGGCTTTGGCAAAACTCGGAAATGTAGAGAACCGTGCTCTGACGGCTGAGGATGTTACCGATCAATTAGTTGACAACGAGGCTAGGCTGCGGAACCTCCGCAAATCGGAGGAAATGGTGTTAAAAATTATGGAGCGATCGGGATCTGTCGGCGATGTGCTCAAAGCTGCTCAAGAGTTGAGCAAGATTCGGGAGTCGATCGAACGCATTGACGCTCAGTTAAAAAGTTTGCGAAATCAAGTAGCCTATTCGACTATTAGCTTAACTCTAGAAGCAGCAGTATCTGCTCAACAAACTCAGGAACCTTCTCTAGGTTTGCGGGTGCAGGAAACTTGGGGGAAAGCGACTCATTCTGTGGGCGAATTGACTTTAGGTTTGTTTGCTTTGGGTATTTGGATATTGGCTTACAGTCCTTATTTTCTGTTAATTGCGGCTGCAGTTTACGGTTTTAATCGATTTAAGAAACAGCATTCTGTGCCGAAAATTCAAGAACCGAAACCACCTAATTAGTCATTAGTCATTGGTCATTGGTCAGTTGTTCGTTGTCAGTTGTTCGTTGTCAGTTGTTCGTTGTTAGTTGTTATTAGCTTTCCAGTCAACAGTCAACAGTCAACAGTCAACAGTCAACAGTCAACAGTCAACAGTCAACAGTCAACAGTCAACTATCAACTGTCAACTGACTAATCATCAATTTGCCATCCATCTTTGGTATAGTCTTCATCCACAATCTTTTTCGGACGCATCACCAGAACAACTCGCCCTAAAATAGGAATATCCGGGGATTGTTCAAACCAGTACAATTCTAAATTGCCAGCGTTATCTGCGAGGAAATAACTGTCAGCATCCCACTGTCTTTGGGCTCGATCGGCAATAATCAAAACTTCTTCAACTTTGCCTTGCAGCGGTACCGGCAATCTATCGCTCATTTCCAAAACAGCCACCGGATCTTCAGCGTTCAAAATTACCTGCCATCCGGGAATCGCCACCCAAGCTCCGGCTCCAGAAAATTTTACCATTCGGAACGGCTCGATTTCCTCCGGCAAAGGCACTGCCAGCAAATCTGTCGTAGAAAGTGGCAATTTGCCCACAACCGGGACAACGCGGGGCAATTGTTCCTCAGAATCCAGCCTGTAAACGGGCAAGCGGGGCGCTTCCCGTCTCGAAACAACGGTAAAATCGACCAGCAACTGCTCGATTTGCGCCCTAGCGGTTTGGCTGCTAGCTAATTTTAAACCACGAGCAATTAAGCGCGATCGCTCTTGCAAATCGCTTTTCTGTCTTGCTAATTGCCAGCATTGGTAAGCCATAGCATCGCCGGGAGTGTCTGTGAACCCTTGGGGGAGACTCCCGAAGTGCGAAAACTCCTTGATCGCTTTAGCAACTTCGCGAGCATCGTCAACATCCAAATTGTGTGCTAGCATCAAAGCAGCCGCCCCAGCCCGCTCTACTTGAGAGAGAATCCGAAACTCGTATAAGATATCACTACCTTTTCCCAAGAAGTGCGATCGAACTTCCTCTGAAGCCCCAGCATTTACCATGCTGGTGTAAACTTGGGCTGCGACGCTTACTTGATTTTGCTGAATTGGCTCAAAACCAGTTTCTTCAAAAATCCTTTGAGAGTTGTAGCCAGCTTTTAGCAGTGCAGTGCAGGCCTGTCCCCACTCTACCCAAGTGCCTTCTTTTCGGCGGAGCGATCGAATTAACTTTTCGGCATCCACAGCATTTGTGGAGGATGCAGATGCAGGAGGGGATGAATCTTGCGGTGTATCAGTCATAATTGAATCAAAAACTAGCGCTAAGTTATGTGTGATTGGATACTGGCAAGGCTCGTGTCGCGGCAGAGCGATAGATTAATAGTAAGTGAGTTATGAGACTATTGTTACAGAATAGTTGCTCGCCTAAATTTACAAAGGGGAGTTTATCGTATTGTTATGGATAATGCCATTTCAGAGCTAGATCAAATTAAACGCCAGCTCATGACCCTACACAGACCGAAAAAGCCCAAAATGCTGGTAGTAGACGACGAACCAGACAATCTGGATTTACTCTACCGCACTTTCCGACGAGATTTTAACGTGCTCAAAGCTGAGAGCGGAATTCGCGCCTTGGAAGTCCTCGGCATCGAAGGCGAGGTCGCCGTCATCATTTCCGACCAGCGGATGCCCGAAATGAAGGGAACGGAGTTTTTGAGCAAAACCGTGCCCCAGTTTCCGAATACTGTCAGAATTATCTTGACTGGTTTTACGGACATTGAAGACTTGGTGGATGCGATTAACTCAGGACAGGTTTACAAGTATATCACTAAGCCTTGGGACCCGAACGAATTGAAAATGGTGGTGCAAAAGGCTGCCGAGACTTATGAAATTCTTAAGCAGCGGACTGAGGAATTGGATCGCGCCCAAAATCAAATACAACTGTTAGCAACAATCATGCAAACGGCTGTGGATTATCCGAATTTGGAAGCAAGTTTAGACCCAATTGCTACTGCTATAAGTGATAATTTTTTGGCGGATGTTTGCATTTTGCAACTGGTGGAAGGAACTGTCTTAAGCCCAGTCCAAGGCACTCACACCACCGGCCAAACTGTGGAAAATTGGCTGGCAGACGATCCTCTGGTTCGAGAATCAATCGCCTCTCAAACTATTCAGGGTGCTGTGAATATTGCGAACGACACAGCCCTAGCGAGCCTGCCGCACTATCAGAAATCCGGCATTCAAGCTCACCTGAGCGTCCCGGTGATTCACAAAGGTCGATCGATCGCCCTGATTTCCATGCAGTGGAAGCAACCTTGTTCCCTGCGCCCCGACGAACTCACAACAGTTCACCTCGCCGCTCAAGAAGTTGCTTTGGTATTGACGAGTTTTCAGGGTCATTAGTCATCAGTCATGAGTCATCAGTCATTAGTCCTTAGTCATCAGTCGGCTCTAAGTCTTGAGTTTAAAATGATAGCAAACCAATGATTCTCGACAAAAGCTCACCGCTCGCTAACAAATAAAAAAGCATTAATGACTGGCGACAGCATGACATGAATGCACGGATTAATTATTTTTTCCGGCTGACCAATTACAAATTATCAATCGCCAATGACAAATGATCAATGACTAATAACGCCGAACAAATTAAAACTATATTTAATCGAATTGCACCAGTTTACAATCAATTGAACGACTGGTTGAGCTTTGGGCAACACCGGATTTGGAAGCAAATGGCGGTGAAATGGAGCAGTGCGGGCCCCGGAAATACTTGTTTAGACTTGTGCTGCGGTAGCGGGGATCTAGCTTTGTTGCTGGCTAAACAAGCAGGGCCGACCGGTTGCGTATTTGGAGTAGATTTTTCCGCCGAACAATTGGCCGTTGCGGCCAGGCGCGATCGACCTTTTCTTACCCCTGCCAGTCCCATTTCTTGGGTAGAAGCTGACGCCCTAGACTTGCCTTTTGCCGACAATTACTTCGACTGCGCCACAATGGGTTACGGCCTACGTAACGTGACAGACATCCCCCGCAGTCTTCAGGAATTGCACCGCGTGCTCAAACCCGGTGCCAAAGCAGCTATTCTCGACCTCCACCGCCCCAGCAATTCCCTAATGCGGAGCTTTCAGCAGTTTTATCTAGACACTCTCGTAGTGCCCATTGCTCAGCAATTTGGCATGACTCAAGAATATGCCTACATTAATCCTAGTTTAGAAAAATTCCCGATCGGCAAGCAGCAAGTCGCGATCGCCCGCGAAGCCGGATTTGCCACCGCCACCCACTACCCGATTGCCGGAGCTATGATGGGAGTATTGGTATTAGTCAGTTGACTGTTGTCAGTTGTCAGTTGACTGTTGTCAACAGTTAACAGTTAACAGTCAACAATTCCCAATTCCCAATTCCCAATTCCCAATTATTGATGAATCCGTCTGACATTTGGCTGTTGTTGGCCCCACCTGTAGTGGGAGGAATTATTGGCTATTTCACTAACGATATAGCTATCAAAATGCTGTTCCGCCCCTATCGAGCTATTTACATCAAAGGGCGGAAGTTGCCTTTCACTCCAGGCTTGATCCCCCGCAACCAAGAGCGTTTAGCAAAGCGAATTTCCGACACAATTATGGGTTCGCTGCTGACGCCACAGGAACTGCAAAACTTAGCGCGCCGCCTCCTGCAAACCGAGCGGATGCAATCGGTGATTCTCTGGTTGTTGCAGTTGGCGCTGGATCAGGTAAAAGCAGACGCCGAGCAAAAAACAGCTAAAATTCTCGCTAACATTTTGCGAGATTTGCTGGGGGAATCTGTGCCGCGAATTCTCAAAGTTTTGGCGCGCCGGGAAGATTTTTTAGAAGCTCAGCTAAATCAAATTTTTGACCAAGTTTTGCTGGAAATTCAGCTAACGGAAGCTCAGGCTGCTCAGCTTGCTGAGTGGTTGTTGCAGGTAGTAATACCCCCGGAAGTGCTGCGGCAGGCTTTAATTGACTTTTTGACGGATCGCAATATTTCGATCATCGATGAAGGGTTTCGAGAAAAAAGCAGCGGCACCTATTGGGTAGTAGCAAATTTGTTTGGTTTGCGGAACACTTTAACTCGGCTGCGGACTTTTTGTTTGGATGACAGAGAAGCAACAAATAAGCGGTTAGCAGAGTTAACAGTTTCTTTGGGAATTCGCGGGCGACTTCAGGAATGGCTGCAAAATTTGTCGATGCAAAATTTACCGGTTTCGACTGTGAGACAGTTGCGAAAAACTATGCGCGACAGCGTTCGCAGCTACGTTCAACAGCGGGGTACAGACATACTTGAGGGGTTGAGCAAATCTATTGACTGGGAAAATATTTCGCGGTTGATTCTCAATCGATTGCAAACTTCCGCGGTGATGAGCGCTTCCCTGGAAATTGTCAGCAAAGAACTGGCTTTGGTTTTAGAGCGCTATCTAGAGCGGGATTTAGAAAATATTGTAGCTCAGGCTATCCCAATTTTGAATATCGACCAGGTGATTGTCGATCGAGTCAAAGGTACTTCTCCTGAAGAGTTGGAGTTAGCAATTCAGGGAATTGTCAAAAGCGAGTTGCAGGGAATTGTAAATTTAGGAGGCATTTTGGGTGTTTTTGTCGGCTGTTTGCAGACAGTTGTGCTTTTGATTCAGCGGTGATTTATGGCGGCAGTTGTGACATATTTGTTGTAGCCTAATATTCACTCGACTTACGCCCACAGTACCAAAAACCTGGTTTTTCGACCGTATTAGCCGCCTCAGCCAGACCGTTTTTGGTAAAAACCGGGTTTTTGTGGCCCAATCCTAATTTACTTATTTTCTAAATCTATGCCAGCCCCAAATTCGGACGATCGCACAAACATCCCAAAAAACCCGCGCAACCTCAGCCGTCAACAATACGAGCGTTTAACCGCAGAAATGGCCACTCCCTACCGGCCTCTGCGACAGTTTGTTTACGTAGCTTGTGGCGCTTCGGGCTTTATCGGCGGCGTGGTTTTCCTCGCTAAAATTGCCTCTGGGCGGGAAATTGGCTCTGCTTTGCCTAATTTTGCCCTCCAAGTCGGAGTGGTGGCCCTGATGGTGTTCCTGTTTCGCCTTGAGCAGCGCGCCGACGGCCGAGCCCCGAAGTCGAAGTAACAAAATTTTACATATCAATACAAAAAGATATTTGAGGCAAGGAAAAGTTAAAAAGATCAAGAAATCATTACGAAACCCTGGGAAAGCGATCGATCCCTGTCATTATCAGAAAGAATTGGTTTAAAGCCGGAACCCTGATCGGGAGAAATTAAAATCAGACTATTCATTACTCCAATCCTCGGACTTCTTTTGTCAAGTGCTGTCAACTGTCAACTGTCAACTGTCAACTGAATGAAAAAGACCCTAAATATATAAAATAAATTTCAGCCCAGCGCCAGCCTTCACTGATAGAAGAGCTGGCGTTCGGTATTGAGCTAGGAGCGGGAGATTGGTAGATGTGTCACAGTCGAAGTAGAAAAAGATGTTGGGAGATTTTACTATGGGCAGATCATTTTTTCTAGGGCGGTGGACGTTATTTTTAGCAGCAGGCGTGGGAATTGTAGTTTACAGCAATGCTGCGGCGGCTGCCGAAAAGGTAGTGCTCAAATACAGTGCGATCCGAATGACTTTACCAGTCAGCGAATTAGAAATTTTTGCAGAAACTGGGAAAATGTCGCCCGGGTTAGAAATGCTGCTGGGAAAGGCAAAAAAAGACCCGGAAGCGGTTCGCAGAAGTCTGACGAGACCGGTGAAAGTCAGTCAAAGCTTTTTGGATCGGACGCTCAACAGCAAGGTTGGAGAAATAATTCTGGATGAAGTGGGTCAGGTAATTCGCACTCCTTCTGGGAATGCAAATCGAGAAGCTTTGCGCGAGGCCTTGGTGCTGTCTGCAACTAATGATAACGAGATTACGCTGCTGGAAGCGATGAAGAATTATCCGACTCCAGAGGTTAATGTTGAGGGCGATCGTTTAGTTGAAGCTTACGGTAAACTTGTAGCTTTGTCAGAACAGTTGGGCGGCGTTTCAGAAAGGCTGCAAGACATTTTGAACAAGATTCGCCTGCCTAGATTGTAGCGGATTTTGTTAACAGGGGTTGATTTGGGCGATCGATCGCAGAATGTTGCTGAACCTGCATCAATTACAGGGGAGTTACATTTTTTTTGTGCAAAATTTGCCTAATTTTTACACAAGCTTAAAAAAAAATCCAACTCCAGGCAAGCTCCAAACCTGACGGGAATCAGTCATTCCTAATTCTAAAATCTAAAATCAGATAACTTCGCTGTCAAATCTATCTCATGATAGATGTTCTACAGTTTAAAAAAAAGTTTATCAAGGACTAGCAGTGTTCTTTGGAAGGAAAGTATTAAAAAAAAAGGCGGGTAAGAGCTTGTTTATCGCCCATAAACTGAAATAATATCGGGTGGACATTGCAGATTATGTATCTTAAGATAAAGAAACTCTGTCAGAGTCAGGCGCTTGCGAAAAAACGGCTGGTCATTAGTAAGCTTGTTATACAAAAGATGCCATAATACAAGGTGTTGGCAAAAAATATGGATAAAAAATCCTGAATAAAAAAAGCTGATACTGCATTAATTAATACTTGCAGTTGATCGACTCTATTTACTGGGTAACACTAGCAACATGAACAACAATCCTATTCGTTCAAAAGACCGTTTTTTGGTTTTCGGGGCTCCGGCGATCGAAGATGCTGAAATTCAAGAAGTGGTGGCAACCATGAAAACAGGTTGGTTAGGTACCGGCCCGAAAGTCAGGCATTTTCAAGACGAATTCAATGCTTATAAGGGGACCCAGTACGCGGTTGCAGTTAATTCCTGTACGGCGGGACTGCACTTGAGCGTCCTCGCTGCTGGCTTGCAACCAGGGGATGAAGTCATTACTACTCCGATGACTTTTTGCGCTACAGTTAATGCGATCGTCCACGCCGGAGCAACACCGGTACTGGCGGATGTAGATCCGGTGACAATGAATATTGACCCGGCTCAAGTCGAAGCTAAAATAACTCCCAGAACTAAGGCAATTTTGCCGGTTCACTTCGCCGGTCGTCCCTGCGATATGGATGCGCTTTGTTCCATTGCTAGCCGTCACAATTTGAAGTTGATTGAAGACTGCGCTCACGCGATCGAAACAGAGTACAAGGGACGGAAAGCAGGCACATTTGGCGACTTCGGATGTTTCAGCTTTTATGTCACCAAAAACATCACGACGGGCGAAGGAGGAATGATTCTGGTCGCCAGTCAAGAAGATACCGACAGGCTCAACATTTTAGCGCTGCACGGTATGAGCAAAGATGCTTGGAAGCGCTTCAGCGACTCGGGTTACAAGCACTACGAAGTGGTGGAAGTCGGCTTTAAATACAATATGATGGATCTGCAAGCTGCGATCGGCATTCATCAAATGAAACGAGTTACCCCTTATTGGCAGCGACGGGAGCAGATTTGGCAGCGCTACAATGAAGCATTTGCGGATCTGCCGATTACTTTGCCCGCGATCCCGGAACCGGATACAATTCATGCTTATCACCTGTACACGATTCTGGTAGATGAAGCCAAAGCAGGAATCAGCCGCGACGAGTTTCTCAACGCTATCAATGCTGAAAATATCGGTGTCGGCGTACATTACATGAGTATGCCGGAACATCCTGTCTATCAAAAAATGTTTGGATGGCATACCGAAGATTATCCGAATGCTGGCTACATTGGGCGACATACAGTTAGCTTGCCGATTTCAGCAAAATTAACAGATGCAGATGTTGAAGATGTAATCGCTGGTGTTAAAAAATGTTTGGCGATGGGCAAAGATCGGACTCGATTAAAGGTTACAGCAGGCAAAACCGCCTAGACTATTAGCCACAAAACAATGTGAAACCTCTCCGGGTAGTCAGCATCTATTCAAGGACTGCTCACATTCAGTACCCTAAAATTTTATACCCTCTCAACGTAGTGGGACTGGAGTTTTTGGTTGATACATCTAGACTTTTTTTAGGTATCCCCCAAACTATATTTGTATCTATTAAAAATTCTGAGAAATTAAATGTCTGGGGTGCCGAATGTGAGTCCAAATTCTGTGAACCTAGATTTTGTAAAGCGAGCATTTATTGAAATCACCGACTACCTATCCCAAAAAAATTGCAGGGCGTGGGTTCCGCCAGCTAAAATTTTTTAATCAGGAACAAACAAGCGATTGTTTAGCACATTTCAATTTGTCGATTTGCTAAGGAAAAGAATCAATAATGAATAAACAGATTGGCTACTTTATCCCTGAATTTCCCGGACAAACTCATACTTGGATATGGCGAGAATATCAAGCAATGCTCGATCTTGGTATGAAACCTCACATGATATCAACCCGCTGTCCGCCCACTAAAGTTGTACATACTTGGGCTCAGAAAGCCCAAAGTATGACTGATTATTTGGTACCCTTTGATCTCAAAGATTTTGTTAACATTCTCATCGAACTCATCAAAGCTGGCCCGATTGCCTGGTGGCGCTGCCTCAGTGTAATTGCTAATACTAAAAATATATCCTTTTCTCAAAGGCTGTACTATTTGGTATTGGTTGTTATGGGGGCTAAGCTAGCTTGGCTTGCCAGAACCCAGGGCTGGTCTCACGTCCACGTTCATTCCTGTGGCAGCGCTGCTAATATTGCCCTATTTGCCTCCATACTTTCGGACATTACTTATAGTCTGGCTCTTCTTGGTCAGTTAGAAGATTTTGGGCCAAATCAAGAACAAAAATGGAAACATTCTGCTTTTGCTTCTGTAATGTCTAAACAACTCCTCAATTCTGTCAAAGATGAGCTGGCAGGCTTCTTGCCTAAGGATGTGAGGGTGTCACCAGTCGGTGTAAATCTAGATGAAATTAAGCGTCAAACTCCCTATACTCCTTGGCAGGAAGGCAGTCAATGCCGAATTTACACTTGCGGCCGTCTGAATATAGCGAAAGGACAAAAGTACCTGATTGAGTCAATTAAGTTGCTTCGACAACAAGGATTTGATGTCTGCTTGCAGATTGCTGGGGAGGATGCAGAAGCTGGCAATGGCTACCGTAAAGAACTTGAGAAATTCATTCAAGAGCAATCAATCTCTGATTATGTTGAGCTGCTTGGTTCTGTCTCAGAAGAACGAAATCGCCAAGGTTATCAAGAGGCTGATATTTTTGTTTTACCCAGCTTGAAAGAGGGAATTTCTGTAGCTGTTATGGAAGCAATGGCTATGGAAACTCCTGTAGTAGTGACGCAGGTGGGTGGAATGGCGGAATTGATAGATAACGGTGTTGACGGTATGCTAGTCCCGCCGGAAAATCCCGAAAAAATGGCAGAGGCAATAGCAAAATTGCTAAAGGACAAAGAATTAACATTGAGCATGATTCAGAAATCTCGACAGAAGATTGCTGCTAAATTCCACCATCGGCGTAGTGCTCAGATATTACTTGAATCCTTGGAGCAGCTCAGCTAATTTTTGGACGATTAAATCCGGTGATTTTTTAATTTTTAAGTAGGTATCGATAACGTCCTAGCTCCTGAATAGAAGGAGCTAGGATATCTATGATTCATTCTAAAACGCCCTTTGTTCTGAGAAATCGTGAAATTAACGCCGTGTTTCAAGTTGGTTTTAAACATGGGCGATGGAAAGGTACTATCGGTTACAGCATTTGGCTTGGCTGCTCTCAGTAAGCCAAAGTTTCTAAAGTTTCCCGCAGATAGGAACGAACCTGCTGATCGATGGTGGCATTTTGCTGCTGACGCTCAAAATTGAGTTCTAGCTGCCAGCGTTGAAATCCTGAACTTGCGCCGATCGCGGATTTGAGACTGCCCCAGATTTCAGAATCTTCGCACAGCTCGATCGCCTCTGCGGCGTGAGGTTCTGGTGCGATCGGTAGATAATTCGCCATATTGTTATACCTCTGTTTTAATCCCCTGTAAGGATTGAAAGCTGACCTTGACACTCTCTATTATAGATTCTTCTCTCCAGATAGCCAATATAAAATCTCCCCTACCTGCGATTAAAAATTAAATATTAAGACTATTAATAATCTCTATCACAAGAGGGGCATTACCTATTTTTTTTCAAAGCATACATCTGTACAAATTAAAGTAGCTTAAACTACAATTGTCCCCCTCTTGATTTTTTATTTCACTTTTTTTCGATCGACTCTTCGGGTAGAGATGTAACACCGTTGGTGTCAGCAGGTTTTGGGTTGACAAGACTGCCGACTGACGAATTCCCTATGCCGGATGCTGGCCCAATTGACTCTACGGGTGCAGCCACAGCGGCAGTTGTCTCGGCTGCGAAAGCCGGCAAAAGTCGATCGACTTGCCAACCTGCGATCGTAAAATCCTGCCGAATTTTTTCTAAAACATGAGGCTTTGTCGCTGCAAATTCTGATTCCGGCGTCAGCAAAACCGCCATGACACTAGCAGACACCTGCAAAAACAAATTGCTAGCTAAAAAAGCAGCAACTGCCAACAACAATCCAGCCCACCGCCAGGAAGGAGGAAAGGGAGCCACCGAAGCTGCCAGAGGAGCCAATCGGTAGAGTTGCCACAAAATTACTGCCAGCAAAACAGCGACAAAAAGAGCGATTCCTTGATTTAACTTTGTTTTAAACCGAGTCAGAATCTGCTGCTGCACAGAAGTTAAATTCTGCGGTTTTACCGCCACAACTAAAATACTAAAAATGTAAAAAGGGCGGAACCACTGCATCCACAGCACAGGAACAATACCTGCTACAGCCACTAAAAACATTTCTAACCAGACAGGGAGCAGGGGAGAACCCACTGCGAGTCCCAGCAAGCACAGTCCCAGGAATATCGGCAGTGTAGCCGCCCCAGAAAGGTGAATCCACAAAAAAGGATCTGACCAAAAAGAACGCACTTTAATTAATTATTAGTTATGAATTAGGAGTTTTGAATCTTGGATTTTGAGATTTTGGGATGCACTCTTGACTCTGAAATCCGATGCGAGGAGTAAATATTTAGCTATCAAACCGAGGACTTACAAGCAGAAATCTGGTTTATTTCGGTAATTCTTATTGGAGTGAGCAAATTTTCAATTTTAAGCAAGGATAAAGACGATTAGGAAGTTCTTAATTCCTTCTTCCTTCTTCCGACTTCCCTTTTCCTTCGGTCAACCCAACGACTGCGCTCGGGGGGCAAGCTGTCAACTCTTCCTTATTCTTTCTGTCAACTGTCAACTGTCAACTGTCAACTGTCAACTGTCAGATGAGTTTGGGAGTATTGAGTGAAGAGAAGAGTGGCGAGCGATCGGCAATTTGGTTGCGATCGCTCAAAAATTCTCTTCCCACTCAACACTCACAACTCAAAACTATTGAGAGAGAGTCCGGCGTTTAGTAACCATCCGGTAGGCTTCAATAATATCGCCATCCGCCCAGTCGCTAAACCCGCTCAAGGAAATGCCGCATTCAAAGCCAGCATTGACTTCCTTGGCATCTTCCTTCATCCGTTTGAGGGAGTCGAGGACACCTTCGTAAACGACATTGTTGCCCCGGCGCACCCGCACCTTACAGTTACGGATGACTTTGCCAGAGAGTACCATACATCCAGCCACAGCCCCGCGACCGATCGCAAAGACAGCGCGGACTTCGACTTGACCCAAAGGTTCTTCCACCAATTCGGGTTCCAGCAGGCCTTCCATCGCCCCTTGAATATCATCCAAGAGGTTGTAGATGATGCTGTATTCCCGCACGTCTACGCCCGCTTGGTCAGCCGCGAGGCGAGCGCCGGTGGCGAGAGTAGTATTGAACCCGACAATCACAGCATTACTGGCGGCTGCGAGGTCAATGTCGGTTTCTGTGACTTCCCCAGGAGCAGATAGCAGCAGTCGGAGTTGAACTTCTTTTTGAGGAAGTTGAGTCAGAGCGCCGACAATTGCTTCGAGGGAGCCTTGGACATCTGCCTTCAAGATTAAGTTGAGTTCCTTAAGAACACCTTCCTTAGCTTGTTGAGAGAAGCCACTGAGGCTGATCCTACCACCTTGCAATATACGTGAATCTCGTTGGGATGTAGCTCTGGCATCGGCGATCGCCGCAGCTTCTTTTTCGTTCGCGAAGACATCGAATTCATCTCCGGCGCGAGGTACATCCCGCAGCCCCAGCACTTCCACCGCAAAGGATGGAGTTGCTTGTTTTACGTGTTCGCCGCGATCGTCGATCATAGCCCGCACCTTACCCAAAGCCGAGCCTGCGACCACAATATCGCCCACCCGCAGAGTACCGTTCTGCACCAGCAAAGTTGCCACAGGCCCCCTTGCCTTATCGAGGTGAGCTTCAATCACCGTACCCTTAGCCGCGCGGTTCGGGTTAGCGTTGAGGTCTTCCATTTCCGCGACGGTCAAGATCATTTCCAACAGCATATCGAGATTTTCGCCTCGGATCGCGCTGACAGGAACCATCGTAATATCACCGCCCCAGTCATCGGCAACCAAGCCGTACTCAGTCAACTCTTGTTTGACTCGTTCCGGCTGAGCGCCTTCCTTATCAATTTTATTGATCGCCACAACAATTGGCACTTTAGCCGCTTTCGCGTGACTGATAGCTTCAATTGTTTGTGGACGCACACCGTCATCGGCCGCTACCACCAAGATCGCGATATCTGTCACCCGCGTTCCACGAGCCCGCATTGCTGTAAAGGCTTCGTGACCGGGCGTATCCAAAAATACAACCTGCTGGCTCTTGCCTTCGTGTACCACATCCACGTGATAAGCACCGATGTGCTGGGTAATACCCCCAGCTTCTCCTTGAGCAACCTTGGTTTTGCGGATCGAGTCGAGCAAGGTAGTTTTACCGTGATCGACGTGACCCATAATCGTTACTACTGGTGGACGGCGTTGGAGATATTCCATATCTGTTGCGTCCAGCATCTCGATCACTTTGAGGGCTGGGGCTACTTTTTCAGGGGTTTCTACCTCTATGCCCATTTCTTCAGCTACGATTCTCACCGCTGCAATATCCAGGGTTTCGGTAATGTTGACCGCAATCCCTTTAGAGAACAGGCGCTTGATAATTTCCGTTTCGGGAACAGCCAAAGTACCTGCGAGTTCCTGAACGGTCATCGGCCTGCTAAGCATCAGTGTTTCAGGACGTTCTACCTTAGCTTCGACTGTTTTGCCACGGCTACCGCGTCCGCCTGAAGAACCAGACGAGCTTTTATCGTGAGAAGGGCCCGGTCTCTTATTTTTGCCACTGCTTCCGGGTGCGCCCGGAGTTGGTGTTGATTTTGGTGCTGCTTGTGTCTTCGCCTTAGCAGGGCGGGCTAGGGACAGACTGACCGTGACTGGTGCTGGCATATCCAAGCCATTTTCTAAGTCATCGTCATCCTCATCTATTGGTTTGAGGCGACGTTGTTTGAGTTTGGCAGCCTTGGCAGCCTTGGCAGCATCTGAGTTTTCGTCGTCGTCTTCTTCCCAAATGGCCGAAGTCTTTTTGGCAGGACGAGGGAGGGAGGGCCTTTCGAGTAGAAGAATCCCGGAGTCCGGCGTATTATCTTCTTCATTGTCATCAGTGTCATCCCCTGCGGCTCCGGTGTCGCCACCACGGCTACGCAGCCCGGTAGCTGACGTTGCGGGGGCTAGACTCCGGCGCGGCCCACCACCTGGCTGGGGTCGATCGGCAAGTTGAGTTTTGACTGGGCCACCAGTGCCTTCCCGGCGCGGTCTTTGCGCGTCGCGAGATTCGGGACCTCCCGGTGCAGGTCTGCTGGGGCGGCTCGGTTTAGCCGGCGCTTCCAGAGTTTCTGACTGTTGTGATTGCTCTTGCTCGGTTTTTGCCAGTTTTAGTACCGGCTTGTTTCCCAGATTTTGTGGGCTGCGGCTAGCCGACTCCGACGCCCCTCTGACTGGCGGCGACGTGAGTTTTGCCGACGGCGCTGCAGGAGCGACTGGCGGTTGCTGGGTGCGTTCTGGAGCCTTTTCCGACGGCGGTTGAGGTGCCGCAGGTGCCTGAGCCTGGGCGGTGGTTTCCGGGGCGATCGCCCCTACAGTTTCCGACACTATTTCTAACGGAGCCGCCGAGACTGCGACATTTGGCTTCGACAGTACAGGTCGATTGATATTCGGTTTAGCTGGAGGCTGGAGTTGTTGAGCTGCAGGCGACTTGGGAGGAGTTGCCACCGTTGCCGCCGGCTGGTTTTTGTTCTCCTCGTTGCCTGCAGGCTGGGAGGAAGCACCAGCCGGCCGTACTTTTGGACTGCGTATTTCTAAAATTTGCTGCTTTTTTTGTTGGTCGTTAGGGTGAGGGCCAGATTCTCTAGATGGCGCTGCTGCTCTTTCGGGTGGAGCTGGCTTGCCGGGGGAAGAGTGGCTACTGGCTACGTATTTTTCCGCCGTTTTGCGAATGCGCTCTGCTTCGGATTCTGTAATTGTGCTGCTGTGGCTCTTGACTGAAATATTGAGCCGCTCGCATACTGCCAAGATGTCTTTATTATCCAAATTTAGTTCCCGTGATAATTCGTAAATTCTTACTTTGCCGTTGTTCATCCACTCTGCCCTCTTTTGTGCCAACCAGTTTTTACATTGTGATTTTTTGTTCTAATGACGACATCATTCGCTGTGATTGATTCAGTGTCAGGAATCGGGGTTTTGGTACTCACTCAGCAATTTTATCTAAAAGATGCAACTCGCTGAAGTCTGCGGTTGAAGAATTCTCAAGTCTGTTTGGGAACTTGGAACTCCGAAGTCTGAGTTTTGGCAAAACCCACTCTCTCAAGCTTCAAAGTTTGCCTTTCCACCTTGAGGATACCTCTGCTAGTACCCTACCCTTATCTAATCTGACACAAATCTTTCCAGACTGGTGGGCAGATCGGATTGGGGTTTTATAGCTGGCGCTACCGGTAATTACTGGTAGGGCTGCCAAGAGGGTTTATACAGTCGATGCCGAACTATTGTCGGTTTTTCGTCCGGCCCGGCCAGAGTAAGATGTACAGTCAGATGTGGCTAAACGCTGCCAAAGTGTTTGGTACAGTTCGTCAGAAACAGGCGCTTTGAGCGATCGCCCAAGTCGATTTTTTTTCTGAGCTGCTTTGAGGCATTCGGCTTCCCGACAAAGGTAAGCAGAACGGCCCATGCCACGATCTAATTGTACCTGATGAGAAGGATAGAGCCTGACTACTCGCCAAAAAGCTTCCTTAGGAGCTATTTTTCGACAACTTGCACAGCACCGGTAGTTCGGTTTCATCGGAGTGAGAGGGGGGAGAGGGGGAGAGGGGGGAGTAGGGGACAAGTCCTCCTGGTCTCCCGAAGAGAGAAAATCTTGTAAATGTCACAGTTTTTAGACTGCGGCTTCGGTTTCCTCTGTCGCGGCTGCCTCCTCTTGCTCAAATTCTGCGGTTTCCTCGTCGCCGTCGTAGTAGTCGCCTGCTTCGTCTGCGTCGTAGTCGCCTGCTAGTTCTTCGAGCCTGGTTGCTTCTGCTGCCAATTTGGTGTCTTCGGCGGCGCGATCGTACTTAGCAATATCTTTGATATCGATTTTCCAACCGGTTAGGCGAGCTGCGAGGCGGACGTTTTGACCTTCTTTGCCAATGGCAAGACTCAGTTGGTCTTCAGCGACCAAAATGTGAGCTCTCCTGCCTTCTGGAGCAACTAAACGCACTTCATCTACTCTAGCGGGACTCAGAGCGTTGGCAATATAAGTTGCGGGGTCTGGAGACCAGCGGATCACGTCTATTTTTTCGCCGCGCAATTCGTTGACTACTACCTGAATCCGCGATCCCCGCGCTCCGATGCAGGCTCCTACGGGGTCTACGTCGCGATCAAGAGTATCAACTGCTATTTTAGTCCGGGGGCCGACGTGCCGCGAGGGAGGATTTGCCTCTCTGGCTACCGCAACAATTCTGACTACTCCGTCTTCTATTTCTGGCACTTCGTTAGCAAACAGGTAAACCACCAAACCTGCATCAGCTCTAGAAACAAGTAACTGCGGCCCTCTCGTGGAGCCTTCGCCTACTTTTTTGAGATAAACCTTGAATGTAGCATTTGCCCGGTAATTATCGTTGGGCAACTGTTCGCGTTTCGGGAGTTCGGCATCTACTTCGGGCTGACCGAAGCTGCTGGTAACTGCTAAAATTACCGACTGCCTCTCAAACCTGAGAACTCTGGCTTGAAGAACGGTTTCTTCTAAATCTTTAAACTCTTCTTGAATCATTTTGCGCTGTTGGTCGCGCAGTTTTTGAGCGAGAACTTGTTTGGTCTGGATGGCGGCCATGCGACCAAATTCTTTTTGATTTGGTGTTACGTCTACGAGTACGATGCTCCCAGGCTGAGCTTCCGTGGCTACTTCTTGCACTTCGGAAAGTGAGATTTCGTGATCGGGATTGATGACTTCTTCGACAATAGTTTTGTTCGCTAAAACGCGGAAACCTTCTTGTTCTGCGTCCAGTTCTACATCAAAGTTGTCGAAGTATTCTTCGCTGAAGTGATCGAGTTTTTGGGTACGGCGGTAGCGTTCGTATCCTTTGAGCAGGGCTTCTCGCAAGGCTGCTTGGACGGCGTGTTTGGGTAAATTGCGTTCTTTGCTAATACCTTCGACCATTTCTTTGAGTCCTGGGAGGGGAACCATTGACATATAAAACACTCCTTTTTTTGTTTTGACAATACGTAACTGGTAATCGGTAATCAGTAATTGGTGATTTTCGACAAAAAGTGATGACTGATGATTGATCAGTTGCAGGATAGGCTTAGGAAATCTGGGTGCTGTAACAATTTATTTGTTGTGCCAATTCAACCCGGCTGCTAAAGATGTGATTCTTAAAAATTAACTCGCAGCGAAGCATTTTCAGCTTGCTGCGAGGCAATCTCAACACTCAAATCGGGCGGGCACGCACCATCCACTGCCCCTACAACTCAAAACTCAAAACTCAAAATTGACCTTTACTACTCCTTTCCTTCGTCTAGTTCAACTTTGACAATCTGAGGGCGGGGAATTTTAACCTGTCGCCCTTTTTGATTGAGATAAACAGTTGTTTCATCCCGGCCCACAAGTAGTCCTTTCCACTCTTTGACTCGCGAGTCCGGTTCGGTGGCTTTGACTGTGATGGGGAAACCTTTAAAAGTAATGAATTCTCGATCGCTGCTGAGCAAGCGGGATATGCCGGGACTGGAAATCTCTAGCACGTAGGCGTCGGGTATGATTTCGGCTGCCTCTAACTCAGCATCGAGGGCCGTGCTCATGCGCTCGCAGTCCGCTAAACCCGTGTCTTGTTGGAGGTTGCGGATGTCTACCCGCAAGACGGGGGGATTTTGGTTGGTGTGAAACACTGCTCCCACTACTTCCAATCCCAGTGTTTCCGCAACGGGGGTAGCTAAGTCAATGATTTGTGGGATTAGGGGATGAGTCATATCGAATATTTAAGTTAACACTCCTGAACTCGGACACGGGCAAGGAAAAATCAGGTGTTGAGATTGCTTGGCTTTGAGGTGGTTTGATTAGGTGGCTGCGACTTTCGTCTTCAACTTTGGGACTTACCCAACATCCCAGCAGGGGATCTCAAGCGGGGGGGTACCCCTACTAAATCAGTCCCCAACTTGCAAGTCAGACGCCCTGAGCTCTTTTCCTGCGACTAATGCAACAAAAAAAGTGGGCTTGACCCACTCCTAGGTAAAACAATTTCTTCCAAGAAGTTTGAGACCTGCTTCCGATCGAAGGGATGCCTCATTTTTCATTTTAGCTCGATCGCCCGCCCCGTGACAAACCGATTGCCATCAGGGGAGTGTCCGAGGGTAGAGGGGGAGAGCTGACAGGGGGAATAAGGACGACTTGATCACCGTTTTGGAGTGTGGTGGGGCGAGGGCAAATTCCTGATGGATACCGAAGCGGGTGCGATGCCCATAGAACCGTTGGCGGCACTCAGGCGGTCTAGGACTTGCGATACGGAGGTTTCTTTGGGTAAATTCTAATTTCAGTTCGGACAAGCCCTCTGCTTCTTGATAGGGGGTGAAGAGCTTGAGAGTGATGATGATTGGTAGATTCTACATGGGCGATCGCCAAATTAACGGTATATTGACAAAACAGCCAAACTAAGATTCACCATAAAAAATCCCCCTTACTAATGCTGAATAGGAAGCTCAATTACAAACTCTACCCCCCATTCGGGCGAGGAAATGCAGGTCAGCGTACCACCATGTTTTGCTTCTACAATCTCACGGCTAATAGACAAGCCTAAACCTGTCCCTTTACCCACTGATTTTGTAGTAAACATCGGTGTGAATAAATGCTGCATTACTTCCTGAGTTATGCCAACCCCATTATCAGCAATCCGAATCACCACTCTGTCATCCTGAAGCTTTTCAGTGCAGATCCGAATCTGTGGACTGTCATTACTCTGTTGCTTTTCACCGCACAGCGGACAACTAATCGTAGACTCTTCTAAAGCATCAATTCCATTCGCCAATATATTCATAAACACCTGATTCAGTTGCCCCGGATAACACTCAACTAGGGGCAATTCGCCATACTCTTTAATCACTGCAATTCCTGGGAAACTTCCTTTAGATTTCAGCCGATGCCCTAAAATTAATAACGTACTATCTAGCCCATCGTGAATATTCACTGGCGTTAGTGCCGATGTATCCAAGCGAGAGAAGTTACGCAGTGACATAGAAAGATTATAAAGTCGATCTGTTCCTACCGCCATTGAATTAATAATTTTAGGCAAATCTTCAACAATAAAATCTAAATCAATCTCCTGGGACTTTTCCTCAAATTCTGATGTCGAAGTAAGGCCGTGCTGGCAAAGCCGAGTCATCCCGATCAAATCGGCAATATATTCCTTGGCAATAGGGATATTATTGGAGATAAAACTAACTGGATTGTTAATTTCGTGAGCCACCCCAGCTACAAGTTGACCCAGGCAAGCCATTTTTTCAGTTTGAACGATTTGCACTTGAGCTTTTTTAAGATTATCCAAAGCTTGAGAAAGTTCAGCCGTTCGTTCTTCTACCCGTTTTTCTAACTCCTGCGCGAGCTTCTGCAACGCTGCTTCGGCTGCGAGCCGCTCTTCAATTTCCCGTTTGAGAAGCAAATTTTGCTGGGCGAGATTTTTAGTCAAAGAACGCAATTTTAAATGGAGGTTGATGCGAGCTAACACCTCCTCTTGTTCAAAGGGCTTAGTAATGTAATCAACAGCCCCTAGATTAAATCCTTTGACCTTATCTCCTATGTCAGAAAGAGCAGTCATAAAAATTACAGGAATTTCGCTCATCAAAGGACTTGCCTTTAGCCGATGACAGGTTTCAAAGCCGTCAATTCCTGGCATCATCACATCTAACAAAATCAAATCAGGTTGACTATATTCAGCCTGATCGAGCGCAGTTTCGCCATCAGTTGCTACCAATATCTCCCATCCAGAACCAGCTAAAGCTTCAGAAAGTACATCGAGATTACTAGGATTGTCATCGACAATTAAGATGGTACTGGTTTCCATATTTCCCCCCTTCATTCTTTTTCTATCCTGTGGGATGTAATAAACTCTTTGATTTTTTTGACCTGATAGCCTTTAGCTAACTGGCGCAGCTCAATAGCAAATGGTACAAGTTGCTGATCCAACTTCTCTAGCTGCTCACTGCGCTCCACAATTCCTTTAATGTTGCCTCTCATCGCCAGTTCAAATAAAAGTTCAATTTCTTCTGGCGGGGGAGCAATTAAAGAGGTTGATTCAGAAAGAGATGAAGGAGCAGAAGAAAGGGAAATAGTGCTAATTTCTTCTGGCTTTAGTTCCTCATATATCCATTCAATTTCCAAATATTTTTGCAACATTTGAAATAGCTCTTCTGCCTGCACTGGCTTACCGAGAAAATCATTTGCCCCCCCCTCTAGACTCTTATGTTGGTCGGTAGCAAATACGCTAGCTGATGAAGCAATAATTGCCACATCTTTATAGTCCGGCAAGTTTCGGACGCGGCGCATCATCTCGAAGCCATCTAACACTGGCATCACCAAGTCAGTGATAATCACATCGAACTTAAACTGTGCTACTTTGTCTAAACCCTCTTGACCGTTTTTAGCTTCAGTTACTTCAAATCCGAGGGGTTCCAGGAGATTGACAATGACGGAGAGGTTTTCCCATTTGTCATCCACAACCAAAACTTTCTGCTTTCTACCTTGGTAGCCAACCAGCTTTCTTTGCTTGGCAAGCGTAGCTGTATTTGCCCAGTCTGCCGCTTCCGGTAAATCCAAATCTAGCCAAAAAACACTGCCTGCTCCTGACTGACTTTTTACTTGAATTGTAGTACCCATCATTTCGACAATTTTCTGGCTAATTGCTAAACCAAGTCCGGTTCCTTCCGCCTGACGCTTGCTATCTCCTACCTGTTCAAAAGGCAAAAATATTTTTTCTAATTGTTCTGATGTCATGCCAACACCAGTATCTTCTATTTGAAACCGAATTTTGTGAATTGGGGAAGGTGACTTTTGCCCATTGCTTTGTACCCTTTCACCTGTTCCCTTTTCCAGATATTCTACCTTAAAAGTCACCCCTCCAGAGTCGGTAAATTTAATTGCATTGCTCAGTAAGTTAATGAGTACCTGTCGCAACCGTTTTTCGTCACCGTTGATGCCAGCAGGCAGTTGAGAACTGGGTTGATAAACAAAACCAATTCCTTTTTGTTCGGCTCGGATGCGGCAGATTTCCGCGACTCCCTGCAAAAAGGAAGGAAAATGGAAATCTTTCGCATACAGTTCTAATTTCTGGGCTTCAATTTTAGCGAGATCTAAGATATCATTGATTAGGGTTAGCAGGTGGGAGCCACACTGGTGAATGATACTGATGCCTTGGAGTTCCTTGGGGGCCATCGTTTTCGATCGTTCTAGGATTTGAGCGTACCCTAAAATGCCATTGAGTGGCGTTCTCAATTCGTGACTCATATTCGCTAAAAATTCACTTTTAGCTTGGTTGGCAGTATCAGCAATTTGTTTGGCTTCCGTGAGTTCAGCGGTGCGTTCTTCTACTCGGATTTCTAGCTCTGAATTGGTCTTGGCTAGCGCCTCAAAGGATTCGCGCAACTGTTGTGCCATTTGGTTAAAAGATTGGCCCAGAACTTCTAGTTCTTCTACGCCTTTTACCTGCACATTTTTCTCTAAGTCGCCACTGGCGATCCCCCTAGAAGCTTCGCTCAAACGGAGAATCGGGCTGGTAATCCAGCGTGCGGTTAAGATTCCCAGAACGGTAGCCAGCGCCAAGGCTCCCAAACACAACAAAATGGTAGTCTGGGTATTGGCGTTAATTTGATCCATGAAATCGCTTTCAGGAACTACGACGACGATCAGCCAGTCCAATCCTCGGCTATCCTGAAAGGGCATAACTTGGAGGAATTGTCGCTGGCCGGCGATCGTAAAATCCAGTTGCTGAGATCTGCTAATTTTAGTGAGGTCGCCAAAGTGTTCTTTTAAATGCGCTGTTGTCAGCCGAATTAAATCATCTGTGCTATCTAAAGCATTCAGGCGATCGAGTTTGCCATTGTTGGTGATAAATGCTTCTTTGAGAGTTGAACTGCCTACTAGGAGTCCAGAACGTTCCATAATGAATGTCTGTCCCGATCGACCGATTTTTAAGCTTTGCAGAAAGTCACTGAGGAAAGAGATCAAAAAATTAGCAACGAATACTCCCCGCAGTTCGCCACTTTCGTCATAAACTGGATGTCCGGCAGGGAGGGAGAGCGTTTTCTGACCTGTAATCGAAAAAATTTCGCTCCATGTGGGCCGGCTATAGCGTACACTGTCTTTATACCAAGAACGGTTGAGTATATTGTTGCTAGGAGAAATTTTTAAGAGCTTTGTTTGATTGCCTTTGCTATCCGAGTCATAAATATGAAGTTCAGTACGACTATCCTTATCTACTCTTTTAAAAAATATTTTGCCATTCTCTTGGCGTTCAATGGCAATGAATTCTCCACTTTTAGTAGCAAAACCCATATTGGGCAGAGAAGGAAAGGCTTGAATTTGCTCCCACAAATAGCGCTCCATACTCTCCAATTCGTCTGGATTTAAGTATCCTAGGCGAAGGGCATTGGCATTCAGTTGATTGACGCGAGGGGCTGTGTCTAGGTAAGTGTTGAGCTGCTGCTGGATGCGGGCCGTAATTTCACTCCGCAACTGGCTAGCAACTTCGTTGACTGCTTTTTGCCCGTTGCGTAAGGATAGCCAGCCTGTCAGCCCGACGGCAGCAAAGATTTGCAGAACGAATGGGAATACTAAAATCAGGCGCAGGGACACCTTTTTTTTAGAACGGTTTGACAGGAAAGTGGTTGGAGAGGTGTGTGACATTGATTGGTGTTACTCCTGGGGTAACGAGTTGGCTGAAAAATCTCAGTGGATTTAGTGAAATGAGGCTGAGGCAATATATATTGGAAAGCAATCTATAATAGTTATTGAAATTTTTTAGACAGTAACTTGCTTGAACAAGCATGGCTACTGACGTGTTTACTATGAGATCGTTATAATTATAGCTGACTAAAGATGCTGATGCGCCTGATTTTTTTCACTACTATTTATAAAACTTTTTAGCCTTGAGAAAAGCAGTTAGCAATCCTATCTAATAGATTACTTGGTTTAGAGCTATTTGTAGTAGTTTTTAAGTTTACTTTACAGATTGGCGATTAAAAGTATAATTTCATCAAACTTACATATAAATTGATATAATATACGTCTAAAAATTTGACTTCTCTCGCTAAAAACATGACACGCCAGGCCGCTGAGAACCCTAACGGCGGTCTAACTCATTACCGCGCTGAAGATGTGATGCACAACCCTGCAGATGACTTTCGTAGATAATGCCGATCGCACATGAAACTTTACAATTCCAGCAAGTTTCATTTGCAGGAGTTACAGCCGACTAGAAGGATTCGATCGCCAGGACAAGCGGCCGTTATGCCCCACAGGATGAACAGTGGGAAAGGATCAAAGATTTGTTGCCGGGACGTGAAGGTGATGTGGGTGGGACAGCTTGCCTACAATCGGTTGTTCGTGGAAGCGGTGTTGTACGGCTACCCAGCGGGCATCCCGTGGGGATACTTGCCCGAAGGGTTTGGGGACTTCCAAGTCATGATATGCCCTAACGCGGGGCTATCCGTTGCAGTTCTTTGGCTTGTTCTAAAATTTTCTCGAAGTCTTCCTCACTCAACCGTTGGATGTAGTTGATTTTGAACTCTTCGAGGAAGTCACACAGCAAGATTTGTATTTCTTGCCAAGTTTGCTGCTGTTGCAGTTCGGCTCCTAAAGCTTGCCCAAAATGTTGGACTAGCTGGCTTGAGAGTTTGATGCTTATGGGGTCTTCGCTGGCGATTTTGAAGGCTTCGTAGGCATCTTGGGGGCCGAGGGTGACTAATTTTGAGAGTTCTGCAACTAATTGCTGTGCTAGCTGTTCGGGCAGGTTTCCCAGGCCGGGTACTTGCTTCCATCCTTGATAGAGGGGGGATTGTTTGAGGAAGGTTTCAATATTGTACCGGAGAAGGGCTTCTAGGTCTGGCTGGAGTTGGGGGAGGACTTTGTAGACGGTTATTTGGACTAGATGGGTGGCGATCGCTTCTATTTCATTGATATTGTTGATGTCTAGATAGCGCTGTTTTTGAGATTGAAATAGTTGACGGGCTAGTTCGCCTGTGGTAATTGATTGTTGCATCTGGTTGATGAGTTGAATTACTACTACTTCGGTCAATTCTTGAGCGAAGTTGGCGACGAAACCTCGGCTGATTTGGGTGCGTATGGGTTGGAGATCTGGCATTTTGGCTTGGTGGATGCGAATTGTGACGGGTAATACTCGCAACAGGCGCCAGAATGGCAGGAGCAGGAAGATGTCGTACCATCGCCAGAGCATGGCTGCTCGCCAAGTGACGCTGCGGTGACGGCTGCTGATCAAGTAGGTACGGGCTAGAAATTCGATCGCGAATATGGCAATGAATGGCAGGTCGATTAGCCAGAAGTTATCGGTAAATTCGCCGTTTTCTCCAATCTCGCGGAAATAGTTGGTGGCGATTAATGGCTTGATTTTGGTGTCAAACCACTTGATTTCTTTTTGCCAGCCTTGTTTGTTTAAATAGTCAGGACTCCAGAATGTTTGGAATGATTGTTTAGCCGAGTCTTGCGGATTTGGGGCGCGATCGCGCATCCGGTCTTTTATTTTTTCTAGGGTGCCACTTTTTGATGCTACTCGAAAGGGATCTTCGTCGATCATTTTCGCGCTCAGATTGTTTATTTCCTGCAATTTTGCTGCTACTTGGGGAGATGGCAACCCTGTTTGCACTACTTGAATTTTTAATTCTTCTAAGGTTTCCAGATATTGCTGGGTGTCTCGGTGGGGTTTGATTCCTTTAAATGGGTCGTATACTTGAGTGAGAACTGGCAGTTGCCGGAAGTAGAAATCTCGCCCGGGGACGTAAGTTATGTCAAATAATACTAGGCTTAAATTTCCTAGGGCGACCAGTGCCATGAACCGCTCGAACCAAGGTACTTTTGGTGATTTTTTGCGGGAGTTTGGAGTGGGAGAGGGCTGTAGTTTTGGTGTCACTGACGGTTCCTAATTAAGTAGACCTATGGAAATAGATGTAACTGGTAATAGCTGAAAAAAGGAAACAGGGAAAACTGGCTAATTGTCTGGTCGCGCTCGGATTGCGATCTCGGAAGCTAGTCTTTATTTTAACGTGCGTTTGTTGGGGAGTTTTGGATTGTTGATTCCGCCTGGTTAGCTAATAAATTATGCTGCTAAAATATTAAAGCTGATCGAAGTTGACGGAAGCCGTGGCTCCCGTTAGTGTGCTTCTCTCTGGCAATAAAATTATATCTCAGGCGGAATCCTCAGTTTTTTTGGCGTTGCAGATCTCACGGGGCTGGTAATAAATTACTATTTCTGTTTGAGCTGGTGGCTCTTTGACCGCTAAATCAAATGTTTTGCACGGAGCGGAGTCTAAGGTTAGATATGGACTTCGAGTTTGAGGTCAAACCCTCAAGAGAGTTATACTTGCTCAGGGGCAGTCTGGTGAGAGCGCCCCCTCTGATCGCGAGGGTGGCTGCCGCCTCCGTAAGGTTCGAGGTCTCGCCTCTACAAAAACCAGCTCGCGATCGGACTCTTGAATAATATTAAACCCTTCCTACTAATTTTGTTCGCATTTTTTTTTAATATATGACATACTGCCTTAATCTCGATTGCCCAAGAGACAAGCGTCAGAACCCACCAGGCACAAAGTATTGTCTTAATTGTGGTTCAAAGCTGCTGCTAAAAGACCTTTATGCAGCAACTGAACCGCTGCGCGATGGGGGATTTGGCAGGACTTTCCGAGCTGTTAATCATGGCAAATTTGAGGAATTGTGCGTGATTAAACAGTTGTCGCCCCCTCAAGAGTTTCAGCGAAAGCCCGGTCATTTTAAAAAATATGTTCGGCTGTTTGAACAAGAGGCAAGGCGGTTATACGAACTGAAGCACCCGCAAATTCCTCAGTTAATTTCTTATTTTGAGGAAGATGGGCGCTTGTATTTAGTGCAAGAGTTTATTGATGGCAATAATTTAAAGGATGAGTTAGATAAGTACGGTGCTTATAGCGAAATTAAAACTTGCGAACTGCTGTTAGATTTGTTGCCTTTATTGAAGTTTGTTCACGACCGAAATGTAATTCACCGCGATATTAAGCCTGAGAATGTGATCCGCCGATCTCGCGATCGTAAGTTAGTGCTGATAGATTTTGGGGTTTCTAAACAGGTAGTAGCTGCGGCTCCGACCAAAACAGGAACTAAGTTGGGAACTCCCGGCTACGCGGCTCTAGAACAGCGTCACGGTAGGGCTGTTCCTGCTAGCGACCTTTATAGTTTGGGGGTGACTTGCATTCGCTTGCTGACTTCTGTTATGCCTTATCTGGATATCTACGGCGACATTCACGATGACCTTTACGATCCGCTTGAAGGCCGGTGGCTTTGGAGGGAGGCTTTGCCAAAAGGAACACAAATTAGCGAGGATTTAGGTCAGGTTTTGGATAAGTTGATTCAGGAATATGTTAAAGATCGCTACAAATCGGCTGTGGAAGTTTTGGATGCTTTAAAACCTCCTGTTGTTGTTGTTGTCCCCGTGCTGGAAAAGTCGCAGCAGGCAACTGTTGTTAGTCCTTCTGTTCCGACTCAACCTGTGACTGATTCTCCGGTAGTTTCTGTGAATTTAGAGTCCGAAAAAGGTATTGATTATTCTCACTTGGCCAGGCTGCTGGCTGCTAAAAATTGGCGTGGTGCTGATGAGGAAACTTCTGTGAAAATGCTGGAGGTGATGCAGCAAATTTCACGGGGTTATTTGAGCGAGGAAGATATTAGGAAGTTTCCAGCTAAGGATTTGCAGACTATCGATCAACTTTGGGTGCGGCACAGTCACCGCAGATTTGGTTTTTCTGTGCAAAAGGGTTTGTGGCTCAAGTTGGGGGGAAAGCCTGGTGTTTATGATGCTACAGTTTGGGAGAAGTTTGGCGATCGAGTGGGCTGGCGAGTTAACAGCCAGTGGGTATACTATTCGGAGCTGAATTTTACTTCTAAAGCAAAGCCTGGACATTTGCCGGGGGGGACTGTTTTTGGGTGGGAAGGCGGGGTTTTGTGCGGTGTTTTGGGTTTGGGTGGGATCTGGTTTCTGCTGTCGCGGCGGGATTTGTAGAAGGAAGGTAGAAGGTAGAAGGCAGAATTTATTAGTCAGGCTGCACCCCAAGCGAAGTCGAAGTGTTAGTCATGAAATAGTTTTGAGTTGGGAATTAAAGAGTTAACAAGTTTTGAGTTTAATCATCTGTTATGTAGAAAATAGCTCTAAAAAAAGCGAAAAATAAGATATAATCACAAACCATTTTTTTTGTGCTATGTTCTTAGAGAAGGGCAAGTTTGCAAAGTCAAAAGCCAGTCCTCGACCGTGGCCAACCATGGGGACTGGCTTTGCCTCCAATTTACCAAGGAGATTTATCTAGTATGTTGCAAGAAAAACGTCTCAAGCCGTGGACTATAGTTCGCTCGCTTCCAAATGTGGAAAAGGTGGTTGTGGGTGAGTTTCGCAGTTGGTCTGATGCAGACGGTCACTTGAAAATTCTCAAGCGGATGGTGCCGGCGGATCGATTGAGTGTTGTGTTCGATCCGGTAGTTCAAGCGTAACGTCGCTGGTAAATTGATCAGCGTGCGATCGCTCTGTGAGCTAAGCGATCGCCTCTTTTTTTAGATACTGTTTTTTTACATAAAAAATGCGACCGCTAAAAAGGCGATCGCAACTTGAATCATTGTCCTTAACTGCGGCGAATTTCAGTAATTTGGTCGGCAACATCTAAAATTATTTGGGGCATGGATGGCCCGGTAAAAATCATATCCAAATGATGCGGCTTGTTGTCAATCAATGCCACCACTTCGGCTTCGGGAATCAAGCCCAAATTAACTGCTAAACTCAATTCATCGAGAATAACTAAGGAATAACGACCTTCGCGCACCGCATTTTGAACATACTGCCACAATTGTTCGATCGATCGCGTCTCCAGCTCATCTAAATCGGCATTCTCAATGCAGCGTGACAAATCGCAGCGCACCCAATCTAAATTTTGCCCCAGCCGCACCGGATGCTGATGCCCTTGATTAATTCCCCCTTTGAGGAACTGCACTGCTAGCACGGGAGCTCCCTGTCCTGCAATTCTGAGGGCTTGAGCCATGACAGTGGTAAAAAAGCAGCGGTGCGGGCCTGTAAAGACTTGCACCAGCCCTTGAACTGTGTAGGGCAAGCTGTGGTTTAAATTTAGTTTAGGGGTTTGTAACTGAGCAACCATAGGGCAATATTTAATCAGCAACTAAGTCTTGAATGCAGCTCCGACCTTGGCGTGGCTGAAGCCTGCTTGACAATATATAGTGTACGGGGCCGAGTGCACATCGGATCGAACACTAGATATACAAGTTGTCAAAAGCTCGTGGCAGTGGCATTCGCAGTCATTTGTTCAATTTTTGAACTCAATTAGCACTTACACAGAAACGGGGTTTTTTACCAAAATACGGCGTGGAGCTTGACATTTATACAGTTATAGGGTAAAAAACCAAGGTGATGAGAGTCTCGCTGCGTCCAGGGCTTTTAAGAAAAGGTACACACATCGCGTAAAATTTGAATGTCGCGGCACTAGGAGCAGAGACTGTGAGAGTGGTGATTCTGGGAGGGCCAGGAGCGGGAAAGGGAACTCAGGCTGAACTACTGTGCAGCAATTTGAGCCTTCCTTTGCTGGCTGTGGGGGACATTCTACGGGAGGCGATCGCAGAAGACACAGATTTAGGCAAGCTGGCGGTGTCTTATGTCGAAAGAGGGGAATTAGTTCCCGACGCAACTATGATTGAATTCTTTCGCCGCCGGCTGCTGCTGTGGGATGTCTTTAATGGCTGGGTGTTGGAGGGCTATCCGCGAACGGCTTTTCAAGCTGAGGAGTTGGATTTTTTATTAGAGGATTTGGCGCAAGAGCTAGATTGGGCCGTTTGGCTGAAAGTGCCGATCGAGGTTTTGCTGAGCAGGTCGATCGAGCGCGATCGATCGGATGACCACCCTGAAATTTTACAGCGTCGGCTCGATTTGTTCCACGAACGCACTATTCCTCTTTTAGAGTATTACGAATACCGCAACAAACTATTAACTGTGGATGGCGATCAATCGCCAGAACAAGTCCAGCAGGATCTTCTCACATTGATCGAGGCTAAAGGTCAATACTCATAGCATTTTAGATTTTAGATTTTAGATTTTAGATTGAATGACTGCATATTTAACGAATTAAAAAAAGCCGATAATTCCTGCTCAATTCCAATTTTTAATTCCCAATTACCCATTACCAATCACCTAAATATTATGTCTTTCCAGCGTCCAGATGGCAGACAACCAAATCAAATTCGTCCGATTAGTTTCGATCGACAGTTTACCAAATTTGCTAGCGGTTCCGTACTCGCGAAAAGTGGCGATACTCAGGTACTTTGCAGCGTTACAATCAAGCCGGGAGTGCCGAGATTTCTGGAGAATACCGGACAAGGTTGGCTAACAGCGGAATACCGAATGTTGCCTGGTTCTACGCCGCAACGACAAGAGCGGGAATTTATGAAATTATCGGGACGGACTCAAGAGATTCAGCGGTTGATTGGGCGCAGTTTGCGATCGTGCTTGGATATGGAACTTTTGGGCGATCGCACGATTCTTGTCGATGCTGATGTTTTGCAGGCAGATGCAGGGACTCGCACGACTTCTATTAATGGCGCATTTGTGGCTGTGGCTGATGCTTTGAATAAGTTGGTGCAAAAAGGTGATTTAGCGCGATCGCCCTTGATTCGCCAAGTGGCGGCCGTATCTGTCGGACTTTTGGAAGGCGAGCTATTTTTAGATTTGAATTATGTGGAAGATGTGGCCGCGGAAATTGATTGTAATGTGGTAATGAATGGAGATTTGAATATCATCGAAATTCAGGGAACTGCGGAAGAGGGAAGTTTTAGTCGGAGTCAGTTAAATCAAATTTTGGATTTGGCAGAAACCGGGATTCAGGAATTGTTGGAGGCTCAGCGACAAGCTTTGGTTTAGATAATTCGGCGGTTGAAACCGCGTCTATACAAACGAAGTCCGCCTTCGCGGACTAAGAGATAAACAGGGTATTATTTGTCATTGCGAGTGAAACGAAGCAATCGCTTAGTCTCTGCGATTGCTTCGTTCCTCGCAATGACACGCAATATATGTGTGAACCTACTTATTTATATATCCAAAACTAAACTTCGTCGCTCTTACCTATGGCCTTTCGCACTTTCTCAACTTGCTTCGGTGCTTCCATTTCAGTGAAGAGTCGAATCGCGTCTTGCAACGGAGTCTGACTCTTTTCGGCATCACCCATCTTTTGGTAAGTTAAGGCAAGTTGATAATGAGCCTCAGCTAGATCGCATTTAGCGCCGATTTTGTCTAGCAATTCGATCGATTCTAAATGATGCGAAAGCGCTGTTGCAAATTCTCCCTGTTCTCGATAAAGCTCTGCTAAACCACTTAAAGCTTTAGCCTTAACCTGAGTGTAGTGACTTTTTTCGGCAAATGAGAGGGCTTGGCGGAACATTTCAAAAGATTTTTCAGGTTCTCCTAAATTTTTATAAGTTAGGCCCATAAACCATAAGCTATATCCTTTACTCCAATAACTATTATCTATTTTAGAAATCACTACTTCTGCTTGTTGTGCATAACTCAGAGCGCTCTCTTTAAAGTCTAAACATGAGTTCAAAAATGCTAAACAGTATAAATAGTCTTTCTCATTCTTAGACAAGCCATGTTCTGAATCGTGATGATTATTACAAATAACTTCTATGTTTTCAAACAATTTGACAGCTTCTTCAAGTTCCCATAAATCGATTTTACAAAGTCCTGTATTAATTAAAGACCAAGTTTTCCACTTTTTAGCCTCAAAATATATTGA